>Ga0315548_1000713_pt1 | contig 30587 bp, 22 predicted proteins | sample SalMarSW160110MG_2_FD_202540 | JGI IMG/M metagenome (GOLD analysis project Ga0315548, IMG submission 202540) | Salt marsh sediment microbial communities from the Plum Island Ecosystem LTER, Massachusetts, United States - Salt Marsh Sediment SW1601-110 ... | reverse complement strand
CAGTCAAATGACTGTTTAAATTTTGTGCCTTCTTGGCCGGTTAAAAACGTGATTTCTTATCCGATTTACCGCGCTAGAAGCCGACTGGCAGTCGGTATTCTTTTGGGTTCCCGCAAGGCGGGGTCTCTTCACTAATAGTCCTTGAAATTTCTCATCCATTGGGGCCAGTCTGAGGGCTGGGCGCCACCTGCTTTGGTCCAGGCGTTTGCCATATTGAATCCGCGATACCAGTTGAGCGTCCACAGTTCTTTGAGCCCGATCTTTCTGACAGACCAATCCATAAAAAGACCGTTAATATGCCCATCGTGACGATTGACGCAAACCCGCTTCATCTCACCTGCGCCTCCGGTTTTTACTACATCACCCGAGTACTCAGGAGGAAGGTCTGTATAAAGCGGATAAACATCGTACCATACGCAGTCGAATAACAAGGGAATCTCGGCGGCACCTTTGACGTTGATGGTTCGCCAGCAATCTTCTGATCTTGATGCACCAGGGGGTGCGTTGTACGCCAGCTCATTCATGCCATAGCTGCCGTAGTCGCCCTGCTCCTTCGGCCCGGACCAATCTGGATGGTCAGATGCTAATCCAGCTCCAAAGACGCCCCAGGCAGCGAACGCACCTCGGGCTCCTTCCGACATAGGCTTTGTAGCCGTTGGACAGATACGGATTTTGGGTTCCTGATAGTAAGGCCGCAAAGCACCGACCCATGTGCCGTTAATACCGCCACTATACCCAGCCATGAATAACCCGTCATTGTCATCGGTGTACATGGCGAACACGAGGGCCCATTCATGCAGATTGGCCTTGCACGCCGCCGCCCTGGCTTGCTCCTTGACACGCTGCAACGCCGGCATCAATATCGCCATCAGTAACGCTACAATAACAATCACAACCAGCAGCTCTATTAGGGTAAACCCCGTTAGAAATCTTCCACTTTTTCTATCAGGAATCTTAATTTCTAACGGGGTAAAGCCTGTGTGCTTGTTCATAGAGATTCTCTAATTTGTTATGAGGCAGAACTAAAAACCTCAGAATATATATACCACATCTGAAACTATACATCAAGGCGCTTAAACCTGGGGGTGTGGCCGGATTTTCCGGCAAGTGATTTTGGCTTTTGAAGAAATTGGCCCATTCGACTGCCCCTTCGGCTGCGCTCAGGGCTTCGGCTAATTCAGGACAGGCTTTGATTGGCTTTGTTTGGGTTTGTTTTTTGGGCGACTAAACAATCGTTTTTTCTGTAATCCTTTGTTAAAGTTAAGTTTACGTTCATTTTGGACATTTCGGAAATTGGGTTTGTTTATTCGGACTAAGAAATCATCTTTTTTTCTGTAATCCTCTATAAAATATAAATTTACATTCATTTTGGCTTTTCGGAGATTGGGTTTGATTGGGTTTGAATTGGGTTTGTTTTGACCAAGTGTCCAATCGTGTTTATTTTCATAAGCCATTTGTGAAAAGATACTTACGTTCATTTGAGTTTTTCGTAAATTGGGTTTGTTTTGCATAAAAAGGGGTGATTTGTAGAGGATTCTCGACAGATGTAGAGGAGAATTTCGTCAAACGGATGCGCAGCTCGTATCGGTTGCGTTAAGCGTGTTTCGTACCGGTTATCGGGGTAACGGGTTATCAGGCAGTGATTATCAGGGTATCCGGTTATCAGGGCGATCCCTTCTTTCTTTTTGAATATTGACTATTTACGATTGACTATTGAATTATTTAACGGGGCTGGCTGGCTCTAAGTCCTTGTGGCTTAGCCACTTACGACATGCAAACTGAAATGTCATCTTCGCCTGCTGGCGGTTTATGTTTGCCTGCTGGCAAACATGCGGGTATTTTAATATATTTTCAAACATTGTCAACAAAAAAATGAAAAAAAAAGCACCTTTTTTGGCCACAGAGAACGCAGAGATCGCGGATTCTATAACTATGAAAAACGAACTACGAACCAACAAATATGAAAAGTAAACTTATTTTGCCACAGATTTCGTAGATTAAGCGGGTTTTAATTAAAAATACTATAAATTCATTGATTTAACAGGTTTTCGGTTTATAATTAGCGAAATACAAGGACGGCCATCAGACGATGGATCGTCGGGGTGGGCTTGAGTATACGTCGGGGGCTCAAACTCGCAAACAAACCGCTTTCCACGTCAGGCCGGTTTCCGAGATTAGTTGAAGGAAGAATTTTTAATATTTAAAGAAAGGAATGTAAAATGGCTATATATTATGTAAACAAGAACGCACAAGATAATGGTGATCATGAAGTTCACAAATCAGATTGCAACCGTTTGCCAAACCAAGAAAATAGGCTATATTTGGGTCAATTTTCGAATTGTAACGATGCTGTGCGAAAAGCAAAGAAAACTTATCCAACAGCTGATGGTTGCTACTACTGCTCACCAGCGTGCCATACATCTTAGCGATGCTTTAGTCCTGTACTATGATTTATGTAAATATGAACAGTTATTTTGAAAAAGGAGTTTAGAAATGGCAAAGAAGAAAGTATTTATCAGTTATGACTATGACAATGACAAGCATTATAAAAATTTATTACTGGCTTGGGATGCTAATAGTGAGTTTGACTTTTCGCTTTACGATCAGTCTGTTGACGTGTCAGTCGATAGCGATGACGCAGCAGCAATCAAACGGGTAATTTCTGCTCGAATAAATGCTTCAACATATTTCCTGTGCATTGTTGGTAAACATACATATAAGAGCGACTGGGTAGCATGGGAAATCAACAAAGCTGTAGAGTTGAAAAAGAAAATTGTTGCCGTTAAAATAGCAAAGGATAATAAATCACCGTCTGAATTGTTAGGTGTTGGAACTGAATGGGCACTTTCATTTACTTTTGATTCTATCAAGAATGCTATTGATCAAGCATAGAGAAAAAACATTAAAACAATGGATCAAGGTCAATTTGAAAAATATCTCAAAGAAAGATACGAACATCAAATAAATTGGTATGACTCCAAGTCGGCGAAGAACAAAAAGTTATACATGTTTTTCCAGTGGGGGGTAATCATTCTCTCTGCTATCGTTCCAGTTTTGGTTGTGTCGTTGACGCAAGGGTTGAAGTGGGTCACGGTTGCAATAGCGGCGATTCTTGCTATCGGTACTTCGGGTCTTAAGACATTCAAGTTCCAGGAAAATTGGATTAGTTATAGAACAATAGCGGAAACATTAAAAAAGGAAAAGTACTTCTACGAAGCGGAATTAGACGATTACAAGGGTAGTTCGGATAAAGAATCCTTATTTGTGGAAAGAGTGGAATCTCTCATATCACGTGAACATTCGTTATGGGTCACAACTCATATAGAAAAAGAGGAAAAAAAAGAAAAGAAAGCTAAAAAAGCAAAGGGTATTAGAGAAAGAAGATATTAAGGCGGAATAAATGAGTAAATAAGGAAAGGGGGGTTTATAAGCCCGGAAATTAATAAGGGAGATAATGTATGCCGGAAAACGTTTTGTATTACGGCGATAATCTTGACATTCTTCAGAGGTATATCAAGGACGAGTCGATAGACCTTATTTATTTAGACCCGCCGTTTAAGAGCAATCAAGACTACAACGTGCTTTTTGCTGAGCGAAACGGCAGCCGTAGTGCAGCACAAATCAAGGCATTTGAAGACACGTGGCAATGGGACGAAGCCTCGGCAAAAACATATCACGAAATCGTGGAAAGTGGGCCGGAACAAGTTTCTCAAGTGATGCAAGCCTTTAACACATACCTTGGTGGGAGCGATATGCTGGCTTATATTTCGATGATGGCACCAAGATTAGTAGAACTTCATAGCGTATTAAAACCAACCGGTTCAATTTATCTTCATTGTGACCCAACGGCCAGTCATTACTTAAAGATGTTAATGGATGCTGTCTTTGGGCCAGTGAATTTTAAGAATGAACTCAGTTGGAAGCGAACAAGCGCGCATTCCGGATCGAAAAGGTGGGGACCGGTTCATGACATTGTTCTCTTTTATACCAAATCAGATCGGTACTGCTGGAATCCAACGTATCAAGAGTATTCACCTGAATACCTTGAAAGGTTCTATAGATTTTATGATGAGAAAGGTCGATACCGTGTTGGTGACCTAACGGGTGCTGGCACTAGAACAGGAGATTCTGGGAAGCCATGGCGAGGTATTGATCCCACAGTTTCTGGGAGACACTGGGGTGTACCGAATAAGATAGTTAAAAAATTAATCGGGAACAAAAACATCAATAATTTAAGTGTTCAGGAGAAGCTTGATATTCTTGATGCTCACGGATTGATTTATTGGCCACCAAAAGGGAAAGTGCCTCAGTTGAAGCGTTATTTAAATGAAGATGCTGGAGTACCTATAGTAGATGTGATTACGGACATTAACCCAATATCCTCTCAAGCCGCAGAGCGTCTTGGTTATCCTACCCAAAAACCGGAAGCGCTTTTGGAGAGGATTATTGAAGCAAGCAGCAATAAGGGTGACATAGTTCTTGACCCATTTTGCGGTTGTGGGACTACTATAGCTGTTGCTGAAAAACTCGGTCGAAAATGGATAGGTATAGATATTACATATCTTGCAGTTTCGCTTATGAAAAGCAGATTAAAAGATATGTTCGGGAATAAAGTAAATTACGAGGTTATAGGTGAGCCAACAGCGTTGAGCGATGCCAAAGCATTAGCAGAACAGGACCCGTATCAGTTTCAATGGTGGGCGTTGGGATTAGTTGGCGCTCGGCCTGTTGAGCAAAAAAAGGGGGCAGATAAAGGAATCGACGGGCGGTTGTATTTTCATGATGAGGCAGGAACCAAAGCGAAAACGAAGCAGATTATCATTTCGGTCAAATCTGGCGAAAAAGTCACCGTATCACAATTGCGGGACCTACGTGGAGTTATAGACAGGGAAGATGCAGAGATGGGGGTATTGATTTCAATGTCTAAGCCGACCAGAGATATGCGGAAGGAAGCTGCAAGTGCGGGATTCTACAAATCAGCGTGGGGGAAGCATCCGAGATTGCAGCTTTTAACTATTGAGGAATTGCTTCGTGGAAAAGGAATAGACTATCCGCCTTCAGAGCATGTTAATGTAACTTTAAAAAGGGCGCCTAAGGCTAAATCCGGAACAACAGTAACACAGCCCCACCTTTTCCACAAAAAGGGAACGCAACCAGAAGAAAACTAAGCCCAGCCACTCATTCCCGCCAATTAAATTCGTATGTCATATATTGTATTGCGTATATCGTGCAAAGTTTCCGCTCCCGGCTGCATAACGCATTTAGGGAAGTAAAATAACACAGAAGAAGGGGAAAGGCAAAGTGTTTTTTGGGGTTAATTGGTTAATTAGTGAATTAGTTAATTGGAAGGAAAAAGGAAAAAGCAAATGTAAAATCCCCCAAGCACAGGACTGGGTAAAAAGGAAAAGCATTCCTTACGTTTGCACCCCCGGCCAGAGACCGGGGCTAAATACGCTCGACGCGGGGCGTCGAGTTGGTATAGGGGGGGAAGTGGATTTCGGATTTGTGATTTGAGATTTCATATTGAGTGATTGGTACATCTCTGGTGTGAGCGGACCCCGGGTTGAACCCGGGGCTAAACGAGGCGGAGGCCCTGGCGGGGCCAGGGCGGTTTTTTAATTGACCCCCCAACGCTGCCTTATAGGCAGGTAAGATAATAGGGTTGGGGGGCTAAACAGGCGCGGCGATAAATCGTGGCGTTAGATGAGGTGAGGGGTGGGCGAGTATGAGGGGGCTAACAGGTATTGAGCTTGCTTTAGTGCCTTATAGGCACGTAAGTGTTTGCTCCTAATGAACTAAGAAAACTCATTGGGCACGATGTTATCTGTAAATGTTGTAATAGGTAGCAGGAAATGATTGGCTTCGTAGCCAAAATGCCGTAGAATTACAACTATTGTGAATCAAAGAAAGTAACCGTCCTTTAGGAGACTCATAATGAAGTTCAATCGCCGCCTTTTTATCAAGTCGGGTATCGGTGCCGGGGTATTGGCAGGGACCCCGCTTTGCGGGAACCCAGCGCAGGGACGATTATCTGCCGCCGGGCCCGGCAAGACAACCATTCCTCAGTTAGACAAGGCCGCTGCCGCGCCGGTGCTGAAGATTTCATCTATTAAATCGCCGGTGAAAATCGCCTCCATCGAGCTGTTACGTGGCGGGAAAAACTACTTTGTCCGCGCCAGATCCACTGATGGTGCCCTCGGCGTCGCCGTCACCAACAGTCGTGCCGCCTATCTCTACCCGATTCTGCAGCAATTGGTTATCCCTTATTTCATCGGCAAAGATGCTCGCGACCTTGATTCACTCATCGATGGTGTGTACGTATATCGCAGCAATTACAAGCTGTCAGGCGTGGCGCTGTGGTGCTGCGTTGCATGGGTGGAATTCAGTGTGCTGGACCTTCTCGGCAAAATTGAAGGCAAGCCGGTTGGGGAGCTTCTCGGCGGTGTGATTCGTCATGAGATTCCGATTTATGTTGCCAGCGGCAATCGCAATACCACGCCACAGCAGGAGGTGGATATCTTAGCAAAGCACATCGAGCAAAACGGGGTCGGGGCAATCAAGTTTAAGGTCGGCGGACGTATGAGTAATAATGCCGACTCGATGCCCGGCCGCAGCGAGGGCCTGATTCGACTTGTGCGTAAGGCCCTTGGTGACAGGGTCACTATATATGCCGATGCGAATGGCTCCTACGACTGTCGCAAAGGCACCGAGCTCGGCAAGCTTATGCAGGACCACAACATTAATATGTTCGAGGAGCCCTGTCCGTTTGACCATCTGGAAGAAACCAAGTGTGTGGCAGACGCGCTGTCGATTCCGATATCGGGCGGAGAGCAGGAGACCAGCCTTCGCCGTTTTCGCTGGATGGTCCACAACAACGCTGTGCAGGTCGTTCAGCCGGACCTTCATTATAACGGAGGTTTCATTCGTGCCATCCGCGTGGCTCGCATGGCCGCCGAGGCAGGAATGTCCGTTATACCGCACATGTCCGGAGATGGCGTTGGTTATGTTGACGTACTCCACTTCGCCTCGTGCACGCCTAACATCGGAGATTTCCACGAGTATAAGGGCGGCTTGGCTCAGACGGGCTCCTGGTACGACCCACCTCTGCGGCTGAAAAACGGTGCTATAAATGTGCCCACCGGCCCCGGCCTTGGGATTACCGCGGACGCTGATATTCTTCGCAATGCCAAACCAGTTGAATAATGAAAGTTCTCTAATGGGACGGGATTTACGTTGATTGAATTGCCGTTGGTAATCGCCCTTTCGGCTTATTGAACATCGCAGAACATCTGTGGTCTCCATAAAACCGACAAGACGATATAATCCGCTTTGCCGCAAGGCATCCTGCGGACTACATTCGCAGTTCGGCGTTTTGACTGAGCAGCAGTTTCTGCAGTGCCTTGACGCCGAGCTTCCGCGGCGGCACTTTATCTTTAGCCGCCATTGCTGCGGCACAGCCTGAAGCATGCCCGATCGCCATAGCAGGGGCCATCGAGCGGGCGGACTGGAACGGTGCTTGCTCAGACGAAATGCAACGTCCTGTTAATACAAGCCCTTCGATATTCTTGGGGACAAGTGACCGGTAGGGAATTTCAAAGCCCTCATGGTTAAAGAAAAATCGCTTGCCGTGGTAGCTCGGCATCGGGTTCGAGCTGATTGCGATTACATCGTGAAAGTGAGTACCCTTGATGGCATCCTGCTCGGTGACAGTGTATTCGCCAAGGATTCGACGCGTTTCACGAACGCCAATACCTGTCGCCGATTGCATTAGATAAACGGACTCCATCCCGGTTTTCCTTTTCATCTCCTGGACTCGTTCCCAGAGCTTCAGTCGTGTCTCTACCTCGGCCCGCGTTAGGTTCTCAACGTCCACTCCATCGCCGCCAAAGCCGGGACCCCACTTCACAACCCGGTCGCCGATGCGGATTCCACCATAAGAACCTTTGATGCCGGAGGGCAGCCCGCCTAAACGGTACATCAGACTCATGCCCATGCGGTCGCCCTTCCTGGCGGGACTCATAAACGGTGCGCCCGCCCGCGCCGCGATGTCACCGTCGCCCGTGGCATCAATGACAACATCGGCGGCAATGGCCTGCCGAGACGATTTGGATTCTACGATAATGCCCACCACACGTGAGCCGTCGAGCATAGGCGCAACGACCCAACTGTGAAGGCGCAGCTTGACACCTTCCTTTTTGACCAGGTTCAGCGACGCAACCTTGGCCGCTTCGGGATCAAAACCAATACAATAGGGCAAATCGCCAGTTGACACATCGTGTTCGGGTTTCGGATACGGATCGTCTTTGATAATGCCGCCTAACCGCACAAGCTCGGCAATATACTCAGCGGGGATTCCCTTGACAGCCTGGAGCGCCTCGGGTGGCCGCTGATTCCGAAAACCGTTATAGCAGTTCATCAATCCTGCCGTTCCATTCCCACCCAGGAAGGGGTATCGCTCGATGAGCAGCGTATCGGCCCCGCTTCGGGCGGCTGCAGCAGCGGCAATAACTCCGCTGGGGCCCCCGCCTGCTACGACTACCTGGTGCCGAGTGACAATGGGTGTCTCCAACTGTTCTCGATAAGTTTGCGAACGCGTTTCCTCCGCCTTGGCGATGGCTGTGCCTGATGTACAAGCACCGGCAGCTAAGGCGGCGCCCAGCGCCGAACCAAGAAATTCACGTCGTCCCATGTTCCGCCAAGCGTTGCGTCGCTCTCGTCCAGTTTCGCGCTTCAATAAATCCGACATGGCCGTTCTCCTCTTATAATAACCGTTCTCTTTTGATTACTACTGATGATAGTTTACAAGACTACAATTTCAAAGACCATTTAGCACGCCGGAGACCACTGTGCAATAAGAAAGACACATTATAACCATAAAATTTTATAGTCATAGAACCGATACCATCCTTTCCTGCTCATCTTGCCCTACGCGGCTTAGATGAAAGTTATGGAGAAATATGTGCCCTTCTGTCTGAGAGACCTGTTCGGCGCACGAGAGACAAAAGAGTAAACGGCTGCGCACTTGACGTTTAGAATATTGTCAACTATAATTAACAACGTTGCGTGTGTAGTTCTCCAACTTTTTACTGAAAGACCAGCTATAGGCAGTCAAGTATAAAATAAAGATAAGGTGAAACAAATGTTTAACAATCTTTCTGAAGCACGGATCTTGAGACAATTTTGTATTATCTTTCTCGGAGTATTGTCTCTTTTTACGGCAGGAGTCTATGCCAAAAGAACGCCCCAGGCTGATTTTGGCCCGCATTTTTGGGATGTGCGTGATTTCGGCGCTGTGGGGGATGGGAAAACGGATGACACGGCGGCGTTTCAACAAGCCTTGAATGCGGCGGGAGAAGCCGGAGGCGGTGTTGTTTATGCTTCTCGCGGCAACTATTTCTTCGCAGGCCATCTGAACGTTCCCAATGCTGTCACGCTGGCGGGACTATGGCAATCGGTGCCGGCCCATAATGGCATCCGGAACCGCGGACTTCCCAAACCTACGGACGACGGCACCACGTTTCTGGTAACAGAAGGCGCCGGCAATGAGGAGGGGCCCGCATTTATTACCCTCAACACAAACAGCACTCTCAAGGGGGTGGTGATATACTATCCTCAACAAAATGTAGATGACATACCCAAACCGTATCCCTGGGCAATCGCCATGCGCGGCAAAAATCCTGCCGTCCTTGCGGTGGAGATGCTCAATCCATACAACGGCATCGACGCTTCGCGAAACGAGCGTCACCTCATCCGTGACGTGCACGGCCAGCCGATCCGGCGAGGCATCATGGTAGATGCCATCTACGACATCGGACGAATTGAGAATGTTCACTTCAATCCGTGGTGGAGTATGAAACCCAGGCTGTTTCAATGGCAGATGGAAAACGGCGAGGCGTTCATCTTCGGCAAGTCCGACTGGCAGTATGTTTATAACACCTTCTGTTTCGGTTACAAAATCGGCTATAAGTTCATAAAAAGCAAAGCGGGTGTATGCAACGGCAACTTCCTTGGTATCGGAGCCGATGATTGCTATACGGCTCTTGTCGTGGAACAATGTGCCCCATACGGGCTGTTGATTACGAATGGTGAGTTTGTGTCTTTTCATGGTCCGGACCCCACGATGATTGATATCGCAAACAGCAATAGGGGAAGTGTTCGTTTTGTAAACTGCGCATTCTGGGGTCCGTGTAATCAGATAGCGAAGATTGGGGGGACTGGAACCGTTGGTTTCGGAGATTGTACGTTTGTCCAATGGGGCGGCAAAGAGGCCAATCGCCCGGCAATCCAGGCCCAGAGCGGCACTGTTTTAATCCGGGGATGTGAGTTCCGACAGGATAAGCCGCAGATTCTACTCGGGAAAGACATCAGCCGGGCTATAATCGCTGAAAATATATTCACGGGCTCCGAACGAATCATCAATCAATCCAAAGGAAAAATACAAATCGGACTGAATGTAAGTAATTAGTTACTGTTGCGAATACAGTATTTGTCATTCCCGCGAAAGCGGGAATCCAGTTTTTTCGCTCTGGACCCCTGCTCCCCGCTTTTGCGGGGACAAGTTTACCCCTGCGGAAGCAGGGGGCAGGGGTGACATCGTCGATTTTCGTTTTCCGCAACAGAAACTAATTAGTGCAGATGAGGTAAATTGTTGACTGCCTTTCAAAATCTTTTGGACCCATCCTGCCGGAATATTCAAACCTGCGCACACACAAAACTTGTTTTATCAGGGCTCGTTTGACATTAGCCTGATTTTCGGCCAGCTATCATAATTAACCATTGATACTGATTTAACCTCAATTTCCGTAAAACCCGGAAAAAACTACATCTATCCTATTCGTTAGAGGTTCGTGACTTGACAATGGTCGTTCTATATCGAAGTGATGGTGATAGGAACGCTGCGAAAATTGGTACAAAAAAAACCGTGGTATTTCGTTTGCACCCACATGTTATGTATTTGTGTTCGCCTGTGAAATTCACTATCATAGCAATGGTTGGAGTCATAATAATTTGTTTAGGTTCTCCTAAACGGCAATATCAGATTAACTGAGGATACATATTATGCACAGTGCACGGGTTGCTCTTCTCGCTGCTTTCATGACTTTTTCCATTCCGAGAACAGCAGTTTCAATACCCGCTTTTCCGGGTGCTGAGGGATTTGGTTCTCAGTCGGTTGGAGGTCGGGGCGGCAAGGTTTTTTTTGTAACAAATCTCAATGACAGCGGACAGGGTAGTTTACGTGCAGCGGTGGAAGCTGACGGCCCAAGAATGGTGATCTTTCGCGTATCCGGCACTATCGCTCTGAAATCAACATTGGCTATTACCAAGCCATATATTACCATAGCAGGCCAAACCTGTCCCGGTGATGGTATATGTTTAAAAGATCATTCTCTCAATATCTCAGCCGACCATGTAATTATCCGCCATATTCGGTGTCGGCCCGGAGACAATGCAAAGTCCGAGGGTGATGCTCTTTCTATATCATCAGGTCGAGACATTATAGTCGACCATTGTTCGACAAGCTGGTCCGTTGATGAAACACTTTCCGCCTCAACAGGCGGTCAACTGGGCAATGTTACCGTCCAATGGTGTATTATTTCCGAAAGCCTGCATGATTCAATTCACCACAAGGGGCCCCACGGCTACGGCTCGTTAATCCGCGGGGGCTGGGGTAACGGATACAGCTTTCACCATAATCTTTACGCTCATCATTATGCTCGACTCCCACGTCCCGGCAATTACAATGACCGCAGTAAAGACCCGAATGGTTTCACCCTCGATTTCCGAAACAATGTGATTTACAACTGGGCAGGTCGTGCCGCGGGGTATAATGCCGACGGTTCAAACAATACGAACAGCATTACCAAAATGAACTTTATTGGTAACTATTATCAAATGGGCATCAACTCAAAAGGAAGCCTTGCTTTTTCAGAAAGTACTAAGTCCGCCAAAGCGTATTTTTGCGACAATTGCATGAACGGCACTTATCCTGGCGCCCCGTGGTCTCTGGTAGCCTTCAGTAATTTTTCACAAGAAGATTTAGAATCTTATAAACAATCAAGCCCGATACCGGTTCCACCGATTCAGACAGATGATGCAATAACGGCTTATGAGTGGGTCCTGGCGGAGGCCGGTGCGACGCTCCCACCTGTACCCGCGTTTTCTGTGCGGGCAGCACAGGTGCGGGCAAATCGTGACGCTGTGGACATCCGCATCGTGGACGACGTAAAAAATAGAACGGGAAAAATCATAAATGATGAAGAAGAGGTCGGGGGCTGGCCTGAGTTAAAATCCACCGAACCACCTCGAGATTCCGACCAGGATGGCATGCCGGATGACTGGGAAAAACAATATGGATTCGATCCCAATGAGCCTGCTGATGGAAATGGCGATGCGGACGGGGACGGTTATACGAATCTTGAAGAATACCTAAACGGTACAATATGAACGCTACTATAATTAAAAAGTCGGCCCAGCAACGCTGGGTTCTGAACAAAACCCGCCGTTGGCGGGCTCTGGTTATAATCTTTCTGATGAGTGCCATATCTACTGGTTCCGGTGCAACTCTTGAACGGGTGAAGTATAACAATCCCGGCTTAATTGTGGATCTGGGTGTAGGGCTTTGGGCATGGCCGCTGCCTATGGATTATGATAGTGATGGTGACTATGACATAATTGTTTCCTGTCCCGACAAGCCGTACAACGGAACGTATTTCTTCGAGAATACTGCCGTAAGGCATCCTGCGGAGAGCGGCAATATAAAAATGCCTATATTTAAGCCGGCTGTTCGGATTGGCGTAGGACATAGGAACATTCGGCCGAGTTATGTTGATGCCCAGCAACGCTGGTTTCCGGAAAAAACCCGCCGTTGGCGGGAGGTTCGCTTACTGCTGCCGGGCAGGGAAATAGTAGATTTCCGTGAGCTGGGGAATCAGTTCAAAAAAACTCGAACAATTTATTCTTCATCTAACGTGCATAGCTCAAAAGAGGACGTCCGTGCCAACCAGTGGCAGTATTGTGACTATGACGGAGATAGAGCTCTGGACCTGATCATAGGCGTTGGCGACTGGGGTGGCTATGGGTGGGATAATGCTTTCGACAACCAGGGCCGCTGGATACGCGGCCCATTGCATGGATATGTGTATCTGATTCACAACACCGGGACTAATGACACCCCACAGTACGTCAAAGCCGAAAAAATATTTGCCGGCGGCAAACCCGTAGATGTCTATGGTATGCCTTCTCCAAATTTTGCCGATTTCGACAGCGATGGCGACCTGGACCTGATTTGCGGAGAGTTTGTTGACAAATTCACCTGGTTCGAAAACATCGGCACCCGTAGGCGTCCTCGATATGCAGCAGGCCGATACCTGACGTATATGGGCAAACCGCTTCAGATGGACCTGTGTATGATCGTACCGGTGGCGCTGGACTGGGACAAGGACCGAGACGTTGACTTAGTTGTAGGCCAGGAAGATGGACGTGTGGCATTGGTGGAAAATACGGGTGAAGTGATTGATGGTGTGCCGCAATTTTTACCGCCGCATTTTTTTCAGCAGCAGGCGGATGAAGTCAAATTTGGTGTACTTGTTACGCCGTGTAGTTTCGATTGGGACAATGATGGAGACGAAGACCTAATTTGTGGCAACAGCGCCGGCTATGTTGGATTTATCGAGAACATCGACGGAGGCAATCCGCCGAAATGGGCCGCCCCGGTATATCTCAGGGCCGATGGAAAGACCATCCGCATTATGGCTGGTCCCAACGGCTCGATCCAGGGACCCTGCGAGGCCAAGTGGGGCTATACGACACTGAATGTGGCCGATTGGGACCATGATAGTCTGCCGGATATTGTTATCAATTCGATATGGGGAAAAGTCCTCTGGTACAGGAACATCGGGACTCGGCAAAATCCTAAACTCACAGCAGCACAACCCATTGAAGTCGAGTGGGCCGGCAAGCCTCCTAAACCGGCCTGGAACTGGTGGGAGCCTAAAGGCAAAATCCTCTCTACCCAATGGCGAACCACGCCGGTAGTTATCGACTATGACTCAGATGGATTGAACGATTTGATAATGCTGGACCATGAGGGATATCTGGCTCTGTTCCAGCGTGTGCGAAGAAATCAAAAACTAATCTTGTTGCCGGGTAAGCGCCTATTTACCAGTGAAAATGTCTCGGTATTTGATTCGATACACCGTCCCAGGAATAAAATTAGTGGTCTTCTAAGAATGAACGACGGCGTTGCAGGCAAAAGCGGCAGACGCAAGTTTTGTTTCGCGGACTGGGACCTTGACGGCCGATTGGACCTCTTAGTGAATAGTAGAAACATAAGTTTCCTTCGAAACATCTCTACAGACCGAAACAAACATCTTTTCAGTGATAAGGGGATGGTCGATAGTCGAATCCTGGCCGGTCATACGACCAGCCCGACCGTTGTGGACTGGAACAAAGATGGCATTGTTGACCTCTTGGTGGGTGCGGAAGATGGATTCCTTTATTATATGAAGAATCCGCATACCAGGAGCATAAAAGGGAAAAGAGAGCAAAAACTATGGTAGGCCGATTATCCAGACGAGATTTCTTGAAATACGTGGCATGGCTCACAGCGAACAGTGTCTTGTCAGCCAGTGCGCACGGAGCAACGAAGGTATCTTCCTCACGTCCCAATTTTGTCTTTATCCTCGCCGACGACCTCGGCTGGGCGGATGTGGGGTGTTATGGCAGCGACCTGCACGAGACGCCCAATATCGACGGGCTGGCCCGACAAGGCATGCGGTTCACCGATGCTTACGCTGCGGCGCCGGTTTGCTCGCCGACGCGTGCATCGATTATGACGGGCAAGTACCCGGCCCGGCTGCACATGACTATCTGGTATGAAAGCTCAGCGAATCCGCCACGCGGCCGAAGGCTTATCCCACCGGTCACGCAGGGTAATATGCCCCATGAACAGGTAACTATAGCCGAGGTGCTCAAGAAGGCCGGCTATTTCACTGCTCACGTGGGTAAGTGGCATCTTGGTGACGCGGCACATTACCCGGAAACCCAGGGCTTCGACGTCAATATCGGCGGTACTTTCTGGGGCGCCCCGACCACATTTTTTTATCCATACGGCGGCTCGAGCAGGTGGGGCGGGGAGTTCCGATATGTGCCGCACCTCGAATTCGGCAGCGAAGGCGAGTACTTAACCGACCGCCTAACCGACGAGGCGATTCGGGTTCTGAACAGGACAAAAGACAAACCGTTCTTCCTCAACCTTTGCTATCATACTGTCCATACGCCAATCGAAGGCAAACCTGAGCTGGTCGAGCACTATAAAAAGAAGGTCAAGCCTGGTATGCATCATCAGAACTACGAATACGCTGCAATGGTACATAGTCTGGATGAAAACCTCGGCCGTATCATAGCCAGGATAAGCGAACTTGGCATCGCCGAGAATACTGTTATCATTTTCTTCTCTGACAACGGCGGTTATATCAACAAGTTTAATAAAAAGGCCGTCACTAACAACTACCCGCTTCGCTCCGGTAAGGGGTCACTATATGAAGGGGGTACCCGAGCACCGTTAATTGTTCGATGGCCCGGCGTTACTAAAGCCGGCAGCGTCTGCCGTCAACCGGTTAGCTCGATCGATTTCTACCCGACGTTCCTCGATATAACCGGCCTGGCCGGTGACCCGAAGCACAACGCTGATATGGACGGCCTTAGTCTCGTGCCTTTGTTGAAAAACCCAGCTGCCAAGCTGAATCGCGACACCCTTTATTGGCACTACCCTCACTATTACGCCACGACCAGTCCGGTGAGCTCGATTCGCCAGGATGATTGGAAGCTAATAGAGTATTTTGAAGATAAGCGCATCGAGCTGTATAACCTCAGGAAGGACATTGGTGAGGAGAACAACCTTGCAGAAAGAATGCCCGAAAAGGCTGAGGAGCTCCGGAAGCGTCTTGGCGCCTGGCGCAAGGACGTAGATGCTCAGTTGCCCATACCAAATCCCAAATACGGCTCCAAGGTCGAAAGATAGGACAGCAGACATTAGATTGGGACACACCTGATATGTGGATTGAATCTTGGCGAGAGCCTAAGCACAGTAACGACCTCGACAGCAATAATCTTTCTGTGTATTAAGACGGATACGTCCGCTTCTTTGTAAGGAGTCCTTAGGACTGAGAGGCGGATTGATTTTTTGCCAAGGTAATCAATCTGGCTTGCCGGTGCGTTGCTTAAGGATATAGCGGGCGACTTCTTCTACGGTATCGAGCCACAAACCATTGGCCGGGTCCTGAGCATATTCACATAGGGCCTTGAGAGTTGACGCGCGGGTGGTCTGTCGTCCCCCTTCGCCGATGTCGTGGCCGCAAAAAACCAGCCATCCACCGTTTGCTAACGTTCTGTCGAACAACTGTTTCACCTGCTCGAAATCCTTACCGTCCAGCTCCACGCCCATTAGTTGTGCCATATCGCAAAAGGCCGGGTCATTGGCCCACTCGTCCATCCAGCCGCGTCCAGCTAAAAATTTCTCTGCCACCAGCGGTACATAGCTTTTGAGATTTCGTCCCCGTCCTACATATTTCTGTCCACAGGGATAGGCAAACGTAACCGGCCTAACGCCGAGCAAACGCTCGATAATATTGTTTGACTCCTGGAGCTCGTATCGCATTTTACCGAGAGTGTAATTTTCCAACGCTCTTTCACGTGCGAACGGAAAATTGCCTGAGCAGGGATGAGTTAGCGAATGATTGCCTATTTCGTGGCCTTTAGTAACTGCTTTTTTCCAGTCGCTCAGCCGTTCTTCCAACGGACGAACCAAAACATAAAAAGTGGCTTTGACGCCGTATTCATTTAGGATTGGCAGGCCGCGGTCAATCTGGCTAAATCGGGCATCGTCAAAAGTCAGACTGATGGCGGCCCGCTTTCCTACGGGCCAAGAAAAATCCCCTCGTTCTTCCAAGGCAGATTGCTCTTTGTCTTGCAAATTAGATGGCGAGCAGCCTGTGGAGACAACGATAACACAGCAATACATAACAATTAGACAAATCCAGACAATTCTCATTTTATACTCTCCTTATCTACCAAATCTTCATCTTCCTTTGAGGTTTCTCGAGTCCAGCGGCGATAGCCTTTCTGCGAAGCTCATCGCCCGCAGGGAAAGGACTATGAAAAAACAGGACCTGAACTACCTTAGGGTAGTTGTTTAGCGCTTTTAAAGCCTTAGGCCATTGTTCAGGGTAGTTTTGGTTAAGGTCTTGGGCCAAATCAAGACAGATTGCCGAATAAGCAGCAAAGGCAAGTTTTCGGTCATCGTTTTCATTTGCTATTGTTGTTTCGATGGCAGATTTCATTTCGAACTGCAGGCGGGCGATCTGCCCAGCAAGGTTGGATAACGGGACTATGTTTGCCGGCTTTTCCAAGCGTATGTGATAAACGGTTTGGCCATTGATGTCTTGTCTTCGTCCTCCCTGTTCAGTGATAATCCGCTCAGCCAGGTCAATAATCCGGTCTGCAAAACTGCTAATCGTTTCATCCATCGGCATATCTTCCCGGGTCGTATTATGGTAACGGTCAACTATTTTCCAGTTCTGCTTCATCATCCAGCGGTAGCCCTTGATGAGGCCGATGATGGTGCCGGCGGTGGCTGCATTGTTGTCGGCATCCCAGCCGAAATTGAACGCAGTCATAAGGGTTTTGACGAAGTCCCCCCCACCGTAAATCAAGGCTGCAATGGTCGAGGCGGTATTAAGCTCATATCCGTTTCTATCGCGCATCGCGCCGTTATGGCGGCTATACTTTTCTTTGACGAGCCGGCGGGTTGTACGCCAATCACTTGGATATAGGCGATGCCACTGCAAAACATCGGTGACGATTTGTCGAATATCGCAGTTTGGTTCAATAGCCCTAAGGCCGGCCTCAAGAATATTGTCAATCTCATTTGTTATAAAAGCCATAGCTATCATGCTTGTGAACAACTGTGTTGTTTGGGCAGGTTCGGCATCGATGGTAACACGGGTGTAATTCAAACCAATTCTTGCCGCAGTTTGGGGCATCCCCGGAGCAAGCAGGCCAAACGTCTCGCAAATGAATTGCCCTGAGATATTAAAGTCGGCCCATGGATTAAACACAATGCTGCCTGTCAGCGGTGGTTCGAAGCCAATGTCCATAAGTTGACGCGCATACTGATTCGAGCACCAAATACGTTTGTTGATTCGCTCCTTCCATAATTGCACGATGAGATGAGGCGGCAGCATAATCGTATTATGGCGCTGCATCGCCACAATATAAACCCACTCCAAGTCTGTGTCGTCATCCGTCCGGGCCCCATCCGGAAGGGCCGGAGTATATTCTTCGACATTGCCAGGCTCGTTGATATATTTCATCTCGTGTTTAAGGCCGTTGAGATTACCCAGCAATTGCCCGAGAAGTCCGCCCCGAATCTTGTCACGAAGGACTTCGGCAGACAGCTCTACCGATTTATCACCTGTACCCGCGTTTTCTGTGCGGGCAGCACAGGTGCGGGCAAGACTGTCCGCTCCATAATTAATCCCATTTTTTGCCAGAGAACCAATGATTGGCAGTGCAATAATTGCTATTGTGATTACGTTCTTGATTTTCACATTTTAGCTCCTTAGATTTCCGGGGTATTCTACCAAATCTGGCGGCTAACCCTATATACAAAAGCTCTTGAAAAAAACAAAGTTCAATATCAATCGAATTAGGATTGGTGGTTGTGTGAAAAAGAAAACGTTGAATTCTCTTGGAATGAGCAATAATATACTGAAAAAGGAGCAGGGGCTTTTGCTAAAAATTTTCCTGTGGACAATACGATGGGCAGAGAAGCTACTATGTATAACTCATATAGGGCCAAGGCGGGCCTGTCGCGACGTGTCCGCGACACGGTGGGCAGTCAAAATTGGGTAATTACACGCCGGGTATTTCTGAAATCATCAGTGGCCTCATTGGCCGGACTAACTGTATTGCCCCTTTCCTGCGCTCTCAATAGCGCCTCGAGTGCCAAGCTACGTAGGGTGCGTTTCGGCATTGTTACAGATTGCCATTATGCTGATGCCGATACTTTAGGTACGCGTTTCTACCGCGAGTCTCTGGACAAGCTGGATGAGTGCGTGTCATTGATGAACGCTAAACGGGTTGACTTCCTCATCGAACTCGGTGACATCAAGGACCAGAACAGACCGCCGGTTGAACAAAGGACTCTTTCGTATCTACAGGTCGCCGAGAAGGTGCTCCAGCAGTTTGATGGGCCGACTTTTCATGTCCTTGGTAATCATGACATGGATAGCGTTTCGAAAATACAGTTTCTGAGACGCGTGGAGAACACGAACATAGAATCCGGCCGCAGCTATTACTCATTCGACTTGAACGGTCTGCGCTGTGTTGTGCTCGACGCCAACTACAGGGCCGACGGCACTGACTACGATCACGGCAATTTTGACTGGACCGACGCCAATATTCCTTCCGAAGAGCTTGACTGGCTCAGAGAGGACCTCGCAGCGGCACTCGGCCCCGTGATCGTTTTTATTCATCAACTACTCGATGGGACAGGTTCGGTCTATGTGAACAACGCAGCCGATGTCCGACAAATTCTGCAAGCCTCCGGCAAAGTGCTCGCCGTCTTTCAGGGTCATCATCATTCAGGGAGCTACAGCAACATTGTGGGAATTCACTACTATACATTGAAGGCACTCGTTGAAGGCTCCGGTCCAGAAAACAATTCCTACGCAATTGCCGAAGTCCATCCGGACGGCGGCATCGCTATCACCGGCTACCGAAAGGCCGTGAGTAAGCAGCTCACTCTGAGTTTGGCAATCTCTTAAGCCTGGAACACCTCCTCCGATGACTTACCAAGGCGCTAATTGCTATTGCCCACATTTATGTGCAGGTGGGTGATAGCCTCGTGACCACGTTCATTGCTGCGTTTTACAGAAGCTATATAATGACCGGGTTTATTGTAGCTGTGTTTAGTGACAGCGTAACCTTCTGGATTGTGTACTTGAACGTTACCATCTGATTGTACGGTTATTTTGGGACTGCCGTCCCCGAAGTCCCAGACCTCGCTGCCGTAAGTAGTACGGAATGAACGCACCTTAAAGGTGATTTCGTCACCGGGCTTAATATTGAATGTAGGGTAATATGCCGCGTGAATAGTGGGTGGTAATTGGTCAGGATGGTTCTTGTCGATTATCTGGACAACAGTAAAGTCGTAGTCAATGTTACCGGATGCGTCGGTAACTTTTAAGATTTCGTTGTATTCTCCCGGTTTGTCATAGGTACGTCGTACTTGCTGGCCTTCGGCTGAACTGCCATCGCAGAACGTCCAGTCAAATTTCTTGATTTTGTCATATCGGCTCCAGGAACGAGTGGCATCAAGCTCAACTATTTCACCTGTCCAGGCAAAATGATGGGGCCGGGCCACGGCGATTATCTCGGGCTGGTATTCATGTTGATATGCTTCCCAGATGAAAGCATAGCCGTTTTGGATACCCCACAAGCCGGATGGTTGTTTGCTGTTGATGTCGAAATGTAAATGTGACCACCCGCCGCTGCCGCCTTCCTTTCCCAGAATGCCGATCTTCTGGCCCATTTTAACGTGAAGTCCCGGCTTTACGGAACTGTCGATTTCGTATAGGTGACTGTAGCGATAAAACCAACCTCGGTCGTCCAGGATATAAATCACGTCATAGCGGGGCGTAACGGGTGTATTTTCATAGCCGGGCAGTTTTTCCAAACCCGCTGAAACCACTAACCCATTAGTGGCGGCGATCACATCAACCAAATCCTCGGCCCCGCCAAAGTCCAACCCATAATGATAGTAGATATTTTTGTTGCTGGGAACTTCCCCGCCATCCACGAAGACCGGCACATTAGCCATTTGGGTATCGGAGGCGAACCACTGCTGTTTGACCGGATAGATAAAAGTGCCCGGTTTTATCCATGGTGAGCCGGCGGGCCAGAGTCTCAGCCTTGCGTCTTTGATTAGTCCCCAGGGATTTTCTTTACTGCTTTCCTGCAGATAGCCCTTGGTAACCGGACAATCGATTTGTACGCCTGCAACAGTAATGGGCAAGTGATATGTAGAAGAGACGAGGGAGACAGTTTGGCCGTTGACTTCAACCTTTACCACTGCTCGACGAACAGCATTGCGTATATTATCTCGTGTTTCCTTTAAATCAAGCAGCTTGATAGTGCCTTCCGAGCCATCGTGAAGCCGCACGGTTTGAGATTCGGCCACGTTCAGGTCTGCCACCGTCACCAACGGCGTCTGAATAAGTGCACGCCTTTTTTTCAATTCACGCCACGTAGTCAGGATGAGTCCTTCACTTTCGATGAACGCCTTTATATCAGGGTCGGTCAGGAGGCGAAGCTCGGCCTCACGATTTGGGCCCGAGCCGGAAATGTGTGAGAATACCTCTGTCTGTACGGTACAGTGAACAATAATCTCAGTAATGCCTGGTTTCATATCGCGCAGCAATTTAATCAGCTCGGCCTTTTTCTTTTCATAATCCCTTGCCCTTGTTGGTTGTGTTACAAGGTCATCGAGGACCGGAAGCCCGGCCTTCCATAATTTTTCCGCAATGGAAAGTGCCAGTAGTCTAAGAGGACCGACTTCATTACCAATATGTTGCATGTGTCCGCCGAACATAAGGATTGGTATTTTCTTTTCGATGCCCACCTTCACGAAGCGGTCGATAAATAGCGGATGGAAACATGTCCCCATGTGGGAATCCAAATGCGTAGGGACAATACCCATGGCCAGGGCCTTGTCGATCTGGGCACGAATTTCAGTTTCAACTTCATCAGAAGTAGCATGAGCGACTACATCGGAAACGTTGTGCCATAGGTATCCATCCGTATCCGCCAGTCCCGGCACAGCCGGTTTGCCGGCGACAGGTCCCCAACGATAATTCTTCCATTCCGATGTGAGTGTGAGATGAATGCCGGCGTCAGTTTTGTGATTTGCCTTGAGATAATTTGCATACTCCGGCACCCAGGAGCACGGCATCATGATGCTTAATGAGGTGGCGATACCTTCTTCAACGGCCTTGATTGCACCCATGTTAGAATTATGTGACATACCTACGTCGTCCACGTGAAAAATCATTACCTTTGTGCCCGACGGCCAACCCAGACGCTCGGCATACGTTACTTCTTCGGCCTGGGTGACAGCCAAACTCATGAGAATCATGAATAGCAGAAAGCCGGCTCTCCGCAAGTCCGCTTGGGGACGCCTTCCGGCGGAGTCCTTAGGACTGACAGATTGATTTAATAGCATGGAACTTCTACCTCCATTCGACCTTCTGTGCGTGGTCCCAGAAAGTCCATATTTACATTTAGATTTACCTTCGGCAGTACAGATTTAATAGCTGAGCCTCTTAACGTTCTAAGTATATCAAAGCTGTGACCTGAAAGCAAGCCTCCGGGCGATGTGTCAATATTATTTATACAAAAAATTCATGGAAAACTTCCTCAACCTTCTTGATTTTTCTGCCGGCTTGACGCCAGCAGTCTTCCATGTTACACTTCTTTTGCTGCTCTGGTAAGAAAACGCAGGTTTTATTGGCTGATTACGGATTTGCTTGACTTTGAAAAATTGAATTGGAGAAACGATTATGAATGAACCCAAAAGGAAACAATCTAAGGCGATATCGAGACGCACGTTTTGCCGGTCGGCAATTACCGCGGCTGTGGCGTTCCACTTTACCAAGCCGTCCGCTGAGGCGTCGGAGATGAAGAATAGAGTCAAATTCTATAAGAACTTGGGGCAAGGCCACATCGGTGTCAAGGCCGATCAGCAACAGGCGCTGGAGTATGCGGTGAAATATGGCTTTGACGGTATCACCCCCAATCTGGGCGAGTTTGAAAACAAGTCTTCCGCGGAGATTCGCGAATGGGTGGAGACAATGAAAGAAAAGGGCGTCCGATATGGCGCCAGCGGCCTGCCTGTCGGGTTTCGCAGAGATGAAGACCAATTTCAGAAAGATCTCGCGCGACTACCCAGGCAGGCGAGCGTTTTGAAGCAATTGGGCGTGAAACGCGTGGCGACCTGGATTCCACCCGGCCACAGGGAACTTACGTACCTGCAAAATTTCGAGCAGCACAAAAGACGCCTACGCGAAGTAGCGAAGGTGCTTAAAGACAACGGCATCCGGCTGGGTCTGGAATTCGTAGGGCCCAGAACCTCCCGGGCGCGAAGTCGTTTTCCATTTATCTGCACCCAGTTGGATATGATGGAGCTGGCCGAGGCAATCGGAACAGGAAACGTAGGGCTTCTGCTGGATAGCTGGCACTGGTACACCTCACATGGGACGGTGGAAGAACTGCTTCAACTCTCGAACAATGACGTCATACACGTTCACGTCAACGACGCACCATCGGGCATCCCAGTCGATGAGCAAATAGATAACCGGCGCAGACTGCCGGTGACAACGGGAGTGATCGACCTGAAAGGATTTATCAACGCCCTGGTAAAAATCGGTTATGATGGGCCGGTTGAGTGTGAACCCTTCGACCAAGAACTGCGCAAGATGGAGGCCAATGCAGCACTGCAGCAAACCATCGAATCGCTTAACCGGTTGTGGGATCTGATTACCGTTTAACCAAGATGAGAAATTTAAGAGCAACAAACATTATGAAAACAACTACTAAAACTACACCATATAAATTTCTCAAAATAATGACCGGTTGCGCAAGTAAACTACTGGCGATTAGCTTTTTATTTTCAGCTTTAACGATAGCTTCAGTTCAATGCTGGGGCTCTATGGCGGGTGCAGCAAAGGTCGTTACTTATTCCGCTCCGGCCGGCGAAACGTTGTCGGCCGACTATGAAGTGCAGGCGGCGGGCCGGCAGATTGACGTGTACATGGCCCGTGTTCTCGACCCGCCATTCGCGGGGAAGCGATGGGACCATGGTGGTTCATATTCGTTTGCCAATTTCGACATGTCAGGACGTGTCGTAGTTCGCATTGTGTCCAAGCGGTCGCTTCGGAACGTGGTGATTCGGCCCCAGTCGTCCGGGATACAGCCAACGCTGGAGAATGACTATACCCTGAACCTGACACTGGATCGACCGCGAAAGTTCAGTGTAGAACCGGACGGTAAAAAAGGACCTCTGCTGCTCTTTGCGAACCCCCTGGAGACGGATGCGCCGAAGCCCGGCAATGAGGGCGTTGTTTACTTTGGTCCCGGAGTGCATAAGCCGGAGAAAATCGTCTTGCACAGCAACCAGACCCTTTACCTTGCCGGCGGAGCCGTCGTGAAGGCCGAGGTGCTGGCGGAAGGGACTAACATTCGGATTCGTGGGCGAGGCATTCTGGACGGCTCCGACTGGCAGTGGCGCAAAGGCCCGGTGGGCAACCTGATTGCGATTCGCAACAGCACCGACGTCGAAGTGAGTGGCATCACGCTGCGCGGCTCTTCCCATTGGACCATTGTGCCCAGGAACAGTCAGCAAGTAACTATCCGGAATGTGAAGCTCTGCAACTCCCGCGTCCAGAACGATGACGGCATTAACCCGTGCAACTCCCAGGATGTGCTGATTACCGATTGCTTCATCCGGAGTGATGACGATTGTGTCGCCCTTAAAGGCCTCGACTTCAGCGCGCCGAACAGCAATGTTGACCGAATTACGGTGGAGAACTCGATTCTCTGGTGCGACCGGGCCCGCATCTTCCTGCTCGGACACGAGAGCCGTGCCGCGTTCATGCGCAACGTGACGCTCCGCAATCTCGACATTGTCCACTTCGCTATGACGCCATTCCTGTTGGAGCCGGGTGAGGACATGCGGCTGGAGGACATCACAATCGAGGACATCCGTATCCACGGCGAAGGCCAAAGCCAATTTATCCGCCTGCGTCCGGTTGTGAACCAGTATATGCGCAAGAAGGTACCCGGATTCATCCGCAATGTTCGGTTCAGAAACGTAATAGTGGAAGGTCAACCCGGCGATTACCTTGTGCAGATGGAGGGAGCGGACGCCGAACATGACGTTCGTGACGTGACCTTCGCGAATGTTTCGATAGTGGGCTCGAAACTGACGGAAGGAGCCAGGAGCGTGCGTATCGGCAAGCACACTGAAAACGTGAGTTTTGGTGAGGAGGCCCAGTAAAGACAGGTATGGAGGCTGAGAAACATGTCTTTTCCCTCCATCAGAGCAAAAAAGAGCTTTTACCCAGAAGATAATACTTATATACTATGTGATAATGAAGAAAGAACGATTGACAAAGTCTTTTAGAGAAATAGTTTTTATTCTATCCGGCATTTTTCTTTTACTCGGAGAAACATACGGAGCAAATTCGAAAGGGCCGTACACTCGAAACAATTCGGAAAATCAGAGTCGACAAACAACCAAAACGGCTTACAAACAGGTAAGCAGGATAACTGATGGTCCTTCGAGTTTTACACCCGACATGACTTTCGAAGAGGCAATTAACATTTTGCGTAATTCAACCATACCTAAATTAAATATAGCAGTGCTTTGGAAAGATTTGGAGGAGAACGCGGACATCTATAGAGATACCCCTATCGGAATTAATGGTGTTTCAAAAGTGCCTTTACGCACACACTTGAAACTCTTGTTAATGTCGGTTTCAGCAGGTAGTGCAGAGAAACTGGGATATGTAGTTGAAGACGGAGTTATAATTATTGCAACACAAGGTTCTTTACCTAAGAAAATGAAAACTCGTGTTTATGATATAACTGATTTAGTCAGCTCACCTGCTAATTTTCGTCTTATGCCTGGACTTGGTATGCCCTTTGGTTATGGCCAAATGCCTTATGGAGGTATGACTCCTTACGGCGGTACGGGTTATAGCCGGTATCGGAATCAAAGACGAGGATTTTGAATGAAGCCGACTTTGTTGATTTTGGCGGCAGGTTTGGGTACTCGCTACGGTGGACTTAAGCAAATTGATCCCATTGGCCCCAACGGCGAAATAATTATCGATTATTCCATCTATGACGCCATAAATGCCGGATTTGGAAAACTTGTTTTTGTTATTCGACACTATTTTGAAAGCGCTTTCAAAGAAAAAATCGGCAGCAAGTTTGATAATCTTGACTTCGGACTTCGGCGAACTCAGTCGAGTCGCGAGCTTAGTCAAGCCGTGGAAACAGCCTATGCATACCAGGAAGTGAACACCTGCCTTGATGACTTTGAACCACCCAAAGACCGCGACAAGCCCTGGGGCACAGGGCATGCCATACTCGTTGCGAAGGACGTAATCCACGAGCCTTTTGCAGTTATTAATGCCGATGACTACTACGGACCCAATTCGTTTAAGACAATGGCCCGATTTCTCGCAACCCCTGCCTACGCAGGGGTAAACTTGTCCCCGCGAAAGCGGGGAGACCTTTCCTGTAACGATTACGCAATGGTCGGCTATACGCTCAGAGACACTTTAAGTGAATACGGACCTGTCTCCAGAGGAGTATGCCAGTGTGATGAAAAGATGTTCTTAAGGAAAATTGTGGAGCGCAGAAAGGTCGAAAGTACTGGGACTGGTGCACGCTATTTTGAAGACGACGGAACGGAGCGTTTTCTGACCGGCAATGAAGTCGTGTCGAGGAATCTGTGGGGATTTCAGCCATCAATCTTTCATCATCTCAAAGTACACTTTCAGCGATTTCTAAAAGAGCGGGGCTCTGATAGTAATTCCGAACTATTCATACCAACGGTGGTAGATAAACTCGTAGAAGAAAAAAAAGCTACAGTGAAAGTCCTGCGCACGAATGACGAATGCTTCGGAGTTACTTTTCGTCGGGATGCAGCCATAGCGGCAAGATGTATTCGTTGGCTGATAGACCAAGGTCTTTATCCGGAGAACCTCTGGGAGAAATCGTGAAACACGATATCGAGTCAATCGTAAAACACTTTTGTATTAGCGGCAAGTTGACTGAAATAAGGCCTTTGCTCCGTGGTCACATCAATGACACATACGTCCTGACCACTAAGAAAAACGAGCATACTGTCCGATACATACTACAACGAATAAATCACACTGTCTTCAGAGACCCTCCTTCAGTGATGGGAAACATTATCCGTGTTACGGAGCATATACACAGCCGGATGGAAAAAATTGACCCGAGTCTGGCATCCCGCCAGTTGGCCGTTATCGAAAGTGTTGATGATAAGTGCTTTCACAAAGACGCCCAGGGCAGCTTTTGGCGCGTGTACAATTTCATAGAGGACGCTGTTGCATACGATATCTTCGAATCAACCGATTTTGCGTATGAAGTAGCGCGAATGTTCGGCTGGTTCCAGAGAATGTTGGTTGACCTTCCAGGACCGGCTCTGCACGAGAGCATTTGTGACTTCCACAACACACCCAAACGCTTTGAGACTTTCCAGCGGGTCCTCAAAGAAGACACCTTTAATCGAGCTAAAAATGCAAAACCCGAAATGAAATTTTTGTTTGATAACTCGGCCATCTGCAACGTCTTGCTGAATTTAGCAGGCAAAGGTAAAATCCCAGTTCGTGTTACGCACAATGATGCGAAGATCAATAATGTGATGTTAGACAAAAATACAAACAAGGGAGTCTGCATAGTTGATTTGGACACTGTTATGCCGGGCCTGTCGATATATGATTTTGGCGATATGGTCCGCACCGGAGCCACTTTAGCCGATGAGGATGAACGTGATTTATCAAAAGTATCCATGAATTTACCTATGTTTGAAGTTCTCGTACGAGGTTATGCTGAGCAAAGCAAACATTTTCTCACATTCACTGAAAAAGAGCACTTAGCCTTTGCCGCAAAGCTAATCACTTTTGAACAGCTTATCAGGTTTCTTACCGACTATCTGGCAGGTGACGTCTATTACAAGGTTCACCGCGAAGGACACAACCTCGACCGCAGCCGCACACAGATGAAACTGGTCCAGTCGATTATCGAACAGGAAGAGGCTATGAACGAAGTAGTCGAAAGGATTTTTCAACAGGTTTATTGATATGGCCCAATTATGATGAGCAGGCGCGAAAGATTGATGGCAACGTTGCGCGGTAAGCCGGTTGACCGACCGGCAGTTAATTTCTATGAAGTCGGCGGATTCCGGATTGACCCATCGGACCCGGATGAGCTCAACGTTTATAACGACCCATCCTGGCAGCCATTGCTTCAACTTGCCGAAGAACAGACAGACCTTATTCGTATGCGCAGTCCTGTCAGGTCGCGCTCCCACGAAGTGACATTTGACCTGCCCCCGCGTCTGGCGACGCGAGTCGGGGCGGCGGGCAAGCCGGACGGTGACGAATGCCGTGATGAATTCTTCAAGACTGAAGAATATGTGGAGAAAGGCTGTCATTTCACATCCACGACTTTGAAAATCGGCGGTAGAAATATGACGGCGCTGACACGCCGCAGTCCCGAGGTTGACACGCTCTGGACAGTAGAGCACCTGCTCAAGAACACGGAAGACCTTAAGGCCTATCTGGAACTTCCTGATGAAATATTCGCCGAGGATGTTGATGTAACCGGCCTCGTAGAAGAAGACCAGAAGCTGGCCGAGAGTGGCATCATAATGGTGGATACCGAAGACCCAATTTGCGCTGCCGCGTCTTTGTTCAGTATGGAAGACTTTACTGTAATTGCATTGACTGAGCAGAAGCTCTTCCATCGTCTGCTCGATAAGCTTTCCGGACATATACAGGCCAGAACAGAGAAGACTGCAAAGGCATTCCCCGGTCATTTGTGGCGCATCTACGGGCCCGAATATGCCACCGAGCCTTACCTGCCGCCAAATCTTTTCAAAGAGTATGTGGTGCGTTATACCGGGCCGATGGTTGAGGCTATCCAAGAGCACGGTGGTTTTGCCCGGATTCATTGTCACGGCAGGATTAAAGCTGTTCTCGATTACATTGTAGAAATGGGAGCGGCAGCCATTGACCCTATTGAGCCACCTCCATACGGGGATGTGGAGCTTGAATACGTCCGCCGTGAGTACGGCAAGGAGCTGGTACTTTTGGGGAATCTGGAGATGGCCGATATAGAAAACAGCGAGCCGGACGATTTCGAGAAAGTCGTCGAAAAAGCCCTGATAGATGGAACCAGCGGCGAGGGCAAAGGTTTTGTCCTGATGCCATCCTCGGCCCCCACCGGTCGAAAAATCACACCCAGAATGATGGCAAACTATGAAACGATGGTGCGCCTGGCCACAAATTTTAACTTGTGAGGGCAGAGAACAGGGGGTAGGGATCCGGCTTCGCTCGGGGCTACGCCTCGATAAGTTGGGTTTGAATTGGGTTTGATTGGGTTTGTTTTCACCAATTGTCCAATTGCATTTATTTTCATAAGCCATTTTTGAAAAGATACTTACGTTCATTTGCAATCCGCCTACGGCGGACAAGATTGGGTTTGTTTTGTATAAAAAGAGCTGATTTGTAGAGGGTTCTCGACAGATGTAGAGGGCAGATGCTCGTATTGCGTATTGCGTATCGCGTATTGCGTATCTCATATCTGGTGGTACATTGTTCATAATTCATGTTTCATTGGTTAATATAGTTAATATGGATAAATTAGACCATCAGGTTGCGAGTTTCGTTGGACGGATGCGCAGCTCGTATCGGTTGCGTTAAGCGTGTTTCGTAACGGTTATCGGGGTAACGGGTTATCAGGCAGTGATTATCAGGGTATCCGGTTATCAGGGCGATCCCTTCTTTCTTTTTGAATATTGACTATTTACGATTGACCCCCTTAGAGTATAAAGCACTCTAAACAAGGGGGCAGCCAAGCTTGACTGGGCTTTTTGGCGTGTATCTGCTGATACGAAAATGTGCGGTTCTCCGCTATATCTTTCGCCTGCTGGCTAAGAACCTATCCAAATAACCCAATCTATTACGGTCTGCTGCAAAGCCCGATGCCTGCGTTGTCGGTGCAAAAATGTTCTCAACGTGGCGAAAACCACGCCTCCGAGCCTTTTTGACCTGCCACCTTGGCCTCGGATTTTTCGCTCGATCTCATAACGATCCGGTTATCCGGAGAGGTCCTATTTGTTAGCCTGCTGGCTAACATGGGGATATTATAACATATTTTTAAACAAAAGTCAAAAGAAATGACCAAAAAACACTTATTTTGTATTCTTGACGGCTGAGGATAGTCAAATGACTACGAGCTTTTTACGCACCGGACGGTGAAAGGTTGGGAAACGAACCATAGTCAAATGACTATGGGCTTCGGGGCGTTTCGATCTATAGACAATTTGTCTTAATACAAGTACTTCAATTTGCAACCATTATGCATCAACAAAGTGTTAGCGGATAGTCAAATGACTACGAGCTTTTTACGCACCGGACGGTGAAAGGTTGGGAAACGAACCATAGTCAAATGACTATGGGCTTCGGGGCGTTTCGATCTATAGACAATTTGTCTTAATACAAGTACTTCAATTTGCAACCATTATGCATCAACAAAGTGTTAGCGGATAGTCAAATGACTACGAGCTTTTTACGCACCGGATGGTGAAAGGTTGGGAAACGAACCATAGTCAAATGACTATGGGCTTCGGGGCGTTTCGATCTATAGACAATTTGTCTTAATACAAGTACTTCAATTTGCAACCATTATGCATCAACAAAGTGTTAGCG
>Ga0315548_1000707_pt1 | contig 30722 bp, 28 predicted proteins | sample SalMarSW160110MG_2_FD_202540 | JGI IMG/M metagenome (GOLD analysis project Ga0315548, IMG submission 202540) | Salt marsh sediment microbial communities from the Plum Island Ecosystem LTER, Massachusetts, United States - Salt Marsh Sediment SW1601-110 ... | reverse complement strand
CCCACTTAAAAACGTCTTTTTTATCAAAGCTTGCTTCTTTCATCGAAGGCTCCTGACAGTCACCCCATTGATGCGTAATTGAAAACAAGCTTTTTTTCGCAAAGTATTCACAATTCCTGCAAATTTTCTCCATAATCAACAATATCCCTTCAACAACAAAAAATCCTAAAACACAGGACTGCAGAGGAGTAATTTTCGCGTTGTCGATGTCAGTACAGACCATCTCTACAGCCCTACTCGTTTTTGTAAGCGAATCTGAAGGGCAAAAAGTAGATAAGAAAATTCAGATTTTTTAATTTTTTTTACCTTGGAAGCGGAGCGCAGAATAGTTGAAATCCCTCCTGCAGGGACTACAATACGTGATTATGATAGTCGGCGTGTTGACAGCTCAGTTGCATTTGCACGGGATAACCTCGCTAAAGCAAAAGCGAAGTATTGTCAAGAGCCTCATCAGCCGGCTCAAAAGCAGGTTTAACATTTCTATTTCCGAAGTTGACCATCAGGACGAAAAAACATCCGCAATTATAGGAGTTGCGGTTATTTCAAATGATACGCGTTTTATAAACCAGCGGTTCGACCGCATCATCGATTTTATGCGAGGCGACAACCGATTCTATCTGGGTAAAATCGAAAGAGAAACCTTCGGTTCATAATTTGCTGTCTAAAAAATCTTATCTACAATAAATCTCGCACTAAAGAATATATCAACCGCCGTCGCTGAACCGAGAATTGCCCACCGCAGCCAATAAAGACGCAGCTTTGCACGGGCTATAAAAAATATGATTGCGAGCGCAACTGTGCCGACTACATACATTTTTGCATCTGCTAGGAAGAAATTTGCATATTTATCGCCAAAGCCGGCGAAGACCTGAAAGTATTTTGTCGCCTGCATTAGAGTTACGATGGAAAGAGCGGCCATAAAAGCCATACTTAATAGTATCCATTTTCTGTCAGCAAGGCCAGCCGAGCAGAGTCCCTGCAGTCCGGCACCGATAATTACTGAGCAGCATAATACAGGAAGGCTGAGCCATATAATCGGGCTTACGGCGAGTATCGATTGACAGGATGCTAAGATTGCTCCGATACAGAAGATTAGCAGCACGCCAATACGCCGGGCGGCAAAGAGCATCGCAAATCCCATCACAAGCGCAGCTATGGGAATATGGTAAAATCCGACTCCAAATATGTTCTGCTCTGCTGTAACAAACGGAGCCGCCAAACCCACAAGGTCGGCTAAATGCAGCCGGGTTTGCATTGGAACTGCAAATAGTCGGTAGTGAGAAGATGCCTGAAAGAATAATAGTATAACTAAAAAAGGCAGAACTGAAAGCGGTACTCTCAGCCACTTCCACCTGCCTTTAGGTCCGAATGCAGCCGGTAGAAGGAGCCACGGTATAGTCGCCGCTAAAAAACCTGCTGTCGGATGATAGCCAGCCAATCCAAGTGTAAAAGGACCAAATCCATAAATGGCTCCTGCGAACAATGAGCCCAGAAAGCTCGATACCCACCGTCGACTTAGTGCAAAACATCCCAAAGAGGCCAAAAAAACGTTTACAGCGATAAGGTATTGTAGACCGTCGAAGTTCTTGAAATATGGCTGATACAAATGGACAGCGAAACCAATGTAAATAACCGCTGCTGCGGTAAATTTGCCGTAGATTTTGCTCATCCATTATTTCCGTTAAAGTGGTTATTGCTTTGGAGCTACTTTTCCGGCGCCGATTGTTATTTTGCTTGGTTAGGGTACAACTTCTGCTTCTGCTGCTTTCTTCACGGACGGCATCTTTATATCAACTATGTCTATTGCTGGTTTTTTCGACACCGACGTTGGACATTCACCCGTCCAGCAGTACAGGCACAATTCCTCTTTCGGCCGACCGATAGCCTTAACCATTTCATCTATAGTCTGATATCTAAGTGTTGTGACACTCAAATCTTCAGCAATCCACTGAACCATTTTCTTGTATTTTTCAGAGTTGTGATCTGTATATTCCGAAACATCCTCAAGGTCATGACCTTCTATGCCGCGAATGGCTTTACGAGCGGCAAGTTCGTGAATCGAGCGCGTTGAAAGATTGAATTTGCAGGGGAACATCAGAGGCGGACAGGCGGGTCTTATGTGTATCTGTTTGGCGCCGCAATCCCAGAGCTTCTTTATAGCGAAGTTCCTGAGCTGCGTTCCCCTGACGATAGAATCCTCGCACACAACAATACTGTTACCCTCGATTATCTCTTTAATAGGTATAAGTTTCATCTTTGCGATGAGGTCGCGTTTCTGCTGGGAAGGTGGCGTATAACTTCTGCCGTATCCCGATGTATACTTGACAAGGGGTCGCCTGAACGGCTTGCCTGATTCCATCGCATATCCTAATCCGTGGGCTAATCCCGAATCAGGAACCCCTGCCACCACATCAACGTCGATATCTGTATCGTGTTTTGCAAGGCAGCGGCCGCATCTCTCTCTTACAGCTTCTACATTTACCCCCTCGTAGCTCGATGCGGGAAAACCGGTGTATATCCAGAGAAATGCACATATCTGATTATTGCCCCTGCCCGGCCTTTTTTGCACTATACCCTCTTCACTTATCAGGATTATCTCCCCAGGCTCAATGTTTTTTACAACCTCGAAATCCGTATTCGGAAAAGCACTTGTCTCAGCAGTAACCGCCCATCCGTCTTCCCGTTTGCCGATAATAAGAGGTGTATATCCGAACCTGTCCCTTGCTGCGTATATCCCATTCTTATGTAGTAATAATAGCGAACAAGAACCTTCTATAGTATCAAACATCTTGTCGATTCCGTCCGCCAAGTTTTTCCCTTGATTGATTAGCTTTGCTATCAACTCCGGGGTATTAACTCCTCTTTTGCTGCTTACCTCGCTGAAAGATACACCCTTGCTTAACAAATCCTCTGCTATCAGTTCGACGTTTTCTACAAATCCGCTGGTTACTATACAGAATGGCCCAAATCTTGAGTTTAGATAAATAGGTTGTTCATCATAGTCGCTGATAACACCAATACCTTTGTTTCCTGCCATACATCTCGAATCATCATAGAATTTCGCCTTAAATTGGCTCTGCTCCAGATTGTGTATTTGTCTTGTGAACCCTTCACCAAGTACAGCCATCCCTCCGTATTCAGTCCCCAGATGTGAATGATAGTCTGTGCCGTAGAAAAGTGTTTCGGCACAATTGCCTTTTAAGACTACTCCAAAAATCCCGCTCATATTCCACCTCCATTGTGTTAACTACAAGACTATCCTTATTATTAAAAAGCGGCTCACAATAAGCCGTCTTTTATTTGATAAGCACTTTACCGGTTCCGCTTGTTATTCTGCCTATCTTGTAGGCCTTCTCTCCATAGCGAGAAAGTTTTTTAGTTATCGAATCTGCAAAATCCTCAGCGATAATCAACACAAATCCAATCCCCATATTAAAGACTCTGAACATCTCCTCCTCTTTAACAGGACCGGCCTTTTGTAAAAATGTAAAAATCTTCTGTTTCGGCCAACTCGATTTTTTAATAACCGCATCGCAATCTTTCGGCAACACTCGCGGGATATTTCCCACTAAACCTCCGCCGGTAATATGAGCCATTCCGTGCACGACTTTTTTAACCTTGTAGTGGGACAGTAGTTTTACTATCGGCCGAGCATAGATTCGTGTTGGCTCCAGCAAAACAGCGCCCAGTATAGCACCGTCGAGTTCGTCGAGCGTGTCGGTCATTTTCAAGCCGGTCCTCTTAAAACAGATATTGCGAACAAGTGAGTAGCCGTTACTGTGCAGCCCGCTTGAGGCCAGCCCGAGAATATAATCGCCCTTTCTTACGTTTTTTCCGGTAACGATTCTTTTTCGCTCAACCACTCCGACTGCGAACCCAGCCATATCAAAATCACCCTCGTTGTAGGTATCAGGCATTTCGGCAGTTTCCCCGCCTATTAGTGCGCAATCAGCCAATCGGCAGCCGGTTGCAACGCCTTTTACCATCTTGGCAATTGTTTCGGGTTCCAGCTTATGAACAGCCAGATAGTCCAGAAAAAACAATGGCTCGGCGCCTTGCACCAGCATATCATTGACGTTCATCGCCACTAAATCGATCCCTACGGTATCAAACTTTTTTATTTTGCTGGCCAATTGAACTTTGCTGCCCACTCCATCTGTGCAGGCAACCAGGGTTGGATTTTTGTAGTTTTTCTTGAAAAGTTTTTCATCGTAGTCGAGCCGAAACATTCCTGCGAATCCATCTCGGTTCTCTATAACTCTCGGCCCAAATGTGCTGGAAACGAAGGAATAAATTTTCTCAGTCATCTCATCATTGGCATCAATATTTACGCCGGATTGTTCGTAGCTTATATATTTACTCATTTGTCTCGGGATAGTCTCCGAACATCTGCAATTGATAACGCTCCAAAGAGAACTTGTTCACCGTAGTATCTACCGGTATTGGGTATTTGCCGCTCCAGCAGGCGGTGCAATAGTTATCTGCTGGTAAAGTTGCGCAAGACAGCAGTCCTTCCAGCGACATATAACCGACACTGTCCACTTCGAGAAATTCTTTAATTTGTTTCAGGTTGCGATTATTCGCCAACAGCTCTTCTCTGGTCGGAAAGTCTACACCATAGAAACAAGGATGCCTGATTGGCGGACAGCTCACTCGCATGTGGATTTGTTTCGCGCCTGCTTGGCGCAATGTCCTAATCTTACCTCTTGTGGTTGTGCCGCGGACTATGGAATCGTCTACTACTACAATGCTGTTGTTGGTGACAATTTCTTTTACTACCGCCAGCTTAAGTTTAACTTCCTGTTCTCGTGTTTTCTGTTCAGGCGAGATAAATGTTCTGCCCACGTAGTGGCTTCTGACCAATCCCATATCGAAGGGCAACTTGCTTTGCTCTGCATATCCTATCGCTGCTGATGTCCCCGAGTCCGGCACCGGTATTACAACGTCCGCATCAGCAGGGTGTTCTATCGCTAATTGTCTTCCGAGCTTTTTTCTAAACTCATGCACATTTTCACCAAAAATGGTGCTGTTTTGTTTGGCGAAATAAATATGCTCGAAGATACAGTGAGCTGGCGTAACGGTGCCTGGCTTGACGAAAAATCTGCTACTCAATCCGTCTTTATCCAATCGAACGATTTCTCCAGGTTCAACTTCGCGAATGAACTTCGCCCCTATGATATCGAAAGCGCAGCTCTCGCTGGCAACAATGTAAGAACCTTTCTCAGTTTGACCGATGCACAAAGGCCTGATGCCATAAGGGTCTCTCGCCGCTTCAATCCGGTCAGCGTACAAAAATAGCAGACAATATGCACCTTGCAGATGATTTAACACATGAGCCAGGGGGTCGGGATTGCTGATGTGAGTTGGCTTGGCAAGTAAATGAATAATTACTTCGGTATCGGAAGTTGACTTGAAGATACTACCGTATGCTTCATATTCGTCCCGCAATAGTGCCGCATTTATAAGATTGCCGTTATGTGCCACCGCCACTTGCCCGCGAGAGTACTCGCTCAGAAGTGGCTGGCTGTTTATCGATTTGCTGGAGCCGGTGGTTGAATATCGCACATGGCCGATAGCTGTCGGATTAGCCAGTTTTTCTAAAAAGCCTGTACCTCTGCGGAAAACTCTGTTTACCGACCCCATCCCTTTGTAACACTGGATAAATTCACCGTTACTGGAGGCAATCCCTGCTGACTCCTGACCACGATGTTGGAGACTGTATAAGCCAAAATAGGTCTTTTGAACCGCCTCAGGGTCACCGAAAATACCAAAAAGACCGCAGCTTTCTTCCTTTTCGAACACGAAGAACAACCTCTCAAAAAAGGTAGTTTAGTTAATCAGCCCAGCCAAGTCAAACAATTGTTCCCTCTAATCCTGGATGCATAAATTTAGGCATTCGGCAAATTTTGCCTTGGGCATCGACACAGGCAAGTACACTTGAACCCTCAGCCAGAATTACCCCGTCACAGCAGCGAGTAAGCTTGTAGGTATGTTCGATCCTGCTGCTGACTTCTGAGCAGCACGTTTCTAACTGCAGCTTCTCATCGTACTTGGTGGGCCGACGATATTTTATGCACAACTCAACAACAACAAAGAATACCCCAACCCCTTCTAAGTCCTTATAAGCTATGTTGTTAACTCGCAAAAGTTCTGTTCGCCCCATCTCAAACCACACCGGATAGACGCTGTGGTGAACCACCCCGCCTTGGTCCGTTTCGGCATACCGGGGCACAATAGTTATCGTATGTCTTTGAATAGTGTTACGTTTGGGAGAATCCATACATCAATCTCCAACCCGCCTTGGCGAGCCCCACCATTCCGAAGGACGAGGCGAGATGGGCTAAAAACTAACATCCAAAAGTAGCACAAAAGCCTATATTTGCAAGTGAATTCCCCAGATATTATGAATTCCATTTTGTGAAAATCGTAAAAACAGCTTCCCAATAAAGGGTATTCGGGAATCCCGGATTTAGCGGTAAAAAAATCCTGCCCTTGCAGGATAAAAGTGTTGACTTATTTATTAACTAATTGAATAATCGTTTTTTACCTTTGACCAACTCATTGAAGCGAAGGCTTTGCCATAGCTCTGAGAGAGATTTTAAACATTTTATTGTACGAAAGGACAGATTTATGAAAACCTTTATTCTACGCTCCATCCTCCTGCTTTCGGGGACCACTGCTTGTTTTATAATGCTTCTTACCGCCTGCCCTTTATGGGCAGTCTCGGGACCCAACACAGTTTCAACTGAACCGAATACCCCTGCCGACCAGGCTACGGCAGGCTCCGCCCTGACAAGAGCGGCCATTGACAGTGTTGCTGTTACTGTCAATGGTGTCGACATCAATGAAAGCCAGGTAGAAGCCCAGCTCAAACCGCAGCTTCAAAAAATGGGTATGCAACTGCCTGAGCAATACAAAAAACAGCTCAAACAGCAGGTCCTGAAGAAAATGATCATAGAAAAGTTGCTTGATGAAGAAGTAAAAGCAGCCAAGATAGTAATCACTGAAGGAGAAGTAATTGAACGGATAAAGGAAATATCTTCGCAGCAGCAACCGCCGTTATCAATGGAAGATTTCAAGGCCCTGATAGAGGCTTATGGTCAAAGTTTCGACGATGTAAAACTCCGGATTCAGAAGGGGTTGGCCTATCAGAAACTTATGGAAGCCCAATGGGCTGGCAAGATAAAAGTTACAGAAGACGATGCGAAAAAGTATTATTCTGAAAATGCGAAGCAGCTGGAGCGGGTCAGGGCAAGTCATATCCTCATAAAACCTCTTACCACTGACCCAAATGCCGACCCAAACCAGGCAAAAGCAACTGCCAAGGCAAAAGCCCAGGACCTGCTTAGACAAATCAAAGATGGAGCAGATTTTGCCGAATTAGCCGAGACTAATTCAGATTGCCCTTCATCTAAACAAGGCGGTGATTTGAATTTCTTCAGTAGAGGTCAAATGGTCCCTGCTTTTGAAGAGGCAGCTTTTACACTAAAACTCGGACAAGTCAGCGATATCGTGGAAACCCAATTCGGATATCACATAATAAAAGTGACAGACCGTGAAAATGATACTTTTGAGAAGGCAAAAGATGATGTAATGAAGCTGCTGACACAACCTAAACAAGCCGAGCTTGCCGAGGAATATGTCAAGTCGCTCGAAGCTAACGCAAAGATTGTCTATCCCCCAGGTAAAGAGCCACAGGCATTAACTCCCCCGGCTGTATCGCCTCCTCCTCGTCCTGATAATAAACCCGCTCCTGAGCCGGAAGAGAAAATCTCAGACGAAAAGAAAGCTTTAGCCAAATAATAGTCTTTTAGTATAACGTTATTCTATAAACTATCTTATCGGTTTGTATCCACAAAAACACCGGGAGTTGGAGCTCAGGTGGCCCTTTGGAATCGAACAAAGCAAGCCAGGTAACAGTAATAATAAAGTATAAATCTGTGCTGGAAGGCATCCTGTTATAAGCAAGCCTAATTACATATTTAGTTTTGCTGATAGATAGGGCTTTTGAATAATATAATAATAAGCATAAGGTGATGTTTTTCCATAACCTCTTTGTCGGAAGCATGTTATGTGATTATCGGTCATTGTTCAAAAGCCTGTAGAACTACGAGTTTTTAGCCATTTTCGCATATTGACGTTGACCAAGGTACCCTCATCTGCTATACTTAATGTTTTATGGCGAAATCAATAAAAAAATCTCGGAAGAAACAGACCAAAAAAGGTGCATCCAGAGTAGCAAAGGTCAAGAGCAAAAAGGCCTTTAGGAACTATAAAGAGGCCATAAAGTACCTGTATGCGCAGACCAACTACGAAAAGGAAACAGCTCTCCGGTATAACGTTACTACGTTTAACCTCGGGAGAATGGAAAAGCTGCTTTCCTTAGTGGGCAAACCGCACAAGAAAATCACTACAGTCCATATAGCCGGCACTAAAGGAAAAGGCTCGACAGCGGTGATGCTGGCAAAAATGTTAGAGGCGAACGGCTATAATGTAGGTTTATACACCTCACCGCATGTGATACACCTGCATGAGCGGATTGTGGTCAATTCAAAAATGATTAGCGAGCATGAAATGCTGGGATTGCTAAACCGTATTTATGCACCTGTTGAGAAGATGTCGAATACGGAGGCACCTACCTTCTTTGAGATAATGACGGCACTGGCGTTTATGCATTTTGCGGATGTGAAGATCGACATAGCCGTAATTGAAACCGGATTAGGCGGCCGTTTAGACAGCACCAACGTAATTCGGCCTGAAGTGGTGGGCATAACCAGTTTGAGCATTGACCATCAACGTCAGCTTGGCAAAACTCTTGACGGCATTGCCAGGGAGAAAGCCGGCATTTTCAAGCGAGGCGTTCCGATAGTCAGCGTTCAGCAGGAGCCGGAAGCAATGAATGTTTTGAAAGCGCGTGCAACAGCTATTAAAGCACCACTCAGCGTTACGGGTAATGATATAGATTTCTCATATCGGTTTGAAAATTCACGTGAGTACGGGCCGCATATGAGAGTCTGCCTTTCAACGCCAACAAGTAAATTTGAGCATCTTCGTGTGCCGCTGCACGGCAGACATCAGGCCATCAACTGTGGTTTGGCGCTGGCTATGTTAGATAAGCTTAAATCAAGCGGCTACAAAATAGATGATGAAAAGACAATTAAGGGGCTGGGCGAAGTGTGGTTAGCCGGCCGAATGGAGATGATTTGTGATGACCCAAGAATTATGATTGACGGCGCCCACAACGCCGCAAGCGTCCAGGCGCTGATACATGCAATAGGTCAAAATATTCCTTATGATTCTATGGTGATAATCTTCGGCTGCAACAGCGACAAAGATGTTGTTGGGATGCTGGATAAATTGCAATATGGGGCAGATAAGGTGATATTTACGCGTAGCAGCTCTGCAAAGGCAGTTCCTCCGGAAGATTTGTCGGATATGTATTCCGAGATGTGCGGCAAGATGTGCCAGAGTGCATTGAGTTTGGGCGAAGCGCTGCAACTTGCAAGAAGCGCTGTGAGCAAAGAGGATTTGATTTGCATTACGGGCAGCTTCTATCTTATTGGCGAGGCGAAGACCCGTTTCGAGAAATTAGCAGCAAATATCCGAAAAGGAATAGCCACCGCTACCGTCTGAGTTGCTTTAGTGCGCCCATCGTAATTATTTCATTTCAGTTTCGTAATACGCCGGCAATACGTTCGAATTCTGCTAAAGCTGTGGCCTCGGCCTCCCGGGCCTTTAGAAGAAGCTGTGCAGCTTCGTTAAGACATTTTTTGTCGGTAATTGCCCTTTCGAAATCATTTGGATTGAATTCAAAAAGTTCCTTCAAATGGCCAAACTCCTGCGCAACAACATCTAAATATCGAATGGATTCATTGAACAACGTTTTGTTGTCTGAATTAATTCGTTCTTTTGCTTCCTTCAGGAATGCAAATGCATTTTGTCGGCATTCAGCCCAAACTTGGGAATTAAATGCCATACCGCCCTTGCTTACCCTCTTTTTATCCAGCGCTTTTATCCACTGGTCGTATCCGTCTAATCCGCATTTGTAGAAACTCTCCAACACATAACCGGCTGATTCCTTGCTGTGCTCTATAGCAAACTGAAGAGCCTGACGCACAGTTTGCTTGTCATCAGCTGCTTTTGCAGGAGAGACAATATTGATTTGAATCACTCCTATTTGGGAGGTGCCTAACTTGTTCCACGGTGTGTTTCCATGTTCTTGTGTGCAGCCCGAATAGAGGTAGCCTGCATCATCATATCCATAAATGAGGTAGTATTCAGGTATGTCCAGCTCCCAACCGTAGCATGGAAGCCCTTGGTCGATGGCTTTTTTGACCTGCTCCCAGACATTTTTCTGCTTTTTGACAAAATCATCCTCATTTTTGAAAGCATTCAGTGTTCGGATATTACATCCTACGTTCTGAGCAAGCTTGTATATCTGCTCTTTCCTCCAGGCAGTCGGACCGCTCGGACAGAGCTGCTTATGAATATTCAGCGCGAATTCGTGCCCGCTCGTTCCATACAACCATGCATCGGACATATCGATACCCAAATAGTGCAGGCAGGATTTAAGACAGGCCAAATCAGTAATCCATCTTCCTTGGTAGTTTAATTTCTCGAGCTTTTTCATATTTCTTTCTGTCTCCTGAGTGAAATTCTCCTATCGCAATTTGTATCAAAACCTGAAACTGAAATCAATGATATTTCTTTTTTGCCACCAATCAATAAAAATTATAATTGAGGTGATATCATAGCATTTATCCGAAAACGCTTGACGCCAAAGCTCGGATCGGTGATAATTTTTTCACCGCGGATGTGGCGGAATTGGCAGACGCGCAGGCTTCAGGTGCCTGTGCCCCTTGGGGCGTGGAGGTTCGACTCCTCTCATCCGCATTAAAAAGCGTATATTGTGTTGAATTGTGCATTTTGTGGGACATACCGAGCTATTCACATTTAAAACTTAAAAAGAGGGGAAATTCCTGCAGAATATTATTTTTCAGAACAGGAGGAAATATGGTTGACAAATTCTCAATTTATGTGGTATAGTCCCTCTTTTACTAGGAGAAGTTGTGGTGACGGTCGTTAGAGATGTGTTCACAAACCAGGGTTGGTTTATCGCCTTGGTTTTTTTATTTTTATTAACACAAACCTTTTAAGATTTCAAAGGAAGGAAGAACTCCGATGAAAAGATTTAGGCAAATTGTGACGGTTTTTTTAGCGGTGTTGATGTTGCTGGGGCCTGATTGGCCTCTTTTTATTCGTTATGCTCATGCCCAGCCAACCGGTGTAAATCCGCCGAGGACGAGCATGTCCCTCAAGCCGCTGGTGGAAGCCCTGCTCATTGAAACACCCACTGATGCGAACGATACCGACTTAGATGGTCTGCCTGATTCGATTGAGCTTGTTATAGGCACAGACCCCAACAATACCGATTCCGACTTTGACCGGCTGGATGACTACTGGGAGGTAGATAACGGCCTGGACCCACTGGACCCGGATTCGAATTTTGACGGGCTGCCGGACTATTATGAGGTCAAGGATGCCAATTCGCCGGATGCGGATGGGGACGGAATAGCAAATGCCTGGGACTTCGATAACGACGGTGACGGTGTAAATGACGGCGTCGATATGTCACCATTTGCCAAAACTGATGTCAACGAGATGTTCCACTTCGACATTGCGACCAACGGCAACCCTGCGTATATGACATTCCAGCTCAGGCCGAAGAGCAAGGAACACCTGAAGCTGTTCGGCCAGTCCTGGGACTGGCCTGACGGCGACCATAAAGGTTCTGTTCAGGACTGGGACGATTCCGAGGAAGACGTGGCAGTATTCCCGATACTGCAACTATCCGTGAATGGCGCGCCCGAAGCCAATGAAGTGATTTTGAACGGGATCGTCGTGGATGGAAACACCGTCTATGTCCCCCTGATGCCGGTTACTGAACATGGTAATATCGTTGCCTTTGCGGGCAGGATGTTATACCCCAGCGCTACACCGCAGAACCTGACTATGGATGCACAGCTAATCTGGAAAGTCGTCGGCAGGAACGACCCGAACTCAAGCATCCTCGGACAGGAAACACTTCTGGTAACATATAAAGACAGCTTCGCGCTTACCGGTATGACTATTGAGGAAAACCACGGGACGGATGCGGGCTTATTCTGCAGTACGGATGTGAATCAGACGGTGGCTGCGAATCTTTTGCTGGCTTATCAATTTTTAAGAAACTCTGCGAACCACGTTGCGGATATGCCGGGCATTTTGGATGCCAACGATGTCAATGTTGCACATCAATTGGCTTCGTTCGGGCACAGGGATGCTGCGCTTGTATCGATAGCAAACGAGATGATACCCAATGCTCTTGATTCACTGCCGGTAGATGTGAACCTGCCTGTTATTGCTATTCTTGAGGACAGGTCAGCGAGCCTTGAAATGTCGGAATTTTCGCCGGTCTCAGACAACAGCTTCAGTATGAATCTTGCAACCGAGCCGGTGATGACTACCAAGACACTCAAGACAAGCTGGTATAACACAACAGAGCGGCAGGCGATGGAGACAGACCAAGTAATGGCTGAAATACTTAAACTTGGTCAGAATGAAACTACTTCATATTCGCTTATGACACTGATGCTTTACTGGAATACGGGAGAGCAATCTCTTGAAGGGGCCGGTATTCCACCGACCGAGCCGGGCGATGATTATGAGCTTGTGCCGGATGTTGTAGACGACATAGTAGGCGGGGGTCTGGTGGGCCTTGAAGGGCTTTATCGTGCGGGAGTCGGACTTGGGGGGTTACGTGCTTATCGAAGTATCAAGCTGCTTCAGTCAAAGGGGTGGACGATTTCGATGGGGAGTAAAACGATTCCGGACGTTGCCAAGATGGGCAAGTTTAAAAAGTTCAAAACGTGGGTAAAACAGTGCGAGCGCATCCAGGATACTTCCAGCTTTTTCAAAAAGATGGACAAGGTCCTGGAGGGTCTGGACACAGCGGCAGTGTTCGCCGATGCGGGCTTTGCCGCTTATAGCGTCATCGCCCTTTCACAGATGAGCGACTTGAGCGGGATAGCTCTGAATAATGCGCTGATGCAAACGGCAATGGAATACTACTATTCGTTGATGCTCTTTATGATTGGGTCCATTCCGTATATCGGCTGGCTCATCGCAATTTCGATAGAACTATCCGACGTGTTAGGCGACTGGTCGGACGATCTGTTTAACTGGTTCATCGGATTAATTAGCAAGGTGGAGTACACCGTGACGCCCAAGATTGAACAAGTAGGGCAATCCTTAGTGACCGTCACCGACAAGAATGACAATGGGTTCGACGTTGGAGACCATATTCTCTATACAGCTCGAATGAAGGGGACGGTCTCATGCGATTCGTGGAATCTTGTTACGAAAAGCAGTATCAATCCCTACTACTGGATATACGCACCGGCCGGCTCATCTTCGCCTACCGGTTATACATACTGGAACGAGTTTGTAACCCCGGAAGGAAACAGGTACCTGCCGATGCCGCCGTATTCGCAATGGACCAGAATTAAGAATAGCAATGAGGGGTGGAGGTCGGATGAGTACGACGTAGGGGCCTGGATTGAGCCGAACGTCCCGATGGTCAACTTCCCCGTCGTGATGCGCGGCGAAGCGATGTATGACCTCTGGTACCATTGGAAGTATTTCGTTTTTCTTGTATTCTATGGTTTCTGGGCTCACCACGATGATTGGGTAGACGGGTTCTGTTCGATTGGCTCATTTACGTTGTACTTTGATGTTTTGCCGGACAGTATCGACGACTTTGCCAGATGGAGAGGAATAACCCCCCTCGACCACGACGGTGATGGGCTAAATGATGCCAATGAGGCCGGGATAAGCAACCACTGGCTGTATGATAGCGACGGCGACGGGCTGAATGATAAATTCGAGTCTGATAACGGTCTTAATCCCACAAGGCACGATACTGACGGCGATGGTCTTATTGACTGGTTCGAAGTCCAGTTCGGCACAGAACCGAACAACCCGGATACCGACGGCGATGGAATGTTGGATTACCTTGAAATCGCCGGCTGGCTTATCCAGTTCGAATACGCAGGCCAGACCTTCACCACACGAGTGTACTCGGACCCGACCATACCTGATACCGACAGTGACGGCGTTGATGATTGCCTTGAGTACAGGAGCGATTTGAATCCGAGGTCGAAGGACACAAACGGAGACGGAATCAACGATGTGGCCAACCCCAAAGAAGAGAAAACCGTCCTCCAGCTTGTCTCGGACATAGAGATACCGTATGGCATTCGCGATATAGATGTCGATGCAAACGGATTTATATATGCCCTTGTGCAGGGACACATATTAAAATTCGATTCCGACCTTAATCCGATACCAACATGGACTTCTGATACAGAAGGCGATAACATGCTCTCCAGTGGAGAATCATTAGTTATCGATGATAAAAATGGTCTTATCCATGTAGGCTACAAGGAGGGATCTAGACCTTCCACAAGCGGTATCACCACTTTCAACCTCAGTGATGGAACATTAGTTACGGTCGAGCCCTGGGCCATCGATATGATAGACCGGTACTACCAGGTCATCGAATTGGACGTTGATGCCGAGGGTAATGTATATGTCCTCAGACGCGGCTATGAATGTGTCGAACAGCATGACCCCGTCTACCATTGGGATTTGTGCTTCCAGTATACGAACAGGGCCTATATTGATGTTTACGATGCAAACCACACACTGATTGATACCTGGGGCCGATACGCCATTTTACAGCACGAAAATTATATAGGCGGCTCCGGCTATAAAACCTGGCATTTCTGGCATGTCTCTGAGCCAAATATCTTCAATGATGTTCAGGACCTTGCCCTGCGTGATGACGGACAACTCTTCATCTCTGAAATCGGCGCTTCTGAATTCTTCTACGAGTGGCGCTCATCGATGAGCGGCTGGCTGAAAGTAGCTCAGAACAAATTAAGAGACGACCGTATCGCGGAGTACGATATCACCGGGCAGTATTATAGAGACCTGTTCACCTTCACTGACCCCAATTCCGGACAGATACTCTTTCTGGACGAGCCGGCTGGTATCGCCGTTGACAAAAATGGATATATTTACATCGTGGTGGACTCAACCGATATCTACAAGTTCGACGAAAATCTCGTCCCCGTCGCCACGTGGACAATCGATTCATGGACACAACCGCATACTTTCTGTGAATTTGGTGATTGTTTTGAGATTTTGCCGCCCTTCCGTACACGAGAACTAATAGTCGACGCGAATGAGAACATCTATACATATCTCGCTATCCACGGCGAGGTCGCAAAAATCAGCATCCTTGATAAGTTTTCACAAAGTATCGGCGGCGTGGATATTCAGGATCCATCCCCTGACCGCGACGGTGACGGTCTGTTGAACGATGAAGAAACAGCCGGCTGGAATGTTACCTATACTGACGCCAACGGCACCCACACCATTGCCGTTACGAGCGACCCATTATTAACCGACACAGACCTCGACGGTCTAAGCGACTTCGACGAGCGCGCAATCGGCTCCAACCCATCAGACCCGGACACCGACGATGACGGCCTGAGCGATTTCGACGACCCGAATCCCCTGCACTTTGATGCAGATGGAGACGGGCTGCCTGACGGTATTGAGATAACTTACGGCAGTGACCCCAATTCGAGCGATACAGATGGAGACGGGCTGCCTGATACGGAAGAATTTACGCTTGGTTCTGACCCGAACCGATCCGATACGGACGGTGATGGTCTTGATGATGCAAATGAGATGGCGTTTAGCACCAGTCTCATCTCACCTGACTCCGACGGTGATTTTATGTTTGACGGCCAGGAGGTTAATCTGGGCACAGACCCGAATAACGGCGATACCGACGACGACGGCTTAAGCGACGGTATGGAAAGCGGCGTCTATGGGACGAATCCTTTAAACGGCGACAGCGATGGAGATGGCCTTAGTGATAGTAATGAGATAGAGCTGCGTTTGAACCCTCTGTCTGATGATACAGACAATGATGGGGTACCCGATGGAACAGAGCTTGAGGAAGGGACTAATCCGTGGATGGGCGATTCCGACCACGATGGTGTGCCAGACGGCCAGGATGACCCGAACAATCTCGCCCCGGATGTTAATAATGCGTACCCAAGCGAGGAATGTCTCTGGCCGCCAAACAACAAGTTTGTAGAGATTACCATAGAAGGAGTGATAGACCCCGATGGCGACCCTGTGCAAATAGCAGTTGTGAGTGTTACAAGCGATGAGCCATCTTCGTTCGGCAATTGGATATGTGGTTGTTGCGGGTTTGGTCATTGGTGTAAGAACAAAGGCGATGCTTACGTATCTGAAGATGGTAAATTATATCTAAAGGCAGAGCGGAGCGGCTGGGGCAACGGCAGGGTATATGAGATATCCTTTGTGGCCGGTGATAATAAGGGAGGTATAACGCCGGGTAAGGTTCAGGTTAAAGTGCCGCACCACAAGAAAGACTGTATTAGTATCGATGATGGGCAGAAGTATGAAATTTGGTCCTATACCCCCAATAGCCCACCGGATGTCTCCAGTGCCTACCCGAGTGAAGAATATCTATGGCCACCGAATAATAAATTTAGAAAGATTGAGATAAAAGGAGTTACCGACCCTGATGGCAACAAGGTTATGATACGTATCACTGGTGTTACCAGCGATGAACCTTCTGCGTTCCATTTTTGGGGCAAGCATAAACGCGATGCCTTCGTCTCTAAAACCGGCGAATTATACCTGAAGGCCAAGCGCAGCCGCTGGGGTAATGGCAGGGTATACGAGATTTCTTTTATTGCCAAAGATAGAAATGGCGGAGAAACCTTCGGTAAAGTCAAGGTCAAGGTGCCGCGTAGTATGCATGGAGGCGAAGTTGTTTGCATTGATGACGGGCAGAAGTATGACATTCTGCATTGGTAAAAGCGCAGTGAGAGGATTAAAGCCTTTTTGTTATAAGAGCGCCCGTTTTAAGGAAAGAATATTTTTAAAGTATCAGCGCTTTTTGAAGTGAGGATGCTTCGTCTGGGGTGATCAGCAGGTTGCGCTTAATCTTTTGTCATTTCGACACTTAGCGTTCGACATTCAACATCGGCATTGTTGAGCTTTTTGTCCGTATCCACAACGGAGGATACATAACATTCCATCTATTTAACGTAAATTGAGCTTTCAGGCCGATAAATAGTAGGAGCGGAGGACAGATATAGGGGCGTTAAGAAGCTGTTGTCGATGCGGTTAAATAATAACCAATTATGGATTAGAAATGCTTGAAATTGCCGAACATTTGGAACAAACGGCAGTATGGTTCAAGCCGGTAGTTTTAATTGGCCCGGGATTAGTAGCGGTTCTGCTGGGATTGTTTGTCTGGCTGGGCGGGCTTGGGTTTAGAAAAGCTTTGGCCGCAATCATTGGTGCGGTTAGCGGTGGTATTTGTGGATTTTTTATAAGCGGCCGAAATGTCGTGCCGGTGGTGATTTCAGCAGGTGTTGCTGCGGTTATCGCAATAATATTCGAAAAAATATTCATCATAATACTAACAGGGGTTCTGGCGGCAGTTCTCGGATTTGCCTTTTTGGCCGGGCCATCTATTGGAAGTGGGGATAGTGTAGAACATTATCCTGAGCATGAAACGAAAAAAATGACGGTATTCCTCGATACCAGCCAGAGTATAGCAGCAGCGAAAGGATACATAGCCGATTTTGTCGCCGAGATAAAGCGGATTTTTTCAATGATGCCGGTGTACAACCGGGCAATAATAGCAGTGCTGGCAGTGGTTTTTATAGCAATTGGTTTTTTCTGGCGGCGTGTAACTACAGCTTTTTGTTGTGCGGCCTTGGGGTCGATGCTTATTTTCGCGGGGATGATTCTGCTGTTACTGTATAAAGGCGCTGCACCTATCAGCAGGATTTATCAAAACCGGTTATTTTATCAGGGTATTTTTGGAGTAATGACCGCTTTTGGGATGGCTGAGCAATTAATACTTTGTCGGCACATTAAAGGAAAATCGACAGGAATAAAGGAAAAGAGTGAGGACAGGAAAAAACCGGGGAAAATATCGAAGTCTTGGCGAAGTAGATAACCGGGACTCTGTTGTGAGAATCATTCGCAGTAAACTTTGAAAAACTGAAGGCTCGTGCTACGTCCCTTGGGGACTACGCACAGTAGCAAAAATTAAGGAGAGAAATGATGGAGCATTTAGCAATTCTCGCCCAGGCGGCAGCGGCAGGAAGCCCATCCGAGCCGCTTATTAGTATGCAGAGCGTTCTTGATTCCATCTGGGAGCAGGTAATAACGCTGTCGTGGCTGCAGGCAGTTATTGCCATTTCATTTGGGGTAGTATATCTGCTTTACGGGTGGCGTATTTTTAAGGTTCTGGTTATTATTTGCTTTGGTCTTGTGGGCTTATTTGCTGGCGTCAAAATCGGCTCTCGATTTGATTCGGAAATTTTAGGCGGCATAATCGGTCTTTCTATTTTGGGGGGAGTGTCTGTTCCTTTGATGCGGTGGGCTGTTAGCATACTTGGGGCCATTGCGGGCGGCATCTTGACCAGCGGTGTTTGGTATGCCGTTGGATTGCCGGAAAAATACATGCCGGCAGGAGCCATTATAGGCATTGTTGCTGGCGGTATGATTTCGTTCATTATTTTCCGGATTGCCGTTATGCTTTTTACCAGTCTCGGCGGCGGAATGCTTATTGTAACAGGCCTTCTGGCTTTGGTCTATCGTTACGAAAGTATCCAAACGCCGCCGACTGAAACCGTAAAGTCAATGTTCTACAATCACCACTGGTTTGTGCCTGTATTGCTGTTGGCGCCCACCTTTATCGGCATAATAGTGCAAAACAAATTCATTAAGGGCTCCAAAAGCTGGAATGTTTAACTCCTCCTGCCTCTTGCCAAAGGCAGAAAGAGGGGTGTGGATTTTGTCCTTGCAAAAGCATCTTAACACGCTTACAATCCCTATCTTATACGATTAAAGCCCAATACTGCCATGCGAAGTCCCTGAGGGACGTAGCACGAGTATTACATGCTCGCAAAATGGTGATTGGTTAATTGGTGATTGGTATTTATTTAACCAAATGAACCAGTTATGGGCATCGAGAATCAATTATCGAGCGTCGAACTGTGTTTGAGTCATTAACTGAAAAATTCAACTCTGTTTTCCGGTCGCTGTCCGGCCGAGGCAGAATCACCGAAGCTAACATCTCAGATGCTATGCGTGATGTCCGCAAGGCGCTTCTGGAAGCGGACGTCCATTACAACGTAGTAAAACAATTCTGCAAGGACGTTACGGAAGCAGCCATCGGGGCTGAGGTGATAAAGAGTCTTCATCCCGGTCAGGTTCTGATAAAAATCGTCAACGATAAACTGACTGAGCTGATGGGACCGGTGGATAGTAAAATCTACTTTGTCTCGCCGGGGCCTACGATAATTATGTTAGCGGGGCTTCAGGGCTGTGGTAAGACTACCACCGCCGCAAAGTTAGCCAAATACCTGCTTGCCAGAGACAAGAGGCCGCTTCTGGTGGCCGACGACCTTCGCAGGCCAGCTGCTATAGAGCAGTTAATCATTTTGGGCCAGCAGATACAAACGGAAGTTTACAGCGAAGAGAGCAGCAATTCCGTCAAGGTTGCCAAACACGCAGTAAAGAACGCCCAGAAAAACGGTTTCGATGTAGTAATTCTGGACACAGCGGGACGACTGCATATAGATGAAGAGATGATGGCAGAGGTTGCCGAGGTGGCAAAGGCGGTCAATCCACATCAGATTTACTTGGTCTGCGATGCGATGACTGGACAGGACGCCGTCAATTCTGCTAAGGAGTTTAATGAGCGTCTGGAGCTTGACGGCGTTATTCTTACGAAATTAGATGGAGACGCTCGCGGAGGTGCTGCGCTGAGCGTAAAAGCTGTCACCGGCAAGCCCATCAAGTTTGTTGGGATAGGTGAAAAGACGGACAAACTCGAAGAATTTCACCCCGACCGAATGGCCAGCAGGATTCTTGGTATGGGAGATGTTGTAACGCTGGTGGAAAAGGCCCAGGAGCAGTTTGAGGCTGAAGAAGCAGAGAAGCTGCAAAGGAAAATGGCCAAAGGAAGCTTCGGTTTTGATGATTTTCTCAAACAAATGCAGGCCGTTAAAAAAATGGGCGGTATGAAAGATATGCTCAAGATGATGCCGGGGATGGGTGGTCAGCTTGGGGATTTAGACTTCGATGATGGAGAGTTGCGGAGGATAGAAGGAATTGTGCATTCGATGACGGCTGCTGAGAGACGCGAGCCGGATATAATAGACTCATCACGGCGAAGACGAATAGCGACAGGGGCGGGAGTGGAGGCTAATAACGTTTCCGGCTTAGTGAAGACATTTAAGCGCAGCAGGGATATGATGAAGTCACTTAGCGGCGGAAGCTTAGGAGGACTTAAAAGGCTGCTATCTGGTGGACTTAATATGGATTCGCTAAGCGCAGCTATGGCCTCGGGCAAAAAAATAAAACAACGTTCAAGACGAAAAAGAATAATAATGCGGAAAGGAAAAAGAAGACGGCGGTAAAACAGAAGATAACAATTGAGCAATACGTGGAGAAACTGGCTAAATTTGCCGGTAGTGAATACGGCAAAATGATAAGAGGCCAATTCAAGGATATTAAAGGCGGTAGCGAGCTGGCAATGCTGGCGGCGCCGAGCATTGAGGAATTAGAGCAGCTTAAAAGAGCAGTGGCGATAATGACGCCGAGTGAAAAAGAAAAAGCCGAAAGTCTGACCGATGAGCAAGTTCAGAGAATCGCGGCGGATGCCCTAATTGACCCGGCGAACCTTGCGATTTTCATAAACGGCTACGTCTTACATTGTAAACGTGTTTCGTGATTTGCCTTTGGCGAATTGCGGGAATTGATTATAAACGATTAGTTAAGGAGACAATTATGGCGGTAAAGTTGAGAATGATGAGGATAGGCAGGCGGCATCGGCCGTTCTTTAGAATCAATGCAGTCGAATCACGTGTGCCGAGGGATGGAAGAATCATCGAAAAACTGGGACACTACGACCCAATCGCAAAGGACAAATCTAAGCAGGTTGTGCTGAACACAGAACGAATAAAGTACTGGCTCGATAATGGGGCGATACCGTCTGATACGGTTTCGCAAATTCTACTTCGGCAGGGCATCAAAACCAAATATGCGCAAGAGAAATCAGCGCGTCGGGCACGGGCCAAGGCCATAGCACGGGCCAAAGGCAGGCTGTTCACAAAGGCAGAACGAATTGCCGTCGAGAAAGCGGCGGCGAAAGCCGAAGAGCAGGCCAAGGCGCAAGCAGAGGCGCAGGCAAAAACCGAGAAAGAGGCTGAAGCCAAGGCTAAAGCAAAGACAGAAGAAAAAGCTGAAACAACTGAGAAAAAAGCCGAGGTAAGGACTGAGGCGCCTGCAATAGAGGAAAAGATTGAAGCAAAAGCTGAGGCTAAATCGGAGGCAAAAGCCGAGAAATCTGAGGCCAAAGCTGAGATAATCGAGGCAAAGACGGAAGAGAAGGCACCTGAGCCAGTAGAAAAAAAGGCTGAAGCGGAACCGAAAGAAAAAGCTGAGAAAAAGAAGAAGGCCGAAGCCAAGCTGGAAGCTGAGGCCTCAGGTGATATAGAAGCTAAAGGTAAGGATGAAACCAAGGCTGAGGTAAAAGCTAAACCAAAGGTCGAGACAAAAACTCAGGCCGGGCAGAAAGCGGAGAAAGAAGATAAGCCCAAGAAAGAGAAGCCGACTCGAGTGAAGAAGACAGAGAAAAAGGATGAGGATTGATGTTCTTACACTTTTTCCGGAGATGTTCGAATCGCCTCTGCGTTACTCGATATTGAAAAGGGCGCAGCAGTCGGACATTGTTGATATCGTTTTTACTAATATAAGAGATTTCGCCCCCGACAGATACAGAAAGGTTGATGACAAGCCATACGGTGGAGGGCCGGGTATGGTTATGATGCCAGGCCCGGTTTTCGATTGTTTCGAATATGTTGAGAAGCTGTCGGCAGAAAAAGGACGTGTAATTTTACTTACACCGCAGGGGCAGAGGTTTAATCAGGCAAAAGCAATTGAGTTAAGTGGAGAAAAACGGTTAATTTTAATTTCAGGCAGATATGAAGGTTTCGATGAACGAATCCGTGTAGGTCTGGGTGCCGAGCAGATATCTGCGGGCGACTATGTCCTTTCCGGAGGAGAACCGGCGGCTATAGTTGTCATCGATGCGGTGGTTAGATTACTGCCGGGTGCACTGGGCGATGAAGATTCAGTCAAGGATGATTCCTTCAGTGAGTCCAGCGGCGGTGGCTTAGAGTATCCGCAATATACCAGGCCTGAAGTTTTTCGTGGGATGAAGGTGCCGGAAATCCTTTTGAGCGGCAACCATGCTGAAGTCGAGAAGTGGCGGCGCCAGCAGGCGCTTGAAAAAACAAAAAAACAACGACCGGATCTTTTGGGTTGACGATTAGCCGTTTTTTGTTTATATTGTAGAAATAATCGTAAAATTATACAGGAGCCGAAGCAGTGAAAACTCAAATACTGGACGCCGTTGAGAGTAAAAGCCTCAAGAAGGATATACCGCATTTTGAAATAGGCGATATTGTGGATGTGCGGTGTAAAATCAAGGAAGGCGATAAAGAGCGTATACAGATATTCAGCGGCACAGTAATCGCCCGCAAAGGCCGCGGAATCAATGAAACTTTCACTGTGCGGCGAATCGTGGATGACGAGGGGGTAGAGCGAATTTTTCCGATTCACTCGCCGAATGTGGTTGGTATTCGGCCCGTTCGGAGCGGCAAAACAAGGCGTGCAAAACTTTATTATCTCCGCAAGCGAACCGGCAAAATGGTCAAACTGGCACACAGGCATGGTGAGCACACCGTCTCTGAATAAATGGGCTGGCTGCTGAACAGGGACAAGCTGTTGGCTGATAGAAAGAAGCTCGGCCGATGGGGTGAGAAGCACTGCGAGAGCTTTCTGAAAAAGAAAGGTTTCAAAAAACTGGCTCACAACTTTTCCTGCAGAAGCGGTGAAATTGATTTGATTATGGTCGATACCGAGGGGGCGATTGTCTTTGTCGAGGTAAAGACCAGAGCGGATGAGGAATTCGAGCCGACCGAGTCGGTAATTACGGCTGTCAAGAAAAACAAATTGAGCAGGACTGCACAATATTTTCTCGCAACTCATAATATAGAAAACAGGCCTTTTCGCTTCGATGTTGTTACGGTAGTGCTCGGCGAAGCCGGCCCCGCACAAATAAGACATTACGAAAACGCTTTTGTGCCTTAAAAAAGAATGGAACTGATTGATACACATTGTCATCTGACGTTTGATGACTTGGCCGGGGACATCGATGGAGTAATCGCACGCAGTCGAGAGGCCGGCGTTGTCGGCTGGATAACCGTTGGAACCGACCCGGAACACAATCGAAAAGCAGTAAAGCTTGCCGAGAGGTTTGAAAATATGTATGCAGCGGTTGCGATTCACCCGCACGATGCCAGAACTGTAACGGCAGAGACGCTCGAAGAGCTGCGAGGGCTTGCACAACATAAAAAGATAGTTGCTGTCGGAGAAACAGGACTGGATTATCATTACAATTTTTCGCTGAAGGAGGACCAAAAACGGGTCTTTACTGAACATCTGAAGATTGCTGCAGAATTTGATTTGCCGGTTATCATACATTGTCGCGAGGCCTTCGATGAGACGATGGAGATTTTGAAGCAGTCCGGAGATGTTCGAAAGGTGGTCTTTCATTGCTTTAGCGGCTTGGCTGAGCAGGCTAAAATTGTTCTCGAAAGAGGCTTTTACATTTCTTTCACCGGCGTGGTTACCTTCAAAAACGCCGAGAAAACAAGAAGAGCTGCTGAGGTTGTTCCTTTGGACAGGTTGATGGTCGAGACGGATTGTCCGTATATGTCGCCTGAGCCGATGCGGAAACAGAGGATAAATGAGCCGGCGCTTATGGTCCACACAGCGGAGAGGCTGGCTGAGTTGAAGGGGATGGATTTGGGTGATTTCGCAGAAGCCGTAACTGCCACGAGCAGGGGATTTTTCGACCTGCCGTGAGGGGTAAAATTGGGTTCGCCCGCCTTCGCTATTGCTATGGCGGGTAAATTTGGGTTCGTTTTGGGTTCGTTTTCGATAGTCCATAGTTCATAGTTTTTTGTTCTTAGTTATTGTGTAAGCTACGCTTACGCTCATTTTTAGTCTTTTGAAAATTGGGTTCGTTTTGCATAATTTGTTCATTTTAATTGACTCTTCCTCTGCGCGCACCGATTGCGCAAGCCACCAGCGCTTCCTTCTTCGCTGATGCTACGAAGGAAAGCGAGAAATTCGAAATCCGAATATCTAAATCCTAAACAAATTCGAAATTCAAATTTTCAAACGCTAAAAACGAGATTTACTAAGTTGATAATTATCTATCTAAAAGGTCTCATTTGACCTCCTTCTATAATAGGAGGTACCCGCGCGTTTGATTCGAAAAATCGAGGATTTTTCGGGAGCGGAAATCTTGTAAGTCTTTGTGAGGTAAGGAATTATAAATTTTTGAAAAAATATGTTTTTTCTCAACAGGTACCCCCCACTTTTGATTGATTTTACTCCGCTGCAGCGCCTGCGGGGGCTTGGATTCCCTGTACTTGGTCAAAACAGTATCTCTTGGGGATATCCAATGCGCTACGAGGAATTTTTAGCGATGACCGATGTCGTTCTAATCCTTTTGATTAGTCAAAAAGATTACGAGCCTTTTATAAATCGAATTGTTTTAGGCCGGGGATTTAATAATTAGGTGATTGTATGGATAAGTCCTTTATTAGTAGCCCAAGCTGCCTGGGTACCGGATACCAAGTCACCGCTAACGGCGCCGGTAGATGAAAATCCGGGCTTATCTTATAATGCTATTTCATCATGCCCAGCTTGAACGGTCCGAGGCTTCGATGGTGTGGTTGGCCTATTCTGTTGTCCGGTATCTTCTGCAGCATCCCATGAAGAGCACCTGCTTTTAGACTTATCAACTATGTCTATCAAACGCCCGACGACAGATTCCGGGGTATCGTCAAAAGGATCAACGATACAATTTTTGAGTCTATTATAGAGCTCATCGGAAATTTGAATGACCTTCATAATTTTACTCCAAATTAAATGCTGTAGTTTGTGGCTATAGCCTTCCCAGATAAAGTATACAAAACAATGCGCCCACATCCAAATTGCGTATATCTCAACAATCGACCTTATTAAGATGGCTGAAAGCGTTGGCAATCGTTAAAATGGTGCGGTGAAATTGAGAAGGAAACGCAGTTAATGTGAAGTGACCACAGGTTAAATTTCCTAAAGCCGCAATGAGGTGCATTAGTATTTTGCAATGGATGTAAAATGACAAGCTAAATGGCATAAAGAGGGCGTGGGTGGGAAATAGCGGCATAACAGGGGAAATAATGGGATATTGAGACAATAATGGGGATTTTGAGGGGGACGGCGAGGGTAAATTCGAGCGGTTTCTAAATGGCACAAAACGCAAAAACGGCCAAAAAATACCTTAAAATGGCACAAGAATTTTCAAAAAAGCGATTTCGTTTAATAGTCGTTCAAACTGCAACGAAACGGCAGTTATGAGAAAATTACACTTTCAGAAATCGACCGCTGTTAGGTAAAATTCAAACAAAAATAGCTTGTTAGAAAGCCGGTTGACAAGTCTTATTATTAAGTAGTTACTTTAACAAAAGCGGCATGCGCAAAAAATCTCCAGCTTGTTTTTGACGCAAAAAAACAAAACAAGCTGGTTTCTTATTTACCGGAACGCCGCCTTTGGCGAGCACTCCAGCCGGCTGGCACACTGTTTGCTACGGGGCCAGACCTTTATATTTTAAAACCAACAGGAATTATTTATTAATTACCAGCTTTCTGCTTACATAAAAGAGATTACCTTTGTATTGTTCAATTATGAAAAAACATATCAGACGTAAGTTGAACGCATATCCATATTACAAGCTTGCACAGTGGGAGCCAAAATTGTTGTGTTGGCAGGACGGCAAACAGACGTTTTCGTCTAAGGAGACGGCCAGGGGGAGTGCTGTAAAAAAAGGCCGCTACCGTATAAGCTGCATAACCGAAAATAATCGTGCAGACCATCAACCATTTCGTATTTAATATTCATCATTTAACCTCTACTGAGTAAAACCTCAACCAGCCTATTTAAAGGGGCATCAGGCTCATACTTCGTTGCTTCATCTAAATTATAGACCGGTATAAAAGTAATATCTGGATAAGCCATTTTTAAACATAGTATTGTTTCCCCCGAACCTGTCGGCACTTTATAATTGCGATTAGGAAGGTGGCCTAAATAAGTTTTGAATGCTGCTGCTATATCATTCAACAAAGGAATAGGTAAATGGCCGCTTGTTGCATCAAACAAGTCTGGCCAGGCGTTATGAATTTCCGGCATAGTCCACCATTTCTTAGCTTCCAGGCAGCCTTTAGGGGCGACGTCAACAACATATAACCCTTGCAATTTTAACATTTTCGATGCGTTGCCACAGCTGAAACATACGCAGCCGCGATAACCAGCTTTTTTCACAAAGGTAGCGATAACACTCGAGCGTAATTGTTTATTCGGGAAGCGTAACAATATTAATATCTCCAGAAAAACGCCTTTTTATTGATAATGGGTCCCCCTTAAAAAACACCAAAATGTTCTGATGGTTTTTACCCACCTTTCGTGTTTTGGCAAATTGACGACCTGCCCGAATAGGCAAAGATCCTGTAGGTGTAATGAGGATTATTTCATTGTAGTAATGTAATCCCAAATCAGTAAAACAGCTGATATTATTACCCACAAAATTTCTATAGATACCTTGCTTGTCTCTTATCTCGCCTACCTTAACAACCATAAATCGATTTTCGCGAAGCCGTTCAACTGCATTCCTGAAAACATCCCGATACCACTTCATAAATACTTTGTAGGAATGAAAAGTAGAGGCATCATTTTTTTCTTTACTATAGACTTCAAGGTCAAAATAAGGGGGACTTGTGAAAACCAAATCATATTGCTCGCCTTTCGGCAAAAGAGAGTTCAGATTGGCCGCATCACCATGGATCCATTTAGGAGAAACTTTCATTTTTCTGCTCTGCCTCTGGTTGGCTCTGATTTGGTTAAGCCTTAATTCAATGCCGACGTAGTTATATTTCAAATAGGCGGCGACGAGTCCCTTTGTAGATTCGCCGGCAAACGGGTCCAAAATGTTTCCTCTGGGAGGGCAAAACCAGCAATAGACAATTTCACAAAGGACGGGGTCAAAGACAGATATTGCCGCCCCGGTACTGGTAAATGCCAGGTGTGAATTTCGCTTTTTCAAAATGTCAAAGAGGTATTTGTTTTCAAATTCTGCATTGCTCAATTTATGTCTGAGTTTTTTTTCAATTCGGCTTTTTTCGGCGTAATAATGAGGCACACTACCGCTCCAACTGCCCGACACCTGTGTGCTTTTATTGCGTCCAAAGTCCCCACGTACCCCAAGCGAAAGCCAGGCATGTTTTCTTTTGGCCCAATAACCCTGCCGTGCATCCAGAACACTAAAAGGGGGAACTATAAAACGGCTGCATAGAGAGCCGTTTTTGATTATAATAGGGGGGCTTTTTATCCGATTGGAAGGATGTTTCATAAAGGCTCTTTTCTCTGGTTATTTTTGCTTAGTAAGGGCCGACGCGAAAAAATGTTCCTTCAGTGACAGCTGTTGGGACAGGCGGGCAAACTGGTTATTCCGCCCGCGTCGGTTTTTTGTTTCTATATTAACTTGTAAAAGAGCGGGGATTAATTAAGGCCGAGGCCGGCCTTTTTACGTCTTATCAGCTCTCGCTGATGCTTATATGGCCACCGGTCCCACCAGGCAGGCCGCTGAGGCGGCTTACGGCCGACAAAGAAGATTCTATGGACATGAACCTTAACACCAAGAACGGTATCCGTTGTAAAATGACAAGCTAAATGGCATAAAGAGGGCGTGGGTGGGAAGTAGTGGCATAATAGGGGATATCGTGGGATATTGAGATAATAATGGGGATTTTGAGGGGTACGGCGAGGGTAAATTCGAGCGGTTTCTAAATGGCACAAAACGCAAAAACGGCCAAAAAATACCTTAAAATGGCACAAGAATTATTCGTGGTAGTGAAAAATTTAAACTATCGCTAAATCGTTTATAACTGCAATATAACGCATTTGTTTCAAAGACGTGTCACTCAGAAATCATCGCTTGTTAGATGAATTTCAAACAAAAAAATTGTGTTAGAAAGTTGGTTGATATGTTTTTTTGTTAAGAACCTATTAAAAAAAGGTTTGTTATTAAGCTAAAAACAGGGGTGTGATTTTGGCTGTTTTTATGACAGTCGGAAACGTAGGACAAAAGTCAAGAGCTGTTTTTAGCTTAAAAATGAGGGTGGCGAAAAAATATGCAAAAATTCTCAAATTTTGTGAAAATTTTTTATTATTAGCGTTGCTTATCTTTTATACCGATTCCCCCAGCGGGCCGAGCACTTCATTTAGAACTTGGCGAACTGTTTGACGGTATAGTCTTAAATTTTCAAGCTCATCCTTAATTTTATCGCAACGTGGGACCGACATCCCGCCAAAACTCCCTTTAAGTTGCAAATCCGCCCTCTCAGCTTCTAAATCTTGCATTTGTTTCGCTATTTGGGCTAAGTGGGCCTCAGCAAAAGGTTTAAGACGCTTAACCGCAAGCGATGATTTGCCAGTTATCAGCCAGTGAAGGTCTATATCGAGAACGCTGGCAAGCTCAATCAAAATCTTTATAGACGGAGAACTTACTCCTGCTTCAAACCTGTAAATAGCCGTATTGCCCTTGAAACCGAGTTTTTCCCCTAACTGTTCCTGTGTTAAGCCTGCCTTACTACGCGCATCACGCAAACGCAGAGCAAAATTATCTTCAATATCGTTCATTTTGTTCTTTACAAAACGCCGAAGTAGAATAATATTGATTCTACAATGATATTGATACCAAAAAAACGCGTAAAATCAGTTCGAGTTACTCATAAAAAAGCCGTTGCTTTAATAAACGAAAAGGTGGCTCGCGATTTTCGGTCCGCAAGCAGCACAGCAGCTTTAGTTATCATTCAGGCTTTAGGTCAAAATTCTACCAGAAGTACAGATAAAAATCAAGCAGGAACCGGAGGCGAAAAATGACGGAGCGAAAATCACAAAAAAGAACAGTCAATAGGAGGGTACATTGCAGCCTCGATGCGATGCCAGAAGACTTACAGGCGACCGTAGAGCAGATGATTATTGCCCGCGAATGGCCGAGCGATTTTGGAGAACATTATAGCGGCTTCCCTCGATATTGTGATGTCATACAGTATTGCCGAGCAAGGGGATATATTCTCACAAAATCGGCAGTAGGGCGTTTCGCCGTTAGAAAACAAGTGACAACCCTAACAAAAATTAAAAGCGATTTACGGCCTTATGTTCTTTTTTGCCTGGCGGATGCGTGCGAGGATTTTGCTAATCTGCAAACTGACTTGTTGGAAGCGAGGCTGCATCCAGAGAGGATGCAGCACGTAGTAAAACAGCAGGCGGAGTTAGAGCTGCTCGCCGAGCAGGACATTGCCCGAATCGAAACGATTTTAACGGACCTGAGAAAACTAAAATGACAGAAATAATACATTCGTGTAATTTTGATTCTAAAGAATGTGAAGCTATTGTAAAAGATTTAATTCTTTTACAATTGGCAGAGGCCGACCGCTCTGAATTGAAACATTCTGTAAACGATTTAGAAAAAATTATAAACACTGCAAAAGGCAAATTTAAGGTATCAGAAAAGCCAATATGATGACGAAAGCACAGACATTTTATTCTGCAAATAATTCCTTGACGGATGCAATCCGCCAGGGTAGAAATACGGGCGTGGAAAGCATAGCAAAAACCATATCGTTCATGCTCGCGCCTATTATGGTGCGAGGTTTGCAGAGTGGTAACACCTGCACGGCTGCTATGCTGCCGCACAGACCTCGTACCATGCTGGGCGTTTTTTCTGCGCTGCAGAGAAAGTGGGGTATATTGTGGAAAGTATAGAAACCAAAACAAAAAGCGGGGAAGCGTTGCTGGCTGAAACTACTAAAATAGTGCAAGAGGTAACAGAGGAAAAGGTTCGAGAGTCCTTTAATAATGTAGTCGCATACTTCGAAGAAGAATTCGGGCTTAGCAGCCCGCCATATCAAAGGATGTTCTTAATGTATTTATTCGCCAAGCTCGAAGGCAGAGAGCCACCGGTAGCAATATCCGAAAAATTAAAAAACAAGAGTTTTCGAGAATACATCGAATACGATGAAAATAAATTTAATCAGCTTATTGGCAAAGCCCCTAAAGATGTCCAGGAGTATGTAATTGCAGCTTTGATTGTACGCCTGGAACCGAAAGAGAAGGAATACGAAGAGGAAATGGTGAGAGACGGGGCAAGAGACGAACTGATTGATTTTGTCCATAACAGCGGATTATCATACACCGAACAGACGAGCGTTTATAAAGAGCTTTTGGAGCAAATAAAAAGCAGGGAAGCAATCGCAGTACCTGCATAGTAAGGAAGCAAAAAAATGGATTTTGCCACGATTGTCCAAGGACGGACGCAGAAATCAGCAGGGCCGGAGACCAAACAGTTTCCGGCTCTGCTTTCTATCAAAAG
>Ga0315548_1000704_pt1 | contig 30778 bp, 27 predicted proteins | sample SalMarSW160110MG_2_FD_202540 | JGI IMG/M metagenome (GOLD analysis project Ga0315548, IMG submission 202540) | Salt marsh sediment microbial communities from the Plum Island Ecosystem LTER, Massachusetts, United States - Salt Marsh Sediment SW1601-110 ... | reverse complement strand
TTTCTCCTCTTTTTGTTTTAAATAAAATTCCTCTGACTTCAATAAAATCGCCTATATCAAAATTATCTAAGAAAAATTTATAACCCCTCGCCCCTATTCTATCTTTTCTAAAATAGGCTTGGATTTTGCCGGAACCGTCTTCAAGGTGCAAAAAAGTTGCTCCACCATGTTCTCTCAGGGAGCGAATTCTACCAACCAAAATTACTTCTTTTTTCAATCGGCTGAGCTGAGCAAAATCTTTAAGCACTTCAGCAATTTTGTGAGTCCTTTTGGTTTTAGCTGGATAGGCATTAATCCCAGCTTTTCTAATTGCTTCCAGCTTTTTTAATCTAATTTTTCTTAATTCAGAAATCTGAGTCATATATCAAATTTTAATTCATTTCCCGATTCTGGTCAAAGTACCATTCTAATATCGCTTTAGCTACTGGTGGAGTTACTACCTGACCATCTTTAACATCATTTATCATTATGGTCAAAACTATCTGAGGGTCCTCGTAGGGAGCAAAAACAGTAATCCAGTTATCTAAATAATCTTTTTTATCTTTAGGGTCTTTTTTTCCGGTTTGAGCACTTCCAGTTTTAGCGGCAGTTTGAACTCCCAATTGGTCCAACCACCCCGTGGCCGTACCATTGGTCACTGCTTGCCGCATCCCCTGACGGACTACTTCTAAATTTTCTGACTTTATAAATCCCTCTCTGATAATTTCAGGCTCTATTTCTTTGATTAAATTTTTATCGCTATCAATAATTTCTTTCGCCACCTGGGGCTGAAAAAGTTTACCGCCGTTAGTAATGGGCACAAAACTGGCTGCCATTTGGAGAGGGGTTACCCGAATATACCCTTGACCAATAGATAAATTGTAAGTATCGCCGTCATACCAAATTTCTCCCAGTTCCTCTTTTTTCCAACTAGGATCGGGTAAAAAACCCTCGGCTTCCTGAGGTAAATCAATCCCGGTTTTTGACCCCCAGCCAAAAAGTTCAAGATAGTTTTTAATCCTAGTAGGTCCCAATCCCTCCTGGTCTCCGTATCCTCCTCCCAGATGATAAAAATAAACATTGCAAGATTCAGCAATGGCTTTTCTCATGTCTGTCCAGCCATGGGTTTTCCAATCTCGATAAATATAAGTAATTTCTGGCTCATATTTGTGTTCAACCTCGATCTGCCCCTGGCAATTAATCTTTTTTTGAGGAGAAATTATTTCTTCTTCTAAGGCGGCCGAGGCAATTAAGGGTTTAATTGCCGAGCCAGTGGGGTATCCTCCAGAAATAACTTGATTAAAAAGTGGCTTTAAAGGATCATTATCAATTTGCTCCCATTCCTCTTCCGACATTCCCTTTGAAAATAGATTATTATCAAAGCCGGGAAGACTGACTAAAGCCAGTATTCCTCCAGTTTTGGGGTCTAAAGCGACTGCAGCAGCGACTTCTGCTCCAACTTCTTTAAGTTTTTTCTTTAATTCCTCTTCGATTTTTTTCTGGAGTTCGGAATCCAACCATAAAACCAAACTTTTTCCTGATTCTGACAAAGAAGTGGTTTCCTGAGAGATTAAATTACCTTCGGCATCTCTTTCAGTTAAAATCTCTCCTGGTTTTTCTTTTAATGTTTCGTCGTAAAATTTCTCTAAGCCAGTTTTCTCCCCGGTTTTTCTTTTGTAACCAATCAAATGGGAAAAACTTGGGCCGGCTAGATAATCTCTAACCGTATTGTTTTGAATTTGAAAACCAGGAAGTTCTCTAATCTTTGTCTCAAGAATTATTAAGGTCTGATGGTCGAGATTTTCCGAAACCAGAACTATTGGAGTTTGACTTTCCTCGATTTTCTTTTCGAGCTCGTCTGAGTCTATTTTTAAGATTTGGGAAATATCGTTCAAAATTTTTTTCTCCTCCGTTTTCTCTGCTGGACGCCACCCTCCCGCCACCCCATTATTTTTCCTATAAACTAAATCAAAACTGGGCTGATTAAAGACCATCTGCTTGAGATTTCTGTCATAAATCACCCCTCTTTCAGCTTGAATCTGATGAATTATAAATTTATTTTCTTCAGCTAAAGCCAGGAGGTTTTTACCCTCGATTACCTGGAGTTGAAAGGTTTTGGCAAAAATAACCGAATTCAAGATAAAAACAAAAATCAAAAGTAATTGCAGAACTTTTTTTAAAAGAGGTACCTCAAATTTTTTTTCTGAAATACCCAGTTCCTCTTCTTTCCTTTGAGCAAGTTTGTCCAAAAGAGTTTCATGTGGTTCAATATCCTCCTTACTGACGAAACTTACTTTTCGTTTTTTAAGCTGGTCTGATAATCGGAGTTCGAACATATTTTCTTAAAATAAATTTAATGAAAAAAGATAAGCCTAGCAAAATTAAGATATGAAATCCAATGAAATTTTCCGAAAAAATATCTAAAAAAAATCCACCGCAGACACCTAAAAAAATACCTGAATTTTTCTCAGGTTTTTCAAGGACCGTTATGAGAATTACGGCAATTAAAATGGGGTTCAAGGCATAGCCCCAAAAACCCCCTTTCAAAAAGACATTAAAATGGATTAAAAAGCTGGTCTGAAATAAAGTTAAAATATAAAAAAATGGAATTAAAATTAAAATCTTTTTCATTTACCGAGCCTCCACAGAGGCGAGTCGAAGAAATAAATTTCTTCTCCGCTCTTCGTTGCTACTCGAGTAGCTGAAGAAGAAGACAATTCCTCTTCGCCTAAAAATTGGTAATAACAAATAGAGTTTCTAGCTCCTTGATGTCGAAAGCTGGTTTAATTTCTGCCTCTTGCCAGGGTTGAATATCGCTTTTAAATACCTTCTTAATTTCGCCAACTAAAAGCCCTTCGGGGAAAATTCCTCCCAGAGCAGTAGTGACAATGATAGCGCCCTCATTAATTTCTTTTTCTTTGGGAACGAGGTCTAAAAAAATTTTGAGATTCCCCTTTCCTTTTACTAACCCCTGAATATCACTATCAGAAATTTTGGCATCAAAAGAACTTTCTTTGCTGGAAATTAAAATAACCTTTGAGAAATTTTCATAAACTTCACCGCACCTACCTATCAAAGCTTTCTGCCGGGTAATTACTGGAAAATCTTTTAAAATTCCATCTTTTGAACCTTTATTAATTAGAAGGGCATCTTGGGAGATGTCTTTTCCAGTAACCTCGGCTAGGAGTAATTTAAATTCTTTTTCCAGACCTATCTCTAAGGCTTCTCTTAAAACCTCATTTTCTTTTTTTAGTTCTTTTAGTCTGGCATTTTCTGCTGTTAACGCCTGATTTTTAAGCAGGAGTTTTTCATTTTCTTTTTTTAATTTTTCGATTTCCGAAATTGCCTCAAAAAAATCAGATAGATTATCTCCGGCTCGCCAAAGAGTTTTTTGGATTGGCGAGGAAATTAAATAGAAAAAGTTTTTAACCTCTTTAGAAAAACTGGTTAGATTCACAATAATAAAAAGGACAATTAATAAAACTATAATTAGCCCAATTTTAACCCTAGGGGACAGCTTCATTGTCTTATTATATCGCATTTTTTGAGGTCTTGACAGGGGTTTTTGGCTAAATATAATGGCATTAGCATTAAAAAAGGTCGAGGCAATTTAAAGAAATCAAGCACTAAATTGTCTATGGTTCGCGATAAACTATATACTCCTCTCACCGGCCAGGAGCTAGATGAGGAACTTGAAGAAGAAACGCCGGAAGAAGAAACGCCGGAAGAGGAAAGTGAGGAATGGGAAGAAGAAGTTGAGTAAAATATAAAAATCCCACTGAGTGGGATTTTTATATTTTAGTTAAAAAACCCGGCGATGTCCTACTTTCTCACCAAAAAGCAATATCATCGGCGCAGATCGGTTTAACTTCTCTGTTCGAAATGGAAAGAGGTGGTACCCGATCGCTATAGTCACCGGGAAGAAACGTTTATGGTTATTAACTGCTAGCCAAGAAGATGTATGATTTATTAGTACTGCTCGGCTTAATGCGTTGCCGCACTTACACCTGCAGCCTATCAACCAGATAATCTCTCTGGAATCTATGAGTCCTAATCTTGAGGCCTGCTTCGCGCTTAGATGCTTTCAGCGCTTATCAGTTCCCGACTTAGCTACCCAGCGATGCTCCTGGCGGAACAGCTGGTAGACCAGAGGTCAGTTCATCTCGGTCCTCTCGTACTAGAGACGACTCCTCTCAAGACTCGACGCCTGCGGTAGATAGGGACCAACCTGTCTCACGACGGTTTGAACCCAGCTCACGTAACGCTTTAATTGGCGAACAGCCAAACCCTTGGGAGCTACTTCACCCCCAGGATGCGTTGAGCCGACATCGAGGTGCCGAACAGGGCCGTTGATGTGAACTCGCGGGCCCTACTAGCCTGTTATCCCCGGGGTAACTTTTGGCTGATGATCTTCCCCGGTTCTACCAACCAGGGTCGGTTCACTAAGTTCCTCTTTCGAGACTGCGCGGCATATTCGCCTTGCAGTAAAGCCGGCTTTTGGCTTTGCCCGACCGCTCCGATTTCCATCCGGAGCTAGCCGACCTTTAAACGCCTCCATTACCTTTTAGGAGGCAAGTGCCCCACTTAAACTGACCGCCAGACACTGTTTTCGCGCTAAAGCGCAGATTAGAATCAAGGTTTTAAAAGAAAGGTGTTTCATTGACGACTCCATCCCAACCGAAATCGGGACTTCAAAGTCTCCCTTCTACGCTACGCATCTAAAACCAAAATTCAATGCCTGGCTACAGTAAAGCTCCCGGGGTCTTTCCGTCTAGCCGCAGGTAACCGGCATCTTTACCGGTATTGCATTTTCACCGGGCTCCTCGTTGAGACAGTCCCCAAGTCGTTAGGCCATTCATGCGGGCCAGAACTTACCTGGCAAGGGACTACGCTACTTTAACACGGTTATAGTTACCGCGGACGTTCACTGGCGCTTCAAGCAGTCAGCCTAACCGATGTATTATCGGAAAGACCGCCACCATTAACGTTCCAGCACTGGTCAGGCCTCGGCCCCTATACATCCTCTTATGAGTTAAGCAGGGACCTGTGTTTTTGATAAACAGTCGCTAGGGGTACTTTCGCTGCGTCCGCCCGAGGGCGGAAGGTCTTATTCCGAAGTTACGACCACTTTTTTGCCGAGTTCCTTAACGAGGTTTCACCCGTTCACCTTGGTGCATTTACACCAGCCTACCTGTGTCGGTTTGCGGTACGGAGGCCATTAGATAAATATACTTAAGGTTTTTCTGGGCAATCTAATCTTTGAGGCGGCTGGGATTACTCCCAACCTCGGAAATCCAATAATCCTCCCAAAGATGTTGACTGCGTCACCTCAAGGTTATCTAACGGTCGGGCCGGAATATTAACCGGCTATCCATCACCTACTCCTTTCGGATTCAGCTAAGGACCGCCTAACCCTTGGCTGATCGTCATTGCCAAGGAAACCTTAGGCTTTTGGTGTTCAGGGCTTTCACCTGAATTGCGGTTACTCATGCCAACATTTTCACTCCCCATCACTCCATTGAACCTTACGATTCAACTTCACTGCAATAGGGACGCTCCCCTACCCCCTTTACCTTTGTGAAAAGGTGAAGGGTCTTATCTTCGGTACTGAGCTTAGTCCCGGCAATCTTCGGCGCGGAACCCCTTAGCTAGTAAGCTGTTACGCACTTTTTAAAGGGTAGCTGCTTCTAAGCTAACCTCCTAGCTATCAATGGGATTCTACCTCCTTTAAAACACTTAGCTCAGTTTAGGGACCTTAGATGAAGATCTGGGCTGTTTCCCTTTTGACTACGGAGCTTAGCCCCCGTAGTCTAACTCCGAGCACATAACACGGCATTCGGAGTTTGATAAGAATACCTGAGTTTCCCCACGATATTCTTTTCAGTGCTCTACCTCCATGTTACTTACGTGCTCGGGCTAGCCCTAAAGCTATTTCGGGGAGAACCAGCTATTACCAAGCTCGATTAGTTTTTCGCTTCTTACCACAGCTCATCCCAGAGTATTGCACGGCTCACGGGTTCGGGCCTCCTTCTGCCTTTCGGCGGAATTCACCCTGGCCATGGCAAGCTCGCTTGGCTTCGGGTCCTGAGCACATAGCAAAAACGCGCTATCAACACTTGCTTTCGCTACGCCTTCGTCCTAAAAGGACTTAGACAAGCTATGTGTTCAGACTCGTTGGCTCGTTCTGCAAAAAGCACGCCGTCACCGAAGCACATAATAAATTATGTGCTCGGCTCCGACTCTTTGTAGGCAAAATGGTTTCAGGTTCTATTTCACCGCCATCACCTGGCTACTTTTCACCTTTCCCTCACGGTACTAGTTCACTATTGGTAAGGTTGAGTATTTAGCCTTAGCTCTATAGTTAGGCTTGTTTCCCACAGGGTTATCGCCCCATGGTACTTAAGAAAAACATCAAGGAGCGTAAAGTCATTTTCGTTTACCGGACTTTTACCTTCTTTGGTTGCCCTTTCCAGGGTCATTCAACTAACGAAACTTTACCTAAGTGCTCTCCCTCAGAAACATTTGTATCGATGACAAATGCTCCCGACGACATTCCCTTACAACCCCCTTCACCTTTTTAAAAAGGTGAAGGGTTTAGGCTCTTCCCTTTTCACTCGCCGCTACTAAGGGAATAAAAATTTCTTTTTCTTTTCCTCCGCTTACTGAGATGTTTCACTTCAGCGGGTTCGCTCCGAGCACCTAATTTATGTACTCGGTAATCCAGCTTATCACTGGATTGGGTTTCCCCATTAGGAAATCCCCGGATTAAAGGTTGCTAGACACCTACCCGAGGCTTATCGCAGTCACGCCACGTCCTTCATCGCCCCAACCTCCCGAGGCATCCACCATCTGCCCTTAAATTTACCATCTTGGCTAGCAATTAATAACCACAAATTCGATTTTCAACGAACTTTCCTTTCTCTTATCAGTCAATCAAAAACCGCTTCGAAGAAGCGGCTCCTCGGAACTTAAAAAGTTCCGGAATATTAACCGCTTCTTTTGTTAAAAATTGTCATTAAGTTTTCCATAACCGAGTTTATTTTAGCAATTCAAAAAGCCTTGTCAAGGGTAAAACCTATCTTAAATCTTAAATTATCTCTCCGAAATTTTTTCTCCTATTTTCTCAATTAATTTAGCGGCTGCCTCCTTTCCTCCTAATCCAAAGGCTAAACCTAAAGCCAAGGCAATCATTCCGACAAAACCAATCACCAAAGTATTAATAATAGTCGGGGTAACTCCCAACTGAAGTAAAATAGCTAAACCAGCAAAAATATAAATTGCCCAACGAACGGCTGCTCCCAAAAATTCGGCATAGCCTAACTCAAGCTTTTTTACTCCCGCCTGGGCAATCTTTTCTAAAATATCAGCTAAAATTATAGCTACCACAAAAATGGCTATCGCCACCACTAAATTGGGAAGCCAGCTAATTACGCTTCTTAGGAAATTAGCAAACTGAACAAATCCTAAAATCTCAACCGCCGCCAGCAAGAAAACAATCACCAAAATCCATTTACAAATTGCTCCGATAAATTCCGAGGGGTTAACTTTTAACTCGGCCTTTTCTAAGGCTCCTTTCCAACCAGTTTTTTCAAAAAGTTTATCAAATTTTAGCCGAGCCAAAATTTCCGCTATCAGCTTCCCAACGCCTAAGGCTATAAACCAGCCGATAATAAAAACAATTACTGCTCCAATTAAAACCGGGATGAAATTCAAAAATCCCTGCCAGGTAGATTGCAAAGCTTGGAGAGTTACCGTACCCCAATCTAAAACCATCATATTTTAATTTTCAATTTTTAATTTCTAATTTTAAAGTCGACCTTTAAGAAGTTATTGTATTATACCAGAAATGAAAATAATCGCCCTGTGGAAAACTTTCAAGTGGACCTGGTCGGACTTGAACCGACGACCTCCACATTGCAAATGTGGCGCTCTACCAACTAAGCTACAGGCCCTTTGGTGGGCGTATGTGGACTCGAACCACAGACCTCGTCTTTATCAGAGACGCGCTCTAACCAGCTGAGCTATACGCCCAAGATGTTCGATGAATCTTCGATTCATCTCACACCGAGCATTAGCGAAGGTGGAAAAGAAGATTTTCTTCTTCGACTCTTTTAATAAACTTTTAACTTATTAAAATAAATAATTCTTTTTTTACCGGGAAGTTATTTATTCTTTTCTTAAAAATATTATTTAATCTAATTTCCCTAAAAATTTTTCCCCATTCCTCCTCCAGTTTAAAAGAGGTCTGACTTTGATTTCTGAAGATTTTATCAAAGGAAATTCCGTGAATTTTACAAATTATTCTTGATAAAAAGCCCTCTGGTAAATCTTCGTAGATTACAATTTTATCTCTGGCCACTCTTTTTGCTTCTTTTAAAAGCAGAATTGGATCTTCGCTATGGTGCAAAACATAATTTATTAAAACTACATCAAAAGACTTTTCGGGGAAAGGAAGCTTCCTGCCATCAATAAGTTCAAACGGAATTGGATAAATCCTGTTGTCTTTAATATCCACTCCGATAACTTCGGCCTGGAAAAATTTTTGAAACGATCTCCCTACTATTCCTGAACCACATCCTAAATCCAGAATTTTGGAGCCCTTTTGAATAAAATCCTGGCAGTCTAAACACATTCTCTGAGCTGCTTTTTGATAAGCTTTAGAAAAAAATCGATAATAACTCATTTCTTCGCTTTGCTAAGAATCCCAATTTTAAAATCGGGTATTATTTTTTTAAGAGCTGCCGGGCTAATTTTTATTGACCAATTATAGTCACCACCATTAACAATAATTTTAGGTTGATTTATTAAAGATTTATCAATAAAAGTTGCCAATCCCCACAAATTACCAAAAGGAGGGATTGCGCCAACTTTTACTCCCTTTAATTTGCTTTTTATTATTTTTTCTGAAACAAAATTTAGGTTTTTGACCTTGGCGACTTTTTTAAGCTTATTTTTATCCAAATTTTTATTTGCCGGAATTAAGACAACTGCTAAATTTTTATCAATCTTTAGAACTAAGGTTTTCCCAATTATATTTGGCTTTACTTTTAAAGTGGCTGCTTTATCGAAGGCAGTATAAACTGTCCGATGTTTTACAGGCATATACTTAACTTTATTTTTTTCAAGAAAGTCGATGAACATTCGTTCATCTCCACCCTTCGCTACACTCGGGTATTTAATTAGCTTTTGAGGAATTGACATACTTTTACATTGTAGCAAATTTAAAACAAAAAACAAGGTTAAACCTTGTCTTCTTGCTTTAATCAGTTTCTTAGAGTTGCCCCGAAAGTCGATCTTTAGGAAACTTCGACCAACTCCCTACGGTTAAAATCCAAATTCCAGACTTCAACCATAATCGACACCCTTTTTCTCTAAGTTTAAAACTTAGAAAAAAATTAAAAATAAGTGATCCATCCACAGGTTCCCCTACGGATGCCTTGTTACGACTTCATTCTTGTTACCGACCTTAGCTTAGGCCCAGCGAGCTGGAACTTCGGCTACTGCCGGCTCCCTTAATGTGACGGGCGGTGAGTACAAGACTCAGGAACATATTCATCGCCGTATAGCTGACCGGCGATTACTAGCGATTCCGGCTTCATGAGGTCGAGTTGCAGACCTCAATCCGGACTACGACCGCTTTTGATGGGATTAGCTCCGGCTTGCGCCTTGGCAACCCATTGTGGCGGCCATTGTACCACGTGTGCGGCCCAGGGCATCAAAGGGCCATGCTGATTTGGCGTCATCCCCGCCTTCCTCCTGGTCATCCCAGGCAGTTCCCTATGACAGATAAAACATAGGGTAAGGGTTGCGCATGTTACCGCATTTAAGCGTGCATTTCAAAACACATGCTGACGACAACCATGCAGCACCTGGGCCAGTGTCCTTGTGGGTAGATTCGCCTTTCGGCAAATTTTCACTAGCCTGTCAAGCCCTGGTAAGGTTCTTCGTTTGTTGTCGAATTGAGCCACATGATCCACCGCTTGTGTGAGTCCCCGTCTATTCCTTTGAGTTTTAGCGTTGCCGCCGTACTTCCCAGGCGGGACACTTAACGCGTTAGCTTCGCCACTTGAAGGGTCGACACTTCAAATAGCCAGTGTCCATCGTTTACAGCGTGGACTACAAGGGTATCTAATCCTTTTTGCTACCCACGCTTTCGTCTCTCAGCGTCAGGGTCGCCCCAGCTGAATGCCTTCGCTTTTGGTATTCCGGTCGATATCAACGAATTTCACCTCTACACCGACCGTTCTATCAGCCTCTAACGCCCTCTAGTCTGGAAGTATCTCTGGCAGCCCAAAAGTTAAGCTCTTGGTATTTAACCAAAGACTTTCCAGATCGCCTACAGACGCTTTACGCCCAATAAATCCGGATAACGCTTGGGGGTCACGTATTACCGCGGCTGCTGGCACGTGATTAGCACCCCCTTATTCCTGGAGTACTGTCAGCCGAAACTTCTTCCCCCAGAAAAGCTCTTTACACCCCGAAGGGCTTCTTCGAGCACGCGGCGTCGCTTCGTCAGGCTTTCGCCCATTGCGAAATATTCTCGACTGCTGCCTCCCGTAGGAGTCTAGCCCGTGTCGCAGTGCTAGTGTTGGGGAACATGCTCTCACATCCCCTACCCGTCATCGCCTTGGTAGGCCATCACCCTACCAACTAGCTGATAGGCCGCAGACCCATCCCTGCCCGGCCTTCCTTGCGGAAGACCTTTAATGTGGTTTTAAACCCATATACCATCGGCTATTACCCCATCTTTCGATGAGCTATGGCCGTGGCGGGGGTTGGTTATCTACGTGTTACTAACCCGTCTGCCGGTTCCGAGCATATAACTTGCGTTATGCGCTCGGCCCCTTGACTTGCATGCCTTATCCACGCCGCCAGCGTTCATCCTGAGCCAGGATCAAACTCTCAGAAAAAAATTAAATTCGGGACAACTCTAAGAAACTGACTCAATTGTTATAGGCGAAGAAGATAAATCTTCTTCTTCACCTTCGCTGAGCACATAACTTTTATGTGCTCATCTCGGTTTTCAAAGTACTTTCCAACCTTTCGAAACAAAACCAGGAAGACACCTTCCTGATTATTTCTAACGTGTCTTCGGTTTTAATTTATTTCACTTCATTTTAAGGCCAACGTTTTTCTTCTAAACCTTTCTACTTTTATTTTACTTTTTCCAAAACTCTTTGTCAAGTTTTGAGCCGGGACCGGGGCTCGAACCCGGAACCTTTTGTTTACAAAACAAATGCTCTACCGTTGAGCTATCCCGGCCTATTTGTTTTTGGGCGAAGAGGAATTCGTTCTCTTCTTCCCCCTCGCTTCTATAGATAAAAGCTCGGTGGTTGATTTTTTTATCTCTTCCCAATAATTATCACTGAGTTTCTGTTTTCGGGACTTTTCCCTCAATCTTTGGAGCCAACTCGAAGTTTTATTATCGGTTTTCAAGGTCAAAATTCTAATTCGAGAAAGTAATTTTTGCAAAAATATTTCAGAGGAAAAGGATTTAAAACCGGGAGTATTTTTAATTTTCCTCTTTAGCTTTGACCAGAAAGGCTCTCCAGAAGGTTTTTTAATAACTTCTGGTAACTCAACTAAAACCGGAATTTTCCGAAACATAATCGCTCCCATTCCCAAAAGGCTGCCAAATAAGATTATTAGAGCTGCCAGTTCAAAGCTCATATCTAACAAACCTTTTTATTATAATATTTTCGCCCAACTTGGCAATATATTCTTGAACTAAATCTCGAATAGTTTTAGTTTCATCTCTTATCCAGGGTTGTCGCATCAATGAAGTTTTTTCAGGGTCCATAGCCGCAATTTGGAGACATAGCTCGTGAGCCAATCTTTGAAAATCTTCTGACCTGGCTACAAAATCTGATTCACAATCCAGCTCAATCATCGCCCCAATTTTCTTTCCAGGATGAACATAACTTTCAATTATTCCCCCTTTTGTCTCTCTTTTTATTTTTTCCCAAGCTAATTGGGAACCCCATTTTTTTAAAATTTCTTTTGCTTTTCCAACGTTACCTTCAGCCTCAACTAAGGCTTTTTTGCACTCAATAATCGACACACCTGTTTCTTCTCGAAGTTGCTTAATTTGGTCAATAGTTATCGTACTACTTTTCATTTTTCACTTTAGACTTTTTAATTACCTCTTTCACTTTCTCCAAAATGTATTTTACCGAACTTATCGCATCATCATTGGCCGGAATTGGAAAATCGGCTAAAGTGGGATCAACATTGGTATCAGCAATTCCAATCACTTTTATTCCTTTCATTTTTGCTTCTTTAACTGCCGCGGCATCTTTTTTTATATCTAAAACAAAAATGGCATCGGGTAATTTTTCTAAATTTTTAATTCCACCAAATTTTATTTCAAGGTTTCTTAGTTTTCGGTCAATTTTAGCTTTCTCTTTTTTCGGATATTTTTCTAATTCTCCTTCTGTTTTTTTCTTTTCTAAATCTTTAAAATATTCTATCCTTTTTTTAATGACTTCAAAATTGGTAAAGGTCCCCCCGAGCCAACGCTCTGCAACATAAGGCAAATTACAATCCTGGGCCGCTTCTTTTACTAAACCTTTAACCTGAATTTTTGTTCCCACCAAAAGCAAAGTTTTTCTGGCCGAGATAAGTTCTTGGATAAATCCTAAAGCTTCTTTAAGTTTCTCAGCCGTCTTTTCTAAATCAATAATATGAACCGCATTTCTTACCCCATATAAATAAGGTTTCATTTTGGGATGAATTCTAGAAGTTCGATGGCCAAAATTAACCCCAGCCCGAGTCATTTCTTCAGTATCAATCTTAAAATCTGCTTTTTTTATTCTCGCCATATAATAAAATTTTACAATACTTCTCTTGATTTTTCAATAGTGATAAGCTATGATTATTCACAGGCGAAGAGGGCTTTATCCTCTTCTTCACCTGCGTTTCCATAAATGGAAGCTTGGTATATGAAAAAGAATGTTCCCCGAAGCAATCCCTTCGGGATGCTACGGGGCAAGCATCCAAAATATTATGAAAAAAGATATACATCCCAAATACTATCCAAACGCAACAGTTCGCTGTGCTTGTGGGAATACTTTTACGGTTGGCTCAACTAAAGAATCTCTTGAGGTTGAGATTTGTTCAAAATGTCATCCTTTTTATACCGGCAAAGAAAAAATTGTTGACGCCATGGGGAGAGTAGAAAAGTTTAGAAAAAGAATGGCCAAGAAAGCAGAGCTGGCGACGAGAAAAAAGCGGAGAAAGTAAGAACTATGGCTAATATCGAGGAATTAAAGAGTGAATACGAAGAGCTTTTGCAACAACTCAGTAATCCTGAGTTGATTTCTGATTGGGAGAAATTCGAGAAGTTTAAAAAAAGAAAAGGGATTATTGAGAAAATTATTGAAAAAGAAAAAGAAATAAAGGAAATAAAAAACAAAATTGAAGAGAATAAAGAAATTTTAAAAGTCAGGGAAGACCCGGAACTTATTTCTCTAGCTGAAACCGAAATTAAGCAGCTCCAGGAAAAAGAAAAAGTTTTAGAAAAAGAAATAAAAAATTTACCAAGCGAAAGTGATAAAACCGAGGAACCTCAAGCAGTAATTGTTGAAATTCGAGCTGGAACCGGCGGGCAGGAAGCCTGCTTATTTACCGGGGATATCTTTAGAATGTATTCAAAATATGGACAAGGTCAAGGCTGGCAGCAAAAAATTTTGGATTCTCATCCTAATGAACTGGGAGGTTTTAAGGAAATCATTTTTGAACTAAAAAATGGTGACGTCTTCTCAAAAATGAAATATGAAGGGGGAGTTCATCGAGTTCAACGAATTCCGGAAACTGAAAAAGGTGAAAGAGTTCATACCTCTACTTCTTCTGTCGCTATTTTGCAAAAATCTAAAGGAGCTCAAATTATAATAAAACCGGGGGAATTGAAAATCGATTTTTATAAGGCTTCGGGCCCCGGTGGCCAGTACGTTAACAAAAGGATGACAGCCGTAAGAATCACCCATTTGCCAAGCGGCCTAGTAGTCACTTCCCAAACCGAAAGAAATCAATTACAAAACAAAGAAAACGCCCTGGCTATTTTGGCGGCTAAGCTTTTGGAAAAGAAAGAAATGGCTGAAACTGAGCATCTTTCTGGGGAAAGAAAAGCCCAGATTGGCTGGGCCAAAAGGGCAGAAAAAATCAGAACCTATAATTTTCCCCAGGACCGAGTAACCGACCACCGGATTAAAAAAAGCTTCCACAATATCGAAAAAATTATGGCCGGGAATTTAGACCCGATTATTAAATCTCTCAAAAAGATAGAAGCCGATTAAAGGTCGGCGTCAATCCATTCCTGCCATTTGTCAGTTTTCTCCATAACCAAATTTCGATACCATTTACCCCCAGCTGCCTGGCATCTATCTGTCATTTTGGAAGTACCGCACAAATAAGCAGTAACCGCTCCCATTTCACTCTCGCGATCCTTAGTACCGGCATTAAAATTAGTTAAATACAAGGCAGCGGCTAAAAAGGCATCACTTGTCAGCCAAGGGTTTGCCGGTTTAATTCCGGTAATATTTTCCACTTTTTGTTTATATCCCAAGTTAAGCCAGGTATTAGGCATAAATTGAGCCGGCCCCATGGCTCCCCCCATTTGCACCTGACCGCCGGAAACATAACAAGAAACCGGAGTAGTACTGGGATTAAGTCCTAACTCCTGGGTTATTTTCAAAAAAGCATCCCATTGCTTGCTGCTCATAACTTGTTTATAACTTAATTCCGGATGGCGACATACGGGCTGACCCGCACAATTGCACTGACCTACATTTGTCCCGAGGGCCGATTCTACTTCTATCAATCCTAAAATTAAAGCTGGACGCACGCCGGTGAGTTTCCCTGCCCAACTAGCTAATTCATACAACTCTTTTGGAGTGGTCGGCACTTTCATCCCGGCTAGAGTCAATTGAGTAATTCTCGCCATTATCTCAGCCGCTCTTGCTTCTAACTCTTTTTTCTCTTTTAAGTGTTGTTGATATTGAGCTTCGGTCATTTTTAAGAAATATTCTTGCTCTTTTTTTGTTTTGTCACTTTCTTGTTTTTGAAGCGTTTGGATTTTTACCATCCTTTCGGTATCCTCTTTTTCTTCGGACAGTAATTGCTCTTCGGATTCAAGGGAAGATTTTAATGATTTGATAGTTCCTAAAAGTTCTTGATTTTTCGAATTCAAGATTTCCAGGGCCATTAAATCGTCAAAAAAATCAGACAGTTCCTTTTCGGAAAGTAAAATTTCAATCAAAGATTTCTGGTCTTCCTCATAAATACATTGCAAAATATTGGCTAACTGATATCGGGAATCTCTAATTTTTAAAGAAGTTTTTTCAATCGAAGATTTAGTGTCTTCAATTTGAAACCCGAGGTCTTTAATCGCTAAATTCGATTGGTAGATTTGATAATCTAAGTTTTTTATTTTATTTTTTAAAATGTCAATCTGGTTCTGGAGAGTCTTTTTCTCTTTCTCGGTTTTAGTAATATCTTTTTCAATCTGAGCGCTTTTTTCTTCATAATATTTTGCGCATTTTTCGAGAAGCTGGCGGCACTCAGTATCTGAAAAGGCTTGACATGCTTCTTCAATTTTCTCCATTGATTGACAAACTTCCTCCAGATTTACCTGGGCAAAGCTTTTTGAATTCAATAAAGTAAAAATCGAAATTAAGACAAACAACAAAATTGTTTTTAAAATACGAGAAACCATATTAAGTTACTTTTCTTTTTTTTCTTTTCCCTCTTCTTTTTTCTTTTCTTCTTCCTCTTCTTCCTCTTCTTTCTTTTTCTCTACCTTCTCAACCTCTTCCACTTTTTCCTCTACCGGCTTGGCCAATTCTTCTTCTACTTTTTCTGGCGGAGAAACTGCAGCTACAATCTCTTCAGGTGATTTTAAAATTTTCACCTCTTTAGGAATTAGTAAATCTTTAATGAGGATATTGTCATCAAAAGTTTTTAGACAATCAATATTTACTTTAATTTCGTGGGGAAGATTTTGAGGTAAAGCTTTTACTTCTACCTCAGAAATATTTTTAACTAAAGTTCCTCCTAAATCTTTGACTGCTGCCGCCTCTCCTTCAAAAGCTAAGGACACCTCAGCTGTTACTTCTTCCTCCAAACTTGGTTGATAAAAATCAACATGAATAGGTTTTTCAGTTAGAGGATCTAATTTTACTTCATGGATTAAGACCGGGGATTTCTTTTTGTCAATCTCAAGTGAAGGCGATGAAGCTAAAGCTTCATCTTCACCCTTCGTTATCACTAGGGCAATTAAAGAACTTTCTCCAGCCTCTTTATAAATTTTCTCAAATTCTTTTAAATCAATCTCCAAGGGCTTGGTTTTAATTTTTGGACCATATAAAACCCCGGGCAAAATGCCCTTTTTTCTTAAATTCTTTACTTTTTTCCCTTTTTCCTTCCTAATTTTTGCATTTAATGACAACATATATTTATTACTTTAGGCGATTAGCAGAACCGCATAATTTAATTTTTTCTTCAACCACTTTTTGAACTGCCTTTATTGCTTCGGGCATATATTTGTAAGGAGTTGTTTCTTTTGGTTTCTTTTTAAGAATTTTTTTCAAGGCATTTGTATAAGCTATCCTCAATTCGGTATTAATGTTAATTTTATCAATGCCCAATTTTATTGCTTTTTTAATATCCTCTTTGGGGGTGCCCGACCCTCCGTGTAAAACCAGAAAGGTATCCCCTGCTCTCTTTTTTATTTCTTTCAATCTTTCAAGCCGAAGCCGGGGATTTAAACCTCTAACTTCAATTCCGTGAAATGTTCCAATGCTTATTGCTAGGCTATCTGTTTTAGTTTCTCTTACAAATCTTTCAGCGTCAGCAGGATTAGTTAAATCTTTTTCTCTTATTTCAAATTTTTTTCTGTAGATCCTTGAGGCATCGGTGCCGATAACTCCCACCTCTCCTTCAACTAAAACTCCGAACTTTTTTGCGTATTTGACAACTTTTTTGGTCTCTTTGATGTTTTCTTTGAGGAATAACTTTGAGCCATCAAAGTGAACAGCCTCATAACCGGCATCTATGGCTTTTTTAATATAATTAAAAGATTGACCGTGGTCAAGATTTAAAAAAATGGGAAGCCCTTTCTCTTTCTTATAACTATTTACCAAAGCTACTGCCTGTTTTAATCCGATAAATTTACTTTCTCCTTCCGATGTCCCTAAAATTAGAGGGGACTTTAATTTTTCGGCGGCCTGAATAATCGCTCTCAGCGTTTCTAAATTAGAAAAATTAAAATGACCAATGGCCCATTTTTGTTTTTGGGCGATTTTTAAATATTTTTTTAACATTTTGTTTTTTTAACTCTCACTTTTTTAAATTTTTTATTTTTATCTAACAAACCCTCCTTTGCTCCGAGCTTCTCTAAATTGGAGGCGGAGTTAGCGATTCCCAGCTGTATAGCAAAGACAATATCGCCAGTTTTCATAAAGGCTGAGAGAAAGCCGGAATTAAAAGAATCTCCAGCACCGGTGGTATCTACTAATTTTATTTTCAAAGCATTCGCTTTGAATAAATATTTTCCGTCCGAAACAATCACACCTTTTTCTCCCCGCGTCATTACGCAAATTCCGGCAACTAATTTATCTAATTTCTTAAAAAGTTCCTTTTCTTTATAATATGGAATTTTTGTCAACAAAGAGGCCTCTTCTTGATTTAAAATCAAAATGTTAACTTTCGATAAAATCCTTTCCAGGACAGGCCTTGGCAAGGTTAATTGATTATACCCGGGGTTTAACGCCACCTTTATCCTGTTTTTTTTCGCAAAGTCAACAACATTTCCCGTAATATTGGCCATTTGTTCGGCAAAAGGAGCTAGATAAAACCATTTGCTATTTTTCACTTTTTTCCAGGGAATATCTTTTTTTGATAAAAGGTCTGCCGCTCCCCTGTAGACCAAAATAGTCTTCTCGCCGTCGGGATGACTTAAAATCACCGACACATTGGTTGGTTTTTTGTTTGTTTTTTGAAGAAGAATTGTGTCAATTTTTAGTTTTTTAAGTTCCTCAATTGCCAACCTTCCAAAATAATCCTGCCCCACCATGCCACAATAAGCAACCTTTAACCCTTGATTGGCGAAAGTGGCGGCAGCATTGGTTCCTCCGCCTCCCGTGGAAAAAGCGATATCATCCATTTTCATTTTTGTCGCGGCTGGCAGACAAATGGCTTTCCCAACGCTAAAATTTTTATTTGCAATGAGCACAAATTTTTTTGATTTTAAATAAATGTCTTGGGTCGCCGACCCAAATGTAATAATGTCGTATTTCATAATTTTTTTTCAGTCTTAGCGATTTCAATTGTTGTTTTAATTACGGTATCTGGATTCAATGATATTGATTCTATCCCTTGCTTTACTAGAAATTCAGTGAAATCTGAGAAGGTTGAAGGTGCATCACCGCAAATTCCTAGAGGTTTTTTCTTCTTCTTACAAATAGAAACTACTCTTTTTAACATTTCTTTTACTGCTTCGTTTCTCTCGTCTCCTACTTTAGCAACTAAAGCCGAATCTCTATCTAATCCTAAAATTAATTGGGTTAAGTCGTTGGAGCCAATACTCATTTCATCGAAAATTTCTAAAAATTTCTCAGCTAAAATCACATTAGACGGAATTTCGCACATTACGGAAACTCTTAAACCGTCTTTACCTCTTCTCAATCCAGCTTCTTCCATAATCTGCAGCACTTTTTGACCCTCTTCTATTGTTCGACAAAAAGGTATCTCAGGAACAATATTCTTTAAGCCAAAAACTTCTCTGGCTTTTTTAATTGCCTGACATTCCATTTCAAAGGCTGGTCTAAACTTTTTGTCATAATATCTCGAAGCTCCTCGAAAGCCAAGCATAGGATTAGCCTCCTCCTCTTCAAAAAGTTCTCCCCCAATTAAATTTCTATATTCATTGGTTTTAAAATCAGAAAATCTGACAATCACTGGTTTTGGATAAAAGGCAGCTGTAATTTGAGAAATTCCCTCGGTTAACTTATCAATAAAGTATTGTTTTTTATCTTTATACCCAACCGTAATCTCATCTATCTGTTTAATTACTTTTGAGTTTTGAGTTGTAGTTTTGAGTTTCTCGTAATGATACAAGACTAAAGGATGAATTCTAATTTTTTCAGCTAAAATAAATTCGATTCTGGCTAATCCTACCCCATCATTGGGTAAAAATGAAGTTTTAAAGGCAATGCCAGGAACTCCAATATTTATCATTATCTTTGTTTTCAACTTTGGAATTTTTTTTAAATCGTATCTTTTAACCTCAAAAAGAATTTTCCCCAAAAATATTCTCCCCTCCAATCCTGAGGTGCAATCCACTGTTATTTCTTGGCCATTTTTTAAAGTTTTACTCGCTACCTTTGTTCCCACAATGCAGGGTATTCCCAGTTCCCTACTTACTATCGCTGCATGGCATGTTTTCCCTCCTTCCTCGGTTACAATCGCTGAAGCTAAAGGGAATATACTAACCCAATCAGGGTCTGTCATTCTCGTTACCAATACTTCTCCTCTTTGAAATTCTGAAATTTTTGAGATATCAGGGATTACGTGAACTTTTCCCTGGCCAATTTTATTACCAACAGCAATACCGGTTAAAATCGGCCTTTTTTTAGTTTTTATTTGATATTCTTCATAAAATTTAATTTTTTGGGGAGCATAAATCGTTTCTGGCCGAGATTGAACAATAAATAATCGCCCAGTTTTCCCATCTTTTGCCCATTCGATGTCCTGGGGAATTTTGTAATGGTCCTCAATCAGGCAGGCCCATCTTGAGAGCTTTAAAATTTCTTCATCAGTCAAAGAAAATTCTAATTGTTGTTTTTGGGAAACATTAACTTCTTTTAAACCGCCTTTCTTGTTATAAACTAATTTTTTTGTTTTCCTGCCCAAATCCTTAATGATAATAGGTTTATAATTCTCTTTTAGGGTTGGTTTGAAAACATAAAATTCATCTGGAGTAATTTTCCCTTTAACAATCATCTCTCCTGCTCCAAAAATTGAATTAATTAAAACTATGTTGGGGAAACCAGTTTCGGTATCAAGAGTAAATATTACTCCGGCTGAAGCTAAATCGCTCCTTACCATTTTTTGGACACCGACAGAAAGACCAAATTCCATTTGTCCTATCTTTTTCTCCTCTCTGTAAGCAATAGCTCTATCGGTAAAGGTTGAAATAATACTTTTCTTGACCGATTTTAATAATTCTTCTCTTCCTCTCACGTTAAGGTAAGTTTCAAATTGACCAGCAAAAGAAGCGTTTGGCCTATCTTCTGCAACGCCGGAGGTGCGTACAGCCACATCAACATTTTCTTGATTGTATTTTTGGGACAATTTCCGATAGGTCTTTATTATTTCTTCTTTCAAATCTTCGGGAAACTCTTTTTTTGAAATTGCATCTCTACACTTTTTTCCAGTTTCCTGAATGCTCTTTATACTTTGAGGGTTAAATTCTTTAAAAAATCCTTTAAGGGTTTTCTCTAAACCATCAGCTTTTAGAAATTTCCAATAAAAATTTGTTGTGAGAGCAAAACCATCAGGAATATTAATTCCTTTTTTAGTTAATTTCGAAAACATTTCGCCAAGGGAAGCATTCTTCCCTCCAACCAAAGGAACTTCTTTTACTGAAATTTCCTTAAACCAAAGAGTGAATTTTTGAGATTTTTTGCTCATTATTCAATTCAATAAATCTTAGATTTATTTCGATTTTTGAATTATTTTTCTTATTTTCTCGACATTTTCAGGATTAGCCAGAGATGAAAGGTCGCCTAATTCCTCCCGGGTCCATAATTTTTTTAAAATTCTTCTCATTATTTTCCCGCTCCTCGTTTTTGGTAAATCCTCAACTAAATAAACTTCTTTTGGTAGAGCAATGGGGCCAATTTCTTTTCTAACTTGTCCTACAATTTCTTGTTTTAAATCTTCGGCTATTTTTTTTGATTTAGAAATCACAAAGGCTACTGGCACTTCTCCTTTTATTTTGTCTGGAATTCCAATTACGGCACACTCGGTAATATCTGGATGTAAATTGATCGCTGCTTCCAGTTCTCCAGTGGTTAATCTATGACCGGCTACTTTAATAACGTCGTCAACTCTGCCCACAATTCTGATTAAGCCATTTTCATCCTTGTAGGCGGCATCAGAAGTAAAATAAATTTTCTTTCCGTATTGGTTCCAATAAGTTTCTAAATATTTTTTTGGATTTTTGTAAATCCCTCGAAGCATCCCGGGGGCAAAAGGAGGTAGTATCACTAAATTACCCTCTTTGCCAGGGGGCAAAGATTTTCCTTTTTTATCAAAAATATCGAATTTTATTCCCGGAAATGGTAATCCCGTAAAGGCTGGTTTAAAAGGTCCTACTCCTGGCAAAGAAGTTATTAAAATGCCCCCTGATTCTGTTTGCCACCAGGTATCAACTAAAGGACATTTTTCTTTTCCCACTTCTCTAAAAAACCACTGCCAGGCTGATTCATCTATTGGCTCCCCTACCGAGCCTAAAAGTCGTAAGGTCTCAAATTTGTATTTTTGGATTAAATCAGTATATTTTTCGAACATCCTAATTGTCGTAGGAGCAGTATAAAAGATGGTTACCTTATGTTTTTCAATAATTTTTGCCCATCTATCAGGTGTTGGCCAATCGGGAGCTCCTTCATATAAAAGAGTGGTAATTCCATTTAACAATGGACTGTAGCAGGTGTATGAGTGACCAGTGATCCAACCCAAATCAGAAGTGCACCAAAAAATCGAATCTTCATGAAAATCAAAAATCCATTTCCCAGTCCAGTAAGCTTGAATGGTGTAGCCACCGCAAATGTGTTCACAGGCCTTGGGAATACCCGTGCTTCCGCTAGTGGGCAAGATAAACAGTCTATCTTCTGAATCAATTATTTCAGGGGGACAATCGGTATTTTCATTTTTCGTTAATTCCTGCCACCATAAATCACTCTCTTTTTCCCAAGCAACTTCGTTTCTCGTTCTTTTTACCACAATAATTTTTTTTACTTTTGTTTCTTTTATTCCCAGGTCAGCATTTTCTTTCAAATTAATAATTTTTCCCCTCCTGTAATACCCGTCGGCAGTTATTAAAATTTTAGGTCCTGTAATCTTTAATCTAATGTTTAAAGCGGCTGACGAAAAAGCTGAAAAAACAACAACATGGATTGCTCCAATTCTAGCGCAGGCTAACATTGAAATTAATACTTCTGGAATCATCGGTAAATAAATTCCTACCCTATCCCCTTTTTTCACTCCTAATTTTTTCAGAGCATTAGCTAATTTATTTACTTCTTGGAAAAGTTCTTGATAAGTAAGAATTTTGGGGGATTCATCAATTGGTTCCGGTTCCCAAATCAAGGCAATTTTATTTTTTAGGGGCCCACTCGCGAAGCGAGTGGGAGGATGCGGTGGGTGGGTTGTAGTCTTTTCCCAGCCTAATGAATTTTTCTCAAAAATATTTGAAGTAATATTTATTTTTCCTCTCAAAAACCACTGAAAATAGGGAGGTTTGTGCTTAAATGCTTTTTTCCATTTCCTGAACCAAAAAAGTTCTTTAGCTAATTGCTCCCAAAACTTTATCGGATCTTTTTCTGCCTCTTTATAAATTTTTTGGTCTTTCACCCAAGCCTTCTTCTTAAATTCTTCGGACGGATAATACAAATTTCCTTTCTTTTGCATATTGTTTTATTATACCCAAATAAAAAATCGGGGCAAAGCCCCGTATCAATTTTACGTTCCGAGTTGAACTTTTATAGTTTTTTCCCAACATATTCGGCGAACTCCGCCAGCCGACAGGCATAACCCCATTCATTGTCATACCAAGCGACCACTTTAACCAGGTTATCAATTGCCATGGTCAAAGGCGCATCAACAATGGCTGAAAAAGAATTTCCAATATAATCAGAAGAAACTAAAGGAGCATCTTCTATCCCCAAAATTCCTTTTAATTCTTTTTTCTGAGAAGCTTTTTTAAAAGTATAATTCACTTCCTCAACTGTGGTTTTCTTCTTAATCTCACAAATTAAATCTAAAACCGAAACGGTTGGCGTTGGAACTCGGAAGGCAATGCCATTCAATTTCCCTTTTAATCCAGGAATTACTTTACTAATGGTTTTGGCCGCTCCGGTTGTAGTTGGAATGACATTTAAAGCAGCTGCCCTGGTTCTTCTTAAGTCTTTATGGGCTAAATCCAAAATTCTCTGGTCGTTAGTGTATGAGTGAATTGTGCTCATAAATCCTTTGACAATTTCAAAATTATCATTCAAAACTTTAGCTACCGGACCAAGGCAATTGGTTGTGCAAGAGCCCATATCCACTATGTCATCTTTTTTGGAATCATATTTTTCTTCATTTACGCCCAAAATAAAAGAGGGCGGACCTTCTCCGGGAGCAGAAATTATTACTTTTTTGGCACCGGCTTCTAAATGTTTTTTTGCCCCTTCATAATCAGTAAAGCGCCCGGTGCATTCCAAAACAATATCAATTCCCAGTTTTTTCCAAGGCAATTTTGAAGGTTCAGTTTCGGCTAAAACCTTGATGCTTTTGCCTTTTCTTGTTCCATCTAACAAAAGAGTGTTTTCTGTAAATTTAACTGGCTTTTGATAGATTCCGTAAATTGAATCATATCTCAATAAATGAGCCAGGGTTTTGGTATCGGTCAAATCATTAATCGCCACTACCTCTAAATTAGGGTGGTTATCAATTATTCTTCTAAAAACTGGCCGACCAATCCGGCCGAAGCCATTGATAGCAATTTTAATCATATTGCTACGAATTTACGAATTTGTATATTCGCAAAAAATTTGTTATTCGTTGATGTCTAGTAGTTTACAAATTTTCTCTTTATTAAAGCCTATTACAACTTCTCCATTAATTTCCAACATCGGTGCTTCTAACCTGCCTGATTTTTTAATTATCTCCTCTCTGGCTTTTTTATCTTTAGAAACATCGATTTCTTGAAATTTAACATTATGTTCTTTCAAAAATTCCGTTAAGGTAAAACAATAAGGACAGGCTGGGGTAGTAAATACTTTCACCATATTATTCGCATCCTCCGGGAGAGCCGGTTTCACTTTCTAATGTCTGGCTACATTCCTGAGGAGGATTTTCAAATCCAGAACAAACGGCTGTTTTATATCCTTCCGATGACCTTTCACCATCATAAATCATTCCATTAATTACTAAATTAGGGGAACCACTAATAGTTATTTTTTCTTGGTTTTGATGACTGATTGGGTCTTGAACCGGGTATTCGGTTTTGTTAAGCTCAATTTCTTTTGCTAATAAAGTTTGGGCTTCCTCCTTTTGGCAATTTTTAATTTTTTGAACATCAATTCCTAAATTCTTGGCAATTTCTTCCCATTTTTCGTCTACATTTTGAGAAGTAGTTTCTTCATTGATTTCCATCACAAAATCCCATAGTTTATCATTTTGATATTTTTGGACACAAATCTCTCTTATATCTTGATTAATTTCTTGAATCCCGTGCATTGAACAATATTTATTTTCTTCATCTAAACAAAATTCGGGATAGCCGGTTTGATAATTACTATAAATTACATAATGGAGGTCAATCTCTGCTTTATTTTTCAAAAGTTCTACCACTGGCATCATTAATTCTTCAGCCTGATTGCCGTAAGGACAAAATGCCATCACGAATAATTTAACTCCCGGAACATCAGTTTTTGGAATCTCTTTGGCAACGGGAGGATTTAAATCAATCCCTTCAATGAATAAAAGTTCTCCATCTTTAGTGACGTAAGATTCAAATTCGTTTTCCCCTATTTTAAGGCGAAATTTATAAACTCCGTTTTCTTCCATAGCATTCACTAAAGAAACAGTAACTCCCTGCAATCCAAACATATTCTGATTCTGGTTAATAAAATTTATTGCTTTTTCGGCTGCCTCTTGAGGAGTAAGAATTTGCTCCTCACCCTTTTCTATTTTCCCTTGATTGATAAAAATCAAGGCTCCGGAAACCAATAGCCCGGCAATGACAATCGATACCGGAATTAAATTTTTAGTAAATTTCTCAAGCATTTTAATAAATTAAAAATTTATTAAAAGGCGGGTCGATGAACTTCGTTCATCTTCACGCTTCGCTATTGCTCGCGTAAATGAATCTTTAATTCATAGAGCATATTTTAAATATATCACAAATCTTATTCACCGTAAACACTTTACTCCCCTAACTCCAAAAAACCAGTAACTATTAAATTTATCGCCTCTTCTTCGCTCAACCCTCTCTGTCTTAAATAATTTAACTCTTCTTCTGAAATTTTTCCTATTGAAGCCTCATGAGTGATTTGAGCATCTTTGCTTTGGCAAATTAGTTCTGGTATTAAAGAGATAGTTGAATTTTTATCAATTAATAGTCCCTGGCAATCCAGATGGCCTTTGCTTTCTGCTTCAGCTACAATTTGAGAGTGGGCTGAAATTCTACTATTTTTTCTTCCGACTAACCTTAATTTTATTTGTCCTTTTGCTCCCTTTTGAACTAACCGCAAAGTGTCTTCAATCTCTGTTTCTGTTTGAATGCAATTGGCCAGTATTTTTAGGTTACAGCTGGCTCCCTCGAAAAGGAATAGCTGAGTATTTATTTTGAGTTTTTTTGGCGTAAAAAAAGCTTTGAAGGTATAATCTAATTTTGAATTTTTCTCTAATAAAAATTCATAATTGGGCTCGACAATATCTTTTTGTCCCCAAGAATGAATGTGTTCGTATTTTAAGGTAGAACTTTCTTTTAAAATGATTTTTCCTTGAGCTTTATGCCCGCAGCTTAAATTTCTTTTTTGAGCATTACAAGTTCCTTGAAGGTTAATATTTAAATTTTTTTCTAAAATCAAAAGGTTTTGAAGTTCTTGTTCAGTATTTTTAGTGGCAATAGAAATACAAGTTAAAAGAGGGAGGTCAGTTTGCTTTTTTATCCAAATAAAATAACCTTCTTTAGGTTTTTTAAAAAAGTATTTTCTTGCCCAATTATGTTTCTCCCAGGCTGATTTACTTGTTAAAACCTCCACTCCCTTTGCTTCAAAGATTTTCTTAATCTTATGGTCAATTTGCCAATAATTTACATTTTTTACATTTTTCATAACCGTATTTCTTAATAGTTTTTAAAACTTTTCTAAAATCTTTTTCTTTGCAAATAACTCTGCCATCCACCATTACATTAGTTATCTTGGGCTTCAAAAACTGCAAAATAGCTCCGGAATGAGTAATCAGCAAAACTGAAACGCCTTTGGCTACCAGCTCTTTTTTTATTATTTTTGAAACTTTTTCTAATTTCTTTAAATCTAACCCTGAATCAATTTCATCAAAAATTACTAATTTAGGCTTCAAAGCTAAAATTTGCAGTAATTCCGATATTTTTTTCTCGCCACCCGAAAAATCTACATTTGTTTCCCTTTCTAAAAGTCCCTTACCTTCTTCAAACTGAAGGTCTTTTCGTTGAGAAATTTTTTCTAAGAGTTGAGAAAGCTTTACTCCTTTTACTGCCGGGGGAGTCTGCCAGGCTAAAGCTAAACCCAATTTAACTCTTTTTTCTGGAAGAAGTTTAGTAATTTCTTTCCCCGCAAAAAAAATCTTCCCCTTGATTACTTTGTATTTCGGATTTCCCAAAATCACTTGAACCAGGGTACTTTTCCCTGAGGCATTTGGACCAAGAAAAGCTTGAACCTCTCCTGAATTTATCTTTAAATCAACTCCCTTTAATATTTCTTTTCCGTTGCCTTTGACTTTTAAATTTTTGACTTCCAAAAGCATAAAATTACTTTAATTTTTCGTTTAATTCCTTAAGTAAGCTCTCAATATCAATTCCATACATTTTACAAACTTCTCCAATTTTTAAATTCTCCATTTCAAATTTGGCAAATGGGCAACCCAAACAGGGCAAATTATACTTTGCTAAAATTTTTTCTGCTCCCGATTTTTTTAGAATTTCAGATAAAGTAGTATTTTCTGTAATTTTATCTTTCATAAACCCTAGAAAAGCGAGGTAACAAGTTCTCAAGGCACGCATCGGAGACCTACGATGTTATCCGAGCGAAGCGAGGATAAGTAGGTCGAGATACGAGGACCCAAAATGACGCTGTTCATTTTGAGGTCCGGTGCCTTGAAACTTGGTTACCGAGCGACTACCCTGCTAGCCAACCCCCATCAATTATTACTGTTGAGCCAGTTATGTAAGAAGAGGCATCTGAGGCCAAAAATAAGACCAAATTAGAAACTTCTTCTGGTTTCCCAACTCGGCCCATTGGAATCTTAGATAGCATCGCCTCCATCATTTTTGGATCTTTTTTTACCGGATCTATCATTGGGGTTTCAATCATCCCGGGAGCAATAGCATTAACCCTAATTCCAAAAGGAGCTAATTCCACTGCTAAGGCTTCAGTCATTGCGATAATTCCTCCTTTGGAGGCACAATAATGAGCTAAGGTTGCCATGCCTATTCCGACTTGACCGGAAGCTACCGAAGCAATATTTATAATCTTTCCATTTTTTTGCTTTACCATCTCTTTGGCTGCTGCCTGAGCACATAAAAAATAACCTCTCAGATTGATGTCCAAGGTTCTATCCCACTCTTCTTCCGTCAATTCCAAAAATGGTTTGAACTGGCAGATTCCGGCATTGTTAACTAAAATATCAACTTTCCTCCATTTTCCCACTACCGCCTTGACCATATTATCAATATCCTCTTTTTTTGTCACATCGCATTTTACCGCCAGAGCCTCACCTCCATTCTTTTTAATTTCCTCAACCACCATCTCACAATCTTCCTGGGAAATATCGGCTACTACCACTTTCGCACCGGCTTTTGCTAAAGTTAAGGCATGAGACTTTCCCATCCCCCTCCTCGCCCCGGTAATAATCGCTACTTTATCTTTTAAATTAAACATACTTTTAGATTTTTAAATTTTAAATCTGAGTGCGACCTTTATTTGCCGATTTATTTTATCAAATGCCCAAACCGCAGTGAAGGGTGGAAAAGAGAACTTCGTTCTCTTTGACTAACCGAACATTAAAAACTCAGGTTTAAAAATTAGTAAAATTCCCAAAATTAGAATTAATAACCCCCCGATTAAAGTGGCCCAGTAATTATATTTTTCGGTAAAGCCAATTCTACTCAAAGTAATTACGGCTAAAGAAAAGATAATTAAGTCATCCAGCATAAACACAAAAGTGTAAAGGAAAAGATAAAGATAATAACTCAAAGTTGAAAGTTGGGAAAAGGTAAGAACTCTGGTATAAATTGCCGGTAGTCCGGCTGAGCAGAAAAATTCAATTAAATTAACTCCCAGAGCTAAAATAATTAAACCTCCTATCATTCCCAAAGTTAATGGCGAAGTAACTATTTTTTCAGCTCTTTCTTTCAGTCTCAATTTTTCTTCCATTCTTGAACTTATTCCCAGAACTTTACAAATTCCAGGATGATAAGTAATAAAATTTTTAATCTGCCAAACGCCAACTCCCAGAGCAAAAACTCCAATTAAAGTTCTGGTTAAATTGACATAACTTATAGCCAAAAATAAATTCAACCAGGCAGTTAAAATTAAATAATAAACAACGCCAGAGACGGCAATAAAAGTCCCTCCCACTAACCACATTCTTTTTCTGGAACGAGTATTGATTAAAAGAGCAATTAAAAATAGAAGTATCCACATTGCACAGGGATTCAATCCATCAAGGGCTCCCAGGGTTACAGTTAAAGCTGGTAAAGACATTTTTGAGATGTCAATCCTCCCCAGAAAAGGAATTTTAATTTCTTGAGGAACTTTTCCACCCTCCCCTAAGCATTCTTTCAAACAGTTTTCAATATCTTTGGCAATTTGTTGATTAAAACCAATGAAATATCTGGTAGGAGTAAAGGTGACTGGCACCCATCCTCGTTTGCCTTCCGGGACTTGGTAATTTTCATAGAAATCTTTTAAAATTTCTTGATTTTCTGAACTAGAAATTACTTCATATTCTTTTACTTCAATTTCAGGATATTTATCTTTTAACTCTTTCAAAAATTCTTCTTCTTCGGCACAATGTGGGCAAATGGCGCTATAGAAAAAATTAATCTGAATTTCCCCAGATTGCTGTCCGGAAGCAAAATTAAATCCGAAAAGGCAGAATGCTAAGACAAAAAAAATAATTGTTATCCAAAAATTATTATTTCTAAACATACCCTTAAAATTCAAATGCTAATTTTAATAAAGCATCTTTTTGCCCTTTAGTTTCAGCGCCTTGTCAAATTCATAGATTATTAAACCGGCATAGGGCACCTCGACATTGATAATGTCTTCATCGGATATTCTCTCAATGTGTTTTATTAATGCCCTAAGGGCATTATGGCTTGCCACCACTAAAATATTTTTCCCTTTTTTTAAATCTTTCTCAATATGCTTTTTGTAAAAAGGAACTGCTCGTTTTTGGACTTCATCTAAACCTTCTCCTCCTCCCGGGGGGTCATAATTAAAAGCCCGCCTCCACAAACGAGTCTTCTTGACTCCATATTTTTTTATAACAGCTGGTTTATACTGTCCCTGTAAACTTCCGTAATATCTTTCGTTTAGGTTTTCTGAAATATATACAGGGTAATAATCCTTATACAGTTCTTTAAAATTGCCCCACTTTTTCATTCTGCCTTCATCAAGCCAGATAAAAATAGGATATTCCCCTTTAACATAATCTAAAATCCTTACAACGGTATTTTGATTCCTGAGCAGTGGCGAGGAATAAATTTTATCAATTTTGTTTTTAAATATTTTTTTAGCAAGGCCTCTGGCCTTTTGAGTCCCCTCTTTGCATAAGGGTACATCAACCCAGCCACTGAACCTATTCTCCAGATTCCATTGTGATTTAAGGTGTCTCAATAAAAATAATTTGGGCATATTTTTCATTTTTTATCAAGCCCACGAAGTGGGCGCAGATGAAGATGAAACCTTAGATTCATCGACTAAACTCCTCCTCAATTCTTAAGAGCCGATTATATTTTGCCACCCTTTCTCCTCTGGCCGGGGCACCGGTCATAATTCCTTCAGCTCCCAATCCTACAGCCAAATCAGCGATAAAATCGTCATTGGTCTCCCCTCCTCTGTGCTTAACAAAAACTTTCCAACCGTAAGATTTAGCCAAATTTGCAGCTTCAATTGCTTCAGTTATTGTCCCAATTTGGTTAGGTTTCAGAATAATTGCGTTGCAGGCTTTTTCACCATAGGCTTTTTTTATTCTTTCAGGATTTGTGACCAAAAGGTCATCGCCAATAATAGCGATTTTTTTGCCAAATTTTTTGGTAATCTTTTGAAATCCTTCCCAGTCTTCTTCGGAAAAAGGATCCTCTAATCCTGAAACTGGATATTTTTGGACTAAATCTGAATAATATCTAAGTAATCCTTCTGAAGTAAAAACCCCGAACTTCATTTTGTATTTTCCGTTAACAAAAAACTGAGAAGCAGCGACATCTAAAATAATTTTAATTTTATTTTGATAACCAAGATTTTTGGCTGCTTTTAAAATAAGGTTTAAGGCTTCTTCTGGAGCCTTAGCCGGGGGGGCGAAACCCCCTTCATCCCCAACATTAATGGCTAAATCAATATATTTTTGCTTAATAAGAGTTTTTAACTGATGATAAATTTCTGAGACTACCTGAAGAGCTTTTGAAAAGGGCTTAATCTGGGGGACTATCATAAATTCCTGAAAATCTAATTCATTTCCGGCATGAGCTCCGCCTTCAATAAGTAAAACCGAAGGAGCAGGTAAAGATAACCTGATTGACGTTCGGCCTTTAGATAAACGGGAGATATAT
>Ga0315548_1000702_pt1 | contig 30806 bp, 30 predicted proteins | sample SalMarSW160110MG_2_FD_202540 | JGI IMG/M metagenome (GOLD analysis project Ga0315548, IMG submission 202540) | Salt marsh sediment microbial communities from the Plum Island Ecosystem LTER, Massachusetts, United States - Salt Marsh Sediment SW1601-110 ... | reverse complement strand
CAAGATGCAGGACAAGGTGGGCAGGATCAAAGACTTTCTGGAGAGTCACGGCATCCCGGTGAAGGAGATCAGCGGCGCAGGAACCGGCACCTATCACATCACCGGGGACGACACGATCTGGACGGAAATCCAGGCCGGCTCCTACGTGTTTATGGACAGCGTGTACTCCAGAGGAGGCCTGCCGTTCGGCTGCTCGCTTTCGATTCTCTCCACCGTGATTCACAAGCGGCCCGGTGCGGCCGTCACCGATGCCGGGCTCAAGGTCTGTACGACCGATCACGGTTTCCCATCGATCAAGGGCAGACCGGAGCTGAAAATCACGGGCTTGTCCGAAGAGCACGGCCAAATCGCGGACCCGCGTGATGAGCTGGAATACCTGCAGAAAATCGAGTACATCCCCAGCCACTGCTGCACCACGGTGAATCTTCACGATCAGTATTACGGCGTGCGCAAGGGCAGGCTTGAGGCCCTCTGGCCGATCTCCGGGCGGGGAAAGAGCCGGTAGGCCGGTCGCCTGGAGAGTATTCAGGCCGGCGTTTCGATCACAATCCCGTTCCTTCGAATGACATCCGCGTACCAGCGGCCGCTCTCCTTGACACTTCGCTTCCGGGTGGAGTAGTCCACGCGGGTAAGGCCGAAGCGTTTGCTGAAGCCGAAAGCCAACTCGAAGTTGTCCATGAGCGACCATATGAAGTAGCCGCGCAGCTTCACCCCCTCCTGTATGGCATGCCAGGCGGCGGCGAAGTGGCGCTTCAGGTAGTCCACGCGCTCGGGATCGGCCACCGTGCCGTCGGGACGGACTTCCTCACCACTGGGGGTGCCGTTCCCGGTAATGTACATCTCCGGCTGCCCGTACTCACTGTGCACTCGCCTCAGGGCGCGGTATAGCCCCTCCGGATTGACTTCCCACTGCTCGAGGTTGGCGTGGGGGACGAAGTAGTAGCGGATGCGCTTCGTCTTGATGAAGTCTCCCTGACCGTCGTGAGCGATAGTACGCCGGGTGTAGTAGTTGACCCCGAGGAAGTCTACAGGCGCGGCGATCCTCTTCAGATCTTCCGCCTCCATCTTGGGAGTCTTGTCGGCGTACCACTCCAGCATATCCTCGGGGTAGGAGCCTTTGAGCACCGGGTCCAGGAACCAGCGGTTGAAGGCTCCGTCGTGGCGCCGCGCCGCGGCCAGATCCGCCTCGCTTCGAGTGAAGGGGTTGACCCATTCCAGGCCGTGAATGATTCCGACTTTGGTCTTTCGTTCGCCATTGGCCCTCAGCACCGGCACCGCCCGGCCGTGGGAGAGCAGGATGTGGTGCGCCGCCTGGAGAGCGGTTTTCAGATCCTTGAGTCCTGGAGCATGGTCCCCGTACAGATGGCCGACCAGGGCAGCGACGGAGGGTTCGTTGTGCGTGATCCAGTTGTGAACCCGGCCGCCGAGCCTGCGGGACACCGCATCGGCGTACTCCTCGAAATCCGCCACGATATCGCGGTTCGCCCACCCCCCTTCGTCCTGCAGCTTCTGGGGAAGATCCCAGTGGTAGAGGGTCACGAAGGGCTCTATCCCCGCCGCCAACAGGGCGTCCACCAGGCGATCGTAGAAATCCAAACCCCTCGGGTTCGTCGCTCCCCTACCTGCGGGAAGCACGCGGGGCCAGGAGATGGAGAAGCGGTAGGCTTTCAGGCCCAGCTCCGACATCAACCGGACATCCTCCCCGTAGCGGTGGTAATGGTCGCAGGCCACATCGGCGTTGCTGCCGTCAGCGATCTTTCCGGGGGTGTGGCTGAAGCGGTCCCAGATCGACTCCCCCTTACCGTCCTCGTTCCAGGCCCCTTCGATCTGGTGTGAAGAGGTCGCCGTTCCCCATAAAAAACCCTTGGGGAAGCTCAAGGTGTTCTCTTGCATGATTCCCTCTCCAGAATGGTTCCGTCTCCAACAATAGAGTATTTGTCGCACGGATGGCCTGTCAATGTGTTTTTGGCCCCAAGTCCTGCATCACCGGCATGGTGTACCTATACCTGAATGTTCGAATCGCCGAAAAATGGTATCGTAAACCATGACCCGGTACCTGACCAAATCCCGTTTCATACTGGCGCTGGAGTGCGAGACGAAGCTCTTCTACACCGGCAAGACGGAGTACGCGGACCACAAGAAGGATGACCCCTTTCTCTCCGCCCTGGCCGAAGGGGGTTTTCAGGTCGGGGAGCTGGCCAAGCTGTACTTCCCCGGCGGCTGTGAGATCGAAACTCTGGCCCACGAGCAGGCTTTGCAGCAGACTCAGGATCTGCTCGAGCGGGAATCGGTGATCCTCTACGAGGCGGCGATTCGTCACCGCAATCTGTTCCTCCGGGCCGACATTCTGATCAAGGACGGCTCTTCCCTGGATCTGATCGAGGTCAAATCCAAGTCCTTCAAGGGGAGCGGTCCGGAGGATATGCTCAACCGGATCGGCACGATCCAGAGCGACTGGATCCCCTACCTCTACGACGTGGCTTTTCAGAAACACGTGTTGGCCCTCTTTTTCCCGCAGATGCAGATACGCTCCTATCTGTTGCTGGCGGACAAGAATGCCAGAGCCACGGTGGACGGGCTCAACCAGCGTTTCCTCATCTGCAAGCAGGATGGACGCTCCCGGGTCCGGGTTCGGGAGGGAACCACTCCGGAGACGCTGGGAGAGCCGATCCTGATTCGGGTGCCGGTCGATGAGCTCGCCGCGGCGATTTATGAAGGTCGGGACGGACCCTCTCGGGATCTGCCCTTTGCCGAGTGGGTGGAGTATCTTGCCGAATGCTACGAGCAGGACAGGAAGATCCCGACGGAGCTCGGCTCGAAAAAATGCAGCAAGTGCGAGTTTCGCTGCACCGTGGAGGAGGAACGAACCGGGCTGAAAAGCGGCTTCAAGGAGTGCTGGCGGGAGCAAGCCGGGCTGAAGGAGAAGGATTTCACAGAACCCCTGGTGATCGATCTCTGGAAGTCGAACAGCAGAGACAGCTTTTTGAAGCGGGGGATCTATTTTCTCCGGGATATCGATACCGAGCTGCTGCAGCCCAAGAGCGGCGGCGCAGGCAGGGTCGACGAGAAGCCGGGGCTCTCCAAGAGCGAGCGCCAGCGTCTGCAGGTGGAGAAAGCCCGCAGCGGCGATCCAAGCCCCTACTTCGACGCCGACGGTCTGAAGGCGGAGACGGAACGATGGGTCTATCCCCTCCACTTCATCGATTTCGAGACTACCCAGGTGGCCATCCCCTTCAACCGGGGCATGGCGCCGTACGAGGGGATCGCCTTCCAGTTCTCCCACCACCGCATCGAGGCAGATGGAAGGATCGCCCATGCGGGGCAGTATCTGCACGGGCAGCGGGGGGAGTTTCCCAGCTTCGCGTTCCTGCGGGCCCTGAAGGAGGAGCTGGAGGCGGATCAGGGAACGATCTTCCGTTATGCCGCCCACGAGAACACCTACCTCAACATCATCTACGCCCAGTTGCGGCAGGCGGACGCCGGGGAGGTGCCGGACCGGGATGAGCTCTGCGAGTGGATCACCACCGTAGCGCAGCCGACGGAACGTAATCAGGGGTGCTGGGTCCCGGGCAGGAGGAACATGGTGGATCAGCTCGAACTGGTCCACCGCTACTTCTACCATCCAGCCACCGGAGGCTCGAATTCTCTCAAGCGAGTGCTGCCGGCTGTTTTGGGAAGCTCGGAGTACCTGCAGAGCAAGTACGCCTGCCCCATCTACGGGCGAGGCCAGGAAATCCCGAGCCTCAACTTCGAGAGCTGGAGTTGGATCCGCCGCGATGAAGGGGGTACGCCGATCGATCCCTACCGGCTCCTGCCGCCGATCTTCGAAGAGGCCGAAGAGGATGATCTGGAGCATCTGGTCTCGGACCCGAAGCTGGCCGACGGGGCGGGGGCCATGATCGCCTACGCCCGCATGCAGTTCTCCGAGATGGCCGAATCAGAACGCCGGGCCATACAGCAGGCCCTGCTCAAGTACTGCGAGCTGGACACCCTGGCCATGGTCATGCTCTGGGAGTACTGGAGCCGGGAGCTGATGTCGGGCTGAGCTGTGCCCGAAGGGCGCTTTTGCCCGACTAATTTCAGCGAAAGTCCTTTTTCGGCATCGGCCAAACGGAGCCACAATTCTCGTGTTCCCTTCGGTGCTTCAATCTCAAGTGATCCGGTTTTCCGATGACTGTTTGACCTGCTCCCCTGCGCGGTCATGAAACGGATGCGAGGCAAAGGTCAGGGCAGATCCGTGGGCATCTGCAACCGCGTTCACCACGGGCAGGCCGGTTCCCGGATCTGTTTCCACTCGAATACCTTTTGACGAATGCGCCGCGGAGCCGGTAATCTGGTGTTGTCCAACCGTGTCGAATGGACGATAATGGCCGGGTGACTCAATCACAGACGGTTGGCGGCCGATCCCGGAGTGGATCCGGCAAATCTTCTCGGAAGAAAAAGGCACGGGGTTCAAGCACGCAGAAAAAAGGAAACAGCGGGAAGCTGCGCATCGGCGACCATTGGAACGCCATCACCATCATCGCTCTTTCCCAGAACAATCCGCTGAAGGCGATCGCCGAGTTCGTGGAGAACAGCATAGATGCCCGAGCCCGACACGTCACCATCGTTCGCGGGCGGGAGCGGGGTGAACTGTACCTCAAAGTGATCGATGATGGAGAGGGGATACCGCTGAATGAAGAGGGTCTGCCCAATTTCCGTTATGTGGCTACCCATATCTGCGATTCCCTGAAAAAACAATTGAAGGAGCAGGGCGCCGAGGGCATCCAGGGGGAGTTCGGGATTGGTCTGTTGAGCTTCTGGACCGTTGGTGAGCGTCTGCTCCTGTCGTCCGCCGGAGCCGACGGCAAGACCTACCAGATGGAGATGAAAAAGGGAGAATCCGGCTATACGATCCATCCGAGACGCATCCTGTTTTCCCATCCCGGTACCGAATTGATGGTTCACCCGCTTCTTCCCGGGATACGCCAGCTCAACGGGGAGCGGATTCAGCACTACCTGGGCTCCGAGCTTCGCGACCGTATCCGCCGTTCCGGGGTAGTAATCTCGATCAAAGACCGCTATTCCCGCAAAGAACTGGAGGTTAAACCTCGAGAATACACAGGACGCCTGCTTCACGACCAGGAGGTGTTGGGGAGCGCGAAAGGTGACATCTACCTGGAGCTGTATCTCAATCCCCAGGATTCGGGAAATAGGGTCAGTCTGTACCGTTCCGGTACGCGGGTGCTCCCCTCAATAGACCGTTTGGATCTTTTCAACAAAGAACCCTGGACCTCCGGCTATCTTCAAGGTTCTATCGACGTACCCTTTCTCCAGCTCACCCCGGGGACCCGGGATGGCATCATCCACGACGAAAGCCTCATGATATTGTCCCGGGTGATCGAACCGGTCGAGCACGATCTGATCGAGATGATCGAGAAGGAGAAACAGGCGGAAGAAGAGGAGGCCAGCCGGCGGATTCTGAAAACCGTTCAGAGGGCTTTGAAGGAGGCTTTTTTGGCCCTGCCGAGGGAAGATTACGATTGGTTCGACATCTACGCGGAGATCAACAAACGACGGAAAAAGCAGGGCGGCGGGCTGTTCGATTCAGAGGCCGGAGAGACCGAGGAGGAACAACCACAGGAAGAGGCGATCGGAGTGGAGAAGATTTCCCAGAAAGCGGAAAGACTCCGGGGAGAAGCGGAGAATCGGGAATTCTATGAATATCCGGGTCCGTTGTACAAAGCGACAATCTCTCCGGCCTCCTGCATCGTCGGCGTGCGTCAGGAAAAAACGCTTTACTGCCTGGCCCGGGATAAAAAAGGACGAACCGTGGAGGAAGGGCTGGAGTTCAGCTGGACCGTGGTTGACGGGGATGCTACTTTGAATGGCAGTGACCGAGAAATCGTTTCCTTCATCGCTGCGGAAGAGCCAGGACTGGTGCGTGTTGAGTGCACGGTGCGCCAGGGAGATGTGAGCTGTAAAGCCGAGGGCATCGTTACGGTCACCGAGTCGCTGGTCGAGCAGGAGGAACATCTCGGTAAGGAGTCGAGCAAAGGCCTGCCCGGATACACTTACCTTCGGGCTCCCGGTGAACTGTGGCGGTCCCGCTACGACGGGAAGAACAATCTCATCGTGATCAACAACGGACACGCCGACTACCTGTTTGCTTCCCAGAAACGCTCCCGCAAGCTCAAATACATCTGCCGCCTGTTCGCCAAGGAACTGGTGTTGAGCAACTTCCGCGGTTTCGACAGCAACGAGCTCCTTGAACGCATGATCGAGCTGTCCCTGTATACCGAGGAACACCTGCGCTGACAGATCGCGGGGTATAACGTGAACTGGCGATCGATCCCTACCGGCTCCTGCCGCCGACCTTCGAAGGGGCCGAGGAGGATTATCTGGAGGAGGATGATCTGGAGCATCTGATTTCAGACGACCATCTGGCCGACGGGGCGGCGGCCATGATCGCCTACGCCCGCATGCAGTTCTCCGAGATGGGGGAGTCCGAGCGTCAGGCCATACAACAGGTCCTGCTCAAGTACTGCGAGCTGGACACCCTGGCCATGGTCATGCTCTGGGAGTACTGGAGCCGGGAGCTGATGGCGGGCTGAGGGACTACGTGCCGGAGTTCCTCAGCGAGAGAGTCCAGGTTTGTACCGGTTCCCGCTGAGTCTGCCGGAATATCACACGAAGAAGAAGCCCCAGTAAGCCAGCCAAGCTATGAGCAGCGCCTGGAAGAGCGCGAAGGTGCTGTAGTGCAGCCTGCCGATGAGCCGGAAGAGCTTGTGCTTCCAGACCAGCACAGCGGAGATGAGAATCACCACCGCGGCCGCCGCTGCCAGGTACAACGGTATGGCGTGGACCGGCCCCACTGGAACGAACACGAAGTTCCCCAGGCCGGCGACAACGATGATCTGAATGACTATGAGCGTCAGATAGCTCCGTGCACTCCAGAGGGCCAACAGTCGAACCTGTTTTCCGGCAGCCGTGGCTTTCGAACGCAGCCGGGCAAAGAAGGTCAGCAACCCCGCAGGCGGGGCGATCAGGCCGGTCAGGAGGAACAGCAGCCCCAGTGATACGACGATCAGACTGACTATCGGATGCTCGATCCAGGGGGGTCGAGAGAAGAGGAACGCAGGGATCTCGTCGGCGTATAAGGATTGGACCCGGCCCCGATCGTCCCTGAGAAATACAATCCGCATCTGTCCTTCCGCCTGCTGGAATATGTCCCGGGCCACGGGGACGTACAGGCTGCCCTCCGGCTCCAGCATCGAAGCGATCCACAACCCATCACCGTTTTCGACGATCTTGGGATTAATCAGGGTTACCCCTCCCATGATCTGGGTCGGATCGCTCTCCGCGCGCCGGTTCATGGAGAAGAAGCCCGTGTACTCCCGCAGATCCGGATCCAGCCCCGCCTGCGCCGCCAGCTCCCTACCGGTCGCCGCGGGGAAGAACTCCTGCGCAAGCTTCTCTATTAGCTCCAGGACAAGGAGCATACCGGTGGCTGTGTTCGTAGAAACGAAGTAGGCCAGATCTTCGTTCGGCAGGTAAGCGGAGTCGCTGTGAAAGAACATTGTGTCCCCTCCGTGGCCGTATCCCCTCAACTCGCCGTAGCCTGCCTCGAAAAAGCCGTGGGCCGTTCCTCGGGCCCTGGAGTCGTGGCGGAAGGTAGGCTGCCGCATCCTCCTGACGGTGTCTCCTTGGAGAATGCGGGCATCGCCGAGACGGCCGTCGTTCAGGTAAGCCCGGTAGAAGCGCAGCATGTCCTCCGCGGTGGTGCTCAAAGCGCCGGCCGGTGCGCCGTTGACGATCTCGAACTTTTCAGGTATGAACTCTCCGGCTCGGTAGGAATAACCGGTGGCCATGTGTTCGGCCAGCTGCGGCGGGGGAGGCTGAAGGAAGGTGGATCGAGTCATTCCGAGAGGGTCGAGGATGCGGCTTTTCACGTACTCCTCGTAGGACATCCCGGATATCCGTTCTACGATGTAGCCGGCCAGCATGGTCCCGTAGTTGGAGTAGGAGACTTCGGTCCCCGGCGGCCTCACACGCCTGGGGATATTCCGTTTCACGGACTGTTCCAGGGTTTGTTTCATTTCTTCATCCAGGGTGAACAGCCCGATCAGACGATCCTCGAAACCGGGGGTGTGGTTCATCAGGTCAATGATGCGGACCGGCTCTTCGAATGTGTCGGGAAGCTCGAAATCCAGATACTTCTCAACCGGATCTTTGAGATCCAGCTTGCCCTGTTCCTCCAGCTGCATGATTGCGGTCCATGTGAAGAGCTTGGAAATCGATCCTGCCCGGAACAGAGTCATGTTCGGATCCACCGGGGTGTCTTTGTCCAGATTTGCGTTTCCATAGCCGCTCGAAAACAGTGTATCGGAACCGTCAGTCACGCCGACCACCACTCCGACCACGTGATGCTGCTCCATCAGGGCTGGAACCGTCCTGTCGAAAAAGCGGGACAGCTGTTCTGGAGTCGGTTTGCTTTGGGCATGGGCTGCCGAAGCTGCCAGGACCGAAAGGAGAAAGCCGGTCCAGATGAATTTCCTCATGGTATAACCTCGCTGATTGCCTAATTTTTCAGATTGCCTGTTGGGAATGATGATGGACGGGTGCAGTGTTCGACTGATGATGAACCACCTTCCGGCTAAAGATAGTCAAGGTTGGCGGGGAAGGCAAGATTTAGTTGATGCGCCGATAATTCCTTTCCTCTTCCCGCTGGTTGGATCATAATAAACAGGGATTGATCCAATTGCGGGGAGGCAGCCTGTGGAAATCGTCGATCTGAGTCCGGAACACGAGACCCTCTACCTCCAATGCCTGGAAGATTGGTCCGAGGAGATGAAGGAGGCGGGGGACCACAAGAGCCGGTGGTACGCCCGGATGAAAGACCGGGGCCTGCGGGTCAAGCTGGCCCGGGATGAAAGCGGTACCATCGGCGGGATGATCCAGTACCTGCCGATCGAAGAGTACGGCCTGGAGGGTCGAGATCTGAATTTTATCCTCTGCGTCTGGGTTCACGGATACACCGAGGGCCGGGGAAACTTCCAGAAGAGGGGCATGGGAAAGGCCCTGCTGCAGGCCGCCGAGGAGGACAGCCGGGCGCTCGGCAGGAAGGGCATCGCCGCCTGGGGCGTGGCCCTTCCCTTCTGGATGCGGGCATCCTGGTTCAAGAAACAGGGCTACAAGACGGCGGACAGGAACGGGATCATGGTGCTGCTGTGGAAACCGTTCAGCGAGGATGCGGCAGCCCCGAAGTGGATCCGCCGGAAGAAGAAGCCGGGAAAGACCGACGGCAGGGTCACGGTCAGCGCCTTCATCAATGGCTGGTGCCCGGCCCAGAACCTGGTCTACGAGCGGGCCCGCCGGGCAGCCGGGCAGTTCGGCGACAAGGTGCTGTTCGAAAGCTACGAAACCCTGGGCCGGGAGGTGTTTGAGGAGTGGGGTATCTCCGACGGGCTGTTCATCGACGGTAGGGAGGTACGCACCGGGCCGCCGCCTTCATTTGAGGCCGTCCGGGGTCTGATCGAGAAGCGGGTCCGCAAGCTGAGGTAGGCCGGCCTCATCCTGAATCGTGGATTCGGGAAGGCGGGCCCGATGCCCCGGGGCTAGGGAGGCACGAAACACATGCACGAGCTGTCGGTGACCCAGAGCATCCTGGACACGGTGCTAGGCTACGCCCGGGAAAACGGCGTGGAGAAAGTGCTCAGTATCCGGCTGACCATCGGGGCGCTGAACCACTTCCAGCGCGAGTGGATCCAACGCTATTTCGACTACCTGAGCAGGGAAACACCGGCCGAAGGAGCTCAGATCGTGATCCGGCGGGTGGATCCCGCCTTTCACTGCAGCAGCTGTGACCACACCTTCGATGTCGATCTGGAAAGCGTGGATCGGGTTCGCTGCCCTCTGTGCAGCGGTGAGGAGGTTCATCTGGAACGGGGGAAGGAGTTTTTCATTACGGACATGGAGGTGGTCTAGGTGGGAGAGGTGCGATTGATCGTGATCAAGGAACAGATCCTGGCGGACAACCGCAAACTGGCGGACCAACTGCGTTCGCGCCTGGCTGCCTCCGGAGCCTTTCTTCTCAACCTGATGTCCTCTCCGGGAAGCGGGAAAACAAGCCTCCTCCTGCGGACTATCGAGGCGCTTCGCGACAGATACCGGATCGCGGTGGTGGAAGCGGATCTGGACTCCACGGTGGATGCGGACAGGATCGCGGCGACGGGGGTGCCGGCGGTTCAGCTCCGCACCGGCGGATTCTGCCATGTGGAGGCCGCAATGGTCGAGAGGGCGTTGGAGTGCCTGGATCCTGCGGAGCTGGATCTGATCGTCATCGAAAATGTCGGAAATCTGATCTGTCCCGCGCAAAGCGACACCGGGGCCCACGCCGACGTTGCCATGACGAGTGTTCCCGAGGGAGACGACAAGCCGCTCAAATACCCGCTGATCTTTGCGAGCTGCGATCTGGTCATTGTGAACAAGATCGACTATCTGAGTCTGGAGCCCTTCGATACGGAGGCGTTTACACGGAGGGTCAAACAGTTGAATCCGGGGGCGCCGGTCTGCAAGCTGTCCTGCCGAACCGGAGCGGGGCTGTCCTGCTGGCTGGAGTGGCTCGAAGCCCGTCTGATCTCGGCTTCCCGCTAACACACCTGCCGATAGTGCACCGGCGGCTTTGCTAGAACTTTCCGCCTGTTATCATTCCGGCTGCTTTGCCGAGGATTCGAAGCGGCCCGTAGCGCTGGAAAAGGATCTTCGTGTACAGAGCCTTCGAGTCGGCCGGGGGCACGGTCTGTCTGTCCCGCGGCTGGAGCGTGATGGCCTGAGCTTTACACGTGACCACGCACAGGCCGCAGCCGATGCAACGCATCGAGTCCACCCGGGCCTTCTTGTCGGTCACGGTGACGGCGTTTATGGGGCAGCGTTTCTCGCAGAGCTTGCAGCCGGTGCAGCTGCCCGCGTCTACCCGGGCCTGGTAGTTCGGATCGAAGTAGTCCACGGGCCGCGGCAGCTTGCCGACGTTCAGCAGCACTTCACAGCAGTCCGGGCAGCAGCAGCAGATGTATCCCGGAGCCCGGGTGTTCTGGGGCTGAAGCACCAGACCTTCGGCCTCGGCCCGGTCCAGCAGATCCAGGAACTGCTGTTTCTTGACCAGGCGGGCATGACCCTGACGGCGCAGCCATAGTGCGGTGGGGCCGATGGACAGGCAGGTTTCGTGGTCCCGGCTGCGGGAGCAGCTTTCACCCAGCAACTCCCGAGCCTGGCGGCAGATGCAGTTCATCACCCCGAAGGGCCCTCTGCTTTTTTCGATGTAGCTGCGGATGTCGTCGTAGCGGCCGATCGCGGCGCCGGCGACGACCCGGGCGTTGATGGGCACGGTACGGGTCTGGGATGTTTTCTGCTTGAACACCGCACGGGCAAAGCTTTCCTCCAGATAGGTGTGGAAATCCTCGACGAACTCTCTGGTCAGATGGTTGACCTGCCACTCGAACATGCCGATGACCAGGGGAGCCTTGCCGTAGGCGGGAACGGTCTTGCCCCTGTAGCCCGTGAGTCCCCCGCTGATGGCGCCCTTCCTGACCATTTCATCGAGGATCTCACGGAGCTGTGAGGCGGACAGTCCCAGTTTCTTGAGCCGGGGTTGGATTTTCTCGAGCGGCTCGGCTACGACGCTCAAGGCCAGGGCGATTTCGGCTTCCCGCGGGGTGAACAGGTGCTCGAGCAGACGGAGTTCCGCCCCTGACGGAGAGGCGGGCAGGGGAATCGGGGCACTGTCCAGGTGCCGCCGCAGCCTTTGGTAAAGATCGCGTTGCTGCATCGGCCGGCTCAGGAAACCTGCCAGAGACGAAGCAGCACGCCCGTACCGCCCTGTACCGGATCTTTATCCGGGTTGGCTACCCCGGCGATGTTGTGGTCCGCCGCCGGTCGTTCCCCGGATTCGCCGTAGCACATATCCCATTTCTGTCCCCGCGGGTAGGCTCCCACGATCCGGAAATCGGTGCTGGACTCCAGGCATTTGTGGGCCACCCCGGCAGGAATCACTGCCACATCCCCGGCGCGGATCGTTGCAGTCGGTCCATCAGGACCACCGAACTGGATCGTGGCCGATCCGCCGTACACACCCAGTGCCTCGTGGGCCGTGCTGTGGTAGTGGTGGTATGGGTACACGCCGTTTCTCCAGGCGCCGGGCCAGTCGTTGGTTGTGAAAATCTGTTCGATGGCTTCGGGATCGGCGGGCACAGCCCCGGCGTAGAGAAGCAGCGGCCGGGGATTGTTGGGAAAGGTCCCGTCATCCTCGAGAAGGAGCGAGCGGACCGCTGGTTCATCTGAAGCATATTTCATACTTTGCTCCAACTATTGATCTTCCGCCGATTGTAAACCGAAGCTGGCCGCACCCACCAGTGCGGTTTTCCGATGCATGATCACCTGAACCGGTGTCTTTTCCGGCAGGTGGGACAGACGCCCTTTGCGGACAAACCATTGTTCGAAGCTCGGTTTGCGGAGGAAGGGTATGATCCTAGGGGGAATCCCGCCGCCCAGGTACAGCCCTCCGGTGGCCATGTGACGCAGCACCATGTTTCCCGCCTCCGCCGCCAGGATCGAGACGAAGATTTCCACGGTCAGGTTGCAGATCCGGCAGTCGGAACCCTCCTGCGTAGCTGCCCCCATGATCACCGCGTTCGGATCCCTGGCCTCGACCATTTCCCGGGCAAGCCAGGCCGGTTCTTCCGCCAGACCCCGGTCTCGGATGTAGGCGTAGATGTTGGGAATCCCGATTCCGGAGCACACCCGTTCGTAGCTCACGTGATCGAAGTCTTTCAGGAGGTAGCCTAGCAGACCGATTTGCAGGTCGTCAACGGGCGCGAAATCCCCATGGCCCGCCTCCGAAGGGTGAACAGCGTACCTGCTTCCGTCCCAGTTCAGGAAGGTTTCTCCCAAACCGGTGCCCGGGGCCAGCACGGCGATGTTCCCCTGCGGCTCCGCGCTTCCTTGCTTGACCCTCTCCAGGTCGCTTTCCGCCAGAACCGGCACGGCGTGACCGATCGCTTCCAGGTCATTGATCAAGGCGACCCCCCGGAAGCCAAACGCGCGTTTCAGTTCTGTCTCTTGGATCACCCACGGCAGGTTGGGCAGGGTCGCCTTTCCGGCGACCACGGGTCCGGCCACTCCGAATACGGCCCGATGCACCCGCTCCCGCTCGGCTTGCCGGGAGTGCAGGAACTCCTTGACAATCTGCTCGAGGCTTTCGTATCGCCCGCTGGCGTAGGTTACTTCGCAGAGGGGAGAGGTGGCGTTGGAACGTTCCTCGTACAGGGCGAGGACCGTCTTTGTGCCGCCGATGTCTCCGGCTAACAGCACCAGCTCTACTCCAGACCTTTGAGTTTTTCCGCCGTCGCCTCGCCCATCATCATCTTGCAGATGTTCTTGTAGCCCACCTTGCGGTGGCGGCGGAACAGCTCGACCACATCGGTGTAGCCTTCGGGGTGTCTGGATTTCAGCTCCTTGAGCTGCTCCTCCACCGCTTTCAACTCTTCCAGAGATGCGACTGCCGGCATAGTGATCCTCCTTGTGGAAAAGATAAACCTGCACTCATACTATCACGAGCGCAAGCGCCCCGTCGCCTGCCTCTACAACCAGTTCTCGACGGGCAGCCGGGAGATCCGCTCGAAATGACTGCTGTTTCCCGTGATCAGTACCAACGCATTGGCGATGGCGATCGAGGCAACTTGAAGATCCGCCAGTGGGAGTGGCTCACCAGAACGTTCCAATTCAACTCGGAGGGCTCCACAGATAAACGCTGCATTGATATCGAACTCGACGATACCCACCTGTGGAAGCAGAAGCTCTTTCAGGTTGTGCAGATGATGGTCGATTCTCGTACTCTTGTACGCTCCGTAGACGATCTCGTATACCGTGATCGTCGAGACGAAGTGCTGTTCAGGAGGGACTTCATTCAACTTGCTCAGTAGTCGCCGAGACGGCAACGGCTTGAAGATGTTGATGATCGTGTCGGTGTCAAACAGATACATTCCTGTGCCTGTTGTTTCTGCCGCCCTGATAGAGCCCTTCAATGGACTCGGCAATCTCCGCAAAACCTTCCCATTTGCCGATCAAATAGGTCAGCCCTTTCCGCTTTTCCGCCTGGGACAAGGTTTATAACTGTCGAGAGGAAAAATGGCAAGCATTGAATACAGTTCGGCCAGCCGGCGGCGGTGGCTGGCAGCCGTTCAGTCCAGCTCCAGAGTCAGGAAGGCTCGATCGATCTCTATCTGCGGATCCGGGCTCCACTTCCACTCCTCCGCGTAGCCCAAACAGTTGCAGATGAAGCGGGTGCCGTCGACGGTCACCTGTTTGCGGTAGTGGACGTGGCCGCAGATCGAATAGCGGACTCCGTACTTCAGGGCCAGTTCTCCGTATTCCGAGCTTCCAAGGAAAGCATTGAGGTAGATCCACTCCGGATCGGGGCGCTGGACCGTGAACTCCCTGCGCGGAAGCGCGTGGGTCACCAGGACGATCTTGGGACTGCCGGAATCGGAGCTCGCGGAGGCAACGGCTTTTGACAGCTGTTTGTCCAGCTTCTCATAGAAGATGCGGTGCACCTCCAGGGTGTGGCGGTCCCATATCGCTTTGATCCGGTCCTGCCAGATCCGCTCGCCGAACTGCATGCGGTCGAAATCCTCTTGGGAGTACCGGGATCCGCCGAAGGCGTAGTCGTACCAGCCCAGATCGCCGATGATGGTCCAGTTGTCAGCGATCTCCCGGGGTCCATTGGTCAGGTTTCCGGGAAATTGTTCCAGCGCCTCATAGGCCTGCCAGGCGGTGATGTCCGGATGAGCTTCGTTCCAGATGTCGTGGTTACCCGGGACGAATAGAACGGGTATCCCTGAGCTGTCCTGCAGCCGGTCGAGGGTCTCCAGGGTCAGGCGGTAGTCGTTGGACACATCGCCGGCGACCACCATCGTCTCGACACCCCGGCGACGCATCGCTGCGAGCAGCGCCGCGATCACGGGCCGGCCGCCGTTCAGATCGACATGGATGTCCGAGAGGATTCCGATTCGCATGAAGATCGTCTACTTCCTTTGAAGGCGGGGATTGAGCCGCTCAGAGAGGGTGTCACCGATGATGTTGAAGCACAGCACGGTCAGGGCGATCGCCAGACCCGGATACAGCGCCATCCACGGCGCCTGAACCAGGTAGTTGCGGGAATCCTTGAGCATCAGTCCCCAGCTTGGGGTGGGGGGCTGGGTTCCCAGGCCCAGGTAGGAGAGGGAGGCTTCGACCACGACGGACAGGGCGAAGGTGATCGAGCCCTGCACGATCACCCGGCCGAGCAGGTTGGGGATGATGTGCTTGAACACGATCTTCAGGATCGGGGTTCCCAAAGCACGGGATGCCTCCACGTAGCCTTCGTGCCGCAGTGCCAGGGTCTCCGCCCGCACCAGCCGCGCGAACACCGGGCTGTAGATAATCCCGATGGCCAGCATCACCTGGAGCAGGCCGTAACCGAGAAATGAAACCACGGTGATGGCAAGAAGGATGGTCGGAAAGGAGAGGAGGCCGTCCATGAGCAGCATCAATGTGTTGTCCGTCCAGCTTCCCCCCATTCCTGCGGTCAGGCCCACGAGCATTCCCAGTGTGGTGGCGATGGAAACCGAAACGATTCCCACCAGCAGGGCCGATCGGGAACCGAAGATGATCCGGCTCAGGACGTCCCGGCCGAAGTTGTCCGTGCCCAGCGGGTTGGAGAGGCTGGGTGCATGGAAACGGTTTTCGACGTTCTGCGCCACCGGGTCGTGGGGAGCGATCCAGGGAGCCGCCACGGCGGCGGCTCCCAGAATCAGTAAAAAGGCAACTGCGATGTAATACAGCCGATTCGCTGTTGAACCTCGAAGCATATAACGTGCAGTCTGCTTCTATCTCAACTCGGTCCAGCGGAAGTCGAAGGTATCCAGTTTGGGGGTGATGCGGAACTCGTACACGTTGTTGCGCATGGCGTTGAACTCATAGTTGGATCCCAGATACATGAAGGGAACTTCCCGGGCCATGAGCTCCAGCACCTGGTCGTAGATCTTTTTCCGGTTTTCGTACCCCGACACCCTGGCACCCTCGGCGATGAGCTCGGCCGCCCGGGGGTTGTCCCAGCGAACGTAGCGCTTCTCCGGGATGCCGTATCCGCCCAACGTTCCGTCCGGGTCCAGCTTGCCCGTGTGGCCGATCACGGTCAGATCGTAATTCGCCTGGCTGTACACGTCGCTGAGCCAGGTGGACCAGTCCACCAGCTTGATCTGCACGTTCATGCCGACTTCGGTGAGCATGGCCTGGTACATCTCACCCGCTTTCACGTGCAGCTCGTAGTTTTGAGGCAGGAACAGCTCGAATACCCGGTCCTGTCCCACCCCGGCTTCCTTCAGCAGCTGTCGGGCTTTGGCCGGATCGTAGGGATACAGATTCGTGAAGTCCTTGTAGTAGGCGTTGTCGTAGTCCATGAAGGTGCCGATGATCTTGCCGCCGCCGTAGACCGTGTCCAGGACTTTCTGCTTGTCGATAGCGTAGTTGATCGCCTGGCGAACCCGGAGATCGTTCAGATCGGGACGGCTGCAGTTGATGGACATGACCAGGGTGAGGGCGGTCAGCCGTGTTTCCACCTTGGTGTCCGGGCTGGCCTCCAGCTGGGGCACCGCATCCGGATCGATCCGGTAGGCCACGTCGAGCTGCCCGGACAGCAGCCCCTGGACCGCAATGGTTTGCTCGGTGATGATGTTGATGTTGACCCCGTCCAGCTTGGGCAGGCCCTCCATCCAGTACTCGGGATTTTTCTCCAGCACGACCCGGCTGTCCCGCACCCACTCCACGAAGCGATAAGGCCCTGTGCCCACCGGCTGGTTGGCGAAGTCATGTCCCGCGTCGATCAGGCTCTTGGGCAGGATGGCGCTCCAGCCGGAGGCCAGGGTGGCCAGAAGCGGCGAGTAGGGCTGGGAAAGCCTGATCACTACCGTCGCGCTGTCGGGCGCCTCGACGGCGGTGATGGCCGCGTAATCCGCCCGTTTGGGGCTGGCCGTTTCTTCCTTCATCAGCCGCTCGAAAGTCGCCTTGACATCCGCCGAGCTCAACGTGTCTCCGTTGTGGAACTTGACGCCCCTGCGCAGGGTGAAGGTCCAGGTCAACCCATCTGAAGAGATCACCCATTTCTCTGCCAGGGCCGGTACGAGCTTTCCCGTCTGGTCCGGCTCCACCAGCGTGTCATAGATGCTCTTCAGGGTCTGAAAGGTCAGGGTGCCGGCGGTCTTGTGGGGATCGAGGGTGTCCGGGTTTCCCTGCAGGGCGAACTCCAGGACCTTCTTCTCCGGCTGACTTCCGGCAACCACCGTGCCCGCCGCCAGGGCGAGCAGTACCAAAACCGCCGCGGCGGTTTTCCACAGATGCGTACGTTTCATCTATTCCTCCTTCTGCAATCTTTTGCAGATGATTTAGTAACCCGCTACGCGGGATTGTGCTCTTTGCCTAGCTTGCTGCGCGCGCCGCGCGTGCAGGCCACCAGATGGCCCTCCCCGATATCCTGTAGCTCCGGCTCCTCTTCCAGACAGCCGGAATCCTTGCGATCGCACTGCAGTGCGTAGGGACATCCGTCCGTTGGTCCGGTTGTCGACTCGTTCTCCTGTATTTTTTCACTTGCCTCCAGCGTTCCGTGCAACGTGGGGCTGGCCGAGAAAAGCTTCAGCGTGTAGGGATGCAGGGGCCGCTCCATGATCTGTTCGGTGGAACCGAGCTCGACGATTCGCCCTCTGTACATGACCGCGATCCGGTCGCTGAGATAGGCAACCAGATTGAGATCGTGGGAGATGAACAGATACGTGAGGGACAGTCGATCTTTCAGGTCCAGCAGGAGATTGATGATTTGAGCCTGAATGGAAACGTCGAGATTCGAAACCGGCTCATCGAGAATCAGGAACTCGGGCTGCATGGTCAAAGCCCGTGCCACGACGATGCGCTGTTTCTGTCCTCCTGAAAACTCATGGGGATAGCGATTTCGATGGGACGGGGAGATGCCGACGAGCTCCAGCATCTCCTCCACCCGCTGCAGTCGCTCTTGTTTTGGTACGCCGAGATTGATCAAGCCCTCCTCGAGGCTGGTGCCGATCCTCATTTTCGGATTGAGAGCGCTGTTGGGGTCCTGAAACACGATCTGCATGCGTCGACGGTACCCCCTCAGGGCTTTCCCGGATAATCCCCCGATCGTGGCCCCGGCGAAGCGCACCTGTCCCGCGGTGGGCGGATCCAGGTAGAGGAGCGCCCGGGATACCGTGGTTTTTCCGCACCCCGATTCTCCGACAAGTCCGAAAATCGTATTCTTCTCGATGTCGAAGCTCACCCGGTCCACGGCTCTGAAAGCACCGCGCTTGCGGGTAACCAGGCCCCGTCCGTAGAACTCCTTCACCAGGTTCCTTATTTCTACGAGCTGATCCATTTCTTTCCAATCATGTGACAGGCGGCGGTGTGTCCCTGCGCGTGTTCTAACGTCGGGGGAATTTCCCGCGCGCAGACATCCTCTGCCAGAGGGCAGCGGGGATGAAAGGCGCAACCCTCCGGGATATGTTCGGCATCCGGTACCCGCCCGGGAATGGTCTTGAGGCGATGACCCCGCTTTTCCGCGTCGGGAATGGAGAGAAGCAGGAGCTGCGTGTAGGGATGCAGCGGTTCGTCGAACAGACGGTCCCGGACCGCCGACTCCACGATCTTGCCGGCATAGATCACCGAAACCCTGTCGGATATCTCGTGTACGACCGTCAGATCGTGGGAGATGAACAGGACTCCCATGGAAAAACGCTCCCGTAATTTCAGGATCAGGTTGAGGATCTGCAGCTGCAGGGTCACATCCAAAGCCGTGGTCGGTTCGTCCGCGATCAGCATGGAGGGATCGCAGGAGATGGCCATGGCGATCATCATCCGCTGTTTCATTCCCCCGGACAGCTCGTGGGGATACCCCGAAAGGACCCGCCTCGAGTTCGGCAAGCCGACCAGCTCGAGGAGCTCGCCGGCCCGTTTCATCGCCCCGTTTCGTTCCATGCCGCGATGTAGGCCCAGCATCTCGGTGATCTGTTCGCCGATCTTCAGGGATGGGTTCAGATACTTCGCAGGCTCCTGGAAGACCATGGCGATTTCCCGTCCCCGGGTCCGCCTGCGCTCGGCTTCGGACAGCTCCAGCAGGTCGGTCCCTTTGTAGAGAATCCGTCCCTCGTTGATCTTTGCCGGCGGTACGGGAAGCAGCCCCATGATGCAGGTCGAGGTGACTGTCTTTCCGGAACCGGATTCGCCCACCAGGCCGTGAATCTCTGCAAAGCGGAGGCTCAGGTCGATGCCTCGAAGAGCCCGGGCAGCCCCTCTATCCAGCTCGAAGCTCACGTCCAGGTTCCGGATTTCGAGCAGCTCCCCGTTTTTCCGACCGCCTGCCCCCGGATTGTTCTTCAATTTGTCCGCCGTGTCCGGTTTCACCAATCCATCCAACCTCATTCGATCCGAATTCTGGGGTTCAGCACGCTGTAGAGGATATCCACGGTGAAGTTGATCAGAGAGAAGATGATGGCTACGAACACGACTCCTCCTTGGATCAACGGAAAATCACGCTGGTAGATCCCTGTAAGAAACAATCGCCCCAGCCCGGGAAGGGAAAATATCTGCTCGGTGATGATCGCTCCGCCGAGCATGTAGCCGAGCTGGATTCCGGTGATCGTAATGACCGGCAGAAGTGCGTTCTTCAGAGCATGCTTGTACTTCACCATCCTCTCGGTGAGCCCCTTGGCCCGAGCCGTGATCACGTACTCCTTACTCAGTTCCTCGATCATAGAAGCGCGGGTCAGCCGCAGGATTATCGCCGCCCGGGCGATGCCGAGGGAAATGGCGGGCAGGATCAGGTGCACGATGCCTCCCGACCCGAACAGCGGGAAGATCGGAATCTTCACCGCAAAGATCAGCAGCAGCATGATTCCCAGCCAAAAGCTCGGTATCGCCATGCCGATCTGAGAGAAGGCCATTCCCGTGTAGTCCCATGCGGACCAGCGCTTTACCGCGGAGAGCACGCCCAGGGGGATGGCGATGAGGATCGAAATCAGGATGCCCAGGATTGCCAGCGAGAGGGTGAGGGGAAAGCGCTGGAACACCAGCTTGGTGACCGGCTGACCGCTGATCAGCGAAGTGCCGAATTCGAAGCGGACCACGTTCCAGAGCCACTGGACGAATTGCGCCGCAAGGGGCTGATCGGTCCCCAGCTTGGCGCGGATGGCGGCGATCGCCTCCGGTGTGGCGTCCATTCCAGCCACCACCAGAGCCGGGTCGCCGGGGATGATGCGGATGATGAAGAAGACGATCGTCGAGATCAGAAATATCGTCAGCAGCAGTCTGCCCAATCGCCGGGATGCGAAGATCAACAGTTTCATTGATGGTTCATTAACCTACCCAGGGTGCATATTTTACTCAGAAGGTCGAAATAATCAAGATGAACCGGCAGGACGGAAGGACAGACCAGAACGGTCCGTATCTGCCGGGGGTGCAGGGTCTGCGGGCAGGGGTGCAGGAGCACCGCTTTCGTGTTGTTGGTCGACTGAACGAATTGCTGTACACTCATCAGCGATGAAAGCGGGAGCGGCGGGCCGGGTGATGCGCGGCCGCTGGTTGAAGTTCCTAGATTCCGCGCATGGAGCGGGAGTTCCGGAATCCGGAGTTGCCGAAGAGGTGTTCGAAGAGCTCGATCGGCGTTACTGTGAAGAGCAAAGGCATTATCACAACTGGGCTCACATCGCAGCCTGCCTCGATGAGCTGGAAATCACCCGGTCCCTCGCCCTTCATCCCGTCACCGTAGAGCTGGCCCTGTGGTTCCACGATGCAGTCTATGTCGCGGGTGCCCCGGACAACGAGCAGCGCAGCGCCCGAATGGCCCGAGACGCGGCGCAGCGGATGAATCTTGCCCCGGCGATTGTTCAGGAGGTGGAGGACCTCGTCCTGTCTACCCGATACCTTATCGGGGATGAGACCGAGAAGGATGGCTCGACCCGGCTGTGCCCCCGGGATCGTGTCCTCATGCGGGATATCGACCTGTCTATCCTGGGGAAGCCTCCGGCTGAGTTCGACCGTTACGAGGAAGCGATCCGGCGGGAATACGGCTTCGTGCCGGATGCGGAGCGGTGGAAGCGGCGAATAGCCATTCTCGAAGTATTTCTGGCGCTACCGAAAATATACGAAACGGAGCATTTCGCGAAACGGTACGAGTGGCAGGCGCGGCGGAACCTCGGTCGATCGGTTTCCCGCCTGCGGAAGCTGCTAACCGGCTGACCTTGGTTGCGAAGAGCCGTTACAGGTAGTTCTCGATCTCTCTGATATCCCGGATGAACGGATGACCCTCGATCTCCCCGATTCCCTTCCGTTCGAAGCGGTTGATGATCACCGAGGGCATGCCCACTTTCATGGCCCCGATGGCATCATCGTAGTAGTTGTCCCCGATATACAGACATTCCGACGCTGATATCTCTGCCTTCTCCAGAGCCAAGAGAAAGATACGCTCGTCCGGTTTTTCAATGCCCACCTCGGAGGATACGATGATCTGCTCGAAATAGTCCGCCAGGCCCTGGCGGGTCAGGGTTGCTCGGGCCGAAGGGTCCCAGTTGGAGATGATCCCCAGGCGTAGACCGATTCCTTTCAACTTGTCCAGTACGGTTGATGTATAATCGAAGGCCCGCCAATAGTCTTCGGTGGCATCCTGGAGCTCTTTCCAGCGGGTGAAGACTCTGCAGAGGTCCAGACGCAGTCCCAGATGGTAGTTCAGGATCCCCAGGTACCAGGGAGAGTAGGTGCGCGGGTCCTTGCCCAGCACCCCCGGATATTCCCGCATGAAGATCTTGTCGACCCAGTGAAAGGCGTGGACCAGATCGTTCTCAGAAATCTCGACGCCGTGTTCACGGAGGACCTGCTGATAGGTCGGTTCCCTGAGATTGTACAGAAGCGTGTAGCCGATGTCGAACCACAGGAAGGTTGTTTTCTCCGCGCCTCCGGCAAGCTCTCGCTCTCCGCTGTTCGGGATCTTGTTCTCCTCAGCCATTATCTCTCCGTGGAACGCTCTGGATACTGCAGTCGGGGTGTAGCGATCCGGGTAGGGACTACCTTAGTGAACGATGCGGATTTCGTCAATGTTTGTACGAACGTCTAGAGGTTTTAGCGCCTCACCCGGCTGGTGCAATTCGCCGTCGAGCGGATCGACGACCACCTCCCGGCGGTGTAGCTGGGGATCACCATGACCAGCTTGGGTCCGGGCTGGACAGGGGAGCCGGCGGTGGCCGACTGCTTCGTCAACAAAGGTGTGGTCAAGAGCTCCCAGCTGGTCATCGAAGGCAAGGACGGGGACATGCCGGCCGGTTCATCCCGGAGTGGAATCTGGCCTGTCATTGCAGCACGAACCGTCCCTCGTCGCTGGCTTTGTGGAGGAGGACTCCCGGTTCGTGCTATACTGAGGAAAACCCGGGTGGTCCCGTGCCCGCTCTGACTCCAAGTGTCGGCCGTAAGGCATAATGGGTAGATGGTCGGGGAGGTGAAGGATGAATCACAGAAAAGCCGTGCGGATGTCGAGCGCAATCCTGGCCGCCGTTCTCATTGTGTGGGCGACTTCCTGCGCCACGAACCCGGTCAGCCAGGAACGGGAGTTCATGCTCCTGTCTCAAAGTGATGAGATCGCCCTCGGCAGGCAGACGGACCCCCAGATCCTGCAAACTTACGGTCACTACGAGGATCCGCAGCTGGCCGAGTACGTCGGCGCCATCGGGTCCAGGATGGGGGCTCTGAGCCACCGGCCGGAGCTGGAGTACTCCTTCAAGGTGCTGGACAGCCCGGTGGTCAATGCCTTCGCGGTGCCCGGCGGTTACGTGTACTTAACGCGGGGTATCCTCGCCTACCTGAACGACGAGGCCGAGCTTGCCGGGGTCATCGGCCACGAGCTCGGCCACATCTCCGCACGGCACAGCGCGAAGCAGTACAGCCGGGCTCAGGCCGCGCAGCTGGGGCTGGGCCTGGGTTCGATTCTGTCGGAAACCTTTCGCCAGTACGCCGGCCTGGCCCAGGTCGGCATGAGCCTGCTGTTCCTGAGCTTCAGCCGGGAAAACGAGCGGCAGGCGGATGATCTGGGCGTGCTGTATTCCTCCAAGGCAGGATACGATGCCAACAGGATGGCCAATCTGTTCATAACCCTCCAGCGGCTCAACCCCTCGCAGGGTCAGGACGGACTTCCGGCCTGGTTCTCCACGCACCCAAATCCGCCTGATCGTATCAACGCGATCAGGCAGGCCGCCCGGCAGTGGCAGGAGTCCAACCCGCAGGTCCAGCTTCGGACAAACCGCGATCAGTACCTGATGCACCTGGAGGGCCTGATCATCGGCGAAGATCCGCGGCAGGGGTACGTGGACGGACAGATGTTCTACCACCCGGTGCTCAGGTTCCAGTTTCCGATTCCAGCCGGGTGGCAGGTCAACAACACACCCTCTCAGGTACAGATATTCAGCCAGGCACAGGACGCGGTCATCCTGCTGTCCGCCTCCGGGGAGAGCACTCCGGCGGCAGCAGCGGACGCCTTCATAAGCGGTACCCAGGCGATGGTGGTGAGCTCGGAGACGAGGCGAGTCAATGGTCTGCCGGCCGAACGTCTGGTCTGCGATGTGGCCACCGAACGGGGTATCGTACGGGTGTTGTCCTGTTTCATCCAAAAGGACAACCTGGTGTACTCCTTCATGGGCTATACCGTGCAGGAGCGGTTCGACGGCTACCTCCCAGCTTTCGACACGACCATCGGGCAATTCCAAAACCTGACCGATGCCGTCAGGATCAACGTCAGGCCTCAGCGGCTGGCCGTGAGAAAGACCTCGAGGGAGGGGAACCTGCGACAGAGTCTGCAGAGCTACGGCGTACCGCAGGACAAGCTCGAAACCCATGCGATCCTCAACGGGATGGAACTGGACGATCCGCTCCCGGCCGGCACGCTGATCAAGATCGTCGCGAGGTAGGGTGGACAGTACAGGCCGCAGGCCGTGCCGGCAGCGGCGCAATTGCACTGTGAATCGCCGGTTTACAGCCGGTTCGAGAGTTCAGAACTCCAGGACGGGATGGCGGAAAAACATCGGAAAGGGAGAAAACGGATGATTGCTTTGAGAAGAATCCTTCTGCGCGTCGGCGCGGCAGTTGCGGTGCTTGTGCTGCTCGCCTCCTGCGCAACGATCAACAGGCTCGACCGCTACGTGATCGAGAACGCGTCGCTCAGGACGGAAATGCGGGTGCCTCCTCCGCCGACGCTGAACATCGGCTACTCCACTCCAGTCGACTCGGGAGACCCGATCGGTAAGGCCCTCAGGATAGGCACGACCATCATCAAGGCCTCCGAGGCGGCGAAGGCGGAGCCCATTATGCGTGAAGCGCTGAGGTCCGTCGACGTGCCTGCGATCGTGCTGGAAGAAACCTCGCAGGCGTGCGCTTCCGTCCTCAACGCCCGTCCGGTGGATCGCGGGCAGAAGGCCGATTACCTCCTCGATCTGGACATCTACGAGTACGGGATCGAAGCGCCCTCCTGGTCGAGCTCCGTCTCGCTGCACCTGGGCATGACGGCGATCATGTATCACAACAGCAGCGGGGAAATCGTCTGGCGGCGGAAACATATCACCGTGGACATTCCCGCCAGTCCCCAGATGTTCGGACTGGGATCGGCGATGGGTGATATCGTCAGTGCCGGGGTGCTGTCCGGCCTGACCGTGGATCAGCTCGAGGAAGGCTTCCGCCGGCTTGCCCTGGAGTCTGCGCGCTGGGTCACCCGCATCCTGGAGGATGACTTATACCGCGCCCGTTATCGCTGAGTGCCGGCGGCCGGACAAGGCCAGGACCTGCCCATAATCGGAGTCGGGCCGATAGGCGCCGCGATTTTCCAGCACAGCCGCAGGACTTTCTCATTTGCAAAATCGAGCTTGATCTGCCACTTCTGCGTGGTGGTCGCCCCTATGATCAGTTCCTCGGATAGCGTATCCGGGACCATGAACGAGTCCGTAAAACACCGAGGGGCGTCCTCCAGGAAGAACTCGAGGAATACTTCATACTCGGCCGTAATGAAATTACCCTCAGAGGCGGTTTCGAAGATAAAGGGCTCCGATAACGGCTCGAGGCGGGCGATCTGCTCGGCCGTGGCTCGGCGAATGACCGAATAGCTTGCGCCGCTGTCGAACAAACAGACAGTGGAGATGCGCCCCCCGGGTGCCGACCAGCGTGCAGAAAAGCTCCAATAGTGACATATCATGAAGCTGGCTCGGAGTAGCGGATCACCGGGATGATCGAATCTCATCTGCCGCTCCGGCCGCCAGCCGAGCCCGCAGGCCGCTGTAGCGTTCGCGGGTGTCCACGTTCTTCAGGGCGATGGCCAGGGCCTTCTTCGTCCCAATCAGTATCACCAGCCGTTTTCCCCGGGTTACCGCTGTGTAGAGGAGGTTTCGCTGCAGCAGCAGATAGTGCTGGGTGAGAATAGGAACGATCACGGCGGGGAACTCCGAGCCTTGAGACTTGTGTACCGACACCGCGTAGGCCAGGATGATCTCCTCCAGCTCGGTGGTCTCGTAGCGGACCCGCCTGTCTTCGTAGCGCACCAGGACAACGCGTGCCTCCGTGTCGATACTCTCCACGCGGCCGATATCACCGTTGAAGACCTCCTTGTCGTAGTTGTTGCGGATCTGCATCACCTTGTCGCCGGGGCGGAAACGGCGTTCCCCGTGCATGAGTTCGCGCGAATGAGGGTTGAGGGCATCCTGGAGCACCCGGTTCAGGTTGCTCACGCCCGCCGGTCCCCGGTGCATGGGGGATAACACCTGGATCTCGTTCACCGGGTCGAGGCCGAATCGGGCGGGGATACGCTCATTACAGAGTTTCAGGATCAGTTGTACCACCTCTTCGGGATCCTCCTGTTTTATGAAGTAGAAGTCTCCCTCATCGTGCTGCACGGGCATCAGCCCAGCGTTGATCCTGTGGGCGTTGACTACGATCTCACTGGCCTCCGCCTGGCGGAAGATCTTGTTCAGCTCAACTACGGGTACCCGGGCCGAGCGGATGATGTCGTTCAACACGCAGCCAGGTCCCACCGAGGGAAGCTGGTCCGCATCCCCCACCAGAACCAGGGCGCTGGATGGCGGCAGAGCCTTCAGCAGGTGATACATCAGCAGGGCATCGATCATCGATACTTCGTCCAGGATCAGACAGTGACAACCAAGAGGATTGGTCTGGTTGCGCTTGAACTCCCCTTCCCGGGGAGAGTATTCCAGCAACCTGTGGATGGTTTTAGCCTCGTGACCTCCGGCCTCCTGCATTCGTTTGGCCGCCCTGCCGGTGGGTGCCGCCTGAAGAAAGCGTACACCGGCCCGCTGGAGAATGAGCAGCAGTGCCCGGATGATCGTCGTCTTCCCGGTTCCCGGTCCTCCGGTGATGACCATCACCTTGCTCTCCAGTGCCGTTTGCAGGGCTTGCAGCTGCTTCTCGGCCAATACGATATCCATCCGTTCCTGGACCCAGGGAATCGCCCTTTCCGGGTCGATCCGTCGATCGGCATGGGGAGCAGCCTGCAACCTGGACAGGAGAAGAGCGATCCCGGTCTCCGCCTGATAAAAGGCGGGAAGATACACGGCTGGATCGGGTTGATCTTCGATGATCAGCTTCCCCTCTCTTCCGAGCTCCTCCACCGCGGCGGCGATGATCTCCCGGTCGATCGCGAGCAGCTTTTGGCATCTGTGTATCAGGGCGCTGCGCGGGTAGTAGAGATGACCCTCGCCACTGCACTCCTCCAGGGTGTGCAGGACCCCTGCCTGGGCTCGGGAGGGGCTGTCCGCCTGGATGCCTATGGCCCTGGCGATGCGGTCGGCGGTCAGAAAGCCCACACCGAACATGTCCAGGGCCAGGCGGTAGGGATTTTCCTGAACCACGGTGATGGAACGATCCCCGTAACGCTTGTAGATCTTGGCAGCCAGAGCGGGACCGGCGCCATGGGATTGGAGGAAGATCATTACTTTGCGGATCTCGCGCTGCTGTCTCCAGGCGGCCTTGATCGAGGCGACCCGCTTCCGGCCGATCCCCTCCACCTCGGTCAGCCTCTGGGGCCGGCGATCCAGGACTTCCAGGGTCTGCTCGCCGAAGGCTTTAACGATCCGGTGGGCCAGCTCTACGCCGATTCCCGGAATCAATCCCGATGCCAAATAGCGCTCTATCCCCTCGACAGTGGCCGGAGCGTGGGACTCGTACTCCTCCACGGAGAACTGCCTCCCGAAACGGGGGTGGTTGGTCCATCTGCCCTTGAGACGCACCCGCTCCCCGGGTACGGGAGCGGCCAGGTTACCCACAGCGGTCAGCAGCTGACCTCCGCTGCGCAGCCGCACCACCGAATAGCCGGTTTCTTCGCTTGAATAGAGGAGGCTTTCCACCACCCCCTCGAGCTCCTCACTCATGGCTTATCCGCTGGCATATGGGGTAGTGTTTCAGCTACCCGGATGGGTCCCGCTTTGCGTGATTGCCCGAGGATCTGAGGGTGCCTATAGTAATTGGAGGGCATGATGACGGCCATTGTAGTATGCCCGGTGCCAGGGCATCAACGTCGCGGTTTTCGGAGCATGTACCGTGCTGTGCAATACCTGTATGATGGACTCGAGGGCAAGAGGTTATGGAATCGCAGAATGCTCTGAAGGAATCCCGCCGGCCTCGCCAAATGGTATTGGTTCCCGTTTTGTCAGCCGCCATTGTGGTGTTGACGGTCTGGATCGGGGGGGTTGTCAATAGAGGCACCGAAAAACAGCCAAACCCCGGCCTTAGCCGGCCATCCGGGGAATCCCTTCAGCTGGTCCAGTCCTTGGACCGGCCGCGGGACGGTACGTTCCTGATCGCCGCCCGGGGTATGCGGGATCCCAACTTCGCTCAGACCGTGGTCTTTCTGATCGACTACGATGTTCAAGGGGCTTTCGGCCTGATCATCGATCGACCCACTTCGCACACCTTGGCCGAGCTCTGGCCGGAGATCGCCGGTTTGGAGGCCCATTCCGTTTACTTCGGAGGTCCGGTGTTTCCCAATCGCCTGCTGTACCTGATTCGATCCAACGATGCAGCACAAGAGATGCGACGGGTGATTCCGGGGGTCCATCTGGGTTCGGATGAGCTGACTCTCAAGCGTATCATCGCTAAAGGGGAAGAGGAGTTTCGGACCTACGCGGGTTACTCCGGCTGGGGGCCGGGACAGCTTGACTATGAGATCGCCCGGGGTGACTGGCATGTCATACTCGCGGAAAGGCGCTTTATCTTCGCTCCCCGGCCCGCCGAGGTCTGGGAGGAGCTCATACAACGCGTTGACATCCAGGTAGTGAAACTGCCCCGGTAGCAACGTGCCGGCAGAACTCAACGGGGGGGGTGGAGAAAGTAAAGCCGGCGCACCGCCATCACCAGTTCCGGTGCAGGCTCGGCGCGCCGGCTTCCAATTCGCAATCCGGTCGGCAACCGGTGAGGCCGCCGCGCGCTGCCTCACGGACGAATGGTAATATCCCCGGATGAGGTCCGTACCACGACCCGATGGGTACCCTCCCCGACGGTGCCGAAAAGGCGGTTTCGGCGCATCTCACTGTCCGCTCCACTCAGAGTCACAGGAAACGCGCAGTCGATGTCTCCCGAAGACGTTCGGGCCTCAACGCCGAACTCAGCCGCTTCCGTGAGGAACAGCTCGACGTCCCCCGAGCTGCTTCGAACCTCCAGGTCCGAATCGAACTTACCGTATCGAAGGGTAATGTCCCCGGAGGAACTCTCGGCCTTGGCGTCCCCCTGCAGATCTCTTACCCGGATCTCACCGCTGCTGCTGCTCATTTGCGAGTGCCCGGCGTTGATTCCCTCAACCGTCTGATCGCCGGAGGAGGAATCCAGCGTGATCGTCGCTGCCTGAATGGAATGCAGCTGCATCGTTCCTGAGCTGGTCTCAACGGATAGCTCCGAGAGGATCTGGTCGCTGATCTCCACGTCACCGGAGCTCGTGTGCACGACCAATGCGCCCCGATACTGATCCGGTACTTTGATCTCCACGATCAGGTCGCTGGAGAAGAAGCCTAAGACCCACCTCCGTCCATCCTTGCGCTCGGTAGAAATGTCGATGACATCTCCAACCTGTTCGGCGGCCAGAGCCGGTATGGCATCCGCCTGGCCGGCGTACACCGTCCCGGTCAAGCGCACGTCGACGGTATTTCCCTCGCTTGTTCCGACAAAAACGTTGGTGCTGCTCGTCCGCACCTCGAGTTCTCCAATTCCGTTCGAGGCGAAAGATCGCTGTTCGTCAACTATGATTCCCTTCCCCGGTTCCCAGGGTCCGTCCATGCCCGTGGCGAAGAAGAGTACGGCCGCGATGCCCAGGGAGACGACGGCTACGGCGGCGGTAATCCACACGATTTTTTTCAAGGTGTTGTTCATGCCCGCACCTCCTGTTTCTTGATGATTCGTAGGTTGAATTGCACATACCTGGCTGTCATGCGGAAGAACAGCTGGCTGAGCTTCCACATCCCTATTACGGACAGCAGCCCCAGAGCGCTGATCCCTAGCCCTGAGAAGATCAGGAAGGGGATGCTCAAACCCCCGAGGCTGATGAAGGCGGGAAACAGCGGCTGCAGGATGACTCCCACGATCACCGCCACCCCCGACACGGCCAGGGAAACCGCTCCTGCCCACAGGCCCGCCAGACCCGCAAACAGTCCGGCGAACAGGGGTATGGTGATGATGGCGTTGAAGAATCCCAGACTCAGGGAGGCAAACACGGCCCGCATGATATTCGCGGTACGATGCCCGCCCCTCTCTTTGTCCAGGAGGCTTTCAATGCGGTAGGATTTTCCCAATACCCTGGGATTGCCGAGGGATCGAGCTATTTCCTCCTCCTCCTGTCCGTTCTCCAGCCCACTGCTGAAATGTTCTTCATAGTCGTAGAGGATCTCCTTCTTCTCCTCCTCCGGGATTCCGGAAAGAGAACGTCTCAATTGACTAAGGAATTGCTCCTTGTTCATGCCGTTTCCTCCTCTCCAATGAGATTATGGACGCTGCTCACGAAGTGGTTCCATTCGGTGAGCAGCTGGTCCTTGTAGGTCTGCCCCTTGTCTGTTATCTGGTAGTACTTGCGGGAAGGACCTTCTTCGGATTCCCTGAGATAGGTGGTGAAGTACCCCTCCTTGGTCAGCCGCCGCAGCAGTGGATAGATCGTACCTTCGGCAATGTCGATATTCTCCGAGATGGTGTGCACCAGCTCATAGCCGTAGTAGTCCCGACGGCACAGTACCACGAGAACGCAGAGCTCCAGGACTCCCTTTTTGAATTGAACATTCATAAAACCTCCAAACATTGAACAGTACTGTGTTTTATATACTACAGTATAATACACAGTACCAAACAAAGCAAGTATTTTTTGAAAAAAAGCAGATGCTGCGAGAACTTGCCAGGCGGATCGTGTTAAGATGGACTGGATATGTACAAGGATTATCTGCCGGCTTTCAGATGAGCCGGCGATAAGGTTTTCCGGAAGCTACCTGCGAGTTTCAGCAGTGTCGGTTGGCACGCCTTTTTCCGATTTCTTCAGGTCGCCGATGCGCACCCCGTAGAAGGGATCCCGCGCCCCGTGACGCATCAGCACCTTTTTGCCGTTCGGGTTTTCGTGGTCTTCGAGAAACCGCACGATCTCATCGAAGGTAATAGGGCTGATCCGGAGTCGGTTCCGATGAAGATCGCTATACGTGCGGAGCAACCGGAAGATCGGGCGGCTG
>Ga0315548_1000700_pt1 | contig 30859 bp, 25 predicted proteins | sample SalMarSW160110MG_2_FD_202540 | JGI IMG/M metagenome (GOLD analysis project Ga0315548, IMG submission 202540) | Salt marsh sediment microbial communities from the Plum Island Ecosystem LTER, Massachusetts, United States - Salt Marsh Sediment SW1601-110 ... | reverse complement strand
AAAAATTCGACACAGCCGGTCCGGGCCAGAGCATCGAAAGTACTCATCACTTCCGGTGCGTACTGCTGTAACTGCTCCAACAGTATGCCTGTGATACTATAGGCGATTTTAAACCGGCCACCAAGGCGACGTATCGTATCCAGAAGCAGTCGATTCGCCGGAAGATAGCATTTGTTTGCCACTTTTCTGCATATTGTGCCGTTTTTGTGATCGTCAAAATACTGATCGTTTTTGTCGAATACAGTGTAATGCCTTAATCTCACAGGCTGATGAACTTGAAAATAAAAACATACAGAAGGCATAATTCCAAATCTCACATACTTTATACGCCGGAATGTGACAGGCCCGGCTGGGTGTTTTATTGGTTTTTTATGTGATTCTCAAACAGGAAGCAATAAATCTTCATAGATTTTCGCGCACTTCGCCGCCGAGTCTTTCCAACGCAATTTTCTCACCTCGAAATTTCCATGACTTCTAAGAGTCATCTGCAATGGTGGGTATTTCAGTACTGCAATAATCTTATTGGCTATTTCGTCAACATCCCAGAAGTCAACTTTCAGAGCATGCATCAGTACTTCCGATACACCACTTTGTTTACTTATTATAACGGGAACATCGTGATCCAAAGCTTCCAGAGGTGCAATTCCAAACGGTTCCGAAACCGAAGGCATTACATATAAATCGGCCATTTTATAAATCTTTTGTACATCCTCACCCCGTAAGAAACCCGTAAACAGGACTTTTTGCCCGATACCGAGTTCCGCCGCCAACTCAATAGATCTGTGCATGAGATCACCCGAGCCGGCCATAACGAACTTAACGTTCTCCATTATATTCAGAACTTTTTTGGCAGCATGGAGAAAGTACTCCGGCCCTTTCTGCATTGTAATCCGACCTAAGAACAGAACGATTTTTTCGTCTTTTTTGATCCCGGTTTCGCTCAAAGACGACCAGCTTCCGTTACGTTGAACCCCGTTATAAACCACCTCAACTTTATCACCGCTGATTCCATATCTGCTTATGATAATATTACGGGTAAAATGGCTGACTGCAATTATCTTATCCGCCCGCTCCATTCCCTGTCGTTCTATATCATAAATCATCTGGTTAACATGCTCACCACTGCGGTCGAATTCCGTCGAATGTACATGGATGACCAGTGGCTTTCCGCTTATTGCCGATACCGTGATTCCCGCAGGATAGGTCATCCAGTCATGAGCATGAACTATATCAAAATTATAATGTTCATATTCAGCTAATTCGGCGGCGATTGCAGCATAACGATGGACTTCGCTATACATATCGCTACTGTAGTCTATCGATGTGACAAGCTGGCTTGCTGAAGTGAAATGGCCTAATTGTGCCTCACGTTTTAGTCTTAATGTCTCTTCAATGCGCTTTTGATAAACTTCGGCAGTTGAATAAGGTTCTAATGGAGAGCTTATTGTATGAAATTTAACGTTTTTAAGCTCACTGGATTTTAAGGAAAAAGCAGATTTTCGAGAACCGGGGCCTAATAATTTAACGTGAGTGGTATATTTTTCCTCTACCATTTTAGGCAGGACAAATATAACTTCCATGCCAAGCTGATCCATTGCTCTTGTGAGGCCGTAACATGCGGTTCCCAAACCCCCACTGATGAATGGTGGAAACTCCCAGCCTAACATGAAAATTTTCATAAATTCACCCGTAATTTAAGTCCCATAAATACTTGTCGTATATAGACTTACATTAGTCATTATATTAGAAAACCAATAAACACAAGTACGAATTTGAAGTCGTTTGACCATACAAGCAAATTGCCGATTACCAATAAAACCCTCTATCGGCAAGAAAACGTCTGACCTTAATTTGCTTAAAGGGAAAATACCTTTTTTTACTCCTTTACCTTTTATATAAATCGGGTATTAAAGGGAATATATTCAGGAAAACTTTTAAAAAACACGAATTTCCATGCTAATAAAGCCATGTTATGGGTCTTACTGTAACCAAAACAAGCCATTTCGCCTACAAAGAGGCGAAATGGCTTGTCCATTTAGATAATATCGCAAACATAAGTAGCTGAAACAAAAGATGTTAGCGCACATCTTGCCTCCTTGCATAGAAATAAGACACAAGACGGTTCCTAAGTAATTTTACAAATCCTGTGGCTTAACTGTACTACGTCGGTTTGCTTTGGTTCTTGCAATGGCAGCATCAAGCATGCAATAAACCTGGTCACTTATTCCCTCAAGGGCATCAGAAGAAGTCATCATCTTCTTGCTCTTAATGTAAGCCTTGACTTTGCTTGCTACAATCAAAGACTCTTTTTTCTTTGCCATTCGTAAAACCTCCTTATTGAAAAGTAAAAAATTATTGTAGTAGTCCGGCACCATTCCTTGAGTCCGGCACATCAACTGTCGTTCTTAATACATTGCTATAACCAAGTTTGCAACAAAAAAATACTGTTAAATGTTAAATTTTTATCACAAATCGATAGAAATTCCAAAGACTCGTTCTGATATGCTCGAAAATAAAATCAAGGTTTTTGACAGTTTTTCTTATATACCTGTAAATTTTAATAATTTGTCGGGGTGAATATGACGAAAATATTCTGAAGAAAGTGAATTAAAGACTTATGCCAATATTCTGGTTCAAAAAGTAAAGAGGAATGCTTTCGGAAATTAAGTCTGTTGTGGAGGAAAAAAATGGCAAAGCGTTCAAAAAAAATTCATAAGTCGCAGGCTAAATTAGAAGGGTATGTTGTTGCTGTTTTTGCCGAGGATTATGAGCAAGCTCAAGAATATAAAAGTCTGATGGAAGCAAATGATATTCCTACGGTGATAAGTGAACATGAGGAACAAACAATTGGTTCAAAAGAAATTGCTGTTATGGTTCCAGAAGAATTCATTGATGAAGCTCACGTTATAATTGAATCTCAACAAGCCTATGATGATTTCTACGATTTTGCACTGGAAGAAGAAGAGGACAGTGATTTCGACGGAGATCTTTTTGAAGAAGGCTTTTAAGATGGGCGAAGAAAATTACACCGAGCATCGCGACGGCAAGAGTCGCAGAAGTAGTGTTGTTGATAGACGCATAGGTCTGGACAGACGACGTGGTCCCGGCAGACGGCTTACGGATGAGCGAAAATCCGCTGAAGAAGGACAGATGTCTGAAGAGCAATTTACATTCCTCATGGCAATCGACGAGTATAAGAAAAAAAATGCAAGGCCTTTCCCGACCTGGACTGAGATCCTTGAGGTCATAAAGGCTTTGGGGTATCGAAAAGTGGCTGAGCCACAATCATTCGAGCAGTCAAAAAAAACTAAGTCTAAGAAAGTAAAGCTCGGTTCCTGGCTGGACTAAGAAAAAGCAATTCAGAAACTACTGGTATATCGAAAATAGTTATCAGTTTGTCATAGCTGCTATCCCCGATGACTAATCATCAACACATCTTTAATTAGATAACCATATTATCGATTTGTATAGACATATTCGTTTATATTACCCCGTAGTTCCATGTAGAATAAACACTCGACAAGTCTTTTAAAATTAGATATGCTGCTTCTCTGTTTATTTTGAGTCACGGCCATAATGCATTTTCAAGCCAGCTATCGGCGAATATGGCAAAGTCTTTAAAATCGATATGGTTATCATTGAACAAATCAGCCGGGGTGACAAGCGGCATAACGATAATCCCCGTCCCGTTAGTGGCTATATAGGCCACCTCCGGTTGTGAAAGGGCATAGTTGTAGATTCTGAAATCATCTATCAAGCCATCGTATCTACCATACCAGCCTGTGCCTATCTGAAATGACGTAATTCCTGAAATGGGTGAGTTTGCACCGGTTCGGCTGTCATAAAGAAGGCCGTTGAGAAAAATCTGCATTGTTCCGGTAGCAATATCTTTAGTGAATGCCCAATGATTCCAGCGGCCCGACCATTCAGCTTTATACCGATGATTCCCACTGAGATGATTATTGAAGGACCATGGCGAACCACAATCCCAGTGATATTTGCCCGGCTGTTTCCAACAACCAAGATTAACGGCTATCACCGGACCATCCTGGCCATACGTGTAATTTGAGCAGCAGACCGTATCAGTAAGATGAGTTGAATCTGCGCCATATTGCCAGAAAGCGATGGTTATGCCCTGAGTAATTTTCGAGAACAAATAAATCGCATTGGTTAATTCCACAAAGTCTCCGGTATTTTCAAAGCTTATCGCCTGACCATACTTACCCTGTGTATAGGTTGGCTTACCATTCAACTGGCCGTGGGCGTTACCTGCACTATCCTGTTCATCATTATCAAACTTATACCAGGCCAATGGAGCATTGGGAACTGTAACGGCTAATTGTTTTTGTTCACTATCGAGCCAGCTATACGTCATTTCTTCAAGGTCTCTATAATCAACCTTGCAATCACAATCGAAATCCGCTGCCGATCTGTTTTCTTCGAGACACATTGAGGAATAAAGCCTGATATCATCGAAAAATACAGTTCCACTTCCGCTGGAGTCTGGTTTATCGGTTTCTGAGCAGAAACCAATGGAAATGCTCTCTATATTATTCATATTAAGATCCTGATAATCCTTCAAACTAATTCTCCATAGTTGCCAATATTCATTTTTTAAATCGTTGGCGTCCCCGGAATATAATATGATAGCCTCAGAATCTCCATCATTCAGAATGAGGTACATCTGCGCTGTGTCATTAAACCTATCACCGTAGAAAAATAATTCCAAAGCTTTTACACCCGCCGTTTTCCATTCCTGCGCAGGTTCAAATGCATGAATAGCCTCGGAATAAATGCTTGTGCGATAGTAAGAATAGAAGAATGACATCGATTTCTTGCCACATCCGTGAGTTTGCTCCGCCCAAAGTGTCACGTTAGCTTGTTTCCATGCGTCACCGAATCTGTTGCAGTTGGGATCTGACGAACTAAGATAATTATAATCTTCAAAGTCATCTACCACGAGATGGTCGATAGTCGTAAAGCTCCAGATATCCCCGGCCCAGGTATTAACATCATTGATCTCGTCGATCCGCCAATAATATGTTTTACCCAATTCGAGCCCTTTAATTTCATAGCTATTGGAATCCTGTGGAAGATTTGGGTCCTCTATGGGAACGGCATTTGGCCCCACGTCGGAAATATCACCGCCAAAATAAACTATGTTTTTTTCTGCATAACATCCCGGTGACCAGCTCAAGACCACATCCGTTGGAACTCTTACAGCTCCATCAACAGGTACTGGACAACAGGCAGTATTATTACATTCGGTGCATATTCTCGCACGTACACTACCTATATCAAAGCCGGGTGCTCCACCACCGTAATCTGTTCCGAAGATGCGTATCGCGCGTGGTGTAAACGGTAGGTTAACATCAGAAATATCGAAACCGATCTCAGTCGGATCCACTCCACTTCCGATAGTCCCGGAGGTGGCAATGCCAAGTAAGTATTCCTGGTCGCGACCATCTGTAATGAATATACGAGCACGCTCACTAACCGGTCCCAGTTCTATCAATAGTATATCATCATCCGGACCATCCACTATAGGTCCACGAAACTGAACTTCAATCCAATGATCCGGAGGCAGAGTAACTCCGGATTTTTCCGAAAGGGGGTGACCAACGAGCCATCGCTCCGGAACTACAGGGACTGGTCCTTCATATATTCCATCGGCATCCATACCAGTCCAGCAACTCTCATCGGCGTCGTACGAATCGACAAAATAACATGGGTACTCCAGGGGGTATTCCTGAGCCGGAACTGATCTTACAGAAAAAAACGTGATAAAAATTATAGCCAATAATAAATGATAACTTTCTTTCATTAAATCCCTCCAGCCGGCTATAAAGCAGGCTTGAGCGAACTTTGTCGAATAATCTAATATCTCTAGATAATTTTAGCATCTTTGTGTCGATTATGCAAGATGAAAACCAATCAAGTTCGGTATATGTTATATGCAGGCCACAAGGATGCAGAAAAAGCTTGATATTTTATGCATTGTTGATAAACTTCCGAAAACAATTCGTTATATACCGTCCGAGTGCCGTATTCTGCAACGTGGATTGAAATGGAGATTTCTTAAAAAATATAGGAGGTGCAAAAAAATGACTTGCTATTCAGTAAGCTCCGCCGGTGAAAAATTTCCCATACCTGAGGAGGAACAATACATTACAGAATTCAAACGTGTCGAGTCGCTGGTTAAAGCCGCACGTAATGAAGGTAAAGAAATCGTTGTTGTAATGGGTGTCGGTTTCGTAGGTGCAGTCATGGCTGCTATTATTGCAGATACCGTCGATAAGGAAAGCGGCAAATCGAGTAAGTTTGTCATTGGTTGCCAAAGGCCAAGCACGCGGAGCTACTGGAAAATACCGTTGCTTAATCGAGGCATCTCGCCGGTAAAGGCCGAAGATCCCGAAGTAGAGCCTATGATTGCTCGATGCGTTCTTGAAAAGAAAACACTAATAGCGACATACAACAGCGATTGCCTTAAGCTGGCGGATTGTGTGGTTGTGGATGTTCAATGTGATTACACGAAGAACGACCTCGGAAATATGAGAACCGGCAAAACGGAAATGATGGCACTGGAAGCGACTATTAAAACTATCGGTGAAAAAATACCGGCGAGATGCCTGACGTTAATCGAGACAACCGTAGCACCGGGGACAACAGAATTCATAGCCTGGCCCATTATGAAAAAGGCTTTTGCCACTCGTAGTATCGATACAGAGCCACTATTGGCACACAGTTTCGAGCGTGTAATGCCCGGCAGACAATATGTCGCTTCTATAAGAGATTTCTGGCGAGTCTGTTCCGGCTGCAACAGTCAAGCAAGAGAACGCGTCGAGAAATTTTTGCGTGAAGTGCTGAATACCGACGAATATCCGTTGACTGTAATGGACCGTCCGATCGAGTCTGAAACCACTAAAATCATCGAAAATTCATTCCGTGCCGCCACACTGGCGTTTCTTGACGAGTGGAGCCTGTTTGCAGAGCGTAACGGTGTGGATTTAATAAAAGTTATCAATGCGATTAAGGTCCGGCCGACACACAGCAATATTATATTCCCCGGCCCGGGTATCGGCGGTTACTGCCTTCCAAAGGATGGTGGGCTTGGTTATTGGGCATATAAACATATACTCGGTTTCACGGATGAGATTTTCAAAATTACACCGATGGCAATCGATATTAACGATACTCGAAGCCTGCATGTAGCAACATTAACAAGAGATGCTCTTCGAAATATGGGCAGGCAATTGGCCGGTGCAACCGTACTACTTTGCGGCGCCAGCTATCGGCAGGACGTCGGTGACACCCGCTATAGCGGCTCTGAATTAGTAGTTCGCAAGCTGACGGAAATGGGAGCCGAGATGCGGGTGCATGATCCTTATCTTGAACACTGGTACGAACTGGAGAAGCAGGATGAATATCCCGCCCCGGGCCACTCTCTGGCAAGATTCTTCAGAAACCAGGATGAAATGGTCAATATCAAAGTCCAGAATGACCTTGAAAGTGCTCTTGCAGGTGCTCAGGCAGTAATATTGGCGGTACGGCACGAACCTTATCTGGAACTTGAGCCTGAGCAGATAGTCGAATGGGCCGGCAGGCCGTTAGCGGTTATTGATTGCTTCGGGATATTAAACGATGATAAAATTCGTCGTTACTTCAAATTGGGTTGTGAAGTTAAGGCCTTAGGCCGGGGACATATCCAACGAATAAAAGAAGAAGTAAGAAAGAATTAATGCCGGTTATAATCCGTGATATATGACCGATAAAGAACTTAAGAGCAAACGAATTGCAATCTTATCACCGGTGGCATGGCGAACCCCCCCGCGTGCCTATGGCGCATGGGAAACTGTTGCGAGCAATATTACCGAGGGGCTGGTTGCTCGAGGCTGGAAAAATATAACACTGTTTGCAACTAAAGATTCAATAACAAAAGCAAAGCTTGTTAGTTTCGTCGATAAAGGCTACGAAGAAGACAAGTCACAGATTCCGTCAGTCTCTACTTGCCTGCATATTTCTAAAGCGTTGGAACAAGCGGGGGATTTTGACCTGATTCATAATAACTTCGATTATCTCCCCCTGACTTATACACCTTTTATTAAGACACCAATGCTGACAACAATCCACGGCTTTTCGGAGCCGGATATATTGCGGGTTTATTATGACCATAAAGACAGCTACTTTGTTTCCATCAGTGATTCCGACAGAGACCCGGGACTGCCATACTTAGCAACCGTATATAATGGAATCGACCTTTCCGGCCTAACCTTTAGAGAAAAGCCCGGAGATAAGCTCGTTCATTACGGACGAATACACAACGATAAGGGAACGCATCTGGCAATCGAAGTGGCAAAAAAATGTGGAATGGAACTGATAATCGCCGGGATAATCCAGTACCAGGCCTACTTCGATAATCTTATCAAGCCGCATCTCAATCAATCGTCGATTCAATACATCGGTCCGGTTAATCCCACGGCACGCAATGCGCTTCTTAAAGAAGCATACGCTGTTATTCACCTTAATCTTATTCCGGAACGGTTCGGCCTTGTAATGGCAGAATCCATGGCTGCGGGCGTGCCGGTAATTGCGATGGATTTAGGCTCTTGCCGTGAGGTAATTGCCGATAAACAGACAGGCTATCTTGTGAAGAACGTGGATGAAGCGGTCAAAGCTGTTGGCAAAATTGACCTGATAGACCGTAAAAGGTGCAGGCAGCACGTGGAAGAGAATTTTACTATCGACCTTATGGTCGAAGGCTATGAAAGAGTCTATGCCGAAATATTTCGGCGGGAAGCAGAAAAGAAATAATAATTTACAGGGACGTAAGAAATGAACAAACAACTGGTAACTCGATACGAAGGCAATCCGATTCTGACCAGAGATGATATCCCTTATCCGGTCCAGACGGTTCACAATGCCGGTGTAACAAAATATGACGGTCGATATATAATGCTATTTCGCTCGCACCTCGATACAGGCAGATCCATAATAGGTATAGCGGAAAGTCAGGATGGATTTAACTTTACAGCATGGCCTGGACCTTTTATGACGCCGAGCAAAGAGCCGGTGTTTTGCGAATACGAGGCATTCGGCGTCGAAGACCCGCGCATCACACATCTGGAGGGAGCTTATTATATCACATACAGCGCATATTCAGAACACGGGGTACGCATCGGCTTAGCAAAAACAAACGACTTCGAATCAGTTGAGCGAGTTGCCCTTATTACGCAGGCAGACTATAGAAATACAGTGTTGTTTCCCGAAAAAATAAACGATATGTACGTCAAACTGGACAGACCCCATTCGGAAATGTGTCCCTGGTCGATATGGATAAGTTACTCGCCGGACCTGTGCCACTGGGGCGATTCGAAATTGATAATAAAACCCGTTCCTTACCACTGGGACCAGATGAAAATCGGCCCGGGTGCTCCGCCTATCCGTACCGACAAGGGTTGGCTTAATATATATCACGGCGTTTTTCCAACGATGGACGGCCATGTATATCGGCTTGGCGTCGCACTTCATAAGCTCGATGACCCTGCGGTAATTCTCGGTGTCGGTGACCGATGGATTCTACAGCCGGAGGACCCATGGGAAGTAGTCGGTTATGTGCATAATGTGGTCTTTACCTGCGGCGCTGTTCCCGAAGACGATGGGACATTGAAACTCTACTGGGGCGGAGCGGACACGGTAATGTGCGCCGGTACAGCAGTAATCGACGAACTTGTCGACCTCTGCCTGACAAATTCCCGACCCGCAAGGTAATTACTAATTATCTTGCGAGGGTATAGATCGGAGATTTAAGAACTTTGGCTACTTCTCCCAATTGAGCATAACATACTTAAAAAACTCTCCTTGCTTTGTGGGGGTGTAGTTCCAGTCTGATATCAATTGCGGCGGCCAATCTGGGTCGAAGCACCACGGCGTCCACGATATGCCTTTTTTCTTGAAATAATCAATAATTTTTCGGCCGTATTTCTCATCGCTTATCACTGGGATATGCGAACCGGGGTCTTCTGCTGCCATAAATCCAAGCTCTGTGGCGAACAGTGGGTATTTATCGGCTACAAAACCAAAATCTCTTTCCCAGTTCTCTTCAAACGGCTCTGTAGCTTTCTGCGGGTACGGGTGAGCAACATATCCGATTCCTTTTATTTCTATCGGGTCTTTTTTAACAGGCTTAAGATCATATCCCCAGTTAAAACCGGCAACCAACGGAATAACTTTTTTATCGTGGGAAAATATGATACGAATGATTTCTTCATTAATTTCTTTCCATTCGCCCCAGGTCATATCTCCCAACTGGCCATTGTATATTGTAGGTTCGTTAAAAATTTCATAGAAGGCAACGGTTGGGACATTTTGATAACGAAAGGTAACGCTTCTCCAGAAATTACAGGTTTCCTGCATTGTGGTGTCATACATCTGATGTTGAAATAGGCCGGTTTTCAGATTACCGATAGAATGCCACTCGATAATTAAATACAAATCAAGCTCGGAAGCCCAAATAACCGCCTGATCCAACAGCTTAAAATATTCCTCTTTACCACGCTGCCGCCAAGCCACAGGATGCACCGGTATTCGAATAATGTTCGCACCCCATTCTTTTATTACTTCAAAATGCCTTTTTTCCCAGTGGCCGCATTTTTCAATTTTGTCCGGATCGGAAATATTAACGCCTCTAAAAATTACCCGGCTTCCGTTTTCATCAATAAACTTATTTCCTTCGACACGTATAAAACTTAACTTTGTGTCTATCTTATCTACGTTAAATCTGTCCGGGTAGGGCACGTTCCACCATTCTTCAGAAGCGTTTAGGTCATTTTGTGTGGCAAGAAGTGTGTTATTTGAAATAATTATCAACACTAAATAAAAGATTGTGTGCGCGATGATATTTTTCATGGGTACTCCTTTAAAAGGTTCATCATTTTTCTATCCAGTTGCCTTCCGTTAATTTGTTCGTAAACAACATCCGTTCTTTCGCTGTCTAATACACTGAAAGTACCGACCCATTCAAACATACACCAGCCGATTCCCGCATCTTTGAAAGAATCCAGCAACCATTTCAGATAGTTTAGAGTAACATCATGCGGCGTTTTATTATACACACCGAACTCACCTATCATAACATTATATCCCTGCTCAGAAGCTTCCCTGAACTGCTTAATATAATCCATATCATAATAACTTTGGTAATCTTCCAAAACAGAAAGATTCAGCTTGTTGCCGGGTAGAAGCTCATACACAGGCATTGGAATGCCCCATTGTCCCACTGTGGGCGATAAAATTAAATCGTTACCATCCGGAAATATTATCTGAATACCGTTAACAGTCATCCAATCGCCGGTCTCCACGCCAAACGACAACTCATTACACGGCTCGCTCAGGGTTATCTGGTAAGTTGTGTCGTAAATGTTCTGATAAACATTGTATTGCTCATTATACACAACCTCTTTCCATTCTCCCTCACCAGGGCCCGGCAGGAAAGATTTATAAAAAATATTTTCGCCGTCCACATTAACATAAAAACCGACCAGTATAGACACCTGGTTTACTCCAACTTCTATCTCCGTGCCAACGGGGATACTACCTTTGACCTTTAGCTCCGATTGATAATCCGGTTTATAGTGCCCGTAGAAGAATTTCGAGATCGGATAAAAAGGCCATTGCGGCTCAGGCCAGTAATCGATGCCCACCCAGGAAGCTTTGTAATGAGATATCAAAAAAGGCTCGTAAACATGTCTTGAAATCACGACATTATCCCTGTCCAAACAATATATCATTTTCGTCGCGGTTTCCATTCCATCAACAATGATTATACGCTCAGGTGAAATAGTACGAATTGCATCGATGGTTCGCTGCATTAAGTCGATATACTTTCCTTCATCGACGTTAAAAGGTTCGTTAATCAAATTAAAACTCAATCTGTCCCATCCGATATCTTTGTAACGATTCGCAAAAAACTGCCAATGTCTAATGAAATCCTCCTGATCCTGCTTGTTGTCCCACAAGGTCATTTTTTGAGGCTCTTCCCAGTCGTGAATACAATAACCCGGCGCCCGATGTAAATTGATTGAAATATGTATATTATATATCTGTCCCCAGCTCACGGCGTTATCGAACTCCTGCAGGTCATCCTCATTAAATGAAAGCCTGTTATTTGGCGAAGAATAGGTTCGATAGTCCACTAAAAGCCTGATAAAATTAAATCCGTTTTCACTAATCATTCCAAAATCTTCTTCATGATAGCCTTCATTAGACCACTCAATTGTATATTTACCCTCCAGGTTAAAACCTCGCCAAGACTTTATCAACTCAGATACCGACTCTGAAAAATCCTGCTCCTGCTCATTTGTATTTGTATTCGCAGCAAATACCTCGACGGACAAAATAAAGACGAACGATAAATATAATACTATAATATTTTTCCAGGAAATTGCCATTACAGAACTTTAGACCTTGTAAAAACTATTGTATCCTTTTAACGATACTGCTATGCGATTCTAACAAATTGACAGGAAAAACTCAATCGATTTGGTGATGAAATCCTTGCTGTGGCCATTTCGAGTCCCGATTTATCGGATTCGGAATTACTTACGGCTTTTGTCCGACTAATTCTTTCCCACCATAATCAACTCTCTTCTTGTGTGGATTTGATTAGTTTAATATTCAGCTAACAGTTTTACGGCCGTAATTTCCATTGCCAGCTTGAAGGTTGAGTAAGTTCCTGAGTTTAGATGGTGACATTATTTTGCGCTCGCTCGCCTCGGCCAGTCTGTGAATACGATGTAAAAGATCAGAATTTGTTGCCAGTTTGGTTCTTGCCTTATCGAACCAGATATTATCTTCCAGCCCGACTCTGACTCCGCCATCTGAGACAACGGCTACTGAATTCATCTTTAACTGGAAATCACCGATCCCCGCCAGGGCCCAATAAGAATTTTCGGGTAAATCACGAATCATTATTCCGATGTGCAGCAAGTCCGCCTGTGCACAGGCAATATTGCCGAACAGTAAATTAAAATAATGAGGGGGTTCCAATATATCTTTTCGTACCAGATACTTCGCATAATTAATCATCCCGGCATCAAATGCTTCCAGTTCGGCAAGAATCCCACGTGATTTCATTTCGTTGGCCAGCTTCTGAATCATCTCTGGAGAATTCACGCTGGCTACACGGTTGAAATTCAGAGAGCTGAGCGTTAAGCTGCCCATATCCGGCTTTAAGTCACCCTGGAGTTGTAAAACTTCGGCACGTTTTTCGAATTCATTTATTTTCCGTCCGCTCAGGGAGACGCAAATAATAAGATCTTTGGAAAACGATCTTATCCCTTCAATTATTTTTCCATAGATATGAGCCTCGTAAGAAGATTCTCCCGTATCCGGCTCACGAGCATGCAAATGAACCATGGTTATTCCAATATCGACCGCTTTGTGAACATTTTCTATAATTTCTTCAACCGTTACCGGAACATGGGGTGTCATTTTTTTGGTCGGTATCATTCCTGTTGGTGTGAAGTTTACTATCAAATCCATAAAGCGTACCTGCTATTTTATAAAATAGAATTATATTATTTCTTTGACCATGCGTGCCGGTACACCGGCTACAAAACTATTATCCTTAACATCGCGATTAACAACGGCATTGCCTGCAACAACTGCATTTTTACCGATCGTAATACCATGAACGATTAACGCTCCCGCTTTAATTCCCGCACCTTCCTTGATTAAAACATCCTTTATACCACAGGTATGAGCAAGTCGTTCCTCAAGAAATACATTATGATTGTATCTGTTGTGGGTCATGATTGTCACACCGGGCCCCAGACTGACTCCCTTCTCTAATGTAATATGTCCGGATAAATCCAGGAAGTTGTTTCCGTTAAGGAGGCAATTGTCACCTATTGTCAGATTGGAGTAACCTTTTCTCGCGCTGTGCAAAATGACCGGTGAGTGAATAAAGACTCCGACCTTGCTAATATTGGCACCGAAGGCTCTAAGAATAGCTGCATTGATCGGCCAGCCATACCTGAGCACTCGAGGAGGACCGATAATCTTAAAGAGAACTATTAGAAATATCTTTGATATGAAAATTAACGCCTTTTGAATATACCTACGTAATCTTAACATTACCGCCTTAACCGTCTCTATTAGCTTCTCGGATTGTGTAACACAATCCCGATAAATTATCGGCATTTATGAACTGAAAGTTAATAGTAGAAAGATGGAATGAACTCAAAAAACAGGGCATCATTTTGAAGTATGATCATTGATATTATTTCAACGCATATGTTCTGATATAGGAATTACCTTTACCTTTGTGTCATTAAAAGGGTGATTTTGTCATATTTATCTTTAGGCATTGCATCTTTTAATATCCTGCGGATTTCACGCATCGGGGTACGCTGTGTGGTATGAGTAACAATGATATGTTCATTTTGCAGTTTACTTAATAACTTCGTGAACTCATCGATATGCATATGTTTGCCCGCTTCGGCTCTGTGAGAATGTTCCTCTTCGTAGAAAGTACACTCGGCAATCAAAATTGTACTCCGGCCAATATAATCCAACTGCGAGAAATCCACGTACTGCGTATCACCAAGATAAGTGACGATTGGAAGCTCGAGTGTATAGTCGATTTCGGTTCCCTGTTTCTTTAGTTCGACGATTTGTTTACCCGTCAGGCCGGAGTATTCCGACCTGAGTTTTTTTCGTTTTTCAATAACACTGTATCCGACAGAGCCTTTGCTGTGTTTTGTGGGAAATACTCTCACGAACAGATTCGGTTTAATCTGATATTCATCTCCCGGTTTTACGCCGACAAGTTTGGCGGGTATCTGATTACCGTCCAGACGAGACCATGCATCGATGATTTCGCGTACCGGTTTTAACAGATTTTTGGGAATGTATATGGTTCCTGCGGACTGGCCGCAAAAGTTACGCTGAGAAAGATAATAAGCAAAACCCGCGGCATGGTCCATGTGTCCGTGTGTAAGCAGAACATGGTTTATTGGTATAATCTGGTCGGGGGCCTTGCCGACATCGAAACAAACGTCCAATTGCGGTATTGCTACAACTGTCTCTTCGCCGGCGACCGAGTAGCCGATGATTTCCAGATCATCTATCTTTATTCTTGCTAAATTATGGCTGGGCATTAAACTATCCTAATAGAACTTCAACGACAAATTATATTAGAGCGGATACAGGATGGTGTCAATTTGTTTTTATACAAACTGTTTGTGAGTGCATGATTGACTTTTCTTCGGATTGGCATACGAAAGTGAAATGTTAACCGTTCATAGTTGAGGGGGATATTTTGATGCATATTGAGCAAACTGGTAAAAAAAAGATGACAGATAAGAAGCACAGGTCAGGATACCGTCTTTGGATAATCATCGGCATTTTGATTCTCATACCGGTGCTTTTCGTCATAGCCGCCGTCAGATTTATCCCGGTTCGAATTCGACAATCAGTTGAGCAGAGTATGTCTAAATTATGCGAAGGACCGGTCGTTATTGATAAATTAGATTTAAATCTCTCAGGACATCTTCTTCTTGATAAGATAAGATTCTACGATAAGACAGAACGTAAATGGTTATCTTTGGAAAATATCGAGGTCAAGTTAACTAATTGGTTAAGCCTCAATCCCGTTATTACAGAAATAGAAATAGAACGTTTGAACCTGGAAGTATTTGTATCAAATGGTCATTTTTCCCTGCCGTTGGTTATTTCATCTGAGAAACCCCTTAAACCTGATAATAGACTCAATCTTCACAGACTTACTATTAAAGAAACGGTGATAGTATTAATAGATACCAAAGGTTCTAAAACCAGTTATGACAATCTGGATTTATCAGTGGTCAGGATAAAAAATCATGAATATAAATTTTTACTAAACCGGATTAGTAACCGTAGCCCAAACACTTTGTTTGCCGAAGGTAAAATCAATCTTCAAGATAAAGACTTTATCGCTTCATTGAGAATGAAACATCAATTTACACAAGCGGAAATATTACCTCCTCTTTCCCCCTTTAAGGTCCTTGGAGTTACCAAAGAGAGCAACCTTAATGCAGATTTGACAATTAAAGGTAACTATGAGGAACCAAATCAATTAAAGTCAACAGGTTCCATACAACTCAAGGACTGGGTTATAAAAGGGGAAGATCAGGAAGTAACCGGAAGATTTGATACAGCGATTAAAATAAACAATGAGGGAATATCTCTTGAGAACCTTGTTGTTCGGGATGCAAATGACTTTGAGTGGCTTAGTGTAAATACTTTCGGCATAAAACTCGATAACTGGCCCGGCACAAAACCTGTCTTGACGGAGATAGATGCAGATGGACTCGAACTGGTCACACATCTGGTTAACGGCAGGCTCGAACTTCCTTTTAAGCCACCTTCAAACAAATCCAATGGATTACAAAGTGACCATTTCAATCTCAAAATACTCCAGGTCCAGAATGCTTCCATTAGTCTTGCTGAAAAACCGGAATCTAAAATAACTTGCAACTATTTATCCATGCAACATGCCGAAATCGAGGGCTTTTATGATATTACATTGATTTTCAGTGAACATCGTGAACCGGAACCGAGCGTAATGCTTATACGAGGATTCGTAAATCCTGCAAGTCGGGAGATTAGCCTTTCACTGGATATAGACCACAATATGACAAAAAAGGAAACTACTGTTGTATTTGCCGCGTTGGGTATTCCGAATATTTCAACAGAAGGTAAACTGATTGCAGATGTCACTGTAACCGGCAGTTTGAATGAACCATTAGGATTACATTCGAACGGTAGAGTTGAGTTCGATAACTGGAATGTATTTATCAATGATAAAATATTTGCAAATAATCTGCACACAGTAGCCAGGCTCAACGACCAAAACATTAATTTCGAAGAGATTAGCGCGGAAGTATATAATGGACCGGTCATTGGTTCCGTTTATTTAGAAACAGAAAAAAATAAACTAACAAAAATCAACGGCCGGTTTACGGGAGAAAACATAAGCTTTATAGAGCTTACGTCTCTGCTGAGCGGACAGGACAAAAAGGCCGCGAAAGGCTCGGTTACATTAAATTACAGCTTTGCTACTAAAAGTGATAACCTGCAAAGCCTGAGCGCCGACGGGCAAATTATTCTTAATGACGCAGATATAACCGTCATTCCGGTAATCCCATATATATTCAACACTTTGGGACTTTCAAAACTTGATCCCTTAAAATTATCCGATGCCGAATGTACATTCAGCATGGCAGGACCTCTTGTAAAAATTCAAAGTGCTCACATTGCAAATCCCTTAGGTGCAATAGAAATAGAACCGGGAGGAACAATCGACCTCCAAACCGGACAGCTTGATATGTATGTAATAGCTGTGCCACTGAGACAGTTGGATGACCTTGTCAGAAAGGCACCCGTCGCAGATATTGTATTTAATTTGAGAGATAAACTTAGTCGATTTTATCTGCGCGGGCATTGGTCGTCTCCGCCGGCCAAGCTATTGACAAAAACGCCCATAAAAGACATTAAAGAGGGCACGATTGGTTTTTTACAGGACGTGGCAAGAAACGGGGGAAATTTCGGCCAGGAAATGATCAAAGGATTCAAAGCTTTGCTTTCCATCGGACAATCCAAAAAGAAAAGCGCGAATAACTAAGGAGACGATATTCAGTGCCCGACAAGCGAATTCATAGAGGTTCGAATCCTGCAGATGCGAAATTATTTACTCCGGATAAAATTCCCGATTTGTGTTCCGCTGTTGCTGATTTCTCGCTTTTACTGACAAAAGGTTATGCGGATAAAAGTGCTCTAACGCTGGTCGGGGATAAATTCAATCTGACTAAAAGACAAAGAATGGCTGTTATGCGCAGCGCATGTTCCGATCGGCAACTTGCTTCCCGAAGCGAACGCTGTATTAAGCTTAATAATCTTGCCGATTATAATATCGTTATAGACGGCTATAATTTGCTGATAACAATTGAAGCAGCAATAGGTGGGGGGGTGATATTGAAGGGACGAGACGGATGTTTCAGGGATTTGGCAAGTATTCACGGAACATATCGCAAGGTAGCCGAGACTATACCAGCAGTAAAACTGATAGGTGATTTCCTGGTGGAATTCGGCATAAATAAGGTTTTATGGCTTTTGGACAGCCCTGTTTCAAATAGCGGCCGACTCAAAACTATCATCAGGCAACTCGCTCACAATAACAACTGGAACTGGGAAATTGAGCTCGTATTCAGCCCGGATGCCGAACTGAAAAAGACTGAACAAATCGTCGTCAGTAGTGACAGTGTCATCCTCGATGAATGCAGAAGCTGGGCAAATCTTGCAGCAGAGATTATAACACAGAAAATAAAAAAATCCTGGATTGTAAATTTTTACCGCCGGTAACAAATCCTGAACAACTATTAAGTTTGAATAAGTTTTCTCACCTTTTCAAGATTAATTTCTTCAAGACTATCACAGATTAAATCAGCTTGTTTAAGTTTATCGGCGTAAGTTGTGTTTGTTACGGCGATACATTTGGCGCCGGCGGCCTTAGCAGCTTCGACACCGTTTGGTGCATCCTCTATCACGACACATCTTGCAGGTTCAATACCCATTCTCCGGGCCGCCAGCAGAAAAAGTTCCGGATTAGGCTTTTTCATGGTCACATCATTGCCGTTTATATAAACCATCTTCTGAAATGGAATCTTCGCTGCTTCCAAAGCGGCCCGTGATTTCTCCAGTGTCCCCGAGGTTGCAATAGCCACACCGAAATCATCACTTGCCAAAGCCGCCTCGATAAGTTCAAGAACACCGGGATAAGCAGGCAGTGGTTCTGTTTTCAAGATATCAAGAAACATATCCTGACGCAATCCGACTGCTCTTTGTAACTGCTCATCAGAGAGATTCAGATTGTGTACTCTTGCTGCGGCCTTGATGTATTCTTCCGCACCGCGTCCCAGGCCCGCAGTGAAATCTACCGGCTTAACACCTTCGATTCCAAACAAATCTTCGAATACCTGAATCGAAACCCTGCGATTAACCGCTTCGGTATCGGCGATTACACCATCAACATCGAATATCAAGCCGTATAGTTTATTCATAGCGAATTCCTCATTTTCTGCATTTTAATAGGTCGTATCAACTTTTGCATTCTGATTTTTTTATATTTTTTGCCACGTTTTGGCCCTGTGCGCATTTATAATTACGATGATATTTGATATCTGTAAAATCGGGAGCTTTACTATAGTGAATAGTACCGGTAAAAGGCATGGAGACAACGATTTGATTGTCCAGGCACAAACGAGTTATAACGCGTTCGCTCTGCTGTATCGCAGGCACTATGACGCCATCTTCAAATACTGTGTCCACAGGCTCTTTGACAGGCATTTGGCTGAAGATATTAGCTCGCAGGTTTTTCTCAGGGTCGTTGAAAAATTTGAAAGTTTCAAAGGCAATGAAAAACAGTTTCGAAATTGGCTATATAAAATTGCGACCAACCTTGTTAACGAGCACCTGAGAAAATCTGCGAGACAAAAAGCGGCACTGAAAATATTTCAGGAGCAGTCAAACATGAAAGGAAACACCTTTGAAGATAGTGCAATTAAATTAGCGATACTAAAGCAAACGATGTTAACATTAAGACCCAGGTATCAAACTGTCATCACATTACGTTTCTTTGAAAATCTAAAATTAACAGAAATTGCCGAGGTGCTCGACAGCAGTCCCGGTACTATCAGGAGTCAGTTGGCAAGAGCACTATCCAAACTGCGAAAGAAGTTAGGTGTCGAATACGATGCCTATCAGCAGGAGATAAAATAAAATGAAAACCGATGAAAATGAATTTGAGAATTTTATCCGTGGGATTGAGTTCGACGATCAGCCGGACTATACTCATCGAGACAATCTCGAAAAAGATCTCCTCGCCTCCTTTAAAAGGCAAACTCGGCAAGAACCACGAACTATAAAGATTTGGAGATATATTATGAATTCGAGAATAACAAAAATATCTGCGGCAGCCGCCGTGCTGATTCTCGTAGCCTTTCTTGGCTGGTTTTATTCCAACCCGGATTCGGCCCAGCAAATAACATCGTTTACGTTCCTCTCACGTGCCGCCGCCGCCGAAAGAACACTTTTTTATGGTCCGGATGGAATTGTTCATATCGTAAACCAGATCATCCTCTATCCGAAACTGGAACGCGACGCAAGTGATCTTCTTAATGATCTGGAAGCAGATGCCACGCAGGACAAGAACATAGCCTTTATTAAGAGCTGGTTGTCTTATCAATGGTTGCCAATATATTCACTTAGAGCGGATGGCCGGCTCCAGGAACAAAAACTCGAGATTGCTAAACACACAGATAACACAATAGTCATATCAGACCTTTCCTGGTATGATACGGCCACCGGGCGGTTTGCACGCGTATTAAAAACAGATGACCAGGTGCTATTCGCTAATGCCTATGACGGCGAATGCGTTTATCTGGCCAACAAAGGACCGGGCGGCATACTTAAGATTGAGCAAAAGGCCGTGACCGATGAATTCCATGTGCCCGGCAATCCGGCAGACTTCATGGGAATTGCAGCCGGTATCAAAAGTTCCGTACCCAGAGAACACTATCCACCAATCCTTGATGTCACAACAGAGACGCTCGAAGATGGAAAATCGGCCCGTGTTTACAAGATGGGTTTCACTGATGCATGGGGAAATGCCGATACCTACTTTTTGTTCAGGGTTCGCACTAATACGGACATCATCGATGGGATCGAATGCATCGTAAAAGGTTCAACTACTCGTGTGCACCAACGTCTGGTCACCGAGACAGTGGACAGCCCCGAATTTTCGTGGAATTTGACCGAGCTTAACTCAAGCCTCATGGAACAGGCCAGCGACAATGTTGATACAATTAAAGGGGCAAATATTGTAAATGTGCAGCACATGGCACAGAATGCCACTGGTCCTGTCTATATCTTCTCTAAAGATCCTTCATGGACGAACCAACGAGTGATCTATGATTTACCTGATTCGACGAATCCGACAGCCCGCTTTTTCTGTACTACTTACCGTTCAAAAGACGGCCGTGACATAGCACTGACCCAGGGAGAGTCTTTTACCCGATATTTTTCCGTTCTTTTCAATAAGGTTAAGGAACAAGGAAACCAGGTACCCTGGACTTATGAGTCGGATAACGGGGTTAAAGTACTGCACCAAGACGATAAGAATACCGAGATGTGGTGGACTGAGTTCGCTCTCAGGAGTTCAGGTTTCGATCCTCAGGCCAATCGTGTCGGTTATATACTCCTTTCGCCTACCGAGACTTTTCTTGCCCTTGCTATAAATGGACCAATCAGCGAACAGGAGCTGCATAGTCTTGCCGATAGCCTGATTCCGGTAGAAGAGTATGTACCCAGCGCGGATTAACCTGCAAATCAATATCATCTCACCTGCTTCAAACTGGTAGCCGAGCCTTAAAAGCTCGGCTTTTTTTAATCCTCACCTGTCAAAAGTCTAATAAATTGCAAATAATGGAATTATTTTGTAAATTTGCTTGTCGATTTTTGTCTTTATATTGGTGTCGGATTTAGGAGCTTCTATTGAAAGAGCATTCTGATGAAAAACTGGTTGCTGATTCTCGTAACGCAGATAAAAGTGCGTACGCTCTGCTCGTGAAAAAATATTACAAGCAGATTTTCATTGTTTGTCTCGGTGTTGTTGGAAATATCGAAGATGCCGAAGACGCCGCCCAGGAAGTTATACTAAAAGGATTCATGGAAATATCGAAGTTGCGAAACAGTTCCCATTTCGGGCCGTGGATTACCCGGATAGCCAGAAACTTATGTATAAACATTGTTCGCAGAAAACAACGCAGCAGGGAAATCGCAGAAGAAAAAGCGAAGCAACCGGATAAGAGGACTGAACAAAATGATAACCTGCAGTTGGCAATTGAAAAACTATCAATGGAAATAAGGTTGCCTCTGGTGATGTACTACTTCGATGGTCAGAGCGTCCAAAAGGTCGCGGAAAGTCTTGATATTTCCACATCTGCTGTTTACTCGAAACTGCGGGAGGCGATAAAAGAATTACACCGAATACTGGCCGGTCAAGGAGATACGAATGAATAATCGTTGTCAAAAAATACAGAACCAGATTCCCGATTACATTCTTGGCCTCTTGGGTAAAGAACAAACCGACACTCTCAATGAGCATATCAGCCAGTGTTCTCGGTGTAAAAAACATTTGCAGTCACTTGAAAACGAAAACCGCTTACTCATGCAGCTTGGCCGAAATCTTGATACTGGTATGACAGTCCGTCGGGAAAGGGCGGTAGAAGCACTAAGCAATTCAACGCCAACTCTGCATCGAGAGGCGGTCTCAAGATGGAGAATGATTATGAAAAACAGAATAACAAAATTAGCTGCTGCGGCTGTAATAATTCTTGCCGCATTACTGTCAATATCCGTTCTGGATAAATCGGTTACACCTGCTTATGCAGTCGAACAGACTGTAGATGCCATCAGAAAGATCGAGAATGTTTATATGGCGGGGGAGTTCTATAAACAGGGGAAATTTGAATGCTGGATGAAATATGACGGCGATCCGGACAGACCCACACATGTATGGCTCGGAAGAACCGGCCACAACATGTGCAAGATATGCAGTCCGGAAGGAGTTTTCGGTTTAAATCAAAGATCAAAAGCTGTTCACTTCGCCCGTAGAGATGAAAGGGATAAAAACTGGTTCATCAAGTTCGGCAGTTTCTTTGAAGATGCTGTCAGGCAGGCCCAAAAAACCGACTCAGTTGAGATCCATACCGAAAAGAATCCAGAAACCGGCAAGGAGCACATTGTAGTTCACATTGAAACCACCAATCGAGATCAAATGTTTCTTGTCGATCCTAAGACAAAATTACCTACAAGTTTTACAACCCTCAGAGATGATAATCCCACAGAAATGATGAAAATGACTCTTGCGGTTAAGAATCTTGAAGAGATTCGCTACAATGAACAGCCTCCTGAGGGTATCTTCGAAATGCCCCCTGATGCTGTAGTTGTTGAATCCGAAGTTGATTGTATGGTGGATCCGGATTCCGGCCTTGTTGCCGATAGCATGACACAAGAACAGGCATGTCTGGAAATCGCCAAACAGACCGGCCGGGCTCTTGTAGAAATAGACCGGACTGCACTTTGCAAACTGGATTTGTTTTTTAGACTCTGGCCCGACCAAATCTGGGAGCAAGTCAGAAAAATGAAAGAGAACGGCCAATGGGTCAAAGAGGTTGCTATTTTGGGTGAGCCTTACCAGGAAGGACAACTTTGGTATGTCCCGATGGAGGTTCGTGGGCAGACCGGACAGAACGAAATCCAAAATGCTATGATCAAGTTCTACGAGATGGAAGGCAAGAATATCTGTTTTATAATTGGCTCCAAGGAAAAAGGAGTTGTTGACTGAACATCTGAATCACATATTTATATAGAAATACCGCCGTTGAGTTTCTATCTCAACGGCTTTTTTATGCCCTGATTGAAAATCCTCACCTTAGCTTTGAGAAAATATAATCTGGCAAAAAAATAAAATTTATTTAGACTAAATTAACCGAAGAAATTGTCATAGCATTGACGATCGTTAGTTTCGAAGCTGATTGGGCGACCCTGATATGCTGGAAGATAAGTTACTGATTTGGAAATTTAAACTGGGTAGTACCGATGCCTTGCGGCGAATCTATGAGAAATACAAAGACGACTTACTGGCGCTGGCTATTTCTCTTTCAAGAGACAGGTCTGTTGCCGAGGACGTGCTCCACGATGTTTTTGTCTCATTTGCCGAATATGCAGAAAAACTGCAATTGCGAACAAGCTTAAAAAGTTACTTATCGAGCTGTGTCGCAAATCGTATTCGGAACATAAAACGGTTTGAAAATCAACAGATTGCTCAACTAAATAATTCAGAACCTGTTGGTTCGGGATTTCAAGGCCCTGATCGACTGGCAATATCAGCCGAGTTAAGCCGGCAAATCGAACAGGCTGTTGCCCAGCTTCCTTTTGAGCAAAAAGAAGTTATCATCCTGCATCTGCAGAGTGGGATGAGATTCAAAACAATAGCTAAATTTCAGGGTGTTTCAATCAACACAATCCAGAGTCGGTACCGGTATGGATTGGACAAACTGCGGTCAATATTGAATGGTCAGGTGGAAAAATGAAATATAACAGGAATATCGAAATAATAATCAAAAACATTTGTGCCTGTAAGAGAACAAAGACAAAAACAACTAACGAGCTGGACCATAGAATTATCAATGATGCGTTACAGGCACAAGAGAAATTAAAAAAGAACAATTCGGCTGATATCCAGCCGAAGATATGGAGAATAATTATGAAAAATAATGTAAGAAAATTAACCGCAACGATTGCCGTAGTTGCTGTTGTGCTGGCCTTCTTTACGTTCGGCAGACTCAACACGCCCGCCTGGGCCATCTCCGAGACTATTGAGGCTCTCAAGGACTTGAAGGCTGTTCATATAGTCGGAGCTTTCCCGGGCGGCACAGCGGAGATATGGATGCGAGCCAATGAAGCCGGCACTCAATCTACCGATGTGGTTGTTAAAGGAAGCCATGGTGCAATCACGTGGTCTAAGAACGGATCCACTTACCAATATGAACCTAGCCAAAATACAGTCTATTTTGAACACGCCCTAACCGTCGGCATGGCTCAGTGGCTTGGCCCCGAATTGTTGGAAATGCTCAGCCAGGCCGATAACGCCGATATAGTGCGAGGTAAAGATCCAGCCACTGGAAGAGAACGTATAATGCTGATGTGCAGTATGATAGATGTTCATGGAGCGCAATCCTGGATTATTGAGTTCGATATAGCCAGCAAGCTACCAGTTTCTATGAGGCAATGGCAGAATTTGGATCGCAGCGGCCCGCCCAGCTTCCAGACCTTCAAGATCATCTACTATGAGAAACTGCCTGATAGTGTTTTTGAGGTCTATATCCCGGGTAGTCCGACATACATTGAAAAGCCTCTAACAATTCCGGATGAGAATATTGGTATATTGAGTAATCCACTGTACGGTATCTCAGCCGAGAGTATGACACAACAAGAGGCGGCCGAAAAAGCCGTGCGTACATTGTATCAGGCAGTTATCAACCAGGACCTGGACCAGTTAAAGAACATATCTCCCTTGTGTCGGAACTGGAATGATGAGTTTCTACGCAAAATCGTTTTCAAGCCAGACAAGGAAGAGCGCATCGCAGAAATTATCAAGATCGGTAATATCTTCAAGACTGGGCACTCAAAGCTCGGTCCGATCGCGGCCGTGCCGACCGTGTTACAATTGCAGAACGGCAGAAAGGTGGAAGAAAAAATGATTGTCCAGTTCCGTCAGATAGGTGGCAAATCCTCATGCGTGGTCCACGGCCCATACGGCATTTCACGGGAAATTGAATAGCGGCTATCATGTTGCTCTTATCTATAAACCGCCGGGCTTTTTAACTCGGCGGTTTTTTTGTGCGCTACAGGTCGGGTCTTTTATATTGGGTAGCAATTCAAAAGCATGAAAAGTTCATTTTGATTAATCCATGTGAAATACTTCCTGTAACGGGATAGAAACAGGCTCATCTTTTTCATTGTATTCCATAATACCATCATTCATGTAATCCCACCATTTGCGTACAACCGGATTTTTCGGAAGGTCATCGGCGGTATTATCATCAGAAAGCTTCTGGAATGCGAAAAGTATCTGAGTTTCTTCATCATAATAGATAGAATAATCGCTTATGCCGGCTTTTCTGAGCGTTTCAACCAACTCCGGCCAAATTTGGTCATGCCTTTTCCTATATTCAGCTACATCACCGCTTGATAGTTTCATCTTAAAAGCGTTTCTTATCATTTTAATCCTTTCCATCAGATATTTACCCGTTAATCAAAGAAATAATTATTCATTATGTACACTACCTAACTTCTAACGTCAATTCTATTTTTATCATACGAATGTTATCATTATCCATTTAATGGAAAAATCTCTCAATAATTCAAGACTATTTCTTTATTGAAAGCAAATATTTTTATTGTTAGAATCATCCAGAGTTTCGATGCATTTTTTTATTACAGAATCAGGTTACTTCATAAATTATTGAGGATAATTAATGGCGGAAATATTTGATAAGCATATTCTCAAAAACGGGATGGTACTTCTTGGTGAGCCTATGGAAGCAGTCGCATCGGTCGCCTATGAATATATGCTTCCTGCCGGAGCATCTTTAATGCCGGAGGGATGTTGCGGGGCTGGAAATGTTATTGCCGACTGGATTTTCAGAGGTGCCGGTAACAAAGACAGCAGGCAGCTTGGTGATGCGCTCGACGGCCTTGGGCTGCAAAGAATCGACTCGGTAGGAAGCTCACACCTAACCATCGGAGCCGTCCTTGAGGCAGGCAACCTGGCACAGGCACTGGATTTGTATTCGGATATCATTAATAAGCCCAGCTTAAAAGATGATCAGTTTGAATTAGCAAAACAACTGGCAATCGACGGCGTTAAGTCTCTGGATGACGATCCCCGTCAGAAGGTAATGCTCAAATTGAGAGAACAATTTTATCCGAGTCCACTGGGTCGCAGCACCGTTGGAGAGGTACAGGAATTAGAGTCTTTAACTGCTGAAAACACAAAAAAGATTATTAAAAATAATTTTAATCTATCGAATACCATATTCTCAGTAGCCGGCAAATACGACTTTGATCGTCTTTGTCAACAAATAGACGATTTGTTCCCGAACATTGAAACAAAGTCTTGTGAAAATGAAATTTCTATCCATGACAAATCCGGCCGATATCTCCACATTGATAACAATGGTGCTCAGGTACATATAGGTCTGATGACTCAGACCGTCAAGCCGACTGATGATGATTATTACAATGCCAGAGTGGCGGTATCAATACTCTCGGGCGGTATGAGCGCCAGATTATTTACAGAGGTAAGAGAAAAAAGGGGTTTGTGCTACGCTATCGGGGCACGTTACCACAGCCTGAAAAATGCCGCCGGTATAATGTGCTATGCCGGAACAATACCGGATAAGGCACAGGAAACGCTGGATGTAATAGTAAGCGAATTTAATCGACTCGCCGATGGTATTAGCGAAGAAGAAATTGCCAGAGCCAAAGTTGGTTTGAAAAGTTCGCTTATTTTACACAGCGAATCCTCCAGCAGCCGCGCCGGTTCTATTAGCAGTGACTATTATATCCTGGGTAGAATCCGAAGCCTGGATGAAATAAAGAACAGTATTGAAGCAACCAGTGTTGATACGGTTCTCAAATTTCTTCGAAAAAACCCATTCAAGGATTTCGCCGTAGTAACAATCGGTCCGGCCCGATTAGCGATTGATTCCTGATAACCGATTGCCGTTAAAAATATAGCCCTATAATTCAGGATTGATTAATACTGAGGGATTAAACTCTTTCAGAAAAAGCCATTAATACCTATAAGTAACATACTTTAACCCGCAAAGTCACCTTAGAATAATTTCAACAACAACTATTTTTATTAAACAAAACGTTATCAATCAACATTAAAGACGTCCCATAAGAAACGTTTGTTTGTATCTATATTTTTTTCTTTCTATACTCGTGAAATTTTTTTACTTATATTAAAATCAAAACAATGTCCCATAAAAATATCGGTCAGTGACAACTACTTTTTGTACTTCAAAGAAACAGTGACATTATTGGCCGGTCCCATAAAAATAATTAAAGTTGTGACTGTCCGCCTGTCGATTTATGGCTTTACAGAGGTCCAATACTTATAAAATTATAAGAGCAGCATATACAGCTTATGCATACAGTTTCTGAATCGAAGAGTTTAAATAGGATCGTCACGGTAAGCAGGGACCCCGAGGTCCAGAAATTGGCACAAAAATGCAGCCGTGAAGTATTTGGGGCCGACGATCCTCTCGACGCCCTCGAAATTATTCAAACGGTCAATCCGAATCTCATTCTTTTTGATCATCGATTTAGTATCAGTAACATACGTGAATTTATCGATACGACCGATAAAAAATCTATAGATATACCGGTTGTATTGGTCGGCGATAGTAATTGTTGCGAGAAGGAATTCTACGCGGAATTCACTCAACTGGGAATTTACGACTATATACAAGGTATGGAGGATTACGAGCGACTACAACGAATCATCAAAAAAATAGAAAGTAAAACTGTAGAAGGTATATGTGATCGAAAAGGTTTGAATGAAAAAGAAAATCATTTTTATGCCAACGAACTCGCAGCCACCGTCTCGATTGCCGGTAAAAGCCGTTCGATAATAAATACACTTAAAATGATTAAACTCATAGCTTCCAGCCGCTGCGATCCAATCTTAATACTCGGAGAAACAGGTACCGGCAAAGAGCTTGTTGCAAGGGCGGTACATACACTCAGACATCCAAACGAACAGTATGTAGCCGTTAATTGCGCGGCTCTAACAGCAAATCTGCTGGAAAGCGAACTCTTCGGACATGTCAAAGGTTCATTCACAGGTGCCGATAGAGAAAAAACCGGACTGCTGGAACTTGCCGATTCAGGTGCTTTATTGCTTGATGAAATAAGTGAAATGCCAATGAACCTGCAGGCAAAACTGCTCCGTGTTCTCGAAGAGAAAAAATTCCGAAAGGTAGGTGGTACAAAGAATATTAAGTGCAACGCTACGATAATGGCTGCAAGCAATCGTAATCTTAAGCAGGAAGTCCAGAATAACCGTTTTCGACGCGACCTCTACTATCGTCTCAATATAAGTCCTATAATATTGGCCCCTCTTAGGTCACCCGAACGAAAAGATGACATTTCTATACTGGCAGAGTATTTTCTTAAGACTTCTACTATTTTTCCGGAAAAGCGGGACCAGATAAAATCATTTACCAAATTAGCGGTTGAGGCCCTGGAGAAATATGACTGGCCTGGCAATATTCGTGAGCTTCGCAATGTAATAGACAGAGCAATCCTTCTTGAAACAACAGATAAAATTGGCCTGAGTGGTATAATATTCGAACCATCGGAAATTCACGATGTACCGGATTGCTCCAAAACCAATCCTATCACAGATTTTTCGCTGGCAAAGGCCGAATGTAAGCTGATCTCCAGAGCATTGCACGAAACAGGTTGGCAAAAGACACGTGCAGCAACCTTGCTTGGCATAACCAGAGCGACTCTTTATGCCAAAGTTAAACAATATAACATCGAAAAGGATTCAAAAACATCAACAAGTCAAACAAAACAAGATGAAAATAAAGTCGAATCCTTATTCACATAACAAGAAAAAAGCTTGTCTAAGTTTTAACCTGCTACACATGTCAGAAAATCTGTCGGCTCGTATAGAATCCTGACATTCGTTCGTTAAGCCACAAAAAAAGAACAAAACGACAGGCTGATTTTTCACACTTAAATCCATATAAAAACATACCTTCCACACTTTAATTCAAGCTGGCACAGTTATTGCTGTCTTTAATACGAAGAACTTGTTAAAGGCATTCCGAAGTCTATGAATGCATTGGCTTCTGGAAACCCTAAACGCCCTCAAGTTGTTTATGGTGTCCGTTGTATCGGATTCATTTAGAGGGCGAAACTGGTGACTATGGCAAAGAAAAAATCAAAAGAAAATCGCGAAGCGAAACCTTCCAAGGTGCAATCGGACCGCAAATCATCTACAAAGAAAGTTGCCAAAAAACGCACTCCCAAAAATACAAAATCATCAGCCAATAAAAACAAAAAGGACCTCTCGGAACATGATGTTTTTACCGGAGATGAAGATTTTTACAAACTCCTGGCAGAATCACAGGCCGCCGATGCTAAAAAGATCGCTCGTAATGTTAAATCTACGGTAAAACCATCTCGGCAAAAACATTTTTCAGTACTTCAGAAGGTTCTTGCTATTGGAATTATAGCAATTACCACAATGTTGTTATACGTGTTATTAGGGCTAAAAACAGGGCCCATTAATGGCCCAACGGTAACATCAGCCGGCCAACCGGACGCCATACAACAGGATTTTAATTCGACGCCTGCTGTAATCGATTCCAGAAACATCGCAGAGGAGCAAACCGAAGGAACAAAGCCCTTGCTTTCATCAGCACAACCTCTTTCCCTGAAGGTTGCCCGAGACTTCTACGAACAAAAAAGCTATGACAAAGCTTATGGGGTATATAACCAGCTTTACACGGCTTTACCCATCAGTGAAGAAAAGTTGAGAGATTTTCTCCAACTACAAATGGCTTTGTGTTTGATAAATACCAAAGACTATGAGCAGGCAAGTCAATTATTCGTTCTAATATCCGAAAGCACTTCACCTATTGTCAGAATAATCGCCAATTATCGTCTCAGTCTGCTCGAAATACAAAGAAAACGATACTTAAAGGCAAGAACCAGAGCTTATAAAGCTCTGGCTTTAATAAAGGCGGTGGATTTCGACGATGATTGGGCCTTATCATTCGAATGTGACTGCCATTTTCTTGTTGCAGAATGTCTGACGCGTTATGTACTTTCTCGAAGCAATGCGGACAGCGATGTTCCAGCATATTTGTGGAGCGACCCAAAAGTATCACTGGAACCTTTCGATAATCTTAGTGAATCACAATTACGCAGCTTTTTGTGTTCAGGTTCAGAATATTTAAATAAGGGGCTGCTTAATCCCAAAATCGTCAGATTTGAGGGGCAAAGCCTCGTACCTCGATGGTCTGTTACATGCTATGGAGCACCGGTCGAAGAGTTTTTGGCAAAATATGCCGCCAGTGCGGAGATTGATATTCGCTGGTCATTTGAAGAAAAAGCGGGATCGAATCTCCAATCAGATATGATTCGACTCATTCCGGCTACTCTATACCTGCCG
>Ga0315548_1000698_pt1 | contig 30868 bp, 37 predicted proteins | sample SalMarSW160110MG_2_FD_202540 | JGI IMG/M metagenome (GOLD analysis project Ga0315548, IMG submission 202540) | Salt marsh sediment microbial communities from the Plum Island Ecosystem LTER, Massachusetts, United States - Salt Marsh Sediment SW1601-110 ... | reverse complement strand
CCAGATGACCGACAAGACCGCCCCCCGGGTGCCGATCATCCGCCACCCCGACGTGCGCCGCATGCTCATGCTGCAGAAATGCCACGTGGAGGGGATGCGGGCCCTCCTCTACTACACCGCGTGGGTGCAGGACCAGATCAGGCTGCATCCCGAGGACGAGACGTGGGCCCGCCGTGAGGACCTGCTGCTCCCCATGGTCAAGGGGTACTCGTCGGAGAAGGCCTACGAGATGCTTGCCCTGTCGCTCCAGGTGTTCGGTGGTGCCGGGTTCACCAAGGACTACCCGATCGAGCAGTACATCCGCGACACCAAGATCGACACCCTCTACGAGGGCACCACCGGGATCCAGTCGCTCGACCTGTTCTTCCGCAAGATCGCCCGCGACCAGGGCCAGGCGTTGACGGCGCTCGCCGCCGAGATCGTCGAGTTGATCAAGGGCGGGACCGAGGAACTGGCCACCGAACGGGAGCTGCTCGGGTCGGCCCTCGACGACACCCAGGCCCACCTCGGTGTGATGGTGACCCAGCTCATGGCGGCCCGGGAGGACCCGGCCCAGCTCTACGAGCTCGGGCTCCATGCCAACGCCCTGCTGGAGAGCATCTCCGAGGTCGTGATCGGCTGGCTGCTGCTGCGCCAGGCCGAGGTCGCCCTTGAGGCGCTTCCCGAGGCGAGTGACAGGGACCGCGGGTTCTACGAGGGGAAGGTGGCTGCGGCCCACTTCTTCGCGTTCCATGCCCTTCCCAAGGCGAAGCTGCGGAGGGAGAGGGCCGAACGGGAGGACGGGGCCCTGATGACGATGGACGACGAGGCGTTCTAGGAGGTTGCGGCTCGAAGCCGCAGGGGACCGGGCGACGAGAAGAGACGGGTCGTCCCCGGGCCCCGGCGACGACCGTCCCGGTGTATCCGAGACGGACCGGCGCCACCGCCACAACGCAACGGGCCGGCGTGCCCGCGCCGGCCCGTTGCTCGTTGGGGGAGCATTCCTCCTCCCGCGGAGGTCTTCAGTCCCTGTCGATGAGCTGCTGCACCGCCTCCCGTAACTCGTCGCGGCGGAACGGTTTGGTCATGACCACGTCGGCGCCGGCTTCCTTCGCCTCCTGGAGGGTGCCGAGGCGAGCATCGGCGGTGAGCACGATGATGGCCGGCGAGGTGTCCAGCTTGCGGGCCTGGCGCACCAGTTCGATGCCGGAGCCGTCGGGAAGGTAGATGTCGATGATGGCCAGGTCGGCGGTTCCCGTCTGGAGCCGGCGGAGAGCGTCGGCGTAGCGCGCCGAGCTTTCGATCTCGCATCCGAGCCCTCGCAGACTCGATGTGATGAGCCGACCGAGGATCTGGGTGTCCTCGACGACGAGCGCGCGTACGGGTTCGTTCATCTTCGGATCGCTACCGTACCGCCTGCCCTCCCGGGTCGCGTCTCGCGGGCCGGTCGATGGGGCAAACGCTGACCCGGCACCGGCCGGTTTGAGCTAGGAGATCGGGTCCCCGCCGGCTGTTTGTTCACAGAACCTGGTTGGCGCCTTAAGGGTTTCGCCTCCTCGTGCCGATATGCAAGGGTGGAATACCGTAACCGGGAGGAAGGCGCCGTCGAGCGTCGGCGACGCGCCGGCGCATTCGCCTTGGCGACGCTCGGCGCCACCCTGCTCCTGGTCACCGCGGTTGCCTTCTCGTCTACCAACGCCGCCCAGCGAGTCGCCACCAACGCCGAAGCGCTGCACTGGGCCAACGGGATGCTGGGCTACACCGAGATCTCCTGGGAGTCGGTCGGCGCCACCCTCAGCGAGGCACGGCTCGAGGAGGAGGGCGCCGCGACCCCGGAGGACGTGGCGGCCGCGGCGGATGCGACGCGCCTTCACCTCGACGAAGTCTCCGCCTGGCGGGATGGGGCCGGCAATCCGGGCGGCGACCTCGACGCCGCCGTTTCCGAGTACCTCGCTACTGCGGGCCAAACGCTGGCGCTGATCACGACGGGAGACCTCGCGGCTGCCTCCGAAACCCGGGTCGTCCAGCTCGCGCCGCGGCGCCTCGACCTCGTCGAGCTGGGCACGGCGCGCCAGGACGAGGTCGCCTCTGCCATCGCCGTCTCCGAGGCGGCTGCCGGCAGGGTCGCCGGCGTGTTGCGCTGGCTGCTGCTGCTGGTGATCCCGGCGCTGGCGATGCTGGGCTACCGGCGCTACGCCCGCAAGAAGTTGCGGGAGCAGGCGATTCGGTCGGCGAGCGAACTGGGCGCCCAGCGTGAGGTGAGCCGGGCGAAGGAGGATCTGCTCGCCGGCCTGTCGCACCAGCTGCGCACGCCGCTCACCGGAATCGTCGGGATCGGGGACCTGCTGCGAGATGATCCGGAGATACCCGTTCTGCAGCGCGACCTCATCGGCACTCTGCACACTGAGGCGACGGAGCTGACCCGCCTGGTAGAGGACGCCCTCGCCTTCACCCGGTTGAGCCGGGATGCCGGGCCGGCGCCGATCCGGACGATCGCGGTGCGCCCGCTGCTCCGGGAATTGTGTGACGACGCATCGGGCATCGGCCACTACGTGGAGCTCGACTGCCCGCCTGCCTTCGTGCTGGGAGCGGCGATCTACATTCCTCATGTCATCCGCAACCTGCTGTCGAACGCCCGCCGCCATGGCGGGCCCACCACCAAACTGACCGGGATTGTCGCCGGGGAGTGGTTCGAGATCACCGTGGCCGACGACGGGCCCGGGGTGGACCCGGAGATCGTCGGCCACCTCTTCGAGCCCTTCGTGAATCACGGGAACCGGGCGCTGCTCGCCGGCAGCCTCGGCATGGGCTTGGCGGTGGCGCGGGGCCTGGTCGAGCGGATGGGCGGCGAGCTGGAGTACACCCGGGTGGAGGGTTGGAGCGAGTTCCGGGTGCGGCTCGGCCTCGCCCCGGGGTTCGAGGAGGAGCACGGCTGGCCGCGGGCGATGGTCGGCGAGGAGGTGGGCGAATGAGGCGGTGGCCTGCCATCGTCGGCCTCTGGCTCGTGTTCGGCCTCGTCGTCGGCGTTGGTTCCCCGGCGGCGGCCCAGCCTGCCACGGGCACCGCGGCGCAGGGCATCCTCTCCATCGGCGCTGGGAGCGAGGCGACCTCGGTCGTTGCGGCGTTCTTCTGGTACGACGACGGCGAAGGCGACGGAGCCCCGGACGTGAAGAAGCCGAAGAAGCCAAAGGACGTCAAGGACGACCCGGAGCCGGGCGACACGACCACGACGGTCCCGCCGGTGACGACCACGACCACGACGGTCCCGCCGGTGACGACCACGACCACGACGGTCCCGCCGGTGACGACCACGACTACGACGGTCCCGCCGGCGTCCCCCACGACTACCGCCCCACCCCCGGCGACCACGACCACCACCATGACCACCACCACCACGCTGGTCGGCGACGAGGCCCCACCGCCGGGGGCTGACCCTCCGGCGGGCGAGGCCCCGGCCGAAGATGCCCGACCGTCCGTTCCCACTCTGCCGCCGGTGTCCTTCGTCACCGGGGCGGGTGCCGCGTCCTACCCGACGACTCCGTTGGAGGTGGTCGGGTTCGCCTTCCTCGGAATCGTGGAGGAAATGCGCCTGAACCTGCTGCCGGCGGCGTTGCTCGGGATGTTGACCGCCCTGCTCGTCTTGCGCCCGCTCGAGTCGCGCTCGATGCGATCGCGGGGGTCGAAGGGCGACGGCAGCGGGTAGCCTCGGTGCCATGAACGACACGTACCGGCGGATCCTCCATCTACGGGCAATCCGCGGCTTTCGCCCCGACCAGCTCACCGACGACGACCTGACGGCCATCCTGGAGGCGGCACGCTGGACCGGGAGTTCGAAGAACCGGCAGGAGTGGGCCTTCGTGGTCATACAGGACCCGGAGCAGAAGGAGCAGTTGTGCCGGGCCGGCAACTACACCCGGCCCGTCCACGATGCCCCGACCGTGATCGCCATCGTCGAGGAGCCGGAAGGAAACGAGTTCGACTCGGGCCGGTTGGCGCAGAACATCATGCTGGCCGCCGACGCCATCGGTGTGGCGAGCTGTCCGGTCACCCTGCACCACTCCGAGGTCGCCGCCGAGGTGCTGGGACTGGGGGAGGGGCGGCGCTGCCGCTACGCCGTCGCCCTCGGCTACCGGGAGCCCACGGCGGGTCCGCGCCGGGCAGGAGGCCGCAAGCCGCTCGCCGAGCTGGTGCACCAGGAACGCTACTGAGGGCCTGGCGTTGGGCCGAGTGGCGGCTTGGCGCACGAGTGTGCCGCTCCGCGGCGTGACGCGGAAGCTCCATCGTTCGTCTCGCGCTCCTGTGGCCATCACTTCTCGACGTGGCGAAGGCGCATCGTACGGACAGCTGATGGATGCTCACTCCTGACCCACCCCGGGGCGCATCTGGCCGCAGCGGGTCTGCCGCCTTTCGCTATCCACGAATTGCCTGGCGCATGCAAGACATGATAACGTATTCTAACGTTGGATAGCATTGCCTCACAATGAGTCACGCGACCACCGAGGGTGGCATTGCGGATTGGTGGCCTTTTCCATGGCTTGGTATGGTCCGCCGCAGCGCCGATTCTGACGGGCTCCGCGGACCCATGAGTCCGAGTGGGGGAGGGGGAAGTGGCTGAGCGATCGACCGGAACTGGCGGCCGCCTGACTGCGCTCGAAGAGCAGGAGCCGCCAAAACGCAACCCGCTGTCGCGGGTCAAGTTGGGCCACGTGCTGATGGTGCTCGCCGGGCTGCTCGCCCTCGTCTTCAACTTGGCGGTGATCCGCGGCAACCAGGCCACGATCGCCGTCGCCGTCGCCGGCGGGGAGATCCGCTCCGGCATGGCGATCACCGACGGTCTCGTCACCGTGCGACGCATCCCCGCCGACCGGCTCCTCTCCGACCACCTGCTCGCTGCCGACCAGATCGAGGCGGCGGTCGGCAGCGTCGCCACCCGTACCATCGCTCCCGGTGAGCCGATCCTGGTCTCCGACGTCCGGGCGGTGGAGACCCAGGACGGCCTTCGGGCGATGAGCGTCCCCGTCGACAAGGGCCGGGCGGTCGCAGGGAGCCTCCGCCGCGGCGACCGGGTCGACGTGGTCGTGGTCGAGGCGGGCCTGGCCCGCTTCGTCGCCGTCGACGTCGAAGTGATCGACACCCCCACGGTCGACTCCCGGGCTCTCGGGGCCACCTCGAGCTGGACCCCGACCCTGGCGGTCACCGACGAGGACGCCTTGCGGATCGCCGCCGCCCTCGACTCGGGGGAGGTTCATCTCATCCGCTCCACCGGGGCGCCCGATCCCACCTTGGAGCAGGCCACCGCCGGCGGCGACCCCGCGCCGGAGCCATCGGAAGAGGGTGGGTCGTGACGGCGCGGCCGATGCAGCGGGAGCCGGCGGTCGCCCTCAGCTCGTCGCAGCGTCCCTGGGTGGCCGATCTCATGAGCTACGCCCGCGACCACGCCGGGGTGCGGGTGGTCGGCACGGTGCTGTCGACCCGCGACGCACTCGAGAGCGACTACGACGTGCTCGTCATCGACGACTCGTCGAGCTTCCTCAGCCAGCGGCTGGTGGCCCGGGTGCAGGGACGCCACCGCATCGTGATCGGCGTCTACGACGGGGAGCGGGGCGAGCTGGGCCGGGACAAGTTGCTCGCCATGGGGGTCGACGACACCCTGCGGGCCGACGCCTCCCCCCGCGACTTCCTGGCCCGGATCCGCTCGATCACCGAGCAGCGTCAGTTCGACCGGGCCTTCACCGGGATCGTGACGGTCGAGGGCCGGGACGATACGCCACCGGGCGGCCAGTCCTCGGGGCCGCACGACACCGGGTCCCCGATCCGCTCCGAGTCCGAGGCCGGGGCCCGCGGCGTCGTGGTCGTGAGTGGGCAGGGCGGCGCCACCGAGGTAGCCGTCGGCCTCGCCGCCCGCTTCGCCCGCCGTGCCCAGTCGACGGTACTGGTCGACTTCGACACCCTGGAACCGGCGGTGTGCCAGCGGCTCGGCCTCGACCTCACCCCCAACGTGTTCACCGCGGTCGAGAGTCTCCGTTTCGGCGGCACGCTCGACGGCTCCTTCACCTCCCACCCGGAGGGCTTCGCCGTCATCGGAGGGCTTCCCAGCCCGCGGGAATGGGAGGCGTGCCGGGATGACGAGGCGCTGGATCTCGTGACCGAGCTGGCGGCGGCCTTCCGCCACGTGGTGGTGCGGGTCGGGCGCCACCTGGAGGACCTGACCACGTTCGGGGCCGGGGCCGGCCGCTTCGGGGTGTCCCGGGTCCTGGTGGGGACCGCTGACCATCTGGTCGTCGTCGGCGAGCCGTCCCCCACTGGCGTCACCGCCACCCTGGCCTGGATCGGGGACGCCCGGACCCTGTCGCCGGCGCCGGTCCACGTGGTGATGAACCGGTGCGCCCGCAGCATCTACCAGCGGGGGGAGCTCATCGAGGAGATCACCCGTACCTTCCCCGCCGCTTCGGTGAGCTTTCTCCCCGACGAGCCGCGGGTGCGCACGGCCGCCTGGCAGGGCGAGGTGGTGGCGGCGCGACGGTTCACCAGGGCGCTCGACGTGCTGGTGGCGACCCTCGGTGCCGGGCGCCGTGCCACCGCACCGCCCTCGGAGACTCCGGCGTGACCCCGCCGACCAGGGCCCCGAGCGCCTACGAGCGGCTGCGGGAGCAGGCGGTGGAGCGGATCGAGGACCGCAAGCTCGACGTCCGGAGTCAATCCGACGGGGTGCAGCAGGTGATCCGCGGCGTCGTCGGCGACTACCAGTCGAACGCCCACAAGGGCCTCGCCGAGCCGCTGCGCGACCCGGCCGACATGGAGCGCCGCCTGTGGCAGGCGGTCGCCGGGTTCGGACCGCTCACCGAGCTGCTGGAGAACCCGGCGGTGGAGGAGGTGTTCCTCGAGGGCGACCGGGTCTCCTACATCGACGACTCCGGGGAGCTCCGCTCCCTCATCGCGTCGACCTCGGAGGCGGAGCTGCGTCAGGTCGTCGACCGCCTCCTCGCCGGCACCAACCGGCGCCTCGACAGCTCCAACGCCATCGAGCAAGCCCACGTGCTCGACGGCACCGCCCGCCTCACCGCGGTGGTGCCGCCGGTGTCGGCCCGCCTCTCGGCGACGATCCGCAAGTACACCGTCGCCGACGAGACCCTGGCCTCGATGGTGGAGCTGGGGTCGGTGAGTCGCACCGCGGCGGCGTTCCTGTGGGCGGCGGCGCAGGCCTCGACCTCGATCCTGTTCTCGGGAGCGACCGGCGCCGGCAAGAGCACCTTCATGAGCGCCTGGCTGCGCGCCGTGCCCGACGACCAATGCATCCGCATCTGCGAGGAGGTGCGCGAGCTGCACATCCCGCTCTCACCCCACAGCAGCTACTACGAGGCGTCGCCGGTGACCCTGGAGGGATCGCGCCGCTACTCGTTGCGGGACCTGGTGAAGGTGAGCCTGGCACAACGGGTCGACCTGCTCTGCGTCGGCGAGGTGCGGGGCGCCGAAGCATTCGAGCTGACCCGGGCGGTCAACGCCGGCTGTGGCTTCGCCTGCACCGTGCACGCCAACTCGGCCCGGGACGCCCTCGCCGCCATCGTCAACGCCGCCATCATGGCCGGCGAGAACGTCACCGAGCCGATCGTGCGCAAGGTCTTCGCCGGCTCGATCGACTTCGTGGTACACCTGGAACGGGACATGCGCCGGCCCGAGAACGGCGACCGGGGCATCCGCCGCCAAGTCGCCGAGATCCTGGCGGTCACCCCGTCGCTGGCGACCGACGACTTCACCACCGAGCCGGTCTTCCGTCGGGCCGCCCTCGGCGAGCCGATGCGCTGGACCGGCACCTTCCCGCCCGAGCCGATGGTCGACCGCATCGACCGGGCGCTGCCCGAAGGTGCCTCGGTGGCCAACATCCTGAACGGCGCCTGGAGGCCGGGGCTGTGAGGCTGCTGGCTGCGCTCAGCTCGGCGGCGTTCGCCTACCTGGCGGTGGCCCACCTCGCCGGGTTGGCCCCCAACCCGACCGCCCGGACCACCCGCCGCCCCCAGGTGTCGCGCCGCCAACTCTGGCTGCTCCAGGCGGGATCCGACCTCACCCCCCGCCAGTTCTGGGTCGGCTCGATCGGTGCCGGACTGGTCGCCTTCCTCGCCTTCCTGGTGCTGGCAGGCACCTGGTGGGTGGCCTTGATCCCGGCCGTCGCCGTGTCCTGCGCCCCTTACCTGCAGTACGGCCGGCAACGGGCCCGTCGCCTCGCCGAGGTGCAGCGGTCGTGGCCCGACGGCTTGCGCGAGATCCTGGCCCACGTCAACTCGGGAGCGACGCTGGCGAACGGCATCGAGGCGCTGGCCGACCGCGGTCCGGCGCCGTTGCAGGAGGCGTTCGCCCGCTTCCCGATGCAGGCCCGCATGCTCGGGGTGGTGCCGGCGCTGGAGATCATCAAGGAGGAACTGGCCGATCCCTCCTCCGACAAGGTGATCGAGGTGCTGGTGCTGGCCCACCAGCATGGCGGGGAAACCCTCCAGGTGGTGCTGCGCGACCTCATCGAGACGATGGTGGCCGACCAGCTCACCGCCGAGCAGATCCGCACCGCCGGTCTCGAGCAGCGGCTGGAGAGTGTCGTCGTGGCGGTGGCCCCGTGGGTGATCCTGCTGTTCCTGGCGACGGTGCCCGAGGCGTACCGCGAGTTCTACCGCTCTCCCCAGGGCCGCTTCGTAGTGCTGCTCGCCGGGGCATGGGCGGTGGTGGGGTGGGTGTTGCTGCGGGTTATCTCCCGCCGCACCGAGGAGGTGCGGGTCTTCGGCGGCGGGTCGACCCTCACCGCCGAGCGGGACAAGGCGGGGGCGCGATGACCGACCTCACCCCACTCGAGCTGGTCGCGATCGCCTCCTCGCTGCTGTTCGTCGCCTCGGCGGTGTGGGTGGTGGCGCGACCGCTGCGTCCCCTCGCCGGGCGGGTCCGCCCCTACACGACGGTCACCCGGGTGAGGCTGACCCGCCCCGCCGACGTGCACGGCGCGGCGACGGCCGGGCCGGTCCTCGGCGACGGGACGCTGCGCCGGCTGTTCGGGCCGGTGCTCGACGGCATGGTGCGTGGGTTCGCCCGGCTCATCTCGGCCTCCAACGTCGAGCGCCTCGCGGTGCGGCTACGCCAGGCCGGCCTCTACCCCGACCTCCCCGAGGTGCAGCGAGTCCAGGAGTTCCGCATCCGGGCGTTCGTGCGGGCCGTGGCTATGGCGGTCGGTCTCGGGTTCCTCGGGCTGCTGATCCGCGACCCGGCCTGGATGGTGATCTTCGGCGGGGCGGGCTTCGTGCTCGGGGTGCTGCAGGCCCGGAGCCGGGTCGACAAGGCGATCCTGGCGCGGCGGGAACGGATCCGGGGCGAGTTGTACACGATCAACCAGCTCATCGCGATGCGGACCAGGGTCGGTGGCGGGGTGCTCGACGCCATCCGCCACGTCGTGGTGCGCGGTCACGGCGCCTTCGTCGACGAGCTGGCCGAGGTGCTGCGTCTCCACGAGTCGGGGATGGCGCTGTCGCGCGCCCTGCAGCGGGCGATCCGTCTCACGCCCGAGCCGGAAGCGGCCCGCACCTACTCGGTGCTGGCGACCGCCCAGGACCGCGGCGCCGACCTGGGGGAGACGCTGCTCGACCTGAGCCGCGACCTGCGGGCCGCCCGCCGCGAGGACCTGCAAAGGGCCGCTTCTCGCCGGCGCCTGATGATGGTGATTCCCATCGTCGTGGTGCTGGCCCCGATCGTGCTGCTGTTCATCGGGGCGCCGATCCCGAGCCTGATCTTCCAAGGGGGTTGACCGTGAATCCAACCGTGACGTCCGATGCCGACCGTGCAGGAGGGAGCCAATGAGAACCGTGTGGAGACGAATGGGACGAATCGCCGGCAGGGTCGGCGCCGAGCAGCGGGGCGCGGTGGAGAGCGCCCAGATCTTCGCCTGGATCGTGGTGACGGTGATCGCCATCATGGCGACCGTCGGCATCATGCAGGCCCTCGGCGTCGATGTGCTGTGCTGGATCCGGGACCAGATCGGGATCGGTGGTGCCTGTCCCTGAGCCGTCTCAGGCGGGCGGCTGCCGCCTGCGACGGGACGAGGCCGGGATGACGACGGTGACGACGCTGCTCGCCATCGCCTTCACCGTGCTCACGGCGATGGTGCTCGTCAACGTCCTCACCTTCCTGTATGCCCGTAGCGTGGTGCGGTCTGCCGCCGACGAGGCGGTGCGGGCCGGGTCGCGGGCCGGCGCCGGGGTCGTGGCGTGCGACGCTCGGGCCGAGAACGCCCTCGATGCGCTACTGGGCGGGCCCCTCGGAGACGAGGTGTCGATCACCTGTGAGATCGACCCGGTGTCCGGGAATCTGGTGGCGGTGGCCGACGCCACTCTCCACAGCCCGCTGCCCGGGTTGCCGGCATGGTCGTTCAGCCTGCGAGGTGAGGCGGTGCAGGAGGTGGCGCCGTGAGGGTGCTGCTGCGGCGCCTGCGGCGCGAAGAGGTCGGCGCCTATGCCGTGATCGAGATGCTGCTCGGCGTCGGGTTGCTGCTGTTCCCGACGATCATGGTGCTGGCCCAGGTGCCGGGGATGCTGGAGCGCAACGGGGTGGCGAACCTGGCGGCCCAGGAGGCGGCCCGGGTGATGGTGCTGGCCGACGACGCCGCCGCCGGGCAGGAGGCAGGCATCCAGATCGCCCGTTCCATCGCCGCCAACCACGGGCTCGACCCCGACGTGGTGTCGGTCGACTTCGAACTCGACCCGCCGGTGGGGGAGTTGACCCGGGGCGGGACGGTGACCGCCCGGGTCGAGATCGGGTTCCCGATCGTCACGGTGCCGCTGGTGGGCCCGCTGTGGGAGTCGTTCACGATCACCCGGGAGCACACCGAACGGGTCGATGACTTCCGGAGCTTCCCGTGAGGCGCCGGGCCGCCGGCGAGGCGGGGTCGGTGACGCTGTGGGTGCTCGGGTTCTGCCTGGTGCTGTTCGTGCTGGGGTCGATCGTCTTCGACCTGTACCGGGCGTTCAGCGAGCGGCAGGAGGTGGCGGGGTGGGCCGACGCCGCCGCGGTGGCGGGCGCCACCGCCGTCGACGAGGGCCACTTCCGGGCCACCGGGGAGGCCCGCCTGGTGCCGGGTGTGGCCGAGGCGCGGGCATTGGAGTACCTGGATCGCCAGGACGGCTACGACCCGGCCGAGGTGGTGACGATGGTGGCGGCGACCGAGACCGAGGTCACCGTGTACCTGGAACGGGAGGTCGAGTTCGCCTTGCTCAGCGGGCTGCTGGCAGGCGAGGACCCGGTGCTGGTGCAGATCAGCGGGACGTCGACGCCCCGCATCGGGTCGTGAAGCGCGTGACACCGATGGTGGTCGTGGGGTCTGAGGTGTTGACAATAGCCAACACTGTCTCGTAGCGTCACCAGCGATGAGATCCCAGTTCACCCTCATCGTGGATGGTCCGGACCTGCAGGACGACGCCAATCTGGCGGCTTTGTACGCGGCGGGATGCGACGACGCCACCGCGGGACGGGTCGGCACCGTGCAGTACCTCGACTTCGACCGGGAGGCCGAGTCGTTCCCGGCCGCTGTCGAGGAGGCCGTCGATGCGGTCGAGGGTGCGGTCCCCGGGGCGCAGGTGGTGCACCTCGAGCCCGACGACCTGGTCACCATGGCCGAGATCGCCCAGCGGGTCGGCCGCACCCGTGAGAGCATCCGGCTCTACATCACCGGGGCGCGAGGACCCGGCGGCTTCCCGGCCCCTGAGACCCACCTGCGGAGCCGGCATCGCATGTGGCGCTGGTCGGCGGTGGCGCCGTGGCTCGCCGAGAACCTCGGGGCGGCCGTGGTGGTGGACGATCCGGGTGTCACGCAATGGGTGAGCGCCTTCAACGCCGGTACCGCCTTCCGCAGGTATGTGGCGTTCCTCGACCTCGTTGAGCGGGATAATATCGAGCGGTTCCTGGCGCGGCGCGCCGACCGCGTCGTAAGTGCGCAACGAAGCTCAGTCACACGTGCCTCGTAGGCTCGGTACGGAACGGTGAACATAGAGCCGGCGATCCCACCCAGGCTCATGCGCGGACGGTGGGAGCAGATCAGTCCCGGCGAGGCCGAAGCTCGAATCGGCGGATGGCACCCTCCCGCGCCGAGGCCAGTGCCTGATCGAGGGCTGCGGCCGCCTCCGGGTTGCCGTAGTGGCGTGCCTCGGCCGGCGTCATCACGATGGCCGGATGCAAGGCGACGCCACCGTCCTCCAGCTCCTCCACGACGAGCTGGGTGTCGCTGATTCCGAACCGGGCGAGCGACACACGGCCACGACGATCGACTTGGACGACGCGGCGAAGGGGCAAGCTCTCGTTCTTCGCCATTCGCCGGTACCTTCCCGTCGTGATCAACGCTGGCCAGCGTATCTCACTCGTCTGACTCGCCGTATTGCGCCTTGATCTCCTCGAATCCGTCGCACATGGCATTGATGTAGTCGGGATCGAGTAGTTGCTCGAGGGTTCTCAAGCAGCCCGGGTCCCGGTCGGGCAGCCTCCGTCCCGTCGAAGGTGATCGACCTCCTCGAGATTGGACGCCCCGGCGTGCGCGGTATGCTCGCCCCCAGCTCGGCAGAGGGCCCCTCATGACCGACTGGTCTCCAGATTCGTGGCAAACCAAGATCGCCTTGCAGCAGCCGGTGTATCCCGATGCGGCGAAGGTCGACGAGGTCGTCGCCCAGCTCACCGCATTGCCTCCACTGGTGACGTCGATGGAGATCGAATCGCTAAGAGCGCAGCTCGCCGCATGCGCCCGTGGAGAGGCGTTCCTGCTCCAGGGAGGCGACTGTGCCGAGACGTTCGACTCCTGCAACGCCGACGAGATCACTTCCAAGCTGAAGATCCTGCTGCAGATGAGCCTGGTGCTCGTCCACGGCACCCGCCGCAAGGTGGTGCGGGTGGGACGCATCGCCGGCCAGTACGCCAAGCCGCGCTCCGACGACCAGGAGCTGCAAGGCGACGTGGCGCTCCCGTCGTACCGGGGAGACCTACTCAACCGCACCCCCTTCACCCGGGAGGACCGCACCCCCGACCCGGAACTCCTGCTGCGCGGCTACGAGCGGGCCGGCCTCACCATCAACTTCATCCGAGCCCTCGTCGACGGCGGGTTCACCGACCTGCACCACCCCGAGTACTGGGACCTCGACTTCGTCACACGGGCACCGATGCGCAAAGACTACGAGCGCATCATCGACGCGATCCGCGACTCGATGGAGTTCATGGAGAACGTGCTCGACGCCCGGTCTCCCAGCACCACCCGGGCCGAGTTCTTCACCAGCCACGAGGGTCTCGCCCTCCTCTACGAGCAGGCGCAGACCCAACGAGTCCCCCGCAGCGACGGCTACTACAACCTCTCCACCCATTTCCCCTGGATCGGGATGCGCACGGCCGATCCCGACGGTGCCCACGTCGAGTACTTCCGGGGGATCCGCAACCCCATCGGGATGAAACTCGGGCCGGCGACCACCCCCGAGCGCATCACCCGGCTGCTCGACGTCCTCCACCCCGTCGACGAGCCGGGGCGCATCACCTTCATCTGCCGCTTCGGAGCCGCCCACGTCACCGAGATGTTGCCGATGGCGATCGAGACGGTGCGGGCGACGGGCAAGACGGTCAACTGGACCGTCGACCCGATGCACGGCAATACCGAGATCACCGCCGGCGGCATCAAGACGCGACGCTTCGAGACGATCCTCGAGGAAGTCGAGGCGACCTTCCGCATCCACCACGAGATGGGGTCCGTACTGGGGGGCATCCACTTCGAGCTCACCGGCGAGAACGTCACCGAATGCACGGGAGGCGCCAGGGGACTCTCCGACGCCGACCTCGGGCGGGAGTACCGGTCGACGCTCGATCCCCGGCTCAACTACGAGCAATCCATGGAGATGGCGATGCTCGTCGCCCACCAGCTCCGTCTCGGCTCCCGCTAGGGAGTCGCCGGGCCCACACGCGAGCGTGTCACAGGTGAGCGAAACGACGCCTGCACGATGATCACAGTCGCTTGGCTTCCGGCCATCAAGGGTTCACGGCACCGGATGTGTCGATCGCCGCCCAGGGGCCGGAGCACCGCAGCCAGAGCACGCTCGGGCCATCGCCGGCGCGGGAGATGGTGGTCGCCGGCTCGCCCGGCGACCTTTCGGTAGGCGCCACCCTCATGGATTCCTCTCCGCAGCCGGCGAGCGGGGGCCATCACCACGAGCACCGCCACTGGCGCTCCGCATCGGTGGGTCCGGATCGCTCGGGGATCGGTCACGATCGTCATGCTTCCTCCCCTTGGAAGACGCCACCGGCCTGGCCAGTAGACGTCCTCCCGATACGCCGCGAGCAGGCTCGCGCTGCTGCCAGCCGTCTTGTGCCAAGGACCGCACAGTGTGGAGAGCCCATCTGGCCAGGAGATGCCGGCCACCAACCATGGGGTCCACCGGGCGGACACGGTCGCCGTCCCGTCGCCGTGGCGGGGGAGGAATGCGGTCCTCACGGGCCGGCGCCGGTCGGTTCACCGAGGACCACCGCCGGGTCCATCTCCGGGAGCGAGTCGATCACCGAACCCAGCGAGTAGTCGCCGATCGTCTTGGTAGCGAGGCGGGCCCCGTTGGGCCCCGGAGTGGTGATCTGTGGAGGTCGTGCCCCTCCGGGACCCCCGTGCTGCTCTTGGCCGCGAGCAGATTCCCGGTTCCGGGGATGGAAATGTCAGAGGGACGGGGGACAATGAGAGAGGTCGATCTGTGGAGGTTCCCATGTCCATGCATCATTCGGCGCGATGGCTCATGGCGCTGCTGGTGGGAGTAGCAGGGGCGGCGACCCTGGCGCCGTCACCCGCCGCGACGGCGGACACACCGGAGCCCGAGACCCACTGCGTGCTCCAGGTGCGGTATCAGAAGCCCGACGGGGAGCTGGTGATGGCCCCGGCGCGGTGCTTTGCCAGCTTTGCCGAGGCGGTCGCCGACGCCAGCGGAGGCGCGGTGAGGGTCGACCCGGGGACGCCGGCGGCGGCGCTGTGGACCGATCCCGACCTGCAGGTGCTGCTGTCCGGCTTCGCTCTCGGCACCCACTACGACGGCTTCAACGGCTCCGGCAGTTCGGTGACGATCCGGGGCTCGTCGTGCACCGGCGGCTGGTGGAACACGAGCGCGGCGTGGGACAACCAGATCTCGTCGTCGTGGAACGGCTGCACCCGGCTGAGGCACTACGACTACCCGAACAAGGGCGGTGCGTCGCAGGACACCTACGGGTCAGGCACCACCGACAACCTGTCGACCCTCAACAACCGAACGGAATCCGTCGCCTACCTGAGTAGCTGACGCCGGCAGACTCCGATCGCCGGCACGTGGCAAGATGTGCCGCAATGACGGGCGACCGGAGCGATGCCGAACTCATCGAGGCCTCCTTGGCCGACCCGGAAGAGTTCGGCGCGCTCTTCCACCGCCACTACCACGCCATCTACCGCTACCTGGTCCGGGCGGTCGGCCCCGGCGACGGCAACGACTTGGCGGCCGAGGTGTTCGAACAGGCCTTCAAATCACGGCACACCTACGACCTCACCCGACCAACGGCGCTGCCTTGGCTCTACGGAATCGCCGGCCACCTCGTCTTTGCCCACTACCGGAAGCGGGCCCGGCGGATCCGGCTCCTTCCCGTCACCGACGACAGCCTGGAAGCGGCGAATCCGTCGGGCTGGGTAGAGCCCGGGTTCGAGGACGACCTCATCGACCGGGTCGACGCCGCGACCGCCCATGCCGAGCTGCGCCGTGTCCTGGAGCGGCTGCGGCCCGAGGAACGGGACGTGGTGGGCCTGCACCTGCTTGCCGACCTCAGCTACCAGGAGATCGGCGAGACCTTGGGCATCCCGGTGGGCACGGTGCGGTCCCGACTCTCCCGCGCCCGGGACCGGCTCCGGAACCTTTTTGCAGAAGACGACCAATCACCTAGTGAACCTCCAGGACGATCCGATGAGTGATCCCTTCGATCCATTCGAGCACCTCCGCCGCCTCGCCGGCGACCCCGCACCCACTCCCGAAGAGGAGCGGGCCGCCTTCACGCGCCTGGAACGAGTCATCGCCGCCGATGGGGCCCTCGCCACCCGCCGGCGGTGGCGCATCGGATGGCGTTGGGCGGTCCCCGCCGCGGCCATGGCCATCGTCGCCGCCCTCTTCGTCGGCGTTGCCGCCCTCCAGCCGGGAGCCGCCGAGGCGGCACTCACCGAGATCGCTCACGCCGCCCGCGACGCAACGCCACTCGACATTCCCACGGGCTCTTTCATCTCCCTCGAGTACGACGCGACCAACCTCGGAGTGAGGCCAGGTGAGGAATTCGGGCTTGACCGCGCCAGCGTCGGCTACCTCCTGCCCGAGCACGTCGAGGTCTGGTACCAGCCGGCCACCTCGTTCTACCAGCGTCGGAGCATCGCCGGCGAGCCGATCTTCTTCGATGACGAGGTGCGTGCCGCCTGGGAGGCCAACGGCGGCGCTGAGCGGGACCAGGTGGGAGAGGTGGTGTTCGGGCGCTACACCGGCATCGAGAACGACAACGCCACCACCGACTGGCCCGCCGACGCCGACCGGCTCCGAGAGGCCTTGGAGACCCAGCTCGCCCTCGGCTCTGGCGAGCGGCCGCTCCACGTCGAGCTGTTCGACAAGGCCGGTGAAATCCTCGAAACCGGCGTCGCCGGCCCCGAGCTGCGGGCCGCCATCGCCGAGATGCTGGCCGGCCTGCCGCTCGATCTCGTGGAGCGCCGGCCCGACGGCGCGATCACCCTCGCCGTCACCTACGAGCAGAACGGAGGGATCCAGCGTGACGCCATCACCCTGGGACCGGACGGGACACTGATCGACCGGACCGGGACCGACGTCGACGGCGACACGGAGCTGGGCATCCCTCCCGGCACGGTGGTGAGCGAAGTCACCTACCAGCCGCCGCAGATCGTCACCGACCTCCCCGAATCCTGAGGTCGTTCCGCGGCCGAGGGCAGCCCTCCTCGTACTTCCCGGACGTTCGCCTCAATCCAGGGTCGCCGGCAACACGTCGAAGACCAGATACTCCATGAAGTCGAGGCATCGCATCGGGATGGGGGAGGTCACCACCTCGGCGGCGCTCTCGTGCGTCGTGCCTCCACCCGGGAACAAGAGAGGCTCGCCGAACGGTATCACCGTCCCGTCGGACTTGCGGATCTCGATCCCGTCCCCCACCACCTCGGCCGTCCAGTCTGCAGGCCACAGTGCGAGGAGCGGCCGGTCGTTCGGGCCCACGTCGAGCCAGGTGCACCCGTTGTCGAGCACCAACGTCGCCGGCATGTTGGCGATGGCCTGGTCGCCCTCCTCCGGCGTGTAGGTGACGAAGGCGAACTCCCCGGGAGCGACCCCCTCGGTCGTCGTCGTGGTGGTGTCGCCCGACGACGAGCAGGCGGCGCAGGGCAGCGCGAGTACCAGGACCGAAAGAGCGAAGCGGCGAGCGAACGGCGGGACGCTCATGGCGCTGAGGGGGGCTCCTTGCCGTGGCTAAGGCCTGGCGAATTCCACCTGGGGGAAATGGCACGCCACCGGGTGCCCCTGGCCTCGCTCCACCAACTCGGGCGGATCGGTGGCGCACACGTCCTGCGCCTTCCAGCAGCGCGTCCGGAAGCGACAGCCACTCGGCGGGTCGGCGGGGCTCGGCACGTCGCCCTCCAGCAAGATCCTCCGCTCCTTGTCCCTGAGAGCCGGATCGGGGATCGGGACGGCCGACAGCAGCGCTTCCGTGTAGGGGTGGGCGCTGTTGTCGTACACGTCGTACTCGTTGCCGATCTCGACGATCTTCCCCAGGTACATCACGGCGATGTGGTCGCAGATGTGGCGCACGACCGACAGGTCGTGGGCGATGAACAGGTACGACAGGCCAAGCTCGTCCTGGATGTCCTCCAGCAGGTTGACCACCTGCGCCTGCACCGACACGTCGAGTGCCGAAACCGGCTCGTCACAGATGATGATGCGCGGCTCGAGTGCCAAGGCACGGGCGACGCCGATACGCTGGCGCTGCCCGCCGGAGAACTGATGCGGATAGCGATTGATGTGATCCGGGTTGAGGCCCACCAACTCCAGCAGCTCATGGACTCGGGCCCGCTGTTTCGGCTTGGCGACGACGCCCTTGTGAACCCTCCATCCCTCGGTGATGATGTCGCCGATCGTCATCCGCGGGTTGAGTGAGGCGTAGGGGTCCTGGAAGATCACCTGGATTCTCCGTCGCAGTTCCCGCATCTCCGATCGGGACAGCTCGAAGATGTCGCGGCCCATGTAGGAGGCGTGGCCGCTGGTCGGGTTCTCCAGGCGCAGGATGGTGCGCGCCGTCGTGGTCTTGCCGCAGCCCGACTCTCCCACCAGGCCGAGTGTCTCGCCGCGGCGCAAATCGAAGCTGATGTCATCGACGGCCTTGACCGTGCCGATCTGGTGCTGGAAGAGGATCCCTCGTGTGATGGGGAAGTACTTGACGAGGTTTTCGACCTTCAGCACCACCTCGTTTGAGGTCGGGGTCTGATCAGGCGCGGTCACCGCGGACCTCCTTCCAGAAGTGGCAAGCGCTCACTCGCCCCGGAGCGACCTCATGCAGGGACGGCTCCTCGATGACGCACTTCTCCCTGGCATAGGGGCAGCGGGGATGGAACGGGCACCCCGACGGGATGTGCATGAGGTCGGGAGGAGATCCCTTGATGGGGTTGAGGCGGTCGGTGTGCACGTCAGGCCGTGGAATCGACTGCATGAGCCCGAGCGTGTAGGGATGGGTCGGATCGTGGTACACCTGGTTGATCTCCCCCGTCTCGACCTCCCGCCCGGCATACATCACGACGACGTTGTCGGCCACTTCGGCGACGACGCCGAGGTCGTGGGTGATGAGGATGAGGCCCATGCCGGTCTCCTGCTGGAGATCGGCGAGCAGCTGCATGATCTGGGCCTGTACGGTGACGTCGAGGGCCGTCGTCGGCTCGTCGGCGATGAGGATGTCAGGGTCGAGCGCCAGCGCCATGGCGATCATCACCCGCTGACGCATCCCCCCGGAGAACTCGTGCGGGTAGGAGTTCACCCGCTCTCGGGCCATGGGGATCTTGGCTCGGTCCATCAACCCGATCGCCCTCTCGAAGCCCTCTTTCTTGGTCGCGCCCCGATGGATGCGGAACATCTCGGCGATCTGCCATCCGACAGAGAAGACCGGGTTGAGGGCGGTGAGAGCATCCTGGAAGATCATCGCGATGCGCTCTCCGCGCACCGTGCGTCGCTGTGACTCCGGAAGGTCGAGGAGCTCGGCGCCGCGGAACTTCACGCTCCCTCGAGTGACGTAGCCGGGAGGGGTGTCGATGATGCCCATCACCGCCTGGGCATTCACGCTCTTTCCGCTTCCGGACTCACCGAGGATGGCCAGCGTCTCATGCCGGTCCAGGCTGTAGGTGAGGCCATTGACCGCCTTCACCGTGCCCATGTCCATGCGGAACTCGACGTGGAGATCATCAACGGTGAGCAGCGGCGCCGAGGGATCGAGCGCTCGATCACCGATCGTGTTCTTCTTGTAGGTATCCACGGCTGTCATCAGCGGAGCTTCGGATCGAGAGCGTCGCGCAGGGCGTCACCCATCAAGATGAAGGCGAACACCGTGATGGAGAGGAAGAGCCCGGGGAAGAACAGCAGGTGGGGATCGGTGCGTAGCCGGTTTTGGGCAACGCTGATCATGAGGCCCCAGGAGATAGCGGGGAGCTGGAGGCCGACACCGAGGAACGAGAGCGCCGCTTCCGCCGCGATGATCGTTCCCACGGTGATGGTGGCGTAGACGATCACCGGAGCCAGCGCATTGGGGAGGATGTGACGGCGGATGATCCGGAAGCTGCTCGCCCCCAGAGCACGAGCCGCATCGACGTAGTCGTTCTCCTTGACCGCCAGGACCGACGAGCGCGCCAGGCGGAGCATCGTCGGCCATCCCAAGAGGATGAGTACCGCGCTCACCTGCATGATCCCACGCTGCCCGACGAGGCTGAGGATGAGGATGCCGCCCAGGATGAGGGGGATGGCGAACACCACGTCGGTGGCGCGAGCGATGAGCGTGTCGACGAGACCCCCGTAGTAGCCGGCGATTGATCCGAAGATGAGGGCAACAACGGTGGCGACGGTGGTGACGATGATTCCGATGGCGATCGACACCCGTGTCCCGTAGAGGACACGGGCGTAGTAATCGCAGCCAAGCAGATCCGTACCGAACCAGTGCTCGGCGCTCGGCCGCAGCCGCGCATCCTGCAACGGGCAATCGCGCGGGTTGTAGCCGGGGAAGTTGAAGAGGCCTGGGAAGAGAGCGATGAGAACCATGAGAATCACCAGCAGTGACGAGATGATGAAGATGGGACGCCGCCGTAGCAGGCGCCACGCGTCCGACCACAAGCTTCCTTCCGGCCCAATCGGTATCTCCTCGATCGCCTCCGCCCCTACCAGTGCGGCGCTGGTCATCGGTTCAGTCATAGCGGATCCTCGGATCGAGCACGGCGTAGAGCACGTCCACGACCAGATTGGCGACCATGTACACGACGACGAGGAAGGTGACGATGCCCACCACGACGGCGTTCTCCTGGCTCCGCACCGCGTTGTACACCTCTCTGCCGATGCCGGGCACATTGAAGATGGTCTCGGTGATGATGGCGCCTCCCATCAGGGCGCCGAGATCGATGGCGAGGTAGGTGACCACCGGGATCATCGAATTGCGCAGGGTGTGTATGCCCACCACACGCCGCCGCGAAAGTCCCTTCGAAGTCGCAGTGCGCACGTAGTCGGCACGCAGGTTCTCTACCAGGCTGGTTCGTGTGAGGCGGGCGATGTAGGCCAGCGACACCGAGCCCAGTACCAGCGCAGGCATGAGGAGACTGAAGGTCGGACGACTGGGGTTGTAGGAGATCGGCATGACTCCCAACCTCACCCCCAGCATGTACTGGGCTATGAAGCCCAGCACGAAGATCGGGATCGCAATCACCACCAGCGTGCTTGCTAAGACCAGGTTGTCCATGAAGCCGTTCTTGCGGACGCCGGCAAGGATCCCGGCGAGGATCCCTATCACCACCTCGAAGACGAAAGCCATGAGAGCGAGCCGCATGGTCACGGGCAGCTTGGCGGCCAGCTTCTCGGTCACCTGTTGGCCGCGGAAATCCTCACCGAGATCCCCGGTGAAGAGCCGGCCCATGTACTTGACGTACTGAACGTGAAATGGGTCGTCGAGGTCGTAGCGGTCCCGCAGCGCCTGGCGGGTCGACGGCGACATCTGCCGGTCACCAGCCAGTGCCCGGATGGGGTCTCCCGGCATCAGGTACACGAAGAGGAAGATGATGGCGGTGGCAACGAAGAACACCGGGATGAACTGGAGGATTCGTCGTACCAGATACCGCCCCAAGAGCGTCTCCTTCTTCACCAGGGTCGGGCGGTAGGAATCTAGCGGATCGATCCGGTCCACGCCGAAGGGCGCCCCATCGGAGCGCCCTTCCGCGTCTTCAGATGGATGAAACCGACTACTCGGATTCCTCCTCGGGGGCCGGGTTCATCTCGGCGTAGCCGACGATGTTGTTGTAGAAGCTGTTGTTCTGCTGACCGTTCGGGCCGTACGCCCCGTAGTTCCAGGCGTTCACGAACGACGACGCCGTCACCGGCTCGCCATTGTGGAACGTCCAGTCAGGCTTCAGCACGATGGTCCAGGTCGTGCCTCCGTCGTCCGACGAGACCGACTCGGCGGACAAGAGGAACTGCTCCATCGTGGCCGGGTCGTACTGGACGAGCGGCGCGAAGAGCGCCCGAAGCACGGCGATGCCCTCGGACTCGTTGGAGTTCGTAGGCATCAGGTGCTCAGGCTCAACGAGCGCAGTCGACACGTGGTCGTCGTCTGAAGTGGCCAGGGTGTAGCCGAGGTCTGCGAACGCATCGATCACGATGTTGTCGACGCCCTCGTTCCAGACGTACTGGCTCTTGCCGAAGTACACCGGGATGATCTGGGCATCCTCACAGAGGATGTCCTCAGCATGCTGGTAGAACGGAATGGCGTCGCTCAGGGAGCCACTGGCTGCGAAGGCATCTACGCCATCGGCCAGAGCCTGATCGAAGTCCGGGTTGCTGTAGAACGTGTTGTTCGACCCGCCAACGTCAGGAGTGCTCTCGGTAGCGAACAGCGGCTGCAGGAAGTTGTAGGGCGACGGATAGTCCATGCCCCAACCAAGCCGGAACGGACCGGTGGCGCCCTGCTCGTCGAGCAGCGGCAGATACTCCGACCACTCCATCTGCTCGAATTGGACTGCGGACGTGTCGATCCCGAGGTTCTCGCCCCACTGGTTCACGATGGCCTCGACCCACAGTTCGTGGCCCGAGCCTTCGTTGAACCAGACAACGATGTCATCCTCGAAGCCGGCTGCATCCCACAGTGCCTTCGCCGCAGCTGGGTCGAAGCTCCAGCTGTCGCAGACGAACTCCCGCGCCCCGGCGAGGTTCGGTGGGATCACCGAGTGCGCCGGATCACGGGCACCCTGGAAGACCGTCTCGACGACGAGGTCGATGTCAACGGCCATGTTCAGGGCCTGTCGCACGTCCTTGGTGTACGCCTCCACGTAGGAGGGGATACCGAGGTAGCCGAAGCTCGTGGTGCCTGCCTCAGCGTTCCTTCCCGGGAAGTCGTCCTTGTAGACGGCGAGGAAATCGGGCAGCACCGTGTCCACGACATCGAGGTTGCCGGCGAGGGCCTCGTTATAGGCCGTAGCCATGTCGGCAAAGATCATGAACTCGATCTGGCCGACCTGTGCAGGGTTCGAGCCCGGGTAATCCTCCCACTTGGTCAGCAGGATGTTCTGATCGTGGTTCCAGGTGCCGTCCATCATGAAGGGGCCGTTCCCAATGGGGGCCTCTTCGTAGGCGTCTGGATCGTCGAAGAAGGCATCCGGCAGCGGGAAGTACGCTGCGTAGGCCAAGCGAAGCGGGAACTCGGGGTCGGCGGTGGTCAGCTCGACCGTGAAGGTGGTGTCGTCGACGACCGTCAGGCCGGCCAGCTCGGTGGGCACCTCTGGGGCCGCTTCCGTCGTGGTAGTGGTCTCGTCGGGCGTGGCGGCTTCTGTCGTCGTCGTGGTGGTTGCCGCGACTGTCGTGCTGGTCTCCTCTGTGCTGTCACCGCAGGCGGCTGCGATGAGTGCAAAGAGGGCGATCACCACGAGCAATCGCGATCGTTTCGCAAATGAACTCATGTGGGGTGCCTCCAAAGGGGGATCCTTCTCTTACGTCGTGCCTCTCCACGTTCGGCACCGGAACAACCTCCACGACCAGCACGCCGAAACCAGACGGATTCGCCGCCCAATGTCGAGTCCTCCCGGCCGGAACCGGCCGCAGTCGCTTCGCTTGCTCCGCTTCGAACGGCCCGTCACACCGATGGGCCGCCACCAAGGGTAGCCTTCGCACATGGCAGAAGTCTCGCGCGATGCCCCATCTCCTCGCGCGTACACGGCCCTCTCGTGGAGCGTCCTGGCGCTGACCGTGGTGGTGATCCTGGGCGGCGCGGTGGTGCGCGCCACGGGTTCGGGTGCCGGCTGCGGGGAAACGTGGCCGCGTTGCCGGGGCCACATCATCCCGTTCTCGGCCACGTCGGAGACGCTCATCGAGTTCACGCACCGGATGACGACGGTGGCACTGGCGGTCGCCATCGTCGTTCTCATCGTGTGGACCCGGCGCCTCTTCCCGCCCCGGCACCGGGTGCGGCGTGCCCTGTGGACCGCGCTGGCGCTCTTCGTGATCGAGTCGCTGATCGGGGCCTCACTCGTCGTCTTCGGATGGGTCGACACCAACGCCTCGGTGGGGCGGGCCTTCGTGGTGCCACTCCACCTCACGAACACGTTCCTGCTGCTGGGCGCCTTGGCTCTGGTGGCGTATTTCGCCGGGGGCGGGAAGGGGTTCGAGGTGCATCCGGAGCGACCGTGGGACCGCCGGGTGCTGGGCGGCCTGGTGATCATCCTCGCCGTCGCCGCCTCCGGGGCGCTCAACGCTCTGGCCGACACGCTCCACGAGGCCGAGTCGGTGGTGGGAGGCATCCGCGCCGAGTTCGGGCCGGCGGCCCCGTTCCTGCTGCGGCTCCGCACCGTGCACCCGCTCATCGCCATCGCCGGCGGCATCGCCGTCTACGTCCTCGCCCGGCGTCTCGCGGTGCTCGGAGGGCCGGCGATACGGAGGTTGGCACTGGCGGTGCAGGTGGTGGTGTGGGCCCAGTTCGTGATCGGCGTCGTCAACATCGCTTTGCTGACCCCCTTGGAGGCCCAGCTGGTGCACTTGCTCGCCGCCGACGCCCTCTGGGTGCTGTTCGTGCTCCTCGGCGCCCGGGTGCTGGCGGTGCCCGCCGCCGCCCGTGGGCTGGAGCCGGCCTCCCGCCATCCGGTGGCGGATCCGGTGTGAGCACCCCCCAGATCCGGATCACCGACCCGCGGGCTCCGGCGGCGACGTTCCCGCAGAAGGCGAAGGCCTACCTCGAGCTGACGAAGCCGCGGATCATCGAGCTGCTGCTCACCACCACCGTGCCCGCCATGGTCGTCGCCGCCGGCGGTTGGCCCGACACCTGGCTGGTGCTCGCCACCCTCGTCGGCGGCACCCTCTCCTCGGGCGGGGCCAACGCCATGAACCAGGTGATCGACCGTGACATCGACCGGGTGATGGGTCGCACCCGGCGGCGGCCACTGCCGACCGGGCGGGTGTCGGAGCGGGCCGCGGTCGGCTTCGGGATGGTGCTGGGCGCTGCCGGGTTCGCCTGGCTGTGGCTCACGGTGAACCTGCTCGCCGCCCTGCTCTCCACCTCGGCGTTGCTGTTCTACGTTCTCGTCTATTCGATTGCCTTGAAGCGCACCACGACCCAGAACATCGTGATCGGCGGGGCCGCCGGTTCGGTTCCCACGTTGGTCGGGTGGGCGGCCGTCACCGGCACGCTGGCGCTGCCGGCCTGGGTCATGTTCGCCATCGTGTTCTTCTGGACCCCGCCGCATTTCTGGGCACTGGCGATCCGCTACCGCGACGACTACGCCGCCGCCGGGGTGCCGATGCTGCCGGTGGTGGTGGGGGTGGAGCGGGCCCTCGACCACATCCTGGCCTACAGCGTGGTGCTGGTGGGGGTCTCGCTGCTCCTCTTCGCCACCGGGGCGGTGGGATGGATCTACCTGGCGACGGCGGCGGAGCTGGGCGCCTGGTTGGTGTACGGGACGTGGCGGCTACGGCGCGACCCGGGGGAGGCAATGCGCTTCTTCGGCTACTCCAACGTCTACCTGGCGGTGCTCTTCCTCGCCATCGCGATCGATCCGCTGCTGTTGGGCTGAGCCGGTCGGGCGGTCACACCCGGGCCGGCACGTCCAGGCTCTCCATGAGGGTGCGGACCCGCTGCTCGATGTCGTCCCGCACGGTGCGGACCACCTCGAGTGGCTGGCCGGCCGGGTCGGTGAGCTCCCAGTCCTCGTAGCGCTTGCCGGGGAACAGCGGGCAGGCGTCGCCGCAGCCCATGGTGACGACGACGTCGGCGGCGCGCACGATCTCGTCGGTCCACGGTTTGGGGAACTCGGAGCGGATGTCGATGCCGATCTCGGCCATCGCCTCGACCGCCGCGGCGTTGATCTCGGACCCCGGGTCCGATCCCCCGGAGTAGACGTCGACGGCGTCGCCGGCGAGGTGGCGGAGCCATCCGGCGGCCATCTGGGAGCGGCCTGCGTTGTGGACGCAGAGGAAGAGCACGGCGGGGTTGGTGTCGGCGGAGAGGCCCTCCACCCGAGCGAGCGCCTTGAGGCGGTCCCGGGTGAAGCGCTCGATGAGGATGGGGAGCCAGCTCGTCACGGAGGCCCGCGTCTCGAGGTCGTGGTGGGATTCGGCGATGAAGCGTTCCACGGTCTCGGTGGAGAAGACGCCGCTGAACTCGTCCTGGAGGCGGCGGGCCGACTGCTTGACGAGGTAGAGCTGCTCGGTGGTGAGGTTGGTGCCGGTGACGTCGGTCATGAGCGGGAGCCTCCTGTGAGGGCGTCGACACGGTGCTGGAGCTGGGAGAGGGCGAGGTCGAAGGAGTCGGAGCGGGACGAGTCGACCGGGTCGGGGATCGACCAGTGCCACCACGACTCGCCGGGCGTGAGCTCCTCGTGGGCCTGATCGCACACGGTCACGACCAGGGCGGGGTCGCGCTTCACCTCGTCGAGGCGGCGGGGGTGGGCTCGGGAGAGGTCGAGACCGGCGCGGGCGGCGGCCGCCACCGCTCCGGGATGCACCCGGGCGGCGGGGTGGGTGCCGGCGCTCTCCGCCGGGCGTCCGGTGCGGCGCTTCCACAGCTCGGCGGCGAGCTGGGAGCGGGCCGAGTTCTGGGTGCAGATGAAGAGTACCGGGCCGTCGGGGATGGCGAGCCCGATGCGGAGGTCGGCGAGGGCCTCGAAACGGAGGCGCACGTAGCGGCGTCTCCGGTCGCCGGACGACTCGTGGCGTTCGATGAGCCCGGCCCGATCCAGCACGCCGAGGTGGTGGGCGAGCAGGTTGGAGGGGAGCCCGTGGCGTGATCCCAGTTCGGTCGGGGAGCGGTCGGAGAGGGCGAGGTCGTCGACGATGGCGAGGCGGGCGACATCTCCGAGTGCCGCGTACTGGTCGGCTCGCCGGGTGAGGTCTGGTGGTGCCATGCCGGCACCCTAAGCCTCAACCTCCATTGCGTCAATAGTCATTGAGGGATATTGGGGATCTCACACGAGACGAGTCGGACCATCATGGCGACATGGCGGTGAGCTTCCGACCGGCGCGCGAGGGTGATATCGACGCTCTCGTCTCCCTGCTCGGCCAACTCGGTTACCAACGGACGCCGGACGAGGTACGACGTGGGCTGGCTGCCGAGCCGGGCGCGGAGACGATCGTGGCCGAGGACGGGGAGGTGATCGGCTTCGTCTCCTTCCACACCCGTCATCACCTCCACCAGGGAGCGAAGGTGACCTCGATCGACGCCCTCGTCGTCGATGAGGGACGCCGTTCCGCCGGGATCGGGGCGGCGCTGGTGGCCGAGGTGGTGGGGGCGGCCCGGGCCCGCGGCGCCGTCATGGTGGACCTACACAGCAACCTGGCCCGGGCCGAGGCCCGTCGCTTCTACGAGCGGCTCGGGTTCACCGTCACCAGCAACTTCTTCGTGAAACGCCTCGACGGGTAGGGCGAGACCGGTTCTCCTCGCGTTCCAGCCCGAGGTCGTCGCTGATGAATCCGGTGACGAGCTGTTGAACGGTCATGCCGCTTCCTTTCAGGCGACCCAGCTCGTCACCGTGACACCGCTCTGCTCGGGTGTGACGGCGGTCCAGCAGTCACCGTCCCATTCGAACTGCATGACGATGCCGAGGCCTCCGTCGCGACCGGTGACGCCACCGACCTCGATGCCGACGACACGGTCGGTGAGGGACTGCACCGGCCCGACGCTGAGCAGGATGCCCCGCCCTCCGTCCACCAACCCGTCCGGCCCGAACAGAGCATCGGCCTCGGCGCCGGTGACGAAGTCGAACCGGTCGTCGGCCGCTTCGATGGCCTCCCGCACCGAGGCAGGCATGGCGTGGTGGGCGCTCTCCGGCATGGTGGCGGTGAGCGTCGTGTTGTAGACGAAACGGTCCAGGTCGTCACAGTGCGCCGCACAATACGACTGCAATGCCCGCGCGGTGAGGTCGGCTTCCACCTCCGCGGTGATCGGTCCCGGTGACGGTACGGCCTCCGACGTGGTGGTCGCCGTCTCCGCATCTGGTCCGGTGGCGCATCCGGCGAGCACCAGGACGCACGCCACCGCGACCGTGGCGATCCGCAGCAACCGGCTTCCCATCATGTCGCCTCCTGCAGGCGTCGTCCCCCGTGGGTGACACGCAGTATGGCCCGAATGGGAGGAAACCCGTCGTGAGTGGCGGGCGTGTTGTCAGCCGCTGCGGGCCCGGCGCAGCAGACCCCAGCCGTACCAGCCGAGAGCGGCGGCGATGCCCAGGGAGATGGCGGCGATGACGTAGTGAACCACGAGGAATCCGAGGGAACGATCGTCGCCGATCAGGTTCACGATGCGGTTGAGCCACACGAAGGCGGTCCAGGCGGCGGCGAGCAGCATCACCCAGGCGCTGCGGCGGAGCAGGGATTCGGGTGGTGTGGCCATCGAGCCAGTGTACGGGTGGCGGGGAAGCGGGAAGGCGGCGCCGCGCCGGTAACCTCCGGCCCGTGGACGGGTGGCACACCCTGGTGTTGACGATCGGGACCGTGCTCGTCGCGGCGGGCTTGGCGGCCGTCGTGTGGCGCGAGGTCGGATCGCCGCAACGCCGGGTGGTGGGGCGGCTGCGGGATGCCGTCGAGGTGGGGATGCCGATCGTGGCCGGGGTCGCCCTGCTCGTGTGGCTCTGGGTGGCCCGGTAGCCTGCAGCCATGGGCCACGACAAGCCCCCCGAGATCGACGAGGCCGAGCTGCAAGCCTGGTTCGCGGATCGGATCCCCGAGGGCTGGTTCAGCGGCCCGGTGCGGATCGCCGTCGATCGCGACGAGATCCTCGTGATCGGCACCCTCCCCGCCGAGGAAGGCGGCGCCGATCTGGCGGCGCCGGTGCGGCGGGAACGGTGTGAGGCGCGTATCACCACTCACCGGGAGGAGACCCGGCAGCGCCGGATCGAGATCGCCACCGCCGCCGAGGCCCGGTTCGAGCGCAAGGTGTCGTGGGGTGCTCGGGCCGGGGAGTTCGCCATGCTGTTCACCCACCTCTCGATCCCGGCGATGACCCGGCTCCGCCTTCGGGAGCGCAAGGTGCTCGACACCCTCGTCGACGCCGGGGTGGCGCGCAGCCGCAGCGAAGCCCTCGCCTGGTGCGTCCGGCTGGTCGGCCACAACCTCGACGAGTGGCTCGGCGAGCTGCGGCAGGCGCTGGTGCAGGTCGAAGACGTGCGCCGCAAGGGCCCTTCCGCCCAGTAGCGGGTCCCCCGGTATTGCGTCGACGGCCGCGGCCCGGTATGTTGTCGCGGCGATGACATACGGCTTCTCTTTCGCGTATCCCTTTACCGGGCTGTCGGCCCGGGTGGAGGGCACGCGGTAGCAGAAGCCGCACACGAGAACCCCCCAACCCGAAGCCGGCAGAGGCTTCGGGTTTCTTTGTGCCCGGGGCCGCCGCCACAGGAGAGCACCATGAGCAGCGAGCGTCCGGAACCGATCCTGAAGAGTCACCGCCGCCCCGACGTCGAGACCACCGTCTTCGCCGTCGGCAACGTCAAGTTCGGCGACGGCTCGTATCCGGTGATCGCCGGGCCGAGCGCCGTCGAGAGCGAAGACCAGATCATGGCGGTGGCCGAGACAGCTGCCGCGTCGGGCGCGTCGATGTTGCGGGCCGGGACGTTCCGGGCGGAGACCTCGCCATACTCGTTCAAGGGACTGGGTCGCGAGGGCCTCTGGCTCCTGGAGAAGGCGGGTTACGAGACCGGCCTTCCCACCGTCACCGAGGTCATCGAGCCCGGCCACGTCGAGATCGTCGCCGAGCACATCGACATGATCGAGGTTGGCCCGGACAACATGCAGAACTTCGTGCTGCTGCGGGACGCGGGCCGGGCGGGCAAGCCGGTGATGCTGCACCGGGCCGCCGCCGCCACCATCGACGAGTGGTTGCTGGCCGCCGAGTACATCCTCGCCGAGGACAACCCGCGGGTGCTGCTGTGCGAGCGGGGCAGCCGCACCTTCGATCCCCGCACCTCCGACTCGCTCGACATCACCGCCGTCCCGGTGGTGCAGCACCTGTCGCATCTCCCGGTGGTGATCGACCCGGCTCCGGCGATGGCGGGCGACGACCTGATGCGCCCGCTGGCGCTGGCGGGCCGCTCGGTTGGAGCCGACGGGCTCGTGGTGGCGGTCCACCCCGACCCGGCCCATGCTCTCGCCGGGAACGGCAACCAGCTCGACCTCGCCGCCTTCGAACGGCTCATGGAGGATCTCGGCATCCCGACGCTGCGGGACGAGATCGACCGCATCGACCGTCAGCTCGTCAAGCTGGTGGGCCGGCGCCTCCAGAGCTCGATCGAGATCGCCCGCATCAAAGCGTCGCGCGGCCTCTCGATGCGGTCGCCCGACCGTGAGGCCGAACTGATCCAGGAGGCGCGGGAAGACGCCATCTCCCTCGGCGTCGATCCCGGCTACATCGAGAAGTTGATGACCCTGGTGCTCGACCACAGTCGAGTCGCCCAGGAGGCGGCGATTACCGCCGAACCTCCCGAGGCGGCGGACGTGTGAACCCCTCGCTCGTCGTCGGCACGGACGGAGTGACCCGGTGCAGGTGGGGTGCCTCCGCCGAGGACTATCAGCCATACCACGACGACGAGTGGGGGTTCCCCGTGGCCGACGATCGGCTCCTGTTCGAGAAGCTCTGCCTCGAGGGGTTCCAGGCCGGGCTGAGCTGGCTGACGATCCTGCGGCGCCGGGCCGCCTTCCGGGCGGCGTTCTCCGGCTTCGCCATCGACACCGTCGCCGGCATGACCGAGGCCGACGTCGAGCGTCTACTCCACGACGAGGGGATCATCCGGCACCGGGGGAAGATCGTGTCGACGATCAACAACGCGGCCCGGACCCGGGAGGTCATCGACGAGGTCGGCTCGCTGGCGGGGCTGGTGTGGAGCTACGAGCCCGACCCGGAGCACCGGGTCGTCGCCCCCGTCACCCCCGAATCGACCGCTCTCGCCAAGGACCTGAAGCGGCGCGGCTTCACGTTCGTCGGTGCCACCACCGTGTACGCCTTCATGCAGGCGATGGGGATCGTCAACGACCACGAGCCGCAGTGCGACACCTTCGCCCGGGTCGAGGCGGCCCGGGCCGCGTTCGTACGTCCGGTGCGCCGAGACCGCTGAGCGTCTCCTTTCTCGTCCCCCCTGGGATCAGGGGGGACCGGGGAGCGG
>Ga0315548_1000696_pt1 | contig 30933 bp, 23 predicted proteins | sample SalMarSW160110MG_2_FD_202540 | JGI IMG/M metagenome (GOLD analysis project Ga0315548, IMG submission 202540) | Salt marsh sediment microbial communities from the Plum Island Ecosystem LTER, Massachusetts, United States - Salt Marsh Sediment SW1601-110 ... | reverse complement strand
CGGTGGTGCTGATATTAATTGTCGGGTCCTTTGCATTGCTGGCGACATACGCGGCATATTTTGGAAGCATATTCGTCTCAAAATGCCATGAAGACTCGCTTGTAACCATGAAAGAAACTGGAGGGAAATTAGCTGGTGCAGTGTCTTGTCGGGGTGGAGATGGCTGAGAACAACAAGCTGGAAAGGAAAAATATCAAAATATGTTTACTTGGTGCCGATTTTGACACCGGTAATATGGGAGTTGCTGCGCTTGCCGAAGCCAGTATAAAAGTCATCCTAAACCGCTGGCCTAATGCAGAGGTAACATTACTTGGAAGTTCAGTTACTGCTGGTAAGGACCAACTAAAATTATCAGGCCGAGAGGTCAAGATAAATAAACTTCCCATAAGGTTTTGCTGGAATGTATTCCTGCCTTGTCATTTTGTTGTGTTTTTCCTGAATGCTGTGTTACTGAAGTCTTTACCTTGGAATTGGTCCAAAAAGCTTTTTTCGACGATAAATCCATATGTAAGGGCTATCCTTGAAACTGACGTGGCGTTAGACATTACCGGCGGTGATAGTTTTAGTGATATCTATGGTATGCGCAGGTTTGCGTTAGGGTTTCTGCGCAAATGGATTGTTCTGCTGTTCAACAAAGATTTGATAATGTTACCTCAGACTTATGGGCCGTTTAAGCGACGCGTAGCCAGGGCTATGGCCCGACACATTCTAAATCGTGCCAGTTTGGTCTATTCGAGAGACTGGGCGGGTATAGACTTTGTAAACGCACTGCTTAATAACAGCCGGAACGGGAAAGTCAGATTCGTTCCTGATGTTGCCTTTGTTTTGGACTCTCGGGAACCTCAAAATACTGATATCGACAAACTAAAGAAGTTCAAATCCCGAGATACCATCGTTGTAGGGCTAAATGTCAGTGGTCTTCTCTATAACCATGGTCATACAAGAAACGAGAGGTTTGGCCTTAAAACAGATTATCGGCAATTAGTTTACCGGCTCGCTCGGCTGCTTCTTGAGAATGACAAGGTCAAGCTTCTTTTAGTCCCGCACGTTGTATCTCCAGCTCCTGTTGGAGTAAATGACTCTGATGCGTGCCTTGAACTCTATAAGCAGTTGGGTCGAGAATATCCCGGCAGAATATTCTTGGTGAAAGGCGAGTACGACCAGGGTGAAATCAAGTATGTAATAGGTCTGTGTGATTTTTTTATTGGCTCACGAATGCACTCCTGCATAGCAGCATTATCGCAGTATATTCCGGCAGTTGGAATTGCCTACAGCAAGAAGTTCGAGGGCGTTTTTGAGAGTATTGGGGTTGAAGATTATATCGCCGATGCTTGTCAGTGTAGTGAAGATGAACTACTGCGGATAGTTCGGACATCTTTCGAGAAGCGTGAACAAACCAGAGCACATTTAAATAAAGTAATACCAGAGGTCAAAGCAGAAATCTTGGAAATGCTGTAAGAAAGAGAAATTCTTGCAAGATGATAATGGAGTTCATCAGTCTAAGGCATATTCTTGTGAAAGGTGAGGTGTTTATGGATTGGTCTGTTATTGTTGCGGTGCATAATGACGAGGCTGTGCTAAATAGCACATTACTTCGGTCACCGGTTATAAAGGGAGGGCGCCGGGTCCTTTGTCAAAGGAACTACCCGAGCGTGGCCAGAGCGTACAATGCCGCCATCCGCGACTGTCCAGACGACATCCTCGTTTTCACGCATCCGGATGTGTATCTGCCGGGGAATTGGTGTGCGGCTTTTGAGAGGTCTTTGGACTGGCTAAGCCGGAACGACCCTCAGTGGGGCGTGTTGGGGCTCTTCGGGATTTCTCGGGATGGCTCTGAACTTGGGTTTGCCTATTCGACGGGAAGAGAGGGGTTTATCGGTGTCCCTTTCGCCGAACCTTGCGAGGTGCGCACGCTGGACGAATTCGTCTTCATTGTGCGGCGGAGCAGCGGACTGACATTCGACGAGAAAATCCCCGGCGCTCAGAGCCAGCTATGCACAACCGACCTCTGCTTGGAATCCGAGCGCAGGAAACTGAGATCATACGTGCTGCCATGCTTGGCCCTGCACAACAGTAATCGTTGGAACTACATGCCACTTGGATTCTGGAAAAGCTACCTCTATATGCGGAACAAGTGGCGCGCGGCACTTCCGGCCCAAACGACTTACACGAATATCACCGTCGGTTGTCTGCCGATGATTAGGAACACCTTGAGAAGCGTTCTCGGGTCAAAGCCCTGGAAGCATCGGGTGGTCACCAGAGTCTCCGACCCTGAAGCGATATATGAACAGGTGAGGGCGAATCTGATTTCTGCGATTAGCTAGAGCCTGTCCGGTCTGGCGAAATTTGATTTGTAATCATAATGAGATTAGAACTGTTTGCCTCCACAAAAAGACAGTAACATAAAATGCAATCTTGGATGGGTGGATTAGTCCTGAGAAAAGTTGAACCATATCGGTTGAAATAGTATGAGAGGTGCTTTAGCCCACGGGGTTTATCGGTGCGTTATGAAGCTCATCCGATTGTGAGGACCCTCGAATGTGTTTTCCGACGGAACTGGGGCGAGCCGTTGAAGGTTTTAAACACGATCAAATTTACAATTGGCTGGAAGAATAAGAAATAGGTGGCCTAACCAATGCAAAACGTAACTTTACTAATCGGAATTGCCTTTTCTATCCTAACCCTCACTTTGCGGCCGGCGTATGCCCTGGGTGCGTTTATTACATCCTTGTTGTGGTATCCCAGTTGGCTGAGATTCAGTGTGGGTACTATCGACATTTCCGCCGGTCGTATTGTTGTTTTCGTCCTGCTTTTGCGGTGCTTATTGGATAAGCGAATCACCGATAAGTTCATATGGTCACGATTGGATACATGGGTCACATTGAGTATGGTGGTATATGTGGGCGTAAACCTTATTACACTACCATTATCAGTTGCCCTGGAGAACCGTGCCGGCTATGTGATGGACACATGGTTTGCCTACATGGTTGCTCGCCTGATAATTACCGATAAGGCGACGATAATATCTGTGCTCAAATTTGTTAGCATAGCTTTGATGCCATTGGCAATTTTGGGTATAATTGAGTCCAGTACGGGGTGGCAGCCTTTCGTTGGCCTGAAGCGGTTTTGTCCCTGGTGGACAACAATGATGGATAGGTGGGATTCGGCCTCAGAAGCACGTATGGGGCTCTACCGCGCCTTTGGTCCCATTACTCATCCGATCAAGTTCGGCTGTGCTCAGGTGATGTTTATTCCTCTGGTTTTTTGTCTGCGGCATCAAAGAGGGAACTGGCGTTTTTTTGCTTACGTAGCTACCGGATTCGTATTGCTCGGCACACTCAGTAGTATGTCCAGTGGCCCGTGGCTTATGGCAATAATGGCAATCTTCTGTCTGATAATGGAGAGGTACAAGGCCTGGGTCAAGCCAATGATAATATTCTTTATCATTTCCTGTGGAATCGTTCAAGTCATCAGTAACAGAAATATCCATCATGTCATCGCTTCCTATGCAAGTGTCATCGGGGGCGCAGGTGCTCACCGTGCCAAGCTCATTGACCTGGCGGCAGAGCATTTTGATGAATGGTGGGCGCTTGGATATAAAGGACTTGACCCTGGCTGGGGACCCGCGTTGGGTATGGCATTTACCGATGTCACGAATATGTTCGTTCTAAATGGAGTGTACTACGGTATTCTTGGTGTCATCGCTCTGTGTGTGGTCCTGGTTGTAGGTCTGCGCATTGTGATTCGCCTGCATAATTGTTCAGATAATCCCCAATTGAAAGCATGGGCCTGGGGTCTGGGGAGTTGGTTCATTATTGTGATAGCAGGCTTCTCATCAGTCGGTTTTAGCGGGCAGGTTGAGACGTTGTTTTACATAATTCTCGGCATGGTCGGTTCGTCCGCGTATTTGACGAGGGCGTTTCCAAAAATGGCGATAAGCAAAGCACAATAAGTGTATTGTCTTGTGGTGGTACATAAAATTATTACCGGATCAATATTATGAAAAGGAATCTCCCGACACATCTTTCCAATGGATATGAAGTCAGTGTCGCCCAAAGCGTCGCTGAAGTTGAGGGGATTCGTCCGATTTGGGAACAGATGCAGAGTCGTGAACCCTTTCCTGTTGTTAATGCAGATATCGACAGATACCTTTCTGTGCTCAAAGCGAGCGGCGACAGTGCCCGACCTTACATACTGCTGTTTCGTCAGCGGGGCGAGCCAAATACTATGGTAATAGCACGTCTGGAAAAGCATATGGTCGAGTGTAAGATTGGATACAAAGTGATATGGGCTCCTTCGGTTTGCTGCTTGACTGTCGTTTACGGAGGTATTTTAGGAGCGCGTGACACAAGGATCTGCACTTTAATCGTTAGAGAGTTGCTTTCTGTTCTGCACCGACGCGAAGCTGATATGGTATTCTTCAGCCAATTAAAAACAGACTCAATTATCTACCGAAAAGTCAGAACGCTCGCTCCGTTCGTATGCCTGAACCATCTGTCCGATGTAGGGTCTCACCGGAGTATGACCATTCCAGCGTCAAGTGACGAGTTTTACCACGCACGCTCTAAGAAGCACAAAAAGCACCTTAGGCAATACATAGCGAAGCTTGATAAGGAGTGTGAAGGCGACGTAAAGCTTGTTACGTACTCGAAGGAAGAAGATTTGGATGAAGTGATATCAGTTATTTCGAAAATCTCACGAACAACATATCAATATGCTATAAACAAGGGGGTTGTAAATGATTCTTTCACCAGGACGTTAATGAACACAGCTGCCGAACGAGGTTGGTTTCGAGCCTATGTGTTATATGCTTCCGGTGAGCCTTGTGCGTTTCGTCTAGCACTGCATTACGCGGGTACGTACTTTGGCATTGGAATCGGATACGACCCAAAATGGTCGAACTACCGCGTTGGTACTATCTTATTCATCAAAGTACTGGATAAACTGTGCTCGGAGAATACCGTGCACACACTTGACTTTGGCTTTGGGGATGCAGATTACAAGAGAAGCTATGGAGACACCTTATGGCAGGAGACCTCTGTTTACATTTTTGCGCCGAGGCCATATCCGGTGATTGTCAATGTCCTACAAACAGCCACAGTGGTCCTAAATGCCAGCTTGAGGTATGTTACGAACAAAGCACGTATAGCCAATTGGGTCAAGCGTTGCTGGCGTAATTCATTACAAGTCACAAAGAATAACAAGCATAAAACTGGGGTAAACAAACCATAACTTTACTTATTTCAAGTATTTGCGTAGTGGTTTTTCTTTACATTTGCGTTCCGTGGCTCCATGGCAGATATTCAAGGTGGCTTCTCAAGTGTAGAGCCGTTAACGCCAAGGCTCTTGTAATGACTTTCGATGACGGCCCCGGCAGTAAGTTGACACCGGTTATTCTGAATGTGTTAGCCCGGAATAATGCAAAGGCTACGTTTTTCCTGGCTGGCAGAAACATCGCAGGCCGAGAAGAAATTGTCCGGCAAATAGCTGCTGGCGGCCACGACATCTGTTCGCACGGCTATGACCATTTGCACCAGTGGAAGGTTTCACCAATTCGTGCAATCAAAGATATCAAGCAGGGTTGGCAGGCAATCGATAACGCTTTGGAGAGCAATCGTGGTAAATACCCTTTTCGGCCGCCCTATGGGAAGCTCAATCTTATATGCTTGATGTATCTGCTGTTTTGCCGGGTCCCGATTGTTTATTGGTCACTCAATGTAGGAGATACATGGCCACGTGCTTGCTGCGATCAGAATAGAATAGCTTCAGTTATCGAGAGGGTAGGCGGTGCTGTTACATTGGCCCACGATTTCGACCGTTCCGATAGCAGTGCAGATGACATGGTTATTGAGTCCATTCGTTTGGGCCTTAATGCGGCAGCGAAAGCAGGCGTGAAAATATTCACGGTGTCGCAGTTGCTTCAACTGTCAAGAAGAAAAAGCTCTAAAAGTCGATGGGAGTATTCAGTATGAAAATTGGATTGGTGTATCCCGGCAAACGATCTATTGACAAACAGATGCCTTTGGGCTTGGGTTATTTGGCATCGTTCCTTTTGAGCAAGAACGCCGGTATCGAGATCAGGGTGTTAGATACGGGAATCGCCAACAAAAGAGAGACTGCATCTTTCTTTGCTGACAAATATGACATTGTCGGCATTAGCGTGACAACCAGGGCGTTTACAGAGGCGGTCGAAATAGCGAAGACACTCAAGCAAATTAGTCCTGGTCTACCTGTAGTTTTTGGTGGACCACATGTATCCATCATGATGCAGCAGGTAATGGAAGAACCATTGATAGATTTTGGCGTGTACGGTGAGGGCGAATTGACTTTTAACGAATTAGTCAAGCTCTTCAGAGAGGATTCTAATCGACCCAGTGCGGAATCTTTCGCCAAGATTAAGGGATTGATTTACAGAAACAACGGCGGTGTTGCAGTGCCCCCCCCCAGAGAACTGATACAGGACTTGGACAGCTTACCTTTTCCCGCCTTTCATTTATTCCCCATAGAAAGGTACCCTGGAAAACATCAAATGATTACGAGTCGGGGTTGCCCATTTTCATGCGTATTTTGTGCCTCGTCACAGATTTGGAAAAGAAAATGGCGTGCCAGAAGCCCGGAAAACATCGTGGCGGAAGTTGAGTATTTGATAAAGACTTTTAGACCAAGACCTATTGATTTTCACGATGATAACTTCAACGTAAGCCGCAAAAGGCTAAACGCGATATGCGATTTGTTTATCGGGAGGAATCTCAGAATTCCATGGAGTCTTTGGGGATTCAGAGCAGAAGTAGTGGATGCCGACATTGCACGGAAAATGCGGCGAGCAGGATGTACGAACGTGGCAATTGGAGTGGAGTCAGCCAATAATGAGATGCTGGTTCGGATGGGGAAGAATGTCACTATTGAACAAATAAACACGTGTATTGATTTTCTACATTCAGCAGGAATAGACGTGATTGGGCAATTTATGATTGGCAATCCCGATGAGACTTTGGAAACTGTTAGAGAGTCAATAAAATTCATAAAAGAAAGCAAGCTCAGCAAGGCCAATTGGGGTTGCGCAGTGCCATTTCCCAGTACGGGCCTTTGGGATTATGTTCAGGAATGCGGACATTTTCTTGTCGAACCAGATTGCACCAGATTTGAAGAAATAGAGCCCAGGCTGATTTTTGAGACGCCGGATTTCAGCAAGGAGGATCGATTGGCGGCACTGAGACTTGTGAGAGATGCCGGAATGCTGCCAAGCGGGTCTGAGTTCAAAAGTTTGTTCCGCAAACTCAAAAAAGCTGCTTCACGCATATGGTTCAAGTACATATATGGATACCTGCCCCGCTGCGTTTCATATAGACTGTACTTTTTCTTGAGAATACTCAATACGAAAGTCTCACGATCGCGTCGGTAGCTCTTTCCATTGAATAGAACAGCGGGATTTGGAGTTCTTCGGAGTCAGAGCTTGTTTTCGTTTACGGAGATGCATCTATAGAAATGTGGAAAGGTTGAAAGAGGGGAGCAAACTCGAAGCAAGTGTTTCTATTTTTCTATTTGTAATATGTGTGGAATTGCCGGCATAATAAATCTTGATGGGAAGGCAACCCGTCAGGCAAGAGACATCCATAGGATGACCGATGCTATGAAGCATCGTGGTCCTGATGACGAAGGATTTCTCCTTCAGTCGAGGGATGGTCATAAGGTGCTTTACGGGGACGACACACCAACTGACCCTGAAGGGGCCGAGCCGGTCTGTCCCTACCCGGAAGATCACATTGCCAATGTTTACGGGTCTTCCTCACGCATAGCGTTGGGGCATCGCAGGCTTTCCATCATTGATTTGTCGTTTTCGGGTCATCAGCCGATGAATTATTTAGGCCGGTACTGGATAGTCTACAATGGTGAAATCTACAACTATATCGAACTGAGGCATGAACTGGAGGCAGCAGGGTATTCCTTTCATTCTAAAACCGATACAGAAGTTGTGATGGGTGCTTATGATAAATGGGGAAATAGCTGCTTGAAGAGATTCAATGGTATGTGGGTCTTCGTGATTTATGATTCGGAGGAGGATAAATTCTTTATCTCTCGTGACAGATTTGGCATCAAACCTCTCTATTATTATAAGGATGACAAAATATTTGTTTTTGCGTCAGAAATAAAAGCCCTGCTGGCGCACGAAGAGATAAGAACCTCACCAAATCTCCAGTATTGCAAGGAATATATCCGAAGCGGTCCGCAAGAATACCTGAAAGAGACTGCATTTGAAAATATTTTTCGGTTCAACCGCGCAAGTTTTCTGGAGATAAAGGCCGATGAACTGAGAAGGTCCGATGTAAATGAACAAATGTTTTGGGACTATAGTCCCAACTTGCGTTATGAGAGATATGACGAAAAGAGAGCACAAGAATATGCCCAACAATATTATGACCTTCTGGCAGATGCCGTTGGAATTCGATTGCGAGCGGACGTGAGACTTGGGACGGCATTGTCAGGAGGATTGGACAGTTCGACCATAGCCTATCTCGTCAATCAACATTTGAGGGAAAAAGGGGAAACGAAAAAGCAAGAGACATTTTCCAACGTGTACAAATCGGATGGCGTCCGAGACTGCGACGAGAGTGCCTATATCGATGAGCTGGCTCGCTGGCTCAACGTTAATTCCAATCAGATCGAGCCTCAAACAAAAGATATCATCCGGGAACACAGGAAAATGATTTATGCCATGGAAAACCCCGCGGTTGGCATGAATATGGGAGGATGGTACACGTTCAAGTGTGTGTTTCAATCCAACGTAACCATTAATCTTGATGGACAGGGGGCGGATGAGCAACTGGCAGGTTATTCTAAGTATCTGTGGCGGCATCTTATAAATATGCCGTTAAGAGATATTCCACGAGAAGTCAAGGTATGTTCTCGTTTACCAGGCGTCATGAAAGTTAAGATACTAATCAGTATCCTAAGTAATATTTCGATGAAAGTTCTCGGGAGAAAAGTTCTAATAAAGGTGCTTAAGATGGTCGGGGTCAGTGATGCAGCATCTGTCCTCGCAGCCGTCAACGAAGCACTATACAATGATACAATGAATTATCAACTCACAAACCTTCTTCACTTCGGAGACAGTCAATCCATGGCTCATTCGGTCGAATCCCGAGTGCCGTTCATGGATTACAGGCTGGTAGAGTTCCTAGCCTCTGTTCCGGCGACATACAAAATCCATAACGGTTGGACAAAGTATATCGCAAGACTCGCATTGGACAAGAAATTGCCTGACAAGATCACCTGGCGAAAGGACAAAATGGGTTGGCCTGACCCCACTGATTACTGGCTTCGTGGGGACTTTAAAGAATGGATGTGTCGAGAAATAGAATCCTCTGTTTTTTTGAAGCACCTTGGCGTAGATCACGATATTAGAAAAAGAGCTTCGAGCAATGAAGATATTGCCAACCTGGTCCGGCTATTGAACCTGAGCGTATGGCACAAGAGGTTTTTCGAAGAGGCATCTTTGAAAAAAGCACAGGGAGATATGCCCGTGGTCGATCGGAAAGAATATATCACGTAAAATGGACGTTTCTATAGTTATTGTCAATTGGAATACGAGAGAAATTCTGCGGAATTGCCTGGCTAGTATTTACACACAAGCCGCTGACGGTATTGGGTTCGAGGTAATAGTTGTTGACAACGCTTCCGGAGATGACTCTGGGGCAATGGTAAAAAAGGAATTTCCGGAAGTAGTTCTAATACAAAACATCATAAATAAAGGTTTTGCCGCTGCCAATAACCAGGGCATAGTCGTATCTCATGGGCGATATGTATTGTTGCTGAACAGCGATACCATAGTGCTTAAGGACGCTTTAACCAGTGCCGTTGCGTTTGCTGACCGGAACCCGGAAGCAGCTGCAGTAGGATGCCGCGTACTGAATCCGGACAGATCTTTGCAACAAACATGCTTTATGTTTCCGTCGATACTAAACATGATTCTGTCAACGACATACTTGTACAAGCTGTTTCCTCGCAGCCGTTTCTTTGGTCGTGAAAGGATGTCTTGGTGGGATAGAAGCGATGTACGTGAGGTGGATGTTGTTACCGGCTGCTTCATGATGGTGCGTCGCGAAGCGATTGATAAGGTCGGTGTGATGGATGAGCGGTTCTTTATGTATGGCGAAGAGACCGATTGGTGTTGCCGCTTCAAAAAGGCTGGGTACAAAGTACTATTCACGCCGTTTACAGGAATCATCCACTACGGAGGTCAAAGCACCAGGCAGGCTGCCACGAGAATGATATTCTTTAATAAAGGCGGCACGCTGCTTTTCCTCAAGAAGCACAAGGGGTATTTTGCCTATGCTTTGGCGTGTCTATTAACGGCATTATTTCTCTTTCTAAGAGTACCCTACTGGCTAATACGAGCCTTAGCTTCAAGTAACAACAGAAGAAGTGAACATTTGAAGAGAGCATGGACATATATTATGGGTGGATTCTATGCTATCGCTGGTGGTTCGGGCCTGTATACAGCGAGGTAGAAGTTGGACGTGGAGAAAGTATGAAGAACGGAGAAAGTATGAAGAACATAGATGTTATTTGTTTTGGTGGTAATGACTGGTGGTATCATAACCGTAACCACTTTGACACGCGGATGATGGAACAGTTTGCAAAGTTTGAGAATGTTCTGTATGTAAATTCTGTTGTCATGCAAAAACCCAAGCTCAGTCAAGGTAGGAAGTTCGTCACCAAAGTGGTTAGGAAAACGAAGAGTATTCTCAAAGGCTTGCAGAAAAACGATGCGGGATTTTGGATTTATAGTCCATTTTCGTTGCCGGTGCATCATATTGGCGGGTTAAGAATGCTCAATGGGCTTATTCTGCGATTACAACTGCGGTTCATGATTTGGAAACTTGGTATTCGTATGCCAATCGTTTGGGTGGCCTGTCCGGCGGCTTGTGATGCGGCCGCCAGGATAAAAAAGGTGAAATTAGTTTACCAGCGGACGGACCGGTTTGAAGAGTATCCTAACGTAGATGTCAAAACAATCAGTCAGTATGACCGCAGGTTGAAAACTGATGCTGACCTAACAGTTTTTGTAAGCAAAACCTTGTATGAGCAGGAGTATCATCAGTGCAAAAAGGCGATTCTTCTGGACCACGGCGTTGATTATGAGATATTCGCTACGGCGGAAAATACCAAAGAAGCACCTTTAGACATAAGGGATATAGAGGGGCCAATTGTGGGGTTTTTCGGCGGCATTGATGACCACACCTCTGATATTGGCTTAGTGAAAAAAGTTGTTGAACTACTGCCGGAGATGAGCTTCGTGTTTATAGGTAAGGTGTCGGTTGATTGTCAAGATTTACTTTGCAGGAAGAATGTCAGAATGCTGGGGCAAAAACCTTACGAGCAAATTCCACATTACGGCAAATGTTTTGATGTAGCTATTATGCCGTGGAGACAGAATCGCTGGATCCAAGCGTGCAACCCAATCAAGCTCAAAGAATATCTGGCGCTTGGAAAACCTGTGGTCAGTACGCCATTTGCTGAATTGCAAAAGTATCGGGATGTAGTGTATGAGGCCAAAACGCCCAGAGAATTTGCTAATAGCATTAAAGGCGCCATAAGGCACAACGATCCTAAGCTTGTTATGGAAAGAAGAGAAAAAGTCAAAAATTCTTCTTGGGACAGCAAGGCAGAATTAGTTTTGAAAGAGCTTTTAGGTAAGGACTTTAATTGTCAAGTCAGGAACTAATAGCCAAGCGTAAAAAGAATTTGCGAATATGTTTAGTTGCATCGGCGGGAGGGCATATAAGTCAATTGCTAAGACTAGCGGAAAGCTGGAAGGGATATGATTCGTTCTACGTCACGACAACGCAAGTTGTGGGGGAAAAGCTTCAGCAACATGGCAGAGTTTATGTTGTTGGGGAGTGCAATCGCCAGCATCCGATACGTGTGGTTAAGGTACTGCTGCGATGCATCAGGACAGTGTGCAGAGAAGGGCCAGATGTGGTAATAAGTACGGGCGCAGCGGCGGGCTGTATAGTATGTTTTTTGGGTAAAATCGTAGGTGCGAAAGTAATTTGGATCGACAGTATAACTAATGTGGAACGGATATCACTGTCCGGAAGAATGGTCAGATACATGGCGGACCTTTTTCTGGTGCAATGGGCGGAACTTGCGGAGCAATATAAAAATGTAGAATATGTGGGTGCGGTGATATGATTTTCCTGACCGTCGGAACACAATTTCCGTTCGACCGTCTTGTTAAAGCTGTGGATGATGCCTTTAACGATGGTTTGATTAATGAAGAAGTATTTGCCCAGATAGGAGAAACTTCATACAGGCCACGCAACTTTGAATCAGTAGCATCCGTGGGGAAAAAACTGTTCGATAAATACGTGAAGGAGTCCTCAAGCATAATCAGCCATGCTGGGATGGGTACGATAACTATGGCTTTAGATAATCATAAGCCGCTGCTCGCCATGCCAAGATTAAAAAAACATGGTGAAGTTGTCAATAACCATCAGGTTGCTATTGCCAAGAAGTTCGAGGAGCTCGGCCATATATTAGTGGCATATCAAGAGAAAGACTTACCAGAAAAGGTTAAGAAACTGAAGGGCTTTGTTCCTCGGCCAAGAGAAAATCAGGCTAAAGCTGTCGCTGCGAGAATATCCGAGTTTCTTTACAAAATAAGCACATCCGAACAGCGATTATGTTGTAGAAATATCGATAAGGCTTTTATCAAGAGCAAAAATGGGTAAGTACTGCGCAAGTAAACAAAATATCAAAGCTATCATACTCGCGGGATGCCGTGATTTCGGGCGATGTCCATTGGCGTCGCGCTTGCCTACAGCCTTGTGGCCGGTAGTGGAAAAATCCGTCTTGGAACATCTGCTCACTTCCTTAGCGAAACAAGGTATAAAGAAGGCAACAATCTGTTCAAACGGTGATGGCTCATTGCTGGCAGAATCAATTCAGGTCGATAGTCATATAGAGTTGACTTTTCTGGATGAGCCACTACCGGCGGGCACTGCAGGATGTATTCGCGACGCTACAAACGGTGAAACAGATGTATTACTTTTGGTATTCTTTGCTGATATGATATGTCCCCCAGAAATCAGTAAGCTGATAAACGCCCACCGTGATGCTCAGTCTGATTTGACTGTGATGTTTAATCCTGACCATACAAACGGCAAGTCGCCGGCGCTCCATAGCTATGGCGATGGAGCGCTGATGGGAGAACCAGCAGGAATTTACATTTGCGAAACCAGTATCTTGGAACATATCCCGGAACAAGGCTACTTCGACCTCAAGGAAGGTTTGATTCCAGAGTTGCTTCGTGCTGGCAAAACCATTCGTACGGCAATATTACCGCATCACGTTGGTAATTTTCGAGATAGGCAAGGATACCTATATGCTATCGCCCATTACCTCGAAAATGCGCCGAAGCTAAACAGCAATCTTGTCCGCCGAAGTTTCAACGAAAGCAGATTGAAACTCTATAAGCGGACCGATTCGCAAGTCCTATGGAGGGCAGCCGATGCTAACATAGGCCAAGATGCTAAAATTTACGGGTCGGTTGTTGTTATGAATGGTGTATGTATCCACGACGATGTGGTTATTTTCGGCCCGACTATAATTGGCCGGGATGTTACTATAGGAGAACATAGTGTCGTTGCTAACTCTGTTCTTTGGGACGGTGCACAAGTTGGCAAGAATTGCTGCATCCAGAAATGTGTAGTTGATTACCGTGCAGTTGTGCGGAATAATAGCATTGTAGAGGAGGAATCCATACCATTTAAGCCAGAAGGGATGCTGAAAAATTCAGTTAGCAGAGTATTGAAAATTGTTAAAAATAACACAAGTAGATTGCGGCCAGCACTACAACCGCAGTTTAATAGGATAAATGAAGAATTGCCAAATAGGTCACAATCAAGCAAGAGAAATATCTTGCCATGGTTTGCAGCCGGCCTTATTTTTATCGCCTTTTTATGGTCCTATTGGCATGGTATCGTAGATATCTGGAATATATGGCAAAGAAGTGATGAATATTCCTCCGGCATCCTGGTTCCTTTTCTGGCAGTCTATATTTTATGGTCGAGGCGTCGTGACATTACTCAGTGCCATATAAAGCCTTGTCTTTGGGGCTTGTTTGCCTTTGTAGCGGCTCAGGCAGTTAGACTCTTCGGGCTATTCTTTATGTACGGTTCGGCAGAAAGATTGTCTATTGCTCTAAGTATTGCTGCGTTGGTGCTGTTTCTATTCGGCTGGCAGCTTTTCCGAAAGGTATCTACGGTATTACTGTTCTTATGCTTAATGCTACCCTGGCCAAATCGGGTTCAAGCTGCTGTGGCCTTGCCTCTACAACGTTGGGCTACTTCATCAGCCATGTTCTGTCTGGAGATGGTGGGCTACGAGGTTATACAGGAAGGCAATGTTATCCATATCGGCCAAGCAACCGTCGCAGTCGCTGAGGCATGCAACGGCTTGAGAATGATAACCGCCTTTTTCGTGATTAGCGGCTTGGTAGTTTTGCTGGTCAAGCGAGCATGGTGGGAAAAACTGATAATCTTAGCCTCGAGCCTGCCCATCGCTTTACTCTGTAACACAGTGCGATTAACTATCACCGCAATTGCTTTTACGGTACTCAGGGGTGAATATTGGGAAAAAATATTCCACGACTTTGGTGGATATGCAATGATGCCATTGGCCCTTGCGATGGTAGTTGCTGAGCTTTGGCTTTTGGTAAAACTTACCACGCTTCCAACGAAAGAGGAAGCAATAGTAATTACACGGCAAACGTGACGAGGGACACCAAATGCAATAAAAACGCGTTTTGGGGACCTTGATTAGTATTACAAACCATAACTGGAGGAAAATGTAAAAATGAATAATTTAGAAAAATATCTCGATCAGGTGATCGAACGAAGGCCAGTTAATTTTGAAACGCCACCTGAATCTGGCAGTGAGAAAACACCCAATTTAGTTACTGGCGTACTTCGCCACTGGTATCTTGTGCTACTGATATTCCTTGTAATGTGCGCAGTTGGAATCCCTGCAATATGGCTTTTGATAGAACCTCTATACAGCGTATCCGGTGCAATAAAGGTCGCTCCTATTTTACCAAATATCCTGACCGGCGAAGCAGATAAAGGAGAAATTTCAAATTACCAAAGTTTTATGAATACCCAGGCAGAGATGATTACCAGCAGCCGAGTAGTGCAAAGAGCGGCAGACGATTTAGCGGACAAAAACCTAGACTTCTTTAAAAACGAAATTACGAATCTTATCACAAAACTAAAAGGGACATCAAATAATACTAAAGCAACGCCAGAGGCGGCAAGCATGTTGAAACAGGCAATACTCGATAAGGTCATCACGGCTGCACTAATTCAACGAAGCGAGCTGATAAATATAACTATGAAAAGCACAAATCCAAATGAAGCAAAGCAAATAGTAAATGCCTTCATTAAGAACTATATGGCTGTAGAAGTTTCCAGCTCTGCCGAAGGTGAGGGCCAAAAACTGGCTGTCCTGGAAAATGAGCGCAGAGTGCTGGCTGAAAAGTTGCAAACACAGCGTGAAGCAATCCGCCAATTAGCACAGGAGTACGGAACTACAACTCTGGGCGGCCGCCAGGATATGATGTTGCAACGTGTTACCACGCTGCTGGGTGAATTAACTAAATTAGAGGCACACAGAATCAATCTCGAAGCCCAGGTGCAATTACTCGAGCAGACCAAAGAGCAGGCTATCACGCCGGAAGAGCTGCTTAAAATGCGCAACGAGTATGTCAATTCCGATCCGACGATCCAGGAACTAACCCGAAGTATTGTCCAATTCGAAAATGACCTAATTACTGCCAAACAAACATTGGCTCCTGGAAATCCTGCTCTTGAGCAAAAACAGCAGCTTCTGGAGGCATTTCAATCACGCCTTGAAGAAAAACGCGGGGCAATAGCTAAGAACTTTGATGATATCGTGTCTGAAGAAGTCGCTAAAACCAGCAAAGGTAACCTATTTAATGCACGGACCGAGCTGGAACAAACCAGAGCATATGAAAAACGTCTTCAAGAGGTATTGACTAAGGAAGACACCCAAACCATCGAACTCGGCCGTAAGCAACTGGCCATTCAAGATATGGAGTATCAATTAGGATTGGACAAAGAAATGTATGATACCGTCTGCCGGCGTATACGAGAACTGGAAATGGAACGAAAAAGACCTGCAAGGATTTCTGTTGCCTATAATGCCGACATTACTTATATCCGGGATAAGCGCATCAAATATACAATAGCCCTTATGTTTGGCGCAATGGCTTGCGGAATTCTATTAGCATACCTTCGTGACAAGGCGGACCTTAGCTTACGCACACCTGACGATGTGGTTAAATGCGTTGGTGCCCGAATAATCGGAACCACAACCAGTCCAGATACCGTCAGAAGAGCGCTTTTACCAAAACAAGTATCCCAGGACTACCAAACCATTCGTGCCAATTTAGGATTACTCGATGGCGGAGGAATGCCCAAGAGGTTGGTTATTACAAGTCCGGGGATGGAGGATGGCAAAACCACCTTTGCCATTAACCTGGCAACAAGTTTGGCCAAGGCGGGCAAAAAAGTCCTGTTGATAGACGGTGATTTGAGGAAACCCGATATCCGACGGATACTGAATATTCCTAAAGGCTCGAGTGGTCTACAGGATATACTTGCCGGAAAAGAATTTGACCAGGCTGTCTGCTCTATGGCCCCAACCGGTTTAGATGTGCTTGCTGCCGATTCTCACAATGCAGACGATGCCTACGAATTATTGGCGTCGCCTCTTACTGCACAGTACATAGCTGCAATCAGTCAAAAGTATGAACATGTAATTATTGATACCCCTCCTGTGCTGGCTTTTCCTGACGCCCTGCTGTGGGCAAAGATTGCAGCAGATGCGGTTATTTTGACCAGCTTTGCCGGTCACACTACTGCTCCGGATCTCAAGGAGGCAAAGGAAAGAATTGCCCAGATAAATGTTAGGGTACTGGGCACCATTCTAAGTAACGTCCGAGTCGGTCATAGCTACTACCATTATGCGTACAATTATTATTCACAGAATGGCCAACGAAGGAAAAAACGCGAACGGACCAACATCAAGCTGCTGCTCCCTATGCATAGCAAGGAAGATAATATCTCTGACTCCTAAGGGAAAATTAACCTGCCAAAGACTGTTGAAAGTTCATTAGTTTTGGTTTTCTTAAACCCATCTATGAAGCTGATTGTCATACATAAGCACAAAAATCCTCTGTCTAATAGTGGTGAGGATTTACTTCGGTTTGCTATATCGAGCGAATCTACAGCCGGCCTTATTCTCAATGGATTAAGTAAAAGTTTGCGTTGCGGCCGCAACAGCATGACTGTTTGCGCTGTACCCGAAGGATGGGGCATTGAACCTCGTGCAACTACCCCCAGATTAACATGCTATAGAGACAATATACCAGTCAACTTCGAGGCCCTGCGAAGAATCGGGCAAAAGTTCCCCCACAAACGCTCTTTAGCGCGCTTGGGAATCTCAAATTCCTGGTTCGTTGTTTCCAACGGACGATTTGCTACACGAATTAATTCCGAACTGCTTGACAAGGCGCTGGCTAGCACTCAGGCTGACATCGTAGCAGTTAATGTATCGCCTCAATTGCAGGCCGGCTGTGAAAAGGTCCTGACTAATTCGCAGGACAAACTTGTTGGCTTTCGACGGCTGTATAGTAATTTGGCCCAAGCAGCACCGATTCCTGCTGACTGGCCGCACCACCTTTTTGTAAAAATTGTCTCTCTCAAAAAACTCCTGGTTGATGATGCTTTACCTCTGTCTTTTACTGAGTTCATCAACAACTGTTTTTCAAGTCCACTGAAAGTACGTAGTCTTAATATTGGGGGTACTGTATTGGATTTAGACACAGAGGAAGGTTTGCTCGGTTTTCTTGCAACCAGAATCAACTCTTTGGCAACGAATTATCGCAATGCAAACAATACATTTCAGCAGGAAATCCTTGATGGAGACGGCATCAAAATATCTCCCGGCACAAGATTATTCGGAAAAGTATTGTTCGGGCAAAACGTGAGTATCGGTCGAAATGCAATTATAGTAGGTTCAACTATCATTGGTAATGATGTTAAAATTGCTCAAGGGGCCGTTATAAGGGCATCGATTGTTGGGCCTGGCGTTTCAGTATGCCAAAATCAGCTTGTTCAAAACCGTGTGCTTACTAATGGTCGGCAGCTCCGAACACGAACCAAACAAGCTAAAACCAATTGTATGCCAGTAGTCACAAACGGTAGGACAACTCACGAAGATTTCTGGGCCAACAATTTCCGAATTTGGCCGAGATTTTCCTATGCCAGCTGCTTGAAACGAATCGCTGATATTATTGCCGCGACAATAGTACTAATTCTATTTGCCCCTATAATTCCCTTCATCGCTTTGGCGATAAAGTTAAATTCACCGGGCCCGGTATTCTTCAAGGATAAACGACAAGCCCAACACGGCAAAGAATTTTACTGTCTGAAGTTCAGAACTATGCTCGTCGGTGCTGACAAGATACAAGATAAATTAAGAGGTTTGAATCAGACCGACGGCCCACAATTCAAGATAGCCGATGACCCGCGAATTAGCGCCGTCGGCAGATTCTTACGAGACACGTATATCGATGAAATACCTCAATTCTTTAATGTTCTGTTCGGTCAAATGAGTGTCGTCGGCCCAAGACCTTCTCCCGAATCGGAGAATACGTTGTGCCCATCTTGGCGGGATGCACGACTGTTGGTACGGCCAGGTATTACGGGGCTCTGGCAGGTCTGTAGAACCCGCCAACCAATGAAAGACTTTCAAGAATGGATACATTACGACACCAAATATGTCAGGGACCTTTCATTAAGAATGGATTTATGGATATGTTGGCAAACTGCCAAGAGACTAATTAAGAATTTCATCAGCCAGTTCTAAAAATAACGGTATATGGATAAGAAGGGGTAATTAAATGGCAAGAAGATACTTTAACTGGAAATTGGCAATTGTTCTGGTAATCGGCTTATTTGTTTTGGGCATAACAGCCTTTGGATTGCGCAAATGGCAACGAGGCCGTATGGCTTACGGAGCTCTTGATAAAGGTAATGAAGCATACGACAAATGCCTGTGGGAAGAGGCAGCAAAAAACCTGGGTCGTTATCTTGCTGTTGAGCAGGATGATGTGCCGACGCTGCTTAAATACGCCGATGCGCAGCTTAACATCAGGCCTCTCAAACCCAGCAACGTTCAGCAAGCCATAGCAGCCTACCGAATTGTTTTGAGAGTAGAAAATGATAACTCTGAAGCTATTATGCGGCTTGTTGAAATGTATTTAGGGATGGGTATGCCCGGCGAGGCTGAACTAATTACTACCCGAGCACTTGAAACAAACCAATCCCCGGAACTGCGAAGAATGTTGGCAGTTGCTCTCGTCAACCAGCGGGAATTTAAAGAAGCAGCGAAAGAATTAGAAACTATTATTAAGGAGCATCCCGAGCAAATATTAGCTTATGATGTATTGGGCCAGCTAATTGAGCAGCGACCTGATGATTTCTTGCAGGCTCCTCAATTATGGTTCGATGAGGCGGTAAAAAACAACCCATCCTCGGCTTTGGCTTACATAATCCGCGCCGAGTTCCATCTAAGAGGCAATGACAAGGTCAAAGCTTTAGCTGACCTGGAACAAGCTGAAAACCACGATTTATCTGATGCTGTCATACGTCTGCGCCTTGCCATAGAATTTATCAATGCAAGTGCCTTAGAAAAGGCAGAAGAACACCTTGCCACTGTGCAAATGGTTGATCCAACAAATCAAGCCCTTTGGCGAACGTGGGCTCAGCTCGCACTGAAACAGAACTCGAAGACAAAGATGCTAAAAATAGCTGAAAGCGGATTAAAAGAACTCTCTTCCCAACCTTGGGATTTTATGCCTATTGCAGCAGAGTTATATATTCGATGCGACGAGCTTGACCGTGCCAGCGACTGCATTTCCAAACTACAAGAAAAGGATATTGCCCCCGCAACCTCTGCTTTCCTGGAAGGTCTTGTAGCGGACAAGAAAGGCCATAGTTACGAGGCGGTTAAATGCTGGCATCGAGCAATGCAGCTGGAAAGAAACCCCGGCAGAATTCGATTGGCACTGGCCGCCACGCTATCGCAGTTAGGTGACAAGCAATCAGCTATAAAACAATTACGCGTGTTGGTTTCCGAGCAACCGAATCTCTTCAGTGGACACATAAACCTTGCCCGATTGTTGATTGAAACCGGGAATTGGGCCGAGGCAGCGGAACAGGCCCACTTGGCCAAGCAAATTTCTCCGACCAGTTTCAATGCAGCTTTACTGTATATCCAGGCCCAAATACAGTTGCTTGCAGACAACCAAACAGACAAAGACTCCCCATTGTGGAAGGATATAGACAAGCAATTGGATAAGTTGGAAGTTGCTACTAATGGTGCCCTCGAAGTTAAACTTTTACAGTTTCAGCTTGCAATGCACCAAGATAATCTCGCAGATGCCGAAACGCTGGTTAATGAATTGAAGGAAGCTCATCCCTCGCAGATAGAAATTGCTATGGCTGAAGTTGAATTGCTTGCTGCTAAGCAAAGAGAAGATGAGGCAGTATTAATATTGAATAATATCATAAAGGACTTTCCACATGATCCTAAACCGGCTGAATACCTGTCAATTTTGTTGGCTCGCCAGGATGAACGTGAAAACTGTGTTGGTGTTATTAAGAATGCGTTGGCGCATATTGAACAACCCCTTACCCAAAGAAAACTATGCTTGCTGCTTGCCGACTTTTACAGCTGGTGGGGCCAGCAGGAAAACGCATATGAATTGCTTAACCGGTTTGCACAGAAGCTGCCAAATGATGTTCCTGTTAAACGGCAACTTTTAAGATGCGAAAAGGTTATCAGAGACCCCGAAAAAGCCCAGCAGCTTGCAAATGATATTAAATCTCTCGAAGGGGAAGAGGGTTGGCAATGGCGGTATGAGCAGGCAAAAATTTGGTTTGCACAGGATGATTTCAAAGACCGGTATCCACATATTATTTCACTTCTCAAAGAAAATTTGCTTGCCAATCCGAATGACCAGACCAGCCGAATGCTTTTAGCTCACAGCTATGAACGAGCCGGCCAGCTGCAGCTTGCGATTTCAACCTACAGCGAGGCTCTGAATCGCTCGCCTAAGGATATTCGCATAATCGTTCCTGCTGTAGCTGTTCTATACAGGGCAAATGAATACGACCGTGCAGACGAAATCCTACGCCGGGCAGCTAATGAAAAACTTTTTCACCCTGAGTTAAAAAGACTGGAATTGCAAAGCTATCTCAAACGCGGCGAATTGAGTTCAGCCAGCGATATTTTGGAGGACTTGTTAGCTAATGACCCCAACAATCGGCCTGTCTGCCTATCTCTTGCACTACTTAAGATACGACAAAACCGCTTTACTGAAGCAGACGAGCTTTTGAATAAGTTGGAACTTCAGGACCCAGATTCACTACAGGTAAAGGTTGCACAAATTGAATTGAACATTCGACAAAGTAAATCTTCCGAGGCGATATCTCTTTGTGACCAAATAGTAAACAAGTTTAACAATGCTTCAGCTTATATTCTTCGCGCCAGGACACTTACTTCTCTTGGCCAAGCCGAGAAAGCAAAAGAGGATTTCGAATATGCCACCACTATAGAACCCAATAATGCCGAAGCCTGGACAGCCAAAAGCAACTTTTATCGTTCCATTGGCCAACCTGATAAAGCTATCGACAGTATCCGGAAAGCAATGTCTTTAGAGCCCGATAATCTCAGAATTAAAAACCGGGCAGTTTCACTTTTCTTAGCATCTGCTAACCGCGACATAGTGCGCGAAGGCAAGGATATTCTTGATAAATCCCTGATATCGAATCCCGAGGATGTTGAACTGCGCCTTTATAAAGCACGTTCACTACTTGTCGAAGGAACAGCGCCAGCTATTGAGCAGGCGACAGACATTCTCGAAAAGATAAGCGAAGACCAACCTAATCTCAGCGATGCGTGGACGCTTTTGGCTGAAATAGCCCTCAGGCAAGGCCGGTCAGCAAGAGCTATGGATATTGCTTTACGAGGCCTTGTCCATTGCCCTAACGAGAGGTCCTTGCTTTTATTAAAGGCTCGCTCGGAAGCAGAGAGAACACCGGCCTTGGCAATTCCAACTTTGAAAGCGCTGCAAGAGCTCGACCCAAACGACGATGACACTATAGTACTCCTGGCAAATATATATATTGCTGCGGGCGATTGTGATAAATCCATAATTATGCTAAGAAAACAATTGGCCTCTTGTGGCGAAGACAAGCGACTAAAATACAATACCGCTCTTGCTGTAGCGTTATACAAAAATGGTAATAAAGATGAAGCGAAAAAAGAGTTTGATTCGCTCTTCTATTCTGCTGGTGATGACCCTGCACCATTATTGGCCCTGGCCAGGGTTCTCAAGGACGACCAGCAGTGGGCCGAGCTAAAGCTGAAGACAACCTATTGGTATCAAAGCCATCCGAAGGATACGCATACCCTCGTTACTATAGCCAGGGGTCTCGTAGCAATTGAAGACAGCCAGGCGAGAAAAACAGCCGAGGACATCCTCAGGATGATATTGGAAAATGATTCTGATTGTAATGAGGCTATGAGTGTCCTCGCTATGCTGTTACAGATTACCAGCCGCTTCGCAGAATCAGCGACACTTTATCAGCAGATTCTTACACTTCAACCTGATAATGTAATCGCCATCAATAATCTGGCTTGGATGCTGTGCGAAGAGCAGGGAAAGTATCAACAAGCCCTCGAACTTGCCCAACGCGGCTTGGGAATCGCTCCCAATTATGTTGACCTTATCGATACCCGTGGCGTCGTATATTACAAACTTGGTCAATATGACAAAGCAATTGCCGATTTCAACAGATGTTTGAGACTGTATCCCGATGGAGCACCGTCAGCAGTAGCTTCATATTTACATTTAGGAAGGGCCTTGGCAAAGCTTGGGCAGAAAGATAAAGCTGTGGAAAGCTTAGAAAAAGCATTGGAGTTGAATACTAAAATTGGTGGTTTGTCTGCCGCAGATTATGACGAGACGCAGCGTCTGGTTGAAGAATTATCCCAGGGGAGAGTTTAACAATGAATCATCAGAAACACTCAGTAATTAGGGAAAGAGTGGGTGATGAATCTGTTTTCAAGGTGTCGCGTATAACTTTACTTGATGAAAAGCATTGGTCCTACCTTCAAAGGCGGTACCATATGAGCCCTCGCGAGCTTCAAGTGGCTAAACTTGTTTGTCAAGGCCTCAGAAATAATGATATAGCCAGGAACCTGCATATAACGCTTGGCACTGTAAAAACTCACATAAGAAATATTTATCGAAGGGTACAGGTCGAAAGCAAAATTGCAATGCTGTTGCGATTTGTCGCTGATGCAAGAGAATTTTATAACCGGTATGACGCAATACATCCCATTCCTGTCGCTGATTTAGCGAAGCCAGCCAAGATAATTCCTGCCTCTTAATTCCTGCCTTTTAAGACACATCAGAAAAACAAAAAAACTCCAGCAGCTTTGCTGCGCCTTAGCATCCTCGTTCTGCTCATAAAGGCGAGTGTCTAATGAAGCGTACATCGTAAAACCCGATTTATACCACTTTAGGAGTAATCCAAAAGTAGCGCCCCAATTCCTTATCTTATCTCATCTCTTCAACAACTAAAGTCTAAAAATTTTTTACCAAATTTTTGCTTTTTTCATTTTTTTTCTTGACATGCTGTTTGTACATTGATATAGGAAGGCAGTTGCATAACTCCGAAAGGAGGAGGCCATCTTCAATGTGGGAGGGTGGCCAGCAAAGTTGTGTACTCAAGGATGAGGCCCTCTGTATGGAGGCAGAGGGGAAAACGTGTCAGGCAAAAGGAGTAAATGGCTGATTTTGTTGCTGCCGCTTATTGTCACCACAGCGGCAGAAGGTGCACCAACTATTGGCAATTGCAATAGCAATGTTGTTAGTTGCGCCCGGTCCATAGGTTCAGGTGCACAAATCCTTCCTGCGCTCGAAACAAGCCAAATTACGGGTTCCGATGATTGCCACTTGGCCGGTATCGCCGCAGAATTTCTCAAGCCACCTGTCGGTTTTACAGACTCGCTATCTCCATCTATCCATGCAAAGCCTCTGCCCGCAGTACCGGCAGCATTCTTTATGGCCCTAATAGGATTCATATGCGTTTCATTGGTTAAGGACCGCAGGGTATGGATAGCAGCCTTGACCGGATTATTGTGGGCAGGCCAGACCGGCATTCAAGCCATTCCTCAACTTGCTCTGCGCCTCAGCCACGCAAATCTCAGCAACAAACGATTCTCTGCAGAGGTCGCTTATTCTAATTACCTTCTAAATTCTGACCGACCACGTAGCGATATCGAAGGCACGCGATACATAGGCCTGCTTCACTACCTGGCTGGAATACCCGATAGCACAACGTTACTCTCCAGAATGATGTCATTCCTGCAAAACCTGTCCCGAGCAGGGTCGAGGGAGCAGGAATCCGCAAAGACAGCAACACAGGTTTGCTGCCGACTTAATCCGTCTAAAAACACAAATTCATTTCAGTCCCAATCAGCATTTCTTTCAGAACAATATAGCTCAAATACGCTATTGGCCTGCTTGGCTCCGAAAGCCGGGCAGATTCTTTGTTTCTCACCTGCATTTATCTTCTGTCAATTACCCCGCGGCCCGCCTATCCCGGCCTAAGGATTATTGTTCAAACTTTAGGAGTGTATTCGCGAAACACTCCTGAGGTTTGAGTTGTTTGTGTTAAAAACTTTCTGTTTTTTAAGAGAAAATATTAATTAAAGGATAATAATCATGAAAAAGTTAATTTTAATAACAATTTTGGTCGGCTTGTTAGCCACACCGGTTTTCGCTGTACCTACAGAGGTGTGGTGGACCCCAGGTGGGCCGGGGACTACTTGGCAGGTTTGGGATTTCACTTCAGGTAACACGTGGAGCGTTGGGACGGGCGCGTGGGCATCTGATCCGGAGATTGGTTTCAATCCGTATGAGGCCACAGGACCCGACGCCGTTGCGACTGTATCTGGTTTAGATCCAAACGCTTATGACAGTGTGCACGGTGGATTTGTTAGTACAGAAAACCTTCTTGTAACCCTGAAAGTTCCCAACCGCGAAACTCCAAACCCATATAAAGAACTGTGGGTTGATATAATGTCAAATACTGACCCGACCAGTATAGCGGTGGTAGGGACTGACGGTGGTACACCGTATGCTACTGTGATGTTGGATGGAACAGATGCCGACTTTGGTGCTAGGATTTACCCGAATCCCTACGAAGAGAGCATTTCATTCATGATTCCGGTGGATGATTGCACTGGCGAGGCTAGACTCTACAAGGTACGTCTCGACACGATCTGCATTCCGGCTCCGGGTGCGATTTTGCTCGGTAGCATCGGTGTAGGTCTTGTCGGCTGGCTACGAAGACGGCGTGCTTTCTAATAAAATGTAAGACGTTGCTAAGGGCAGAGCAAAAGCTCTGCCCTTGGACGCCTTAGAAAGGAGGAACGCCCATGAAAAAATTATTAGTAGCTACATTGGTATTTGCCTTCGCTGGTTCAGCTATTGCTAATATGTACACAGAGACCGTAGATATTTGGCATGTCCAAGGCGGTGCATTCAATTGCTTCTGGGAGCACAACAATCCTGCGGAGACTGTGGGGAATATGACGCCTGATGAGTATGAGCAAGCTGTGCTGGACGGAAAGGTTATCGCAAGTTTAACGATTGTGATGGATAGCTTGAAGCCGAACAACGTTCTAAATGCATCTATCCAGGGGTACGATTTGGGATTACTGGATACTATGACATTCTCCGATAGCTCTCTACCAATCCAATACTCAGGCGCATACCTAGGTCATAAGACCAGTACAACCTTCAACATCACACCTGCCTGGTTGAACGAACCCTCGGTGGCGATGAGGGTTAGCGGTAACTTATCCTGCGTCGCCGAGCTTGAGACCTCGACACTGAGCGTTACGGTGGATATCGGGCATGCACCAGCTCCCGGCGCTATTTTGCTGGGTGGTATCGGTGTAGGTCTTGTCGGCTGGCTGCGAAGAAGAAGAGCTCTGTAAGGTTTGGACAACTATGAACAATAAGCTTGATAGGGTAAGTAGGAAGAGAGTGTCGCAGGGACGTGAGCTCCTTCCTGCTTCCCTGGAGAGCTTTGCAGACACTGATTAACACTGAGATTAATCTGCCTGACCCAGATGTATCGGGGGCGGATAGAATTATAAGGATATTAATAAAAGCAACCGGGAAGTAAATTTTTTCTTACCTCCGGAGGCTATTGGGAAAGGAGTCCTTGATGAATAAAATAAATAAGCTGATAATCCTGGCGGCTTGCCTGGCAATCGCCGCACCGGTAACGGCAGCTCCCACAATCAAAGTAGAGCAAGGAGACTGGCAAGCTGGGGTGGGCGGTGAGTTCAAAATAACGGTTACTTCCGATGGAATCCCTGGCAATCCGAACGGTTCAACGTTTCAGAGTTTTTGTCTTGAAACAAACGAATATATCCATTTTGGTAGGACTTATTATGTTGTGATTAATGACAAGGCGGTAAACGGCGGCTCCGGCGGACCCAAGCCCGACCCGCTCAACCCAGAAACTGCCTGGCTCTACAACGAGTTCCTCAACGAGACCCTAAGTGGTTATGACTTCGGTGATACCAGTTTTGGACGTAAAAGGTCGGCCCATGCCTTGCAGCAGGCAATCTGGTCCATAGAACAGGAAACTTACTCGCCATCATATGATTCTGGGGTCAATAGTCTGACGGCCAATTTCATTAGCTTGGCGGCCGGCAAGTGGAGCGACATCGGCAACATCCGCGTAATGAACCTGTACAAATATGAAAACCTCGCCTGCTGTGCCCAGGATCAGTTGGTTCGCATTCCCGCTCCGGGTGCTATTTTGTTAGGCAGTATCGGTGTAGGCCTTGTCGGCTGGCTACGCAGACGCAGAACGCTATAGGACCAAAGTTAGAAAACATTCGCAGGAAAGTGTGATGAATGTGAATGTAATTTAAGGGCCAAGGCAGTTGCCTTGGCCCTTTTTTTATGCTATTAAAGGCTCTTTTATTCCTTTTGCCAAAGCCAGTTGTCGGTAAGCTTGCCAAGATCAGCGAAATCAACCATTCCTATATCCTTGCTCCTCTTTGAAATTTAAGATGTAATCAGCTGGCGAACCCCGTTAGGAAATGACGTCTTATTTCTAACGGGGCGAACAGACTTTATTGTTTTAACTAAGGGACGGATTCCGCCAGCTTCCGATTCCATCCCACCAAACAGGTATGTAGTCAGCAATAGCCTTGCTTTGACTTTTCTGTCTGCACAGGTCTATCGCCATATCGCGAAGCTGTCGCATACAACTTAGCCCGCCGCTCTGCCATGCCTTGACGCCTATGTCAACTGCTTCACGTTCTGCCTGTTTAATATCAATCCTATTGGTTATGGTTCCCATTTTGCTATCATTTTGCCGGGCTGCGGTGGGCTCCGCCCCGATGAGCAAAATGGGGTACCTTATCAGCAGCCCAGCGAGTTTTTCAGCCTGTGGCTTCAACACTTGCTGCCAGTCGCGTCGAGCTAATTCCTCATCAGCCAACACCTCTGTCAACAAACGCTCACGGGCCTTCTGTTTCTCTTCTCGTTCGGCCTTAGCCTGGGCCAAGCGCTCAGCGCGGTGCTTTCGGCTTGCAGGTGGCAATAGCATTTCCAGCAGCCCTGTTACAGGGTCGACAATCACCCAGACCAAAAAGGTCGTCCCCAACGTCCCCAGTGCAATTCCCAGCAGGAATTGACCGATTCTATGTTCGCCTATCATTCCCAGGCAACCTGCCAGGCCGCCTAAAAAAGGAGTTGCGATGTAGAAAACCAGATAGTAATTCGTACTGGTTAACGGATGTTCTGCTTCTATCTTTTGACCCCTGCCGACCCCTCTGAAAATTGCGAACAAATATAAACTGACCAGCAGAAAAATAAGTAATGCCGAATGTCCCGATAGTGAAAATATAACCCACCAACGAACACCTGCCTGCCGCAATGCCAAAACAAAAATATGGCCAATGCACAGCATAAACCAGGCTGTGCTGGCAAGATGGACAAATTTCAGCGTGCGTCTTTCAGACATTGATACACCACCTCGGAGATTCGGATACATATCTAAAAACTGGCCCTGACAACAGAAAACTTATTAACGTCCAGGAGGACCAGTTACAATATTAACCGTTGTGAAAGCTCTGCCAATTGGTCGTACGAATTCTTCTACTTTCAAAGCTATAGCAGCCAACACGGTTGGTGGCACATATATTATGTCACCTTCCTGCAGCAAAACGTTTTTGCTGGCATCGCCATGAGCCATCATACGATTGAAGTTTACCTTAAAAGTTTTTGGTCGAATGCTCTTGTCATCTGAGGGCCTAATTACCTTTATCTGTTCTAACCAGGCCATAGGGTTAGGCTGTGCCTGAGCAAGTGCAGTTAACACGCTATCACGCCCGGTATAGATTTTCGGTCCTGGCACATAGACCTGGCCCAATACGTAAAATACCTTGCTTCGGTATGCAACAACCCGAACATCAATCGGCTTATCTCCTGCCAATGTATAAAGCTCTAAAACCTTCGGACGCAAGATGTCAGCAACCTGTTCTGGTGTTTTGCCCGCTGCTTCTATCTCGCCCAGAGCTTCAAAGCTTACCTTACCATCAGGCCGAATTTGCTGCCGTTGCAGGTGAATTTCCGGCACCTTCGAACAACGTATCTCGATTTCATCCGGTGGGTGCAAAATATAGCTCTTTGCAGTTACATCAACCTCGCCCGGCCTCAGAAATGCTTCTATATCCTTGGGATGAGACGAAAAGCAACCCGTTAAACCAACCATAATTAGCGACAAAAATACATCGAGTATTAACCTTTTATATGTCATTATTCTCCTCTTCTCAGTTGCGGCACAGAAATATGCCGTCTATATACTAAATATGCTTGAAAACAAGCTTATGCATTAGTGAGCATACTAATTGACTATTATGCTTTATGTCAAGCTTTTTCTCCCTCAAACTTCGGGTTTTTTGAGAGCTTTTTGGAGTGAGATTCAATTCAAAACACACCCGTTGTATATGACGATATAGGGGGTAGTTTGCAATTTAATATAAGCCCTTATTACACAAAAAGGTGCGTTATGGTAAAACGCAAAGCTCTAATAGCATCAATAGCATCTCCGTCGTCTAACCTGCATATTTTTCTGGAAAAACCGGCCAAAAGCAGCATATTGGCAAAAAGCTTTGACAACTAACACCAAAATGACACTTTTGGTTGGTTTTGTGAACTTCTTTGGAAAACGGTATTGACAACTAATGGAGGAAACGATTATCCTAAAAGCACTTAAAGAATTTTGCGGGCTCGTAGCTCAGCGGTAGAGCAGTGGACTCATAATCCATTGGTCCAAGGTTCGAATCCTTGCGGGCCCAATGGTAATCCCTTCTTAGGCAAGTAGTTACGGGCTTGACTCTTGCGTATCTTGATGTTCAGAAGACCGCTGCACACCCCCCAAAAAAAAGTTATTGCTGCCTGCGGTTCGACGTTGCTCACCGCCCTGAGCTTGTCGAAGGGCTGGCAAAATGTGAGGCCCTTTTCCATACCAAAAATTATGGCGAATAATCTCTGCAAAAAAGCTTGCAATAAAGCACTGTTGTGATTAGCATTACGCAGCAAAACACGGCCTTTTTATAAGCAAGAGCAGGTATGGACGAATGGATGAATTTTAGAGCACTCCAGACGATTTCAATCAAATGCCTTGCGTGGCTATTTGCCGGTCGGAGCAATTCTAATCAAATACACAAGTTAGAAAGGAAGTTACTATGAGTAACGAGTCGCAAAAACTATCTGTCAAAGAAAAAGTCTCATACGGAGCCGGCGATTTCGCTTCGTGCTTATTTTGGATGACTTTCATGTATTATTTCACTTATTTCTACACAGATGTGTTTGTCATTCCGCTGGCTGCTGCTGCCACAATGTTTCTCGTAAGTCGGCTCTGGGACGGTGTCAATGACCCTATAATGGGGATGATAGCCGACCGCACAAAAACGCGTTGGGGTAAATTCCGACCATATTTGCTTTGGCTCTGTGTTCCGTTTGCGATTGTGGGCGTGTTGACCTTTACCGTGCCCGATTTCGAGCCGAAGGGTAAGCTTTTCTGGGCCTATGCCACATTTATTGTAATTATGATGCTTTATACGGCAATCAATATTCCCTACACGGCCCTGCTCGGAGTTATTTCTGCGGACTCAAAAGAACGAACTACGGTTTCATCCGTAAAATTCCGCTTCGCATTTGCTGCGGGCATTATCGTCGCTGCCACTTTGCTGCCCATGGCAAGATATTTGGGTAAGGGGGATAAATCAATCGTTAATGCTAATATCAACAATCAAATCGTCAGCATTAACGAAGTTGGGAGAGGAAATGCACGGATTGTCTTGTCTGCTGAAGATTCCGAGGGACTTTCCGACCAATTGGAATTCAGATTTACAGTGCTTCACGCTAATAATAACTTTCCCGTTCTTGCTCATCCAATAAGCGATATTAAATTAGAGTCCGGCTTTAACACGCATCTTATTGATATTTCCGGCACGTTTAGCGGCAGGAAACCCTTTGAATATAAGGCTGTAAGCCAAAATGAAGATGTAGTAGAAGTTGAACTCGAAGGAAAAGCGCTATTGGTCAAAGAAAAAGGAATTGGAAACGCAAAAATCAATTTAACAGCTACGGATGATAAGTGGGGAGCCAATACCTCCGGCTTTTATATTAATGTGGTTGAAAAAGGAAACCATGAGCCGATTATTAAAGATTCA
>Ga0315548_1000692_pt1 | contig 31109 bp, 29 predicted proteins | sample SalMarSW160110MG_2_FD_202540 | JGI IMG/M metagenome (GOLD analysis project Ga0315548, IMG submission 202540) | Salt marsh sediment microbial communities from the Plum Island Ecosystem LTER, Massachusetts, United States - Salt Marsh Sediment SW1601-110 ... | reverse complement strand
GGCACCTCGATGTCGGCTCGTCACATCCTGGGGCTGAAGCAGGTCCCAAGGGTTGGGCTGTTCGCCCATTAAAGTGGCACGCGAGCTGGGTTCAGAACGTCGTGAGACAGTTCGGACTTCATCCTCTGTGGGTGTTTAGAAACTTGAGGAAAGCTGTCCTTTGTACGAGAGGACCAGGATGGACAGACCTCTGGTACACCTGTTGTCACGCCAGTGGCATAGCAGGGTAGCCATGTCTGGAAGGGATAACCGCTGAAAGCATCTAAGCGGGAAGCCCCCTCCAAAACTAAGTTTCTCATTTCTTGCCTTCGGGTGAGAAAACAAGGTCCCTTATAGACTATGAGGTTGATAGGCGACAGGTGTAAGCACAGTAATGTGTTCAGCCGAGTCGTACTAATAGACCGTATGGCTTGTCCAAAAATAAATATAACATCTATTATTTGTTCAATTATCAGAGAACATAAATAAAGAAACCGGTGAATGCCGGTTTTTTTATTTTTAACTGACTCTTAAATCCTAATTTTAGACAGGATTAACAAGATATACATGATTTTTCTTTACTGTTTTTAGCTAACGGCTAAAGGCCAAAAGCTAAACGCCGTTTTACAACATGTAGGACATGTAGATACTGTAATTTTTTATTTTTTACTAATTTACCAATTTACTTATTCACGATTATACCGATTCAAAGAATCTATCAGACAGGATTAACAAGATTCACAGGATTTTTGTTTTTTGAGCAAACAGCTAAAAGCAAAAGGCTAATAGCCTATCTTTATAACATGTAGATACGTAGTTTTTTGTTACTAATTTACTAATATATTGATCTCAGCCACGAACTACGAACCAGGAACAACAAACCACGAACTAAATTCTAAATCCTATTTCCCGATAACTCCAAGTGAAAAATTTCTGGGAAAAGATTGCAAAATTTAATAATAACATTATATTATAATCAAGGAGTAATAAATGCCAAGAATGATAAAAACGGATGAAGTCGATTCTACGAATGAATGGATGAAAAAACGTCTGGATAAGCTTCAAGACCTTGACAGCCTGATAGCAAAAGTACAGACTTCAGGCAAAGCAAGAAACGGGAAAAACTGGTTCTCTCCTTCGGGGGGGTTGTGGTTTTCTGTATACTTAGAAAATTTCTCCGGGACCGCGGGAGCTCTTTCGCAGCTTTGCGCGGTTACGGTATGTGAGGTTCTCGAAAAGCAGGGACTGTTGACCAACATTAAATGGCCGAATGATATAATTTCGAGAGGAAAAAAGCTTGGGGGTATTCTTATAGAAAAAGTCAAAGATAAATTTATCATTGGTATAGGCCTGAATCTTAATTTAAGTAATTCCGATTTTCCCATACCTCTTAAGGATGTAGTAATTACCTCAAAAGAATTATTACATAAAGATATCGACATCGAAGAAACAGCAAAGAACATAATAGAAAGAATAGCAAGGGAAAGAAACGAACTTAAGGAAATCCATATAAAGTATCTGAGTTTAAGCGGCGACGTAAACGAAAAGGTCAGATTCACGGACGGCAAAGACACTTTCGTAGGGAAAGTAATCACGATACAAGAGGATGGAGGGATAAAAATAAAAAACGAAGAGACCGAGAAGGTTTTCTACTCGGGAAGTATTTACTACATAAGCTAAATTCATCTTAAGAAATATAGAAACAACGAATCACACAAATAGCACAAATAAATTTCCTTTTCTAACTCGAAACACGAAACTTTAATTTAACCACAGAGCACACCCTGATACGGTCGTTCCTCTCTACAGGGCAGGCCCAGTGGAATAGAAGTTGCCGCATGATAAACTACTATTCCACGGGGCAGGCAGAGAAAAACATAAAACACAGAGAGCACAGAGACCCACTTCATCCCAATAATAGGACGCAGATTTAAAAGGATTTTTTTATTGTTTTCTTACTCGTAACCCGGAACATCAAACTCAAAACTATAACTCACACAGAGTCACAAAGAACCCAGAGATTTTTTTGTTTTTCAACAGCTAAAGGCCAAAAGCGAAGAGCTATGTTTAACAACAAGTCACACCCCGATACAGTCATTCTTCCTTACGGGGCAGGCGAATTACACGAATATAAAAAACAAAGTATGCCTTATATATAATAAAATTGATTGATTTTTTAATTCATTTGTGATATTTGTGCAATTTGTTGTTAAAAAAATGGGGTGTAGGGTAGTTAAAAAATCCTGAAAATCTGCGTTTATCAGCGTCCTATTATTTTTAGTCTTCTCTCTCCGTAATCACGTCTTTAAGATTTAAAATCTTCAACGTCAAAAAGCCGCCTATTATGACGACGAGATGATAAGTTACAAATCTCCACAAAATTGCAAACATACCTATTAAATATTTAGGTACTGAAGAATAAAACAAGGCTGCAAAACCGCCTTCGACTATTCCCTCCGCACCGGGTGTCGGGAAAAAGAAAGCAGCAAAAAGCAAGAAAACCTGCCGAAAAACTACATCCAGATAAGGAACGTTAATCGAAAGTCCCTTAAGTATAAAGTAAGCTATAGAATAATTTGGGATATAAACAGCAACAGTTGTAATAATAATGCCTAAAGCATATAACTTTTTGTTTTTTATAAAATCGAGCAATTCATTATTAATTGATTTTATTTCTCTCAACATACGAAACGTCTTCCCTGTCATCCGCGTTCTTTTCCCTTTCCTAAAAGTCGTAGAATAAATTATTTTTTTCAGAAACCTTGGCATAGACAGAACTAAGAACAGCAAACTAAAAAGAAAAATATAAGCAAATACAGAATATCGGGATAAAATTTTCATTGATCTGCCGGAGTATTCGGTTCTGAAAAAAGGCATTATAAAAGGCAAGAATAATAACATCCCGATAAGATAAAAAATAGCCCTGAATAAAAGGAGCAGCAACGAACTACTTACCTTTAATCCGGCTCTATCAAGGATATAAACCTGCAGAGGTGATCCGCCTGCCTGAAATGGAGTAACCGCAGAAAGAAAAGCTCCGCAAAATATTACCTGTAAACAACACCAAAAAGAAATCCACTTCCCGGAAATCGCCTTGGCGATAAGTCTTATCCTGAATGACTCTAAAAAAAGATACAAAGAAAGTAAGACAATAAATATCGGAATATAAATAATATCTATTTCTTTAAATGCGTTCCATGTACCCTTTGTCGCAGTAAAAATTAAAAGCACTGTATAAGTTACGATAGAAAGAGCAAGAAATATCTTTAAACCCTTTATTATTGATTGCCTGGATAGCCTATTACTTTTTGAGTAAGATTGCGGGATCATTTTCGAGCGCACTTCCTACTACCACGATGTCTGCACCTGCGTGATGTTTTTTTTCTGCTTCCTTTCTGTTTTTAATACCTCCTCCGACCACAAGGGGAATATCTATGCAGTTTTTAACTTTCCTTATGAGTTCATCTTTAGCCGGATATTTTGCTCCGCTACCGCATTCAAGATATACCATTTTCATACCGAGAAGTTGCGCCGCGTATGCGGTATTTTTTATCTTTTCTATGTTGTCCTGCGGTAAAGGTCTTGTTCCCGATACAAATTCCACAGTCGTTTTTCTCCCTCCGTCAATCAAAATATAGCCTGTAGGTATAACCTCTATATCCGTCTTCTTAAGAATGGGAGCCGCTTTGATTTGCTCTTCTATAAGATAACGTGGATTTCTTCCGCTTATCAGAGAGAGAAAAAGTATTGCGTCTGCCGAAGATGAAATCTGCTCTGCCGAACCCGGAAAAATAATAACAGGTTTCCCGGCAAGCGATTTTACTTTTACGGTGAAGCTCTCGAAGTTGTTATTCCATGTCGTACTACCACCCACCAGGATAAAATCTATTCCGCTTCTTTCGATTAACTTCATCTTTTTTTCAAGTAGTTTCAAATCTTCGGTATCCGGGTCCAGGAGCGCTGCAAGCATATGTTCGTTTCTCTTCTTTTTGGAAAGAATTTTTTGATAAATTTTCATTTAAGTTCTTTTTTTATAATTTCCGTGAACTTTTTCAGCATTTCCGGAATTTTTTCCGGTTTGCTGCCGCCGCCTTCCGCTCGTAATTTGTCTCCTCCGCCTCCGCCGTTTACTATTTTACAGACATTTTTAATTAACTCGCCCGCATTCAATTTTTCTTTTAAATTTTCACCTACGAACAAAACCGCGAAAACCGAAGAATCGATTTTACTTACGAGAAGACCTGCTCCTTTCGGCATACTCTTCCTTAGTTTTTCGGAGAGTTTTCTTAAAGATTCCCTGCTGCCCTCAAGTTGAATGGCAATATAATCATATTCGCCTATTTTGGAAGTGGTTTTTAGCAAATCCTCAAACTGTGTTTCTACTGTATGGCTTTCCATTTTTCCTATCTGTTTTTTTTGCTCCTTGAGCAGAGCCATCGTTTTTTCGATTCTTTTCGGAAGGCTTTTTCTCTCGGCATCGAGAAGAAATTCCATTTCCTGGATTAAATCTTCCGTTTCTCTCATCCACCTGTATGTGGAAAAACCCGTAACTCCCTCGATTCTCCTTACTCCCGACGCTATCCCGGTCTCGGAAGTAATCTTAAAAAGTCCGGCTTCGATTGTGTTCGTCAGATGAGTACCCCCGCACAATTCTCTTGAAAAATCGTCGGCGGAAATCATGCGTACCGTATCCCCATACTCTTCGGTAAACAGAGCAACGGCTCCTCTTTTTATTGCTTCCTTGTAAGGCAAAATCTCTGTTTTTACTTCCATGCCTTTAGCGATTGCCTTATTTACTTCTTCTTCTATCAATTTTATTTCTTCTTCTTTTAAGGGCTTTGGGTGTGTAAAATCAAAACGGAAATGGTCCGGAGCAACCAGCGAACCTTCCTGTCTTACCCAATCCCCGAGAACCTGCTTCAAGACTTTGTGGAGAATGTGAGTCGTGGTATGGTTTTTTCTTATCGCATTACGCCTTTCCGTATCTATTTTTGCGTTTACTCTGGAAGGCTTGAATTTGCCCTCAAGTTTTCCTTTGTGGATATTCCCCAGTTTTGAGGGGAATGTCTCTTTAACTATTAATTTCCAGTTGTCTCCTTCGATTATACCCGTGTCGCTTACCTGTCCACCCTGCTCTGCATAGAACGGTGTTTCTTTTAGAATAACTTCAAAATCACCGCCTATTTTTCTATAAGCCAGGACTTCTGTAGTAGACTCCTCTTTGTCGTAACCGACGAATTTCGATTCTGCTTTTTTTACTATTTCCCATTCGACTTTATCTTCCGTTTCGAATTCGTGTTTCTGGCGCGCTCTCTCTTTCTGCTTGTCCATTTCTTTTTTGAATGCTTCCTCGTCTACTGAAAGACCTTCCTCTTCGGCAATTTCCGCGGTCAACGCAATGGGAAAGCCGTATGTGTCGTAAAGTTTGAATGCATCCTTACCGTCTATTTTTGAACTCTTTTTCTTTCTGGTTTCATCGATGATCTCGTTTAATATCGAAATACCGGATGCCAGAGTATTGATAAAACTTTCTTCTTCGGATTCGATTATCAGAGTGATTTGTTCGGTCTTTTCCTTAAGATAAGGATAACGGTCTTCCATTATGGATATGACGGAGGGGACGAGTTTGTTCAATATTGGTTTTTCCACGCCGATTTTTCTCGCCGAGGTCAATGCGCGGCGAACCAGCCTCCGCAGCACATATCCCCGTCCGGTATTACCCGGGTATACTCCTTCGCTTATTGCAAAGACGAGCGCCTTTGTGTGGTCTGCGATTATATTGAAAACTTTTTTGTTGTCTTTGTATTTTACTCCTGATATTTTTTCCGCTCTCCGAATGATAGGGAAAAACAAATCGGTTTCGAATATAGAAGGTTTCCTCTGCAATACCATCGCGAGGCGCTCCAGTCCCATACCAGTATCGACGCCTTTGTTTTTAAGGGGATAACGTCTGTCCTCCTTCTGGTCATATTGAGGGAAAACGTGGTTCCACAATTCGATATACCTTTTGCATTCCCCGTCGAACTCGCAGTCGCCGAATTCTTTTCCCATATCGTAAAAAATTTCCGTATCGGGACCGCAGGCGCCTTTCCCGCCCGCGGGACCCCAGAAGTTATCGTCCCGTTTGATTATTTTTTCTTCGGGAATCTTGATTTTGTCTTTCCATATATTGTAAGCTTCGGTATCTTCAGTATATACGGATATAAAAAGTTTTTTTTCGGGAATCCCCAGGATTTCCGTTAGAAACTCCCAGCCCCAGGTGATGGTTTCCTCTTTGAAATAATCGCCGAAGGAGAAATTTCCGAGCATTTCAAAAAAAGTATCATGCCAGAAAGTTTTTCCGACTTCGGTTAAATCGGATAGTCGGAGGCATTTTTGCACCGACGTGGCTCTTTTGAATTCAATCGGCATTTCTCCGGACCATAGCGGTTTGAATTGCACCATTCCTGCGGATGTAAAAAGCAGAGTTTTGTCGTTCGGAACAAGGGACGAAGAATCGACTATTTTATGTCCTCTTTTTTCGAAAAATTTAAGAAATTCTTGTACTAATTTATCGGAACTCCACATATGCTCATAATAATAAAGTCCGTATTATTGTCAAGCATAGTCCTTTTCTTCGTAATCTCTAATTGAAAATTTTCCTTTCTCGCTCATATATTCTCCGCAGCGTTATAATAATTACCTGAATATCTGCAAGATGTCAAGCTTGATATATCACAGCGCGGCAAAGCCGCAAATAATTAAAAAATCAAAAAGCAAAATGCAAAAATACAAATCAAAATTCAAAAAAAATTAGCCACAGAGACACAGAGAACACAGAGCCTCACCACACCCAATTTTTTCTTTTCTGTTTTAAACATCCAACCGCCTAACGACCCATCGAACTAATTAAAAAAGAAACAACGAATCACACAAATAACACGAATATTAAAAAAAGACTTTGTTTTTTACATCAATAGAAAATACTATTCTTAATTTATTTATTTGTGTAATTTGTGCAATTTGTTGTTAAAAAAACGGGTTGTTGGGGGCAATAGAAAATCCGTATTTTTTTCGGTTAAACATTTTGTTGTGAGAAAGAGTTTATTTTGCATTTTTATCTGTCATTTTAATTTTTAACTCTTGACGAGCGAGTAATTTTTTGTATATTCCAGCATTAAGAAATTTATTACAAAAAATATTTATTTTTTGGAGGAAATAAAAAATGGAAAAGAAAGATTATCTTAGCAGGGAAGTCAAACATATAGATATAAAAAGCTTCGATTCCTTGCCAATTATCGAACAGTTCGAAAAGACGGCTTTCCAGGCAAGAAACCTGGCAAGAGCTGCAAAAATTTACGACAGAATGTTATCGGATGAAAACTGCTCGATAATATTGTGTCTTGCAGGCTCTATTTTTAGTGCGGGACTACGTAAAGTCGTCTTCGATATTATAGAAAACAATATGGCGGATATGATCGTTTCTACGGGGGCAATCATAGTAGACCAGGACTTTTTTGAAGCTCTCGGTTTCAAACATTTTCAGGGCACGCCCCAGGTTGACGACAACGAATTGATGGATTTGATGATCGATAGAATATACGATACATTTATAGATGAAGAACAGCTGAGAGTCTGCGATATGACCATAACGGAAATTGCCGATAATCTACCGCCCCTTCCTTACTCTTCACGTGAGTTTATTGAATTTATGGGGAAATATCTCCGGGAAAAAAATAAGGGTAAGGATTCGGTTGTCCGGATAGCTTACGAAAAAAACTTGCCGATATTCGTACCGGCTTTCTCTGATTCGAGTGCGGGTTTCGGTCTGGTATATCATCAATGGAAACGAAAGGAGAAACCAAAAGTATCCATTGATTCAGCCAAGGATTTCCTGGAGCTGACAAAAATCAAAGTAAATTGTAAGGAAACGGGTCTGGTAATGATTGGCGGAGGAGTTCCTAAAAACTTTGCTCAGGATGTAACCGTAGCTGCCGATATTCTTGGAAAAGAAGTAAACATGCACAAATATGCGATACAAATAACTGTCGCCGATGAAAGAGACGGTGGCCTGTCCGGTTCGACTCTAAAAGAAGCCCACTCGTGGGGGAAAGTTGATAAAGGTTTTGAACAGATGGTGTTTTCCGAAGCAACTATAGCTTTACCGCTTCTGGCAAGCTATGCTTATCACAGAGGGAATTGGAAAAATAGAGAAGAAAAGAAATTTAACAATTTATTAAATAAAGAGGGGGAATAACAAAAAATGACTCCAAAAGAGGTGTTTTTTACCAAAGGCGTCGGTGTTCATAAAGATAATCTTGCCTCATTTGAGCTTGCTTTAAGAAACGCAGGGATAGAGAAATGTAATCTGGTTAATGTTTCCAGTATTTTACCTCCCTTTTGCAAACAACTGTCGAGAGAGGAAGGCCTTGCAAGGCTGAGCCCGGGAGAAATAACTTTCGTTGTTATGGCAAGGAGTTCGACAAACGAACCGAACCGGCTGGTTTCCGCAGCTATCGGAGTTGCGATTCCCTCGGATAAAAATAATTACGGATATCTGTCGGAACATCATACTTTCGGAGAAACCGCGAAAAAAAGCGGTGAATACGCCGAGGACCTGGCGGCTACCATGCTTGCCTCTACATTGGGTATACCTTTCGATTCCGACCAGGCCTGGGATGAAAGGAAACAGGTTTACGAGGCAAGCGAACACATATTCAAAACATGGAACATCTGTCAGTCCGCAGAAGGGAATAAAGACGGGCTCTGGACAACGGTTCTGGCTACTGCAGTTCTTCTGGATGTCTAAAGCAATTCCGTATAATTTCGGCGGGCTTGAAGATGAGTTTTTAAATTACGAAAATTCAAAAATAGTCGTTTTGCCCGTTCCCTTTGATAAAACAAGTTCCTGGATAAAAGGCTCGGATAGAGGTCCGAAGGCAATAATCGAAGCTTCGATGAATATGGAACTGTATGATCTCGAAACAAATTCCGAAGTGTATAAAAACGGTATATTTACTGCCGAAGATATACTGTCCTCTGGTTCCGAAGAAATGATAGAGAAAGTTTATGAAAAGGTAAAAGAACTGATAAAAGACAAAAAATTCATTGTAATTCTTGGAGGCGAACACACTGTTTCCCTTCCCGCGATTAAAGCACACCATGAGATTTATAACGATGTCTCGATTCTTCAATTAGACGCGCATACCGATATGAGAGACTCTTATCTGGACGACAAATATAGTCATGCCTCCGCTATGGCGAGAGTGAAGGAAATAACCGATAATATAATTTCGATAGGCGTAAGGAGCCTGGATTCATCCGAGTTGGCCAATATCAACAAAAACAACACTTTCTTTGCCAGAGATATTTACGATTCAGAGGACTGGATAGAGAAAGCCGTTAACAAACTTAACGAAAACGTTTACATAACTTTAGACCTGGATGTTTTCGACCCTTCTGTCATACCCTCCACCGGAACTCCCGAACCGGGCGGGTTGGAATGGTATCCCATCTTGAAACTTCTTAAAGAAGTTTGTAAAAACAGAAATTTAATTGGTTTTGATGTTGTAGAACTCTGCCCCACCGAGAACAAGTCGCCGGATTTTATTGCGGCAAAATTAACGTATAAGTTACTCAGTTATAAGTTCTCATAATCCTATCGCGGCAAAGCCGCTAATGAATAATATTAACCACAAAGATCACAAAGGACACAAAGGAATAAATTGTATAATTGAAGAACAAAATTAAATCTCTGTGCGCTCTGTGTGTTCTTTGTTTCTCTGTGCTCTCTGTGGTTAATTTTTAGTTAGTGGGTTGGTCTGTGGGTGGGTTAGTGTGTTTTAAAAATCACAATAAAAATTTAGTGTTTTTCGTTTGTTTCGTGGTTGAATAAATTGTTTTTTTCTCTGCGTTCTTTGCGACTCTGCCGTAATATTAAGAACTTCTTCCTTGACTTTTTCTTTAAATTTACGAATATGAAAGCATAATGAATGTTGCAATATTAGGCAATTCCTACGGCGAAGACAGAAGCGGGGTTTTGATTGCGAAAGAGCTGAGCTACTTGGATAAAAATATAAAAATCAGGGCATTCCCTCTCATTTCTCTCGGAGAGGAATATAAAAAAAGAAATATTGAAGTAATTGGCGGGCACCTGCCTCCGCCGTCCGGCGGATTCTTTTTGAAAAGCTTGAAAGGTTTTTTAGCGGACATAATAAAGAATTCTTCTGTTCCTATCTCTTATATAAACTGCCTCCGCAAATTCAGAAAAAACATAGACACTGTAATCGTTATAGGCGATGTCCCTCTACTGGTTCTCGGATATGCTTCTCTTCGTAAAAGAGCTTACTTTCTCGACCAGTGCAAATCTGACCTTATAGCACCGCATCTGCCGGTAGAAAGGTTTTTTATGAAGAGATTGACAAAAATAGTCTTTACTCATGACGGAATCACTGCCGGGGTTTTACAAAAAAGGGGAATCAATGCCGAATTTTTCGGAAATCCGATGATGGACAACCTTGTAGAAGAAGACAAATATTTTCCTCCCAAAGGAAAAGTCCTGATAGGGTTACTCCCCGGTTCAAGAAAAGAGGCATACAATAATATGAAAAAAATAGCAAAGGTGGTTAGGGAACTCTGTAACAGAGAAAAAAATCTGACATTTACCGCTGCGCTCTCCGAAACAGTAAATAAAAATAAAATGATGGAAATCTTGCCCGAATTAGGGGACAAGATCGATTTTCGTTATGGAAGTTTCGTGGATATAGTAAAAAGCTCGAAAATTGTTATAAGCCATGGAGGAACGGCAAGCGAGCAGTCCCTTTATCTTGGGTCTCCTGTAATATCGTTTCCCGGAAGCGGGGCGCAGAACACGAAAAGAAGACTCAAAGGACAGGGGAAATTGCTCGGAGATGCATTTATATTACTCGATTACGAACCAAAAAAAATAGCCGAAAAAATTTTGGAAATAGTCAGGGATGAGACTCTTTTGAAAGAACTAAAAAACAAAGGAAAAGAAAGGGCAGGAGAGCCCGGCGGGGCAAAAAAAATAGCGGAATATGTATATTCTAGGGAAAAGCAAAAATGAAAAATTTTAACCACAAAGAACACAAAGATTTTTATTTATTTTTTAAGCTAGCAGCTAAAAGCGAAGAGCTAAAATCTAAGTTCAACAACAAATGACACTAATAACACGAATTTTAACAGAACAGATTTTGTTTTTTATATATTGATAAAAAAATGAATATTATTAATTTTTTATTTGTGAGATTTGTGCAATTTGTTGTTAAAAAATGGGTTGTTGGGGGGGAAACAATAAAAAACTCTGCCTGCCCCGTAGGGAGGAACGACCGTACCGGGGTGTTCTCTGTGTCTTTGTGTGAGAAGAAATTTGCAATATAATCATGAAAAAACAAATCGAAGCGACAATAATTCTTCCGACTCATAATAGACTCCCGGTCCTTAAAAGCTGTCTTTCTTCCCTTTCGGAGCAGACGAACCGGAATTTCGAAATCATACTCATCGATGACTGCTCCACGGATGGAACGAAAGAATATATTAAAAAATCGGATTTTCCAAATCTTAGGTACTTTCGACTGAAAAAGCAAAAAGGTCCATATTATGCCAGGAACTTAGGCATAAGGGAAGCAAAGGGAGAAATAATCATATTTATCGATTCGGACGTAGTTGTCTTTCCCGACTTCGTAGAAGACCATATTGAAATACACAAAAAAAGAGAAGACCTTGTCGTTCAGGGTATGGTAAAGCACGTAAAAAGTATCGAAGATATCGATATGAAAAAATTCTATCTGCCGAATGCTCTCTGCCTTAGAACTTTTATAACCCAAAATGCGTCTATACGAAGAAAATATCTTATAGCCGTTGGCGGTTTCGAACTCTTCGGACCCGAACTTGGATATAAAGACGTTGATATGGGATTCCGGTTAATGGACATCGGGCTTCTTTGGGCTTACGGGATAAGAAAATGCAAAGCTTTTCACATCGATGGAGAGACGACGCTGGAAAGTCTCGAGGGGATTTTCCAAAAATGGACAAAACAGGGAGCTTCTGCATATCACTTCGTACGAAAATGGGGAAATAGGGGAGAGAAATATGCACGGACGAAAAAAGCTCTTTTCTTCTCCCGGTTGCTGAATACCGAAAAATGGGTAGAAAGGGGAAAAATTTCTAAAATGATTATTGAAAGCAAAAAAAATCTGGGATTGATAGCGGCTATACTTAAAGGAATCGTTCGTTATCATTACAGAAGTAAAGGAATACAGGGAGCAAAAGAGAAATGAAAATTGCTTTTTTGGTGGGGTATTTTCCCGCTTTGTCGGAAACTTTTGTCTTAAATCAGATAATCGGTCTCCTGAACCGCGGGCATACAGTTGATATATTCGCAGTGACCAGTAAAGGTGAAGCTCTTGTTCATCCGGAAGTTCTTAAATATGGTCTTTTGTCGAAAACCCACTACCGCTATAATCTAAAAAATATTTTTTCCGCATTATTCGGAATCTCTTACGGAGATTTGAAAAAACTTCTCGGAACTTTGAATTTTTTGAGGTTTAAGTCGAATGCTTTCCGCTTTAGACTTTTCTTCGATGCCCTTCACCTTCTAAAAGGTGGTTGCTACGATATCATACATTCTCATTTTGCCACAAAGAGCATAATAGGAGCCGAGTTGAAGGAAATAGGCATTCTAAAAGGTAAGCTCGTCAGCACTTTTTACGGTTATGATGTAACCGGATTCATAAAAAAGAACGGCAAAGATGTTTACGATGTTCTGTTCGGGGAGGCAGACCTTATCATTGTTATAGTAGAACGGTGGAAGAAGAAGCTCGTCGAACTTGGCTGCGTTCCCGAAAAAATTGCCGTCCAGCGCATCGGGGTTAATCCGGAAAAATTTCGGGATGCACATGGAAGACAAAATTCAACCATACGGATATTAAGTATAGGCAGATTTGTCGAGAAGAAGGGCTTTGAGTGCGGCATCAGAGCTTTTGCGAGAGTAAGTAAAAAAAATCCGGATACCATCTACGAAATCATAGGTGACGGACCTCTGAAAAATAGATTGGAAACACTGGCGGAGGAACTCGGCATAAGAGAAAAAGTTATATTCCCGGGCCCGAAAAAACAAAACGAATTAATGGAAATAATAAAAAAATCGGATATTTTTCTTGTGCCGAGTATGACTGCCGTAAACGGCGACGAGGAGGGTACACCCGTGGTGCTTATGGAGGCGATGGCTTCCGGGCTACCAGTGGTATCTACTAATCATGGCGGTATACCCGAGCTGGTTAAAGACGGAACTACCGGGTTTCTGGTCGGCGAGAAAGATTCCGGAGCTCTGGCGGATAAGCTGGAAATCCTGATAAAAAATCCCGCCCTTGGAGAAAAATTCGGAGAAAACGGAAGGAAACAAATCGAAGAAAATTTCGATTCGAACAAGTTGAATGACAATCTGGTTGAAATTTATAGTAGTTTGTTAACGGGGAGTCAGATGAGATGAGAGCCTCGGCGATAGTAGTAACACATAACCGCGGAACGATTCTCAAGCACTGCATAGACAAACTGCTGAATCAGATGGCGGATGATTATGAGGTTATAGTAGTTGATGACGGTTCGACCGATAAAACCAGAGATTTGATGGGTAAGATTAATAACCCAAAATTTTCATATCTCAGAAACGGAAAAAATATGGGTCAACCATTCTCCAGGAACAAAGGAATAAAAAACGCAAGGGGAGAAACAATAATATTTGTTGATTCTGATGTCCTGGTAGACAAGAATTTTATAGAAGATCATCTTAAAATTCAACAAAAAGATGATAAATTAATCGTTCAGGGAATGGTAAGGCACATAAAAACTCCTGATGATTACGGCAAACCAAATCTTCGAATAGATGGTCTTTGCCTTGCGGGTCTTGTTACGCAAAATGTTTCCATAAAAAAGAAATGGCTGGAAGAAGTGGGCGGGTTGGACGAATCTTTCGGAGTTACTATGGGATACGAAGATATAGAATTAGGAAGAAGATTGAAGAATAACCTGGGTTTAAAAACAATCTACTCTTTCAGAAACTGTCTTGCGTGGCATGTAGATGGGGAAGAAACCGATGAACGACTAAAGGCTGTTTTCAATAAAGCTTACATGTTTGGTAAAAGTGCGGTCAGGTTTTCCCGCAAACACGGGAAAAGTGTCGCAGCCCGGCATGTAAAAAAAAGTTATGTAGATTTTATAACAAAGATCTTCGGAACGGAACTATGGGCGGAAAAAAAGGGTCTAAAGTATATTATGGGACATAAAAACGGGTTCTCCTACCCTTTTTTAAAGTGGATAATCAAATATCATTACAGAGGCAAGGGCATAAGAGATGCACTCCGGGAAACCTCTGTAATTAATCAAGGTAAATGACTGTTATAAAAAAGCTGGAAGCTGTTGCGGGGGTTGACAATATGGCACCGGCAATTAAATTTGGGAGTCCCCACAACAAAATATATAATAATGAGAAGGAGGTAAAATGAGTATTGATTTACAGAGCCTTAATGCTGAAGCGAAAGATAAAAGTGCGGTAATAGAAAACCTTTTTGCGGAAATAGGTAAATCTATTATAGGGCAAAGAGAAATTGTAGAAAAAACTATAATTGGTCTCCTTACGAGGGGACATATACTTATCGAAGGAGTTCCGGGTCTTGCCAAAACTTACATAATAAAGACACTGGCAGCAGCGATTAACGCTACTTTCAAGAGAATTCAGTTCACGCCCGACCTTCTTCCCGCCGACATCACAGGAACCCAGATATACAATCAAAAAACCGGCGATTTTACCCCGAAGAAAGGACCACTCTTTGCGAATTTTATACTTTCCGACGAGATAAATAGAGCTCCCCCAAAAGTTCAAAGTGCACTGCTTGAAGCAATGCAGGAAAGACAGGTAACAATAGGAGACCAGACTTACCCGCTGCCCGAACCATTTATGGTTCTTGCAACACAAAACCCGATAGAACAGGAAGGAACTTACCCTCTTCCCGAAGCCCAGGTGGACCGGTTCAAACAAAAACTTATCATTAATTATCCGAATAAAGAAGAAGAGAAGAGAATAATGAAACAGCAGACAGCCGAAGAGCTTCCCGTAACAAAACCCGTTGTAGACATAAAAAAGCTTAACTCTCTAAGAGACTTTATCTATAAGATACACGCGGACGAAAAAATAAGGGATTATATCATCGACATAGTATTTGCCACCAGGAAACCTTCCGACTATGGGGTCGAAAAACTCGATGTGTACATTCGCTACGGAGCATCTCCCAGAGCTTCGATATATCTATTCGAAGCTGCCCGGGCACATGCGTTCCTGCAGAGACGAGGGTTTGTCATTCCCGAAGACGTAAAAGCTATGGTGTATGATATCTTGAGGCACAGAATAATACTGTCTTACGAAGCCGAAGCAGAAGGTGTAACATCGGAAGATATAATAAGAGATATCCTGGAAGCAGTCGAGATACCATAGCGTGGAAAGCCGCATAATAATTTAAAAATTAAAGATTAAAATGTAAAATGACAGAACAAAAAAAAGAGAAACAACAAATCACACGAATAGCACGAATAAAGACAAAAAAATTCTATTTTTCAGAAATAAAAAATGACTGTTATTAATTCATTTGTGAAATTTGTGCTATTTGTTGTTAAAAAAATGGGCTGGTGTGTGGAGCTACGTTCTCTGTGGTTTGGTTTTTTTGAATAGGAGATTATGGAAGAACGAATTAGGGAGATATTAAGAGAAGTAAGGCAAATCGAAATAGAGTCGAAAAAGGCAGTCAATACTCTTTTCGGCGGCGAATACAAAAGCTCGTTCAAGGGCAAAGGAATGGAGTTTCATGAAGTCCGCGACTACTTCATCGGCGACGATGTTCGAAATATAGACTGGAATGTGACTGCAAGAATGAACCATCCTTTCGTAAAGCGCTTCGTCGAAGAGAGGGAGCTCACCATCTTTATAATAGCCGACTGCAGCGGTTCGGAAGAATTCGGTACAAGGAAAGAAAAGAAAAAAGACCTGATAGCCAGGATTGCCGCTCTTTTTGCGTTTTCTGCCGAGCGGAACAACGATAAAGTAGGACTTTTGCTCTTTTCCGATAAAGTAGAACATTACCTGCCTCCGGCTAAAGGAAGAATGTACACTCTCCATATAATTCGCGATATTTTGCTATTTCGTCCGGAAAGTCCGAAAACCGACCCTGTTCCTGCGATGGAATTTTCACAAGAAGTGCTCCGTCACGGGTCAATAGTTCTTTTTATCTCCGATTTTATGGGAGACAAATTCAATGTTGACCATATAAAAATGCCTCTTTCGCTAATGGCTAAGAAATTCGATTTCATTCCGATTATGATTCGCGACCCTCTCGAGCGGAAATTCGAAATAAAAGGCAGAATAACTTTCCGTGATGCGGAAACGGGAAAAGAGAGAATGTTCGATGGTACGGAACTGGCGAAGAAACTAAAAGAAATCCAGCGCGTAAGAGACGAGGAGCTGAACCGTTTATTCAACATAAATGGTCTTGACCGCCTGGAAATCACATCCGGCGAAGATTATGTGCGTTCTATACACCGACTCTTCCAGAGGAGACTGCCTTGATTCTTTTGTATTTTTCCGCCGTACTCCTTTCTCTCCGAGTAACACCCGATTCCGCGACCGTGGGAGATACTTTGACTTTGAATATCAAAGGTGCGCTGACAGATTCGGTATCGGTTATAATGCCCGATTCTTTCCCGGACATAGAGATACTCGATTCGCTTACCAGAACCAGCGACACTACTGCGGCAGTCAAATTTGTTTCCTTCTCGACAGGCTATCAGGAATTTAAACTAAAAGAAAAAAACGATACTCTCTCATCCGGCTATTTCATCAAATCCGTTCTCGAACCCGAAAACAAGGGTCTTTCTCCTATATTGGGCCCTTATGGTTTTTTCAACTGGCATTACCTTCTGTACCTGCTGGTTCTCCCCGTTACTCTTATAGCTTATCTTGTGTTCAAAAGATTGAGAAAGGACAAGACGGAATTAATTGAAGAAGAGCAAATGGACCCTGCTGAAGAAGCTTTGAGGAATTTAAAAATACTTGAAGAAAAAACAAACGAATGGACCTGGAATAAACTTTACACATCTTTGTCTTACATTTCCAGAAGATATATGGAAAGGAAAACAAAGATACCGGCAGTGGAAGCCACTACGTCCGAACTCTTACCCTTAATCAAAAAAGAAGGACTTACTCTGCTATTCCCTCTCTCAAGGCAATTTCCGGAGTGGGATTTGATAAAGTTCGCGGATGAAGAATCCACAAAACAAACATTCGAAAAAGAGTTGAACCTCGTCAGGGGTGTAATCGAACAGATGGAAGAGGAAGAAGAGGAGGAAGAAAATGATTCACTTCAATAATCCGTTTTATCTAATTGGCCTGGTAATATTACCTCTTTTATATATCTTCAACAAGAAGAGAAAAAAAGCCTCTCTCTTTTATTCCGATACTTCTTCCCTCGGAATCAAACCAGCAGGTGAATTTTTTACTAATTTAAGAAATTATTTGATATTACCGATTATCGGATTGATGTTTGTCGGGCTTGCCCGTCCGCAGAAAGGATACGAAACGGAAATCATCCATAAAGAAGGAATCGATATCGTGATGGTTATGGACATATCCGGTTCTATGAGAGCTGCCGATTTTGACCCCAACCGTCTGGAAGCGGCGAAAAAACTCGGTGCGCAATTCGTGGATATGAGGAGTGGAGACAGAATAGGACTGGTTATATACGCGAGGGAGGCATTGATACAGGCTCCGCTGACTCTCGACCACGACCTCATCAAAGAACAGATTAACTCCCTCCAGTTTGACCTCCTGCCGGATGGAACTGCTATAGGAATGGGAATAACCTACGGGACTTTTCTTTTGTCCGGCTCGACGAGTAAAAATAAAATCATGGTGCTTCTTACCGACGGCAGAAACAACGCCGGCAACATAGACCCCGAAACCGCAGCAAAAAATGCCGCCGATGCGGGGATAAAAATTTATGCCATCGGGGTCGGGGAAAGAGGTGAAGTACCTTATCCTGTTGATGGTCCTTTCGGAGTAACCCACTATGTGAAGGCAAACTTCGAAATCAATGAAGAAGGGCTGACAAAAATCGCAGACGAAACTAAAGGAGAATATTTTCGGGCTACTTCCGGCGAAGCCCTAAAAGAAATCTACGGTATAATAGACAAAATGGAAAAGACCATTTTTAAAGTAGAAAAACTCGCTAAATATAAAGAAAAACTGTATCTTGTACTTATACCTGCATTGATTTTATTTATGATAATTTTCATAGAACCGGTAACTTCGCGGAGGATACCGTGAACTGGGCCGCACCTTTTTACCTGAATTTTCTCTTACTTTTGCCATTGGCGGTTATACTGGTGCTCTATCGAAGGCAGAGAAATATGAGAATACTAAAAACCATTGCTGATAAAAATTTACGGGACGTAATATGGAAAGAAGACAGAAAACTCTCTCTCTGGAAAGAGATTCTGCTCGTTTTATCTTTAACCTTTTTGATAATAACAGCCGCAAGGCCAAGATGGGGCAAAAGTTTAACCATTACCCAGGTGGAAGGATATAACGTGGTTTTCGCGCTTGATGCTTCATCCAGCATGCTTGCCCAGGACGTAAAAGGCGGGCGTCTGAATAAAGCTAAAGAATCCATCAAAGCTGCGTTGAATCAGCTGCCCGGAAGCCGTTTTGGTCTTGTCGCATTTTCGGGAAACGCTTACAAGTTGTGCCCTCTGACCACGGATTTGAATTCTTTTAAACTTTTTGTAGACCTTGTGGAACCTTCGCTCATACCTACGGAAGGGACGGATATCGGAGGCGCGATAAGAAAATCCATGGAACTGTTTTCCGAAAAAATCAGCGGTTCGAAGATTATAATAATAGTAACCGATGGGGAAAATACGAGAGGAGACCCGAGAGTGGATGCGCTCGAGGCAAGGAAAGAAGGAGTAAAAATATTTACGATATCCGCAGGTACAAAGGAAGGCGCCCCCGTTCCGAAGTACGACGAAACCGGAAAATTTTCCGAATATTTAAAAGAAGACAACGGGAAAGTCCATATATCCGTCGTAAATCAGGATATGCTGAAACTTATCGCAAGAGCAGGTGATGGAGCTTTCCTGGAGGGCGAGGGTGTGGAACTCGGTATTTTGATAAAACTGTTCAAGGGTCTTCGTACCGGAGAATTTTCTTCGGAAAAGGTTGAGCACTATCAGGAAAAATATATTTTCTTCCTGATACCTTCACTCGTATTTTTGCTTGTCGCAACCTTTATAAAAACGGGGAAAGAATAATGCTGTTATTTTTAATTGCTTTGAATATATCGCCTGTTGTAAGTAAAGCCAACAAACTTTACAAAAAAGAAAAATATGAAGAGGCTTACGAGCTCTACAAAAAAGCTTCGATTCTCAATCCTGATAACGAAAAAATAAAATTCAATATGGCTGACTGCTCGTACCAGCTTAAAAGATTCAGGGAAGCCGGCGATGAATTTGCGCGGCTGACCGTTACCAAAGACAAAGATTTGCGCGAAAAGAGCTTCTATAATCTCGGCAACGTTTTTATGGAAGCAAAACAGTATGACCAGGCTATCTCCGCATATAAAGAGGCTCTGTTGCTGAATCCAAAAGATATAAGGGCGAAGAGAAATCTCGAAATAGCAAAAATGATGAAAGAAGAAGAGCGGAAGAATAAAGATAAAAATAAAGACCAGGATAAAAATCAGAATCAAGAACGGCAACAGCAACAGCAGCAGCAACCGCAACCCAAGCCTCAGGATAAAATAAATGAAGCTCTGAAAAATGAACAAAAAGAAACGATGAAAGAAGCCCTCCGAAATAAAGGAGGAGGACAGGATAACGCGGGAAAATGGTAATACTATTATTTTTTTCTTTAACCTTTACGGCTTCGATCGATAGGACGACTGTCCCTGTGGGGGAATCATTCAACGTAAGTGTAATTATCGAAGGCGATGAGCTTTCGGGTATAGGCGAACCGGAAGCTCCCGGTATTCCCGGAATCCAAATTCTCGGTTCTTCAAGGTCGCAATCCACGCAGATTAATTTCATCAACGGAAAACTGACAAAATCCACGAGCCTAACTTTCGACTACCAGATGATTGCAAACTCCGAGGGCGAATACACTATTCCACCTTTCTCTTTGAAATATGGCGGGCAACACTATGAAACCGAACCGATAAAAATTAGTGTCAAGAAAGGTGTTCCCCGAAGAAACGTTCCCCCTCCTGCTGTGTATGAAGATAGAGAAACCAGAACGGGCGAATTCAGAAACGTTTTCCTTGACTCCGATATTTCGAAAAGTTCCGTTTATCCGGGCGAACCTCTGGTTGTAAGCCAATTTCTTTACACGAAAGTAAATTTAGGGGATATACAGCTAACCAGTTCTCCGAGTTACGAAAACGTCTGGGTCGAAAACGTAGAATCGCCCACAAGACTCGATTTCTCCCGGGCAACAATAAACGGTATAGCCTATCAAAGAGCGCTATTAAAAAGAGATATTTTGTTTCCTCTCGGGGAAAAAGATATTAAGATAAATCCTATTACTATAAACGTGTTAATAAGGGGAGATATGTTTTCTTTCTTCGGAGAAAGAAAAGAAATTTCTTCCGAAACTCGAACTATACTGGTTAAACCATTTCCTCCCGGCCGTCTGGCTGAGTTCATTGATGCGGTAGGCAAATTCGAAATCAGGGCGGATATGGACTCCTCAAACCTTAAAGTCGACTCTCCCTTCCCCTTAAGGTTAATTGTAAAGGGAGAAGGAAATATAAGCCTTATGTCCGCTCCTAAATTTCCCGAAACGAGAAAGCTCACCACTTATGACCCGGAATCCAAAGTATCATCTCAAGTCTCCGGAAGCACTTTAAAAGGAGAGCGGACGTTTACCTATCTTATAACTCCAAAAGTTTCGGGAATAATCGAGATTCCGGAAATCAAATGGGCTTACTTCGATATTAAAAACGAAACCTTCGTTACCAGGACGATAGGACCATGGCAAGTCAGGGTAAAGCCGTCGAGTGAAATGGGAGGAGAAGGCGAAACGGCTAAAATAAATAAAGATATTTCCTATGTTTTACCTATAAACGGTAAAACCGTTTCTCTCATGCCTAAATTCTTCCCTCTGTATTTCCTGCCTTCTATTCTGATACTTTTGATATCCGGATATTACGTACTGGAAGCGAGAAAAATTCAGGGCGACAGGGGTTACGCGAATATGAAGGTAATTCCGAGAGAATTGAAAAACGGTTTCAGAAAATTGGAAAAAGAAATAGCCGGCAACAATCCCGTCCAATTCTACGAAGATTTAACCCGGCTTCTTTTAAAATTCATTAAATTGAAATTTCATATGGAATCCTTCGGAATGAAAAAGATAGACATTATTTCGGAACTGCGCGATAAAAAAGTACCGGAACAAATCCTTCCCCTGCTTCAGGAATTACTTGAGAGGAGTGAGACCGTCCGCTTTACATCATTAAAGTTAGAAAAAAAAGAAATGACCGGAGATTTGAAAACGGCAAAAGAGGTTATCAATGCTTTATATTAGCCTTTTGATGCTTTTCTCGCAAACATCACTCTCCGCGGAAGAGTGTTATAAAAAAGGTGAATATTCCGAAGCTCTTGCAGAATACGAAAAATATCTCGATAAAGGCATAGTGAGTCCCGAACTGTACTTAGATATCGGAAACTGCTACTACCGGATGGGGAACTTTGGCGAGAGTCTTCTGTATTACAGAAGAGGATGGTTCCTTTCTCCGGGTAACGAAAATATCCTGAATAACATTTCTTTATTTTCCAAAGAGGAAGCGAATCCGAACCCCTTTATTTCCTTTTTTACGAAAATAATCGATAAAATTTCTCTCCGCATATTTTCTTATTTTCTAATTATATCCTTTACTCTTCTGGCAATTGCCGTTTCCATACGTCTTATCCAGAAAGTCAAATTAATCAATTTCCCTGCCAATCCTTTACTCTTCTTATGCGGTTTATTCTTTATTTTCTCACTCCTCGGATTCTCCGTCTGGTTCGGGAGAGTAAAATCTAAATGGGTCGTAACCACAGAAACGACCATTGCGTACAGCGGACCTGACGAGGAATTCAAGGAATTGATGAGAGTGGATGAGGCTGAAGAAGGCTCGCTTGTAAGGAGAGACGGCGGTTGGTGGCTCGTTCATTTCCATTCGGGACAGGGGGGCTGGATTGATTCGACCACTGCTGCGATGGTTATTCCGAAATAACCGTACAAAAAAATAGATTCTCACACAAAGACACAGAGGACACAGAGAAAAAACAATTTATTTGACCACGAAACAAACGAAATACACTAAATTTTATAATGTAGTTTTTAAAACCCGTCAACGCATCCACCCATTAACACACTAACAAAAGATATTGAACCACAAAGAACACAAAGAGCACAAAGATTTTTGAAGCTAACAACAAAAGGCAAAAAGCTTCGTTTAACAACAAGTTACACGAATAACACGAATCCACACCTTACCCTAATTTTATTTTGTTTTTAAAAACCCAACCCAACGAACCAACTAAATTTGACAGGATTAACAGGATTTACTGGATTTTTATTTGTTTTGACTAGGGACTGGAGACTGGCGACTCGTGACTCTATTACCACCGAGAGCACAGAGATTTTTGTTGTTTCCAACCCCTAAATCCTATATCCTGAATCCTAATCATTCTATTTTGCTATTTAACTGTTTTGACTTAAGGCTCTCGACTGGGTTGCAGAATCCCAGAGATTCGAAAAAGAAGACCAGGCACCGTTGATATATACTTGCGAATTTTAGTTTTTATACTAATTTTAACTGAATTGGTTAAATATATGGAACCATGATTCTATGAAAAAAGTTAATAAAATTAAAAAAATATTAGAGAAACAGAAACCTACTCTTAAGAGAAAATTTCGAGTTAAAGAGATAGGAGTGTTTGGTTCTTTTGTAAGAAACCAAGGGACTAAAAAAAGTGACATTGATATTCTTGTTGAATTTGAGGATGGCATAACCCTTTTAAGTTTTATAGAAATGGAGAATTATCTGACTGACCTTCTGGGCATTAAAGTAGACCTGGTAATGAAAAGTGCTTTAAAGCCGAGAATTGGAAAACATATCTTAGAGGAAGTCGTTTACATATGAAAAAAGAGTATCGTGACTATCTGGACGACATAATAAACGCAATAACTAAAGCTGAACAATTTATAGGAAAGATGTCTTTTGAAGACTTCGAGAAAGACGAAAAGACAATATTTGCGGTAGTAAGGGCACTTGAGATATTGGGTGAGGCCGCAAAAAAACTCCCTGCATCACTTAAAAACAAATATCCTAAGATTCCATGGCGAGAAATATCAGGCATGCGGAATAAGTTAATCCATGAATATTTTGGGGTGAATCTAAGAGTTGTGTGGGATACGGTAAAAAAAGATATTCCTACCATAAAACCATTTTTACGAGAAATATTTGAAGAAAAGTAACCGAAAAGTAAAGTTTATTTTTTACTCGAAACACGAAACTATTAAAATAGACGCGGATAAACGCAGATTTCCCAAATCGTTAGGACGTTAGGCGGTTTAAAGAATTCCCGACCCAACGAACCAACAAAAAGAAATCTAACCACAAAGAACACAAAGAGCACAAAGATTTTTGAAGCTAACAACAAAAGGCAAAAAGCTTCGTTTAACAACAAATTACACGAATAACACGAATCCACACCTTACCCTAATTTTATTTTGTTTTTAAAAACCCAACCCAACGAACCAACTAAATTTGACAGGATTAACAGGATTTACTGGATTTTTGTTTTTTTAAGCTAACAGCCAAAAGCGAAAGGCAAAGAGCTTAGTTCAACAACAAATCACACAAATAGCACGAATGAATTTATTTGTTCAAAGTCAAAAATTCGGAAACATTCCCGCCCCAATATCCAGAGATATGTCTACAATACAAATGAGTACAGTTAAAGTATATGCACACCTATGCCAAAGGTATCCCTTTAGGGGTAACGAAATCCAAACAGATATGTGATAGATACCCTATTATTAAACCTTTAATAAACCATTTTATCCAATCATATATATCTTGATTATCAATCCATATAAAAAAATCTTTGATGTTTAAGGATATGCTTCCATTAACAAATATACTATGCGCTAAAGCTCTATGATTTGGATTATTTGGAGTGTCGATTTTATCTGGCAAGGCGCTTCCTATTATTCCCCCTAAACTTACAGATAAAATATGTCCAAAATGAAAATTTTCATCTTTCGAGTACATATCTATCAGGTAAAATACTCCTCCAGAAAACCCACCTACTTTTGAATGAACTTTTCTATTAGGCATCGTATATTTTAACTCCAATTTCCATATTTAACAAACAAATTTGATCCAATTTTCAGATTTTCCTTTAAGCATTTTTTGGTGAAATCATACCTTAGATTTTTTACCGAACCAATCAATTCTTCTAACGAAACCATTTGAGTTGATAATCGTCGAAACCCTATAACCTTCATAACTCCTAATTCTCCTGTACATAATTTGTAGTCTTTATTTTTTGTTATTAAGAAAATACATTCCGCTTCTCCATCATGAATTTCCGCCAACTCTGGGCACTGTTCATAAGTATTTTTAATTTCCTCAATATCATCTGAAGCCGGATTATCTACTATTTCAAGTGATTTATTATCTATAAATTTCTGGAGTTCAATTGATTTTATCTCTCCCGTTTCTTTATCAGTTCGTTTGAACGCCTGTTCGAAAATAACATTAGGAATTATTATTCTCTTATTTTTGAAAAGTAAATCTAATTTATTATTATTTGCGCACCATATTATTACATCGGCATCAAGTATATATATAGTCAAAATTGAATTCCTCTATGTCCGGATATGAGTAAGTATTCAGAAAATGAGCCAGTTCTCCGTATTTCACACTTAAATAATCGGCAAGTTTTAACTTGGTAATTCTACCCTTTTGGTATGTCTTAATTGTTTGAACTACATAATTTACCGGAAGCGGTTTTAATTCAGGTTCCCTATTTTCTCTTAGTTCATTAAACTCTGTAACTCTAGGATGTTCTCGAATACGTTCCATATCCTTTTTTGAAAATATTCTTAAATTTTGAAGTTTATATGAGAGTGCTTGTATGGATACTCTAAATTTTGAAGCTATATCAATTATGTCTATAAGTCCTATTTTTTTATTTTCAATTCTTTTTCCGATTTCATCCCTCAATGATTCTTCGGGAAGTAATAAAGAGGAAGCAAACGCATCAGCATATTTTTCGGGTTCGCTTTTACCTTTTTTTTCATCATCGTAAATATCATCAGGTAAGTAAATATTCCATGTTATAAGATGAAAGAGTTCATGGGCTATATCAAATGTTCTTCTCCAGGGTTTATCATTTTCGTTTAATAGAATTGCGGCTCCAAAATCTCCAATTAATGACGCCGCACTTCCAAAATCACCTAAATCTCTACAAAAAATGAGAATATTTTCCTCCTGCAGAGAGTCTATCAGGTTATTCCCAGGATAGCGTCCTAATTTGAATGAAACCCTGTACTTTTTTGCCAAATCTTCGGCGAAATCATAATCGTTATCATATATTTCTTTCTGAAGACTTGCTGGTTCTGGCGGAACGAATTTCTCATATTTATAATCAATAAGATCACATAATTTTTTATAGTTACTGCAAAAAACATTTAATTCGTTTTCGTATTTTTTACATTTGGATGCATTCGTACATTTTCTCCAGAGTACCTTTCGCTCTACTTCCTCTTTTCCACCCAACAAATAAGATGTGGTAAGCCCTAAAGCTTTTGAGATTTTATCGAGTTCACTAATTCTTACCTCTCTTTCACCTTTTTCGATTGCACTTAAAGTTTGATAATTTTCAAAACCGGTTTCTTTAGCTAAGTCTTTCAATTTCAAACCTATTTTTTTCCTTTCGTTTTTTATTCTTTTCCCAATATCAGCAAACTTCATAAAACCTCCCTTTGTATTTATAATATAATCTTATTTTTTATTATGTCAATGGTAAATATATAAAATTATTTTATTTTTTAATTGGCTTAAAAAGCAAAATGGCAACCACAAAATGCAAAAAAAGGGCGTTGACATATGCGGATTAAAAAGGATCTTTTATTTTTTACCCGAAACACGAAACGTAAAACCCGAAACTTTATTTAACCACCGAGAACACAGAGATTTTTTTGTTATTTGAACCCACCAACACACCCACTCATTAACCCATTAACTAAATTCGACAGGATTAACAGGATTTACTGGATTTTTTAAGCTAACCGCTAAAGGCGAAAGGCGAAGAGCTTAGTTCACCAACAAATCACACCCCGATACAGTCATTTTTCCTTACGGGACAAGCAGGGCAGGCAGATTAACACAAGATTTTTTTAACTTCTAACTTCCAACTAATGGCTTCCGAATAATCATTTCACATTTCAAGGTCTGACCCCGTTTATACCCGGCAGACTTACAAAAGAGAAAAGGAAAAAAGAAAATAATCTGCCCGAAATGCGGGGAAGAGATAAAATTGGAATGAATTTATTTGTCCAAAATCTATCGTCCGAAGTCCAATGTCGAAAAGCAAGCCCCGCCGCGTTATTTTTTATTAACGAACTCGGCAAGAATAAGAAACAAGGTAAGTAATAATCCAAAATAAAATATTCCATTTCCCCAAAGCAACAACGGTTTGTAAAAAAAATGTTTTTCGATATCGGGTTTTAAATCCCTAATTATTAGTGAGTCAGTATATCCGTTTTTATCCGTGATTGACAATAAAATTGATGGTCCGGTGTAATCACCGAGAAATGCAATTAGAGCATTTCGACGGGCTTTAAGGCTTGATATGTTTTCAATAGGCCCATCAACGTATTCGGAAATCACATCAAGAATTAAGTCAAATCCCGGGTCCGTTTTTTTTATTTCTTGGGCGTTGTTTAGCATATTCATGTACGCTTTATTGGCCTTTTCGTAATCGTGCGAAAAAATTTTTGCAACCCATTTGTTCCGCTGATCTAAAATATTCCCCAAAAAAGATAGACACAATCCGGCTAATCCCACTATAAGAGAGAAATATTTTAGTCGCCGAAACTTCATATGAGAATATTTTTTACCTAATTTACGATTCTTCTTTTTCATCTGATTCCTATTAGATTATAAGCAGAAGGATCAAGTCTTTTTCAAATTCCACCAAAACCTCTCTACAATCAAATTTTGAATCTGTTCTCTCTTTTTAAATTTTATCATTTTTATTAATTAGACAAGTTATTTTTATTCTCTTCTAAACTTTCCACTTTAAGTTTCGCTTCTCTGAATATCTTATTATATTTTTCATCTGCGATAACATTAAGCTGTGGAAATAGAGCGAAAAAGTCCCTTATAGCATAGGCGGTGAAGTTAATATTGTGTTCAACTATCATCCTAAATATTATCATTAATTCATGATCGGATGGTTTGAATCGCATAGTATTTAAAGCGAAAGACGTAGAATGTATAAATTGGGAAAGGTAATTATAAGTAACCTTAAGATAACCTTCACCTATACCCGCTCTTGAAAGAATTTTATATTTATCTAAAATTAAAAAAGTCTTGGCTTTTTTAATTTTTTTTATTTTATCTGCAACTTCTTTTTCTGTATTGGAATTATCAATTAAAAATTTATTTAATTGATTCTCAAAGGATTTCCATAACCCGGTAAATCTAATTTTAAATTCATTTAACTTAGGACTGTTCGGATTAATAAATTTAACAGAATTTACTATTATTTTATCACAATAATAATCCCAAACTGCAAATCTTAATTCTCTTTCTGTGTCAGGTATATCATCTATTGATAAATAGAAGAATGACAAATAACTCTCAATAACTGCTCGACTTAAAACAGCAATTGAAGATACATCCCAGATTTCTCTTGAGATTCCCTTAGAAAAGGAAGATTGAGGAAGGATCCGTAAAATGGATAATATATGCAGAAATATTTTCGAAAAAAGGAAAGTCCCTTCCGCCATTCTCCTATGTTTAAATGTGGGGTTTTCTTCAAGAATTTTATTAGAACCTTTCTCTCCTAAATTAAACAAGAATTCAAGTTCATTTAATTTTCTAATATAATTTTCTCTTTCTTCTAAATTAAGCAATTCTCCTTCAATCAGTTCCTTTTCTTTTATTTTTCAGTTCCTTTTTTAAAAAATCCTTAAATTTCTTTTTTCTTTCAGCCTCTATACCTGTCGCATATACTGGTTCAAGGCCTTCTTCAATATCTTTCCATTCTAACTGCCCTTTACGATATGTATCCTTGATTAAATCCAAAATAGATTCATATTTTTTCTTGTAGTCGAATTGATTCTCTTTCCCATCATCTATTCTGCCATATATTAAAAATGCTGGGTTCATGATTATTTTAGCGATTTCCAATCTAATCTCTTTGCTGATTTCTTTATTTGTATATAATTCATCAAGAAAAACACTCATTCCTACGACCGGCAGAACAAAACCATCTAAACTTCCTCTCTCCCAAAAACCATTAAGCCTGTCTCTATATATTATTTTTAGTGACAATAAAACAATATCTTCACTATTTTTTATAATATAAGCTTGCGCGATTGTCCGTGATAACATCTTAATACATTCCTCTCTCTTTCCTGAATCTATTAAAAATTGTGTAAAATCTCTAAATTTACTGATAAAAAACTCTATTGATGAAATGGATTGCAAATTTACTATTTCTTGTGCCGGTATCCTTTTCAAATCCTCAAAAATTTCATTGAACCTTCTTTTATGATAATCTGATCTTAGGCCATCTATTTCCACCAAATAATTTCTTATACCAAAATCCTTTACTTTACTATTAATTGTATTTATGAACGGGAATAGCATAACAAAACACAAAGTTGCCAGCCCAACGGATACATCAACCAAGATCCCCACATTACTTATTTTCATAACAATAAGGGGAAATAATATACTGATAAGAAAAACACCCAAAAGAATATATCCATCAGGATTAAGAATTTGAGACAATATTGAAACTCTACCTGTAGATTGACAAAGAAAAAATATAATCACAAACAAAAGCGCCATAAGGGAGGCAAGCCCCTGAGCTATTGAGCTTAGTATATACGGCGTATATTCGTGGTAAATATTATGGTAACTTACAATCCAACTAACCAAGCCTAAAGCGAAGGCTATTGCTAACGATATGCGATATTTTTTTAACCCTTTAATAATTTCTTTAATACTCAATTATTACACAACCTCCTAAACGTTTTTCTCTAGGGGAAGGGGTCAGGGGAAGGGGTCAAGTCTTGTTTTTTGAATTTCAATAAACCTTCTTCACATCGATAACATATAAATACAATAGCTATCGCTATAGTTGAATAGGTAAATTGTTGAATCGTTGAATAGGAATATATTACATCATCAATTATATACATAGTATAAATTTAGAAAAGCTTACCGATAAGACGTCTCATTTTTCTTTCACCTTCTCAAATCTTAGTATTTTGTTTTTACTTCTAACGGTAACGGTATTCCCGTTTTCGCTTAACCCTAATTCATATACATTCGGAATCTCTTTTGCCCACAGCTTGACACCGTTGAAACTTATCAATTCCACTGTGTCACCAAAAGTGACACCTATAAGCCTCGCTGCTTCTGATATTTTCACATCCTTTAAAGGTAAACCCCTGCCAAACAGATTAAATTTGAATAATCTATCCCCTGTCTCTGTTTCTATCAGATACGCACATTTATATCTGACATCCTTAATTATAATATATTTTTCCGAGAGAGAAAAACCCCCTTCATTACTACTTATGTAAATTCCCGGGTACTCTCTGATAAGATTTCCCTTACTACCAAGAAGGTAAGTAATGACTCTGTCTTCCCTAAGGTAATCATTTTTATCTCTCATGTCTTCCATTACAGATGTTATGATATATTTACCATTATAAGAAATGTAGATTGGAACAAGATGATTCTTACTGGTTGGATAGTTCCACACTTTATTCCCTTTACTGTCAAAGAGTATAGCTCCAGTACCACCTGTAAATATCTCCTTGTCAGGATCGTTTACACCGGCAGCGAAAAAATTACCATTACCCGAGAATTTTCCGAATATACCTCTTCTGTCAGACTCGGAACCGCTTTTAAATAGCTGCACCTTTTTCGTAATATTTCCAATTATATCATAAAAGACTAAAATCCCATAAGAATTATCAAACTCAGCTACTATGCCTTTATCTGAAACAAAACAATAAGGTCCAATCATATCATAAGATATTTCATATTCCTTATTCCATATTACGTTTCCGTTCTCATCTGTTAAAACAAATTTTCTTTTACCAGATTTGCTACTTGTGGGTATTTTTTCACAAATTTCCAATCCCAGATATTTTACATTTGGTGAGGAATAAACTCTGCTAATCTTCTTCTCGCCAGTCACGCTGAGATCCGGACCGTAGAGAGTAAGAGCATTTGCCTTTTTTACTGCTTTTAATTTACCTGCATTTTCGCCGTATTCTCCAAAAAATACGCCGAAAACATCATCTCCCAGATCAATCTCTTTCACCATTTGATATTCACATATATTTCCATTATCCACATACCTTATCGTATCCGCAGGTTCGATTTTGCTTGCCGTTTTTACCCCTGATTCTCTCGATATAGCACAACACAGTATGGCTAAAAAAAAACTTAAGAATATAAGCGATTTTAGAAAATGTTTCATAATTTATCTCCCTTTTTTCTTAACAATGGCATAGAGGGGTCAAGTCTTGCTTTTCAAATTTCAATAAACCTTCTTCACATCGATAACTTAAAGATACAATGATATACATAGTATCAAAATTAAAAGATTGATTGCATAAGTCAAGAGATTGATATTTGAAATCAATCTTTTGTTGGCTCGTCAGACTGTGTGAAAACTCTTGCATTCAATTATATTTTCAGTAAATTAGAATCGAATAACACAAGGGGGTTAAATGTCTTATATAGAGGGAATTTCGCGTAATCAGAGGATGTTATTTCCGGATG
>Ga0315548_1000688_pt1 | contig 31130 bp, 30 predicted proteins | sample SalMarSW160110MG_2_FD_202540 | JGI IMG/M metagenome (GOLD analysis project Ga0315548, IMG submission 202540) | Salt marsh sediment microbial communities from the Plum Island Ecosystem LTER, Massachusetts, United States - Salt Marsh Sediment SW1601-110 ... | reverse complement strand
AGCAGGAGTTCTATCAATCCCACGGGTTACAGAATGAACCCAGTCGTTGCCCGGAGTGTCGGGCGTCTCGGCGCAAAGAGCGCTGGGGCAACTATAATCAGCCGAGGCAGATGTTTAATGCTGTTTGTGCTGAGTGTGGCGTTGAGACCACGGTACCCTTTGAGCCCAGGGAAGGGCGGCCGGTATATTGCCGGGACTGCTACAACAAGCAAAAACAGTCTGGTTAAGCTTTAGTATCTGGTTACCAGCTATATATAATGAATGTCGGTATCTGTCAGGTTAAGCTTCGCTTTCCTGAGAACCTATCGCTTAAAGGCAAGCGACAAATACTGAAGTCCATCACTACCCGCCTCAGAAGCAAGTTCAACATTTCCGTAGCTGAAGTTGGCGATAATGACTTGTGGCAGTTAGCCACGCTGGGGATTTGTTGTGTGAGCAATGATAGGCGGCATACCAACGAAATGCTGTCCCGGGCAGTGGATTTTATCGTCAACGGTCGCTTTGATGTAGAGATACTGGACTATGAGATTGAGATTCTTCCCGTTAGTTAAGCGGGGCTGATAGTGGACACCTCAGCCTTTCTGCGTAATCTGGCGGCTCAACCCGGTTACAGCGACCAGATGGTTCACGTGGAGCATATTCCGCGCCGCCAGGCCAGGTCTGCCCGCTTGCACCGGCCTCTGGCAGACGCGCTTCAGGACTGCCTCAGTGAGCACGGCTTGTTCCCCCTTTATAGCCACCAGGCGGAAGCCATAAACTATACCCGCGAGGGCAAAAACGTGATGGTGGCCACCTCTTCGGCCAGCGGCAAGACCCTGTGTTATAACGCCCCGGTGATGGAAGCGATTCTGACCGAGCCGAGAAGCTGCGCCCTCTACCTGTTTCCCACCAAGGCCCTGGCTCAGGACCAGCTGCGCAGCCTGAATGAGCTTTTCTCCCCCGCCCTCTTCCGGGCAGGGGAGGTGACCACCTTTGACGGCGATACCCCCCAGGTAGAGCGGGCGGATGTCAGAAAACGGGCCAGGGTGGTGCTGACCAACCCCGATATGCTCCATCTGGGCATACTGCCCAACCACCAGCAGTGGTCAAGGCTGCTGCGCCGCCTGAAATACGTGGTTATAGACGAAGCCCATACCTACCGCGGTGTTTTTGGCTCTCACGTTGCCGACGTCATGCGCCGCCTGCGCCGGCTCTGTCAGTATTACGGCTCCAACCCCCGGTTTATCTGCTGCTCGGCGACGATAGCCAACCCCGGTGAGCATGCCGTCAAGCTGGCTGGTCTGCCCTTCGAGGTGGTGGACAAAGACGGCTCCCCCCAGGGCGGCAAGGACTTTGTCCTCTGGAACCCGCCGCTTATCGACCAGGCCAGGAGCGTCCGGCGCAGCGCCAACGGTGAGGCGGCTAATCTCTTCGCCGAGCTGGTCAGCCGGGATATCCGTACCCTCACCTTCGTCCGTACCCGCCAGCTCACCGAGGTTATCTATAACTACACCCGGCGCAGGCTGGCGGAGATAGGCGCTGGCTTATCTAAGCAGATTAAGCCCTATCGGGCGGGCTATCTGCCCAGGGAGAGGCGCCAGATAGAGCACGAGCTTTTCAGCGGCCAGCTTACCGGCGTGGTGGCGACCACGGCGCTGGAGCTGGGTATAGACATCGGCGACCTGGAGGCGACGGTGCTCACCGGCTATCCGGGAAGTATCGCCAGCACCTGGCAGCAGGCGGGCCGGAGCGGCCGGAGTAAGGGAAAAGCGCTCAGCTTCCTCATCGGGCTGGATAATCCCCTCGACCAGTATTTTATGCGCCACCCCGATTTCCTTTTCGGTAAGAATTTTGAAAACGCCCTGGTCAACCCCGATAACCCCTATATCTTAAGAGCCCACCTGCTCTGTGCCGCCTGGGAGTCGCCCTTAACCAGCCAGGACGAGGAGTTCTTTGGCCCGGCCCTGCTTCAGGAGAGAATGGCACTTGAAGAGCAGGGACTGCTCCGGGAACGCAGGGGCAGGTGGTATGTTACACCGTCAATCATCTACCCCGCCCAGGGGATAAATATCCGTTCCACGTCGGGGGAGAACTTCGCCCTCATGGATGTTTCTACCGCCTCGCTGCTGGAAACTATTGAGTCCAGCGTGGCTCTCTTCCAGATATTTCCCGGTGCCATCTACCTCCATCAGGGGGAGTCCTATCTGGTTGAGGAGCTTGACCTGGCCGCCCGCACCGCCCACGCCCGGCCGGTCACGGTCAATTATTACACTCAGGACAAGGAAATCACCGACCTTCATATCATTAAGGTAATGGCGCAGAAAAGCTGCGGCAGGATTAAGGTCTATCTGGGCGAGGTTGAGGTCACCACCAGGGTGGTCGGTTTCAAGAAGCTGGCTCAGTTCACCGAGGAGGTCATCGGCGAGGAGCCTCTCGACCTTCCCCCCCAGCACTTCCCCACCGTGGCCCTCTGGTTCGATATGCCCCCGGGCATAGGCACCCGGCTGGCTAAAGACCAGCTCGACTTTGCTGGCGGGCTGCACGCCGCCGAGCACGCCGCCATCGGCATCCTGCCCCTCTTTGCCCTCTGCGACCGCAACGATATCGGCGGTGTTTCCACCCCCCTCCACCCCGATACCGGCAAGCCCCAGGTATTTATCTATGACGCCTATCCCGGTGGCATCGGCATTGCCGAGAAGGGCTTTGACCTGGTCGAGGAATTGTGGCAGACTACACTAGAGGCGATTAAGGAATGCCCCTGCGAGGACGGCTGCCCCAGCTGTGTCCAGTCGCCCAAGTGCGGCAACAACAATAAGCCACTGGATAAAAAAGCGGCCCAGATTTTGCTGGAAGGACTGTTAAGAGAATAGGTTTATTTTCCCACCCTCCCGCCCTAAAGAGGTTTCACCTCTCTATAACTCCTCTGGGCAGAGGGTAGTTGAGGAAGTCCAAGAGGGACGCAGTCCCTCTTATATAACCACCTCCCCTTCCCCTTGTAAGGGGAAGGGGATAAAGGGGATAGGGTTGAAAGATACCGAGAAAGCGTTAAATCTGCTGACATGACGGAAGTTTCTGCGGAAAAGAGTAATATTACGGTATTAGCCGGTAAAGGCGGCGTGGGTAAGACTACCTGCGCGGCGGCAACAGCGCTTCATCATGCTGGCCTGGGAGAGCCTACCCTGGCTATTTCAACCGATGCCACCCCATCCCTGTCACACATCTTTGAGGTAAGTGATGGAGAGAAGCCGGTTGAAGTGAAACAGGCATTATACATTAGCGAGCTTGGGGTGGAAGAGGTCAGGGAGATGTGGAATGAAAAATTCGGCAGAGAAGTCTACGAAGTCTTCTCCTCCTTTGTCTCTATTGACTATGAGGAGTTTACTGAATTCATGACCTCGCTGTTGCCTGGGCTGGGCGACGAGTTTATGGTTGATTACATCAGGGGGTTGAGCCAGAAGAGTGAGTATGAGGCTATCATCTGGGATACGGCGCCGCTGGGACAGACGCTGGCCCTGCTTCAGACTCCGCCCCTGCTGGCCAAACACCTGAAAATGGCGCCGCGCATCTATTCCAAGCTTAAGTTGGGGCAAAGGAGCCGGGAGCCGATACTGGATATTATAAGCCGGTGGGAGAAGCTATCGCTTGAGAATATCCGTTTTCTGCAGGACAGGGTGGAATTCATCATAGTTACCATACCCGAAGCTCTGGCAGTGGAGCAGCTTGAGCCTGTTTTTCGAGAACTGGACAAATATGGGTTCAAGGTGAAGCAGCTTGTAATTAATAATGTGATTAAAGATACGGACTCGGAATTTCTGGCTCTCAAGGCCAGCCAGCAGCAGCCTTACCTCGAGGCTATCTATGGCCGCTACTCAGGCCTGCCCACAGTGGAGATACCCATGTTTGCTTACGAGGTCAAGGGGCTGCCCCGTCTTGAGGAGGTTGCCGGGATACTTTTTAACGATGGGAGAAAATAGAATTGCCGGATAACCCTAAAGTGGAAAAGGCGCTAAAGCCCAGCCGTGATGGCTGGTTCAAGCGGGCGATGCACCTCTTTGACCGCCCCACTGTTGATGAGATGGTGTGGGAGGAACTGGAAGAACTTCTTATCTCGGCCGATGTCGGCTTCAGCACCACGGAAAAGCTTTTGGAACAGGTCAGGCAGAGGGCAAAAGAAGATAAGCTTACTCAGGGCGCGGCGGTGCGCGATGTCCTCCAGCAGGCGATGGTCGATATGCTCACCGTTGAAGCACTGCCGCCGCCGGTTCCGCCTTCCCCGCCCGAGGTTATCCTGGCGGTGGGGGTCAACGGCAGCGGCAAGACCACCTCTATCGCCAAGCTGGCTTACAAAGCTAAAAAAGAGGGTAGGCGGGTGCTTCTGGTGGCGGCCGATACCTTCCGGGCGGCGGCTATTGACCAGCTCAAAAAGCTGGGCGGGGAGGTTGGCGTTGACGTCGTTGCCCACCAGCCCGGGGCCGATGCCGGGGCGGTGGTCTTTGACGCCCTGGAGGCGGCACGCAGCCGAAACGCTGACGAAGTAATTATCGATACCGCCGGCAGGCTGCACACCAAGTTCAACCTCATGGAGGAGCTAAAGAAGGTTAAGCGGGTGGCGGCCAAGGCTGACCCTACCGCCCCCCACCAGGTAATTCTGGTGCTCGATGCCAACACCGGGCAGAACGGCCTGACCCAGGCGAAGCATTTTACCGAAGCGGTAGGGATAACCGGCATTTTTCTGGCCAAGCTCGATGGTACGGCTAAAGGGGGCATAGTGCTGGCTATCTGCGACCAACTGCGGGTACCGATACAGTTCGTTGGCGTCGGCGATGAGCTTGAAGACATGGAACCCTTTGACGCCGCCGCTTTTGTCCGGGCGCTGTGCGCCTGATTTTTAGGAGGTAGATGTTGATTACTATAAGTATAAACCCGATAGCCTTCACCGTAGGCGATATAAGCGTCAGGTGGTATGGCGTTATGGTGGCTCTGGCGGTGGTGGTGCTGATACTCTGGGTGATGTGGCAGATAAGGCGCGGGGCTGATATCTCCTACGATAGTCTTCTTACCGTAGCCCTGATAGCCATTCCCTCCGGGATAATAATATCAAGGTTAATACATGTTATTGATAATATAGTTATCGCCAAATTGCATCCTGAGCTTGCTCTGAATGGCACTGTAATCGACTATACTCACTATCCTGGGCTGATTATAGGTGGCGGAGGACTGACCATATGGGGTGCTATTCTGGGGGCGACGCTGGGCATCTGGATTTACAGCCGCTTCAGCGATTTCAAGTTCGGTTACTTCATGGACGTGGCGGCACCGGGTGTCCTGCTGGCTCAGGCGGTGGGCAGGGTCGGCTGTACCATAAACGGCTGCTGTTATGGCATGGCAGCGCCAGCCTGGCTACCTTGGTCTGTGGTCTATACTCACCCTGATAGCTATGCCCCTCTGGGGGTAGCCGTTCACCCCACCCAGCCTTATGAGATTATCTTTCTGCTTATCGTCTTCGGGGTGCTGTTCTGGCTTAGGCGGCGCTTCCGGCCTGAAGGCTCACTGTTCCTGATTTATCTAAGCCTGTATTCAATGTGGCGGCTGGGCATTGGCTTCCTGCGGGACGGTACGGACTTTCTCTTTGGCTTGCACCAGGCTCAGGTTATAGGCATAATTGTGCTGCTTATTGTTGTCCCCATACTGGTGATAAGGACGCGCTGGGTAAAAGGAGAAGGTAAGGCTTAAGGGGTTTTAAGCGGTAGCTCTAGTATCTTCTCTGCCTGCCGCCGCCTCTTCCGCCCCCACCAGAACCGCCGCCCCTCCGCCCACCGCCGCCGTATGAAGAGCGTCCGCCCCGGCTGTCGGTGCGAGGGCGAGCCTCGTTGACATCCATAGTTCGTTCTTTAAGCGTCTTGCCTTTGAGGCCGTTGATGGCCGCTTCGGCTTCCATCTTGGAGGGCATTTCAACAAAGCCGAAGCCCCTGGATTGGCCGCCGTACTTGTCTTTTATAATATTAACCGAGCTCACTTCGCCAAAAGCGGCGAATTCCTGGCGTAATTCCTCTTCAGTTAAATCGCGGGACAGGTTGCCCACATAGATATTCATATTGGCCCCCCTTTTTGCTGATTACTACTTTCAAACCCGCCTTGGTACTACCTGCCCAGCCGCCTCCGCCGGGCGCTCTTTTTGGCTTTCAGGCGCGCCGCGTCCCTCTTGGATAGGAAATAGCGATGAGTTTTTGCCTCACGCAGGATTCCTTCCATCTGTACCATCTTTTGAAAGCGCCTCAACAAGGAGTCTTGGCTCTCGCCTTCACGTATTGATACTTTCAACGACATAATTCACCCACATATTCTAGTAACATACACAGGCTGGGTATTCCCCAGCCCGTGCATGTCGCTTAAGTTAAAACTAGCCTTACCGGTTCATTCTAACTTTGTTGTAGCACTCGCTGCAATATACCGGCCTGCCCTCACGGGGCTCGAACGGTACCTCGGTCTCCTTACCACACTCGGCACATGTTACCGGGAACATCTGGCGCCGGGACCGGTAGCCGTAGCTATCATTCCCGTAACGCTGTGATTTCCTGGCTTCACGGCATGCAGGACAGCGCTTGGGCTCATTGGTATAGCCTTTAGATTGGAAGAACTCTTGCTCCTCGGCACTAAAGGTGAAGTCAGCCCCACAATCGGAACACTGGAGTTGCTTGTCCTCAAAACTCATTGGATGACCTCCTCTCCTCTAATAGTTGGTCAGAGTTGCGGTCATCCAACACTCGAGTAAAACTGAAGTGTTTAACTAAGTATGCGATAACCTAAACCTTAAACCACCGTATAATATTATACACTAAAGGCAATACGTTGGCAAGACCCGGGTGACGGGCTTATTACGCAAGCTTAGTTGTTGTATAATAGGGGTCAGCGGGAGCCGGTGATTTTGCCCAGCAGCAGGCGTAAGGCGCCGATGCCCAGGTGATACATATGGACAATCAGGGGTAAAAGATCGTCCCAGGCGGCCACCGAGTGCACCTTTCTGACCGTCAGTGATCTGGCTATATCTCTGACACTAATCTCTTTCCTGGCTAGTAGTATCAGGCAGGAGAGCTGGTCAACAAAGTCGTCAACCCAGAAAACGTCGTCGAGCGGCGGCGGCAAATCGCCTAACGGTTGCCCGATGGCATCGAGGTAGGCTATATAGGTAATATCTACGCCGCAGGCGGTTACCAGCTGGTTTTGCAGTGTTACCCGTGCGTTTACCTCCAGCAGCTTATATTGTCCGTCTCTCGAGTCTTTTTTCACCTCGGGGGCAGCCAGCCCGTGGTAGCCCATGCCTTTAAGCAGCTGGATGCCCGGCTCTATGGCCGGAAGACGCTGGATACTTCGGCAGAACGAGCCGCAGCCGAATTGGGGTGGGTAGTGTCTAATCTTATCCCAGCCGCAGATTGCCAGCGGCTCTGATTCTTTATTGAAGTAGGTATAATATTCGTATATCTCTTCGCCGGGTATTATTTCCTGTATCATAACCTCCAGGTTTTTACCTTTCAGCCTCCCCACCGCCCGTTCCAGGTCTTGAGGGGAGTTTACCACGAAGCATTTTTTGTGGAACGCGTCTTGGAATGATAAAGAGTCGGCTGGTTTGATAATATACGGATAACCGATTTCTTGGCCCATCGATGCCAGTTCGTCGGTATCCTCGGGGAAATAGGTCCTGGGGTGAGCTACCTTCATCTCCGCCAGCATTTTATAGAAGAGCTTCTTGTTTACCAGCTTGTGGACAATCTCATAACCTGGCACCGGAAGGTAGTAGAAAGGCTCCAGCTCTTTTTTATACCTGGATAAGGCCAGCACATCCCAGTCGTTAGCCGGCATTATCACCATCTTGTTATCAAGCTGCCGGCCGAAGTCCAGCAATACCTTGATGAACTCCGTCTCCGACTTTCTGAATCCGGGGCACTTCAAGCGCTGGCTGATGTACCTGGAGTATCGGCTTATGGAGGGCACTTTTGAGTCGAGGTATACCACCGGGATACCAAGCCGGCCAAAGCCCCTGATTACCCCCAGGCTGTTGTCTGTTATTACTGGGGTTGCCATTAATCCCGTTGAGTTTGCTGGCATGGTTAGCTGCTCGGGGCAAAGTCTAGTATATTTAGCCTCAGCTTCTCCCTGCCCTGCCACCGGTCTATCTCCAGGTTATAGACGATATCAAGCTGGGGGGATATCTCGGCAAGGTAGCATCCCAGCCGGAAGCCCACCCCGTCCCATACCGTGTCCCCCTGCTTCAGTTTCAGCCTCAGGTGCTGGGCGCCGTTGCCCATGGTGCGGCAGTCGACTGTCTCCGCCCGGCGGCTTAAGAAGGTAGGCGCCGGGTTGCCCCGGCCGAAGGGGGATAGCTGCTGTATAGCGTTGAAGGTGTCACCGCTTAAGTCAGGCAGGGTGACCTCGGCGTCGATATCCAGCTGGGGGCGGAGGTCAGCCCCGGCCAGCTCTTTTTCGGCTTGCCGGGAGAGGTACTGTTCCAGCCGAGGCAGGTTGCTGGTGGGCAGGGTGAACCCGGCCGCCTGCGAGTGGCCGCCGAAGTGGGACAGCAGGCGGCGGCACCCGGTCAGGGCGGCGATAATATTAAACTCGGGGATACTGCGGCCGCTGCCGCTGCTTATCTTCTCGCCGGTCCTGATGACCAGAGCCGGTCGGTAGAATTCCTCGGCCAGCCTGCCCGCCACCAGCCCGGCGATGCCCACCGGGTAGTCGCTGCCGGCGGCAATTAAAAGCGGTGAAATCCCCCGGGCCAGCACCTGCTCTCTGGCCCTGGCCTGTACCTTGGTGGTCAGCCGCTGCCGTTCGGCGTTTTTCTGCTCCAGCCATGCCGCCAGCCCCTGCGCCTCTTTGGGCGAATCGGTCATCAGCAGTTTATAGCTGGTCATGGCGTGGGCCAGTCTTCCGGCGGCGTTTAAGCGCGGGGCGATAAACCAGGAAATACTCTCGGCGTCGAGGCTGCCCGGGTTCAAACCCGCCTGGGCTATAATCTCCCGCAGTCCCAGCCGGGGGCTGGTATTCATCAATTTAAGCCCCTCTTTAACCAGGTATCGGTTCTCCCCGGCAAGGGGTGCCATGTCGGCCACCGTCCCCAGGGCAACCAGGTCGAACAGCCCGTCCAGTTGCTCCTCTTTGCCGATGCCTTGGAGAAGGGCCTGGAGCAGCTTGACGGCGACGCCGACGCCGGTCAGTTCGGTAAAGGGGTAGGCTGAATCAGCCCGCTTGGGATTAACCACGGCCACGGCGGGCGGGATTTCGGGCAGGGGGGTGTGGTGGTCGGTGATGATTATATCCAGCTTGAGCTTTTTAGCCCGCTTGACCTCGGCCAGGGCGGTGATGCCGCAGTCGACGCTGATAACCAGGCTGACCCCCTGCTGGTGGAGCTTTTCCAGGGCGGCTGTCTTTAGCCCGTAGCCCTCGGTGAGGCGGTGGGGGATATAGGGGGTGACCTTGCCGCCGAGGCGGGACAGCCCCTGGACTAACAGGGCGGTGCCGGTGATGCCGTCGGCGTCGAAGTCGCCGTAGATGGCGATGTTCTCCCCGGAGAGAAGGGCCCGGTAAATCCGGGCTACCGCCGGCTGGATATCGGGTAACAGTGAAGGGTCGCCGGAAAGCCGCTTGTCGGCGTTGATGAACGGCTCCAGCTTGGAGGGCTCGGTGAGGCAGCGGTTGTATAAAATTTGGGCTATCAGGGGAGGGAGGCCTAAGTTAAAGGCCAGATTTTTATCTGGAACCGGTGTCAGCAAATTCCAGCGGTAATGACTCAAATTTACCTCTCGGCGTACTCCCGGAAGACCAGCACCGAGTTGTGCCCGCCGAAGCCAAAGGAGTTGGACAGGGCGGTGGTGACTTTAGCCGGGCGGGCAACATTGGGTACATAATCTAAATCGCATTCAGGGTCGGGGTGGGTAAGGTTTATCGTCGGCGGTATAATGCCGCTGCGGATAGCCATAATACATATCGCCGCCTCAACGGCGCCGGCGCTGCCCACCAGGTGCCCCGTCATTGACTTGGTCGAGCTTATCGGAATCTTGTAGGCGCGCTCGCCGAACACTGTCTTTATCGCCTTGGTCTCCATCTTATCGTTAAGCAGGGTAGAGGTGCCGTGGGCGTTGATGTAGTCAACCTCATCGGGTTTTACCCCGGCTTTAGCCAGCGCCCTCTTTACCGCCAGGGCGGCACCGGCCCCGCTCTCAAGGGGGGCGGTAATGTGATAGGCATCGGCACTGGCTCCGTAGGCCAGCATCTCGGCCAGTATTTTGGCCCCCCGCGCTTTGGCAAAGGTAAGGTCTTCCAGGACAAGGACGCTGGACCCCTCTCCGATGACAAAGCCGTCGCGCTCGGCATCGAAGGGGCGGGAGGCGAGCTGCGGCTCATCGTTCCGGGTGGATATAGCCTTCATGGCGTTGAAGGCGCCCACACCTACCGGGTTGATTATGGCCTCGCTGCCGCCGGTTATCATAGCTTTGGCATCGCCGCGCTTGATGGTCTCGCAGGCAAAGCCGATGGCATCCGAGCCGCTGGAGCAGGCCGAGGTGGTGCACAGGTTGGGCCCCCGGGCACCCATCACGATGGATGTCTGGGCGGAGGCAATATTGGGCATCATCATGGGGATGAGGAAGGGGCTTACCCGGTCGGGTCCCCTCTCCAGCAGGACTTTGATCTGTTCGAACAGGGTGGTGAGTCCGCCGATGCCGCTGCCGATGACGACGCCGATATCACCTTTGTTGCTATCGTCGATTTTCAGCCCCGACTGTTCAAGCGCCTGATGGCCGGCGGCTACCGCCATCTGGGAGAAGCGGTCGTTGTGGCGGGCATCCTTGGTGCTCATGTAGTCGGTAGGCTTAAAGCCCTTGACCTCGCCGGCAATCTTGGTCTCAAAGCCCTCGGTATCAAAGAGGGTGATGCGGTCCACCCCGGACCTGCCGCTGGTAAGGGCTTCCCAGGTGGTTTTGGCATCCAGACCGAGGGGGCAGACAACCCCCATGCCGGTGACTACTACTCTGGCATTTGCAGTTGACATAATATTAAAGGGGAAAATAGATATCGGTTAGCTATTTTTACCATAAATTCGGCTTATTCGCAAGGAGAGATTGTTTATTAGCCCCACCCCCATTTATATCTTTTCCCGCCCACTACCCTTATGGAAGGGCTAAAGCCCTTTCTTACCCCCCCAATTTGACCCGCACCAATTCTCGCCATATAATTTTCATGTATGGCTATAGACTTGGAAATACCAAGGGTTGCTCTGGATACGGTGGGCTGCAAGCTCAATCAGGCTGAGACCCAGCTTCTGGCCCGGCAGTTTGCCCGGGCAGGGTATCGGCTGGTACCGCCTGACGACGGGGCTGATGTCTATGTGCTCAATACCTGCACTGTCACCCGTGTCGCCGACGGCAAGTGCCGCCGCCTGCTTAAGTCCGCCCGCCGCCGCAATCCCGGCGCCCTGGTGGTAGCCGTCGGCTGCTACGCCCAGCGCGCCCGCCAGGAACTTTCTCAGATTAAGGGCGTTGACCTTGTCCTGGACAACAGCCAGAAGCTCGATTTGCTGCCCCGCCTTGAGGAGTCGGGGCGGCTGGTCCGCCCCGGGGCAGGTTCAACCCGGGCCGATTTCAGAACCCGCGCTTTCGTAAGAGTACAGGATGGCTGCAATAACTTCTGCTCTTACTGCATCGTGCCACTGGTCAGGGGCAGGGAGAAGAGCCGGCCGTTAAAGCAGGTTATTGATGAGGTCAAACACCGCGTCGCCGACGGCTATAAGGAGGTGGTGCTCACCGGCACCGAGATCGGCTCATATAACGATAAGGGAATTGTTCTAAAAGAACTGCTCCAGCGCATCTTAGAGGAGACCGGGGTGGTCCGGTTAAGGCTCTCCTCCCTCCAGCCCCGGGAGATAACCCCGGAATTTATCAGGCTCTGGCACGACGGGCGGCTCTGCCGCCACTTTCACCTCTCCCTGCAGAGCGGCAGCGATGCCGTATTAAAGCGGATGAAGCGGCGCTATACCGCCGCCGATTATCAGCAGGCGGTTGACTTAATCAGGGAAGCGGTGCCCGGCGTGGCTGTCACCACCGATGTTATCGTCGGCTTCCCCGGCGAGACCGATGCCGAGTTTGAGCAGAGCTATAATTTCGCCAGGCAGATGGATTTCGCCCGCATCCATGTCTTTAGCTACTCCCCCCGCCCCGGCACCCGGGCCGCCGATATGCCCCGCCAGGTAGACGATAAGGTCAAGCGGGAGCGGAGCCAGAGGATGCTGGCTCTGGGGAGGGCCTGTATCCGAAACTTCAGGAAAAAGTTTCTGGGGAAGACCATGCTCGTTTTATGGGAGAAGGAGACGGATGGCGTCTGGTCCGGCCTTACCGATAACTACATCAGGGCATACACCAGAAGCGATAAGGATTTAACCAATCAGCTCCTGCCGGTAAGGCTGGTGGACTAGCCTTATATCTCTAACCCCAGCACAACTGATGTGTCAATCTGGCGCTTTGGTATGTCCCAGTAGGTTTCTAAAAGCTCGTCCTTATTCAGCTCCAGATTAAAGCCGTGCTTCCGGTAGAATTCGACTGCCCACTTGGCATCAGCCCAGGTCCCCACCAGCAGGCGGCGAGTATTAACCAGCGTCTTGAGGTGGTCCAGGAGTTTACTGCCTATCCCCCTTTTCTGCCACTGGGGTAATACATAGGCGTGGCGGATAAGGGTCACATCCTTAATCGGTTGAAACCCCATCACCCCCACCAGCTCCCCGTTTTCCTCCCAGCCGAAAAAGCTCATCCGCTTCATTTCCTGCTTTAATTCTTCTCTGGGCATATAGGGCTGGGGGTAGCAGTCGGCGGGGATAGCGCCTTGGTAGGCTCTGGCGGCCTCGTTGATGACAGAATATATCCGGTTGAAATCCTCTGGCTGGCACTGGCGAATCATTAGCCCCCACTATACTATGTCCAGCAGGGAGTAGTCAATCAACCCTGGGGGACTACCCTTGTTGACAAAAGGGTAATATTTTGACCACTGGCGTCTTACCCCTTTGTACTAATATTGAATAGTACTTGAGTTTAATACCCTATTGACAAAAGACCTATTAATGGTTTAAAATGTGACCACTGGCATTTTTCCCTGCGTGGGTAGGATAAGACCTCATAGTTTCCGGTATGCCAGTTGTGGTGGGGTTGCTTCTACTGCTTGCCTGGATAGCAGTAGAAGGGTTTGAAAACTGAAGAATGGGTGAATGTTATGCCACGAGTGAGAGGCCTACCTCCAGTTAGTAATGCCCGTTATATGCCAGAGAAACAACCCCCCGCTTCCACTATTGAAATCCAAGAAGCCGAACGCATTATCCTCGAGATACATGATGGACCTGCCCAGATTCTAACTTCCGCCTTCCAGTGCCTTCAGACGGTTGACCAGATTGCCCGCCCTTATTTTGTCCAGCGCCCGGAATTAGACCGCTTGTTCAGCCGGGCAGTGGGGCTGGTGAGACAGGCCGTTCGGGAGACCAGGGAGATAATCAATGGCACTGTCCCGGCGGCACTTGAAACTCACGGTCTGGTGGTGGTGGTGCGGCAGGAGCTGAAGCTGTTCGAGGAAGAAACCGGTTGCCGGGTCGAGTTCTATTCCAGCGTCTGGCCCACTCTTCACGGGCAGGCGGAGCTGGCTATTTACCGCATCATACACGAAGCGGTAAACAATGTCAGAAAGCACGCCCGGTCGCCCCGTCTTGAGGTGGAGATGAACCAGAAAGGGAAGCGTCTCCTGGTAAGGGTTAAGGACTGGGGCATCGGGTTCCCGCCCGGTAGACTGGAGCCAGCCCCTTCTGGTAATTCCCTGGGGCTGTTGAGTATGCGCCGGCGCACCGGGCTTCTGGGAGGCATTTTCAGTATAAGTACAGCCCCGGGCAAGGGCACGGAAATTAGGGTTGATATTCCCTGGCGTAAATGAACCGGAGGATTATGGGGAAGATAAGGGTACTGATTGTGGACGACCATCCGGTGGTTCTGGAAGGACTCCGCACCATGCTGTCCACTGACCGTAATATAGAGATTGTCGGTGAAGCCGGCGATGGTACCGAAGCGGTGACCATGGTGGAGGATAAAGAGCCCAATGTGGTGCTGATGGACATTCGCATGCCCAATATGGATGGCGTTCAGGCTACCCGCCGCATCAAACACCAGTCCCCCTCTACGGCAGTTATCGTGCTCACCATGTATGACACTGACGCCTACGTTGTTGATGCGGTGCGGGCCGGGGCCAGCGGCTACCTGCTTAAGGACGCCACCCGGGAGATGGTGGTTGACACGATACGGGCGGTGAACAGCGGCGCCACGCTGATTAAGACCAGTCTCCTCACCGAGGCGATATCCTCCTTGGTGCAGTCGCAGAAAGGTCGTCAGCCGGTGGAGGTAGGCTCCCCCCAGGAGGGTGTGGAGCAGTTGACGGCCCGGGAAAGGGAGGTACTCAAACTGGCAGCGGTGGGGTATAGCAACAAGGATATAGCCAGGGAGCTCAATATTACCCAGGATACGGTGAAAAAGCATATGCAGAGTATCATGGGTAAATTACATGCCTCCAGCCGGATTCATGCCGCCATACAGGCCACCCGGGCTGGCATTATAAAATACTAAGGCTATTTTTAGGTAGCGGGTAATACCCACCCGCAGGAGGAATAGTGGAAGGTAAGATTACACCAATGGGGGTTGCCGTACCAGGAGTCAACAATTATGCTATATATAGCCAATTGTCTCCCGCTTTTCAACACAGCCTGCTGGAAATAGTAGTATTTGCCTCTGGTGTAGAAAGGCAGTTAATGAATAGTTTTGAGATGTTTGGAATGGATTTCAGGCAAGATGACATTAAGCAACAGAATAGGGGAACACAGCGTACCTTTAGTGACGATATTAATGCTATAGCCTATGGGGTGGCGGCCTGGTTCGAGGAGAACGCCGCTTACTCGGAGAACGTAACCGGAATGACGATAGAAATCGCCCGGAAGCTGGGGGTGCCGGAGAAGGATATAAAGAAGTGGACGGCTCGCCGCTCGAACCTGGATGCGCAGAGGATTAAGCCGATCAGGGCTCTCATGCAGAGGCTGTGCGCAGAGCCGGCCACCGGCGAGTTGAAAAAGATAACCAAGATGAGGGAGGTGTAACTGCCGCACAGTTGATAGTTTTACCTGGTGTGCCTTCAACGCCTTTACCACGGAGGCATGCTCCCTTTGCAGCGCCCCGGGGTGATGGAGACCTGCTCAAAAAATAAAAGAAAAAATTTTATAGGGGCACTGGCTATCTTCATATCTCGGGGCGCTAAATAAAACATCAGCGGCGGCGTGGGGAAGTAATTAATGTACGGCAAGTATATTTACGGAATTATCATTGGCAGCGGTGATACCGCCCTCGGCGTCAGGGGGCTGGCGGGCACCAGTCTGGTGTACGCAGTAGCCCATGAGGGCCTCGCCTGTGTGGTGAGCGACTACACCGGCGGAGATTTTGAATTAATGTCCAAGGAAGAACTGGCGCAGTGCCTGATGACACACCAGGTAGTAGTGGGGCAGGTGATCAAGAAGCACTCGGTACTGCCGCTAAAGTTCGGTACGGTGCTGGACACCTCCGACGAGGTGCACGCACTGCTGGCCAAGGGTCACCCGCAGTTTTTTCTCACCCTGCTCTGGATTCAGGACAAGGTAGAAGTGGAGGTGGTGTCTGCTTGGGCCGGTGGGCGGGTGATAGAGGGGAACGGAGCCGATCCAGAAATGTTGCCTGCCGAAGAGCTCCTCCCCTCAGAACGGGTTGAGGTATCTAAGACGCAGCGCCGCCAGAGCTACCTGGAGCGGATGATAGGCTTCCTCAAGCCGGTTTCGGTTGATTTTCAGCCCCACCCCACCAGTTCGGGTAGGATGGCGGTCAGCGTATCCTTCCTGGTGGAGGAAGCCTATCTGGAAGCGTTTCACGAGCGCATCAAACATCTCAACGCCCTCTTTTGCAACCAGATTGACTTCCAGGTCATCGGCCCCCTCCCCCCTTATAGCTTCGCCACGGTGGAGGTCAACCGCTACAGCCCGGAGGCGATAGACAAAGCCAAACGGCTGCTCAAGTTAAACGAGGTTGCTGGCGAGGTTGAGGTAAGGGAGGCATACCGCCATCTGGCGCTTGAGTCTAACTCCGGCCGCAAACTGGGGGATAAGCTGGCTGAGGCACATTTGATGTCGCTGCACCGGGCATCGGACCTGCTGGTGGCTTACTGCCGCGGGCAGGCCGAAAAGGACGGCGATTTCTTAATCAGCATCAGGCGCTCCCGCAGCGATGAGGTTCAACCGCCCCGCCTGGTTGAAATCGGGGCTTAAAGGTAGCAGGCTAAGAGCATGCTTTGGGTGTTATAATATCCCCAAATGGTAGAAGAAAGCCTGTCTGCCGCCGCCATCACCGATGGTTTAGCCACCCGCTTTATCGGTCAGGAGATTAGCTGTTACCCCAGCCTGCCCTCGACCAATGATGTCGCCAAACGCCGGGCTGGAAGAGGGGCGAAGGAAGGCACTGTTATCGTCGCCGAGGAGCAGACCGCGGGCAGGGGGAGAATAAAGCGCCGCTGGCTGTCGCCCCGGGGTAGCATCGCCCTGTCCATGATTCTCTACCCCCCGCTGGCTTACCTCCCCTCCCTTATCATGGTCGCCTCCCTGGCCGTCGCCGCTGCCGTCGAGCAGGTCACCGGCCTTAAAGCGCAGCTTAAGTGGCCCAACGACGTGCTCATTCATGGCAAAAAGGTATGCGGCATTCTGGTGGAAAGCGGTGTCAGGGGAGGCAAGGTGGACTACGCCGTTATCGGCATCGGGGTAAATGTCAATCTCAGGCTATCGGAATACCCTGAGATTGCCACCTTTGCCACCAGCCTCTCCCAGGAGCTGGGCCGGGATGTCCCCCGCCTGAAGATTGTGCGGAGCCTTCTGGCGCAAGCCGAAAAACTCTATCTGGCTTTAGCCGATGGGGACTCGGTCTTCAGGCAGTGGCGGGACCGGCTGGTAACACTGGGCAAAGAGGTCCAGGTCAGCTCGGGAGAGGCCACCTATAAAGGTACCGCCGAATCGGTAGCCGCCGACGGCAGCCTGCTCCTGCGCCGGCCCGACGGCAGCCTGCTTAAAATCGTCGCCGGAGATGTCACCCTGCGCCAGTAGATAAGCCCTCCCGGAGCCGGCACCGCCGGCCCCGGGTATACTCTCTCTAATAGTCAAGCTTCTATCCCCGGCTACTGGCTGCTACTTTTTATCGCCGTCTTTGGGCAAAAACATCTTGATCAGGTCTATTGGTATGGGGAAAATCAGGGTGCTGTTTCTTTCGGAAGCTATCTCGGTCAGCGTCTGCAGGTAGCGGAGCTGGAGGGTAACCGGCTCCTTGGCGATAACGCCACCGGCTTGAGCCAGTCTCTCCGAGGCCTGGAACTCGCCGTCGGCGTGAATTATCTTGGCCCGCTTCTCTCTTTCCGCCTCCGCCTGAGCCGCCATGGAACGCCTCATCGTTTCGGGCAGCTCGACCTCTTTAATCTCGACGATGCTGACCTTAACCCCCCAGGGGTCGGTATGCTCGTCGATTATCTTCTGCAGCATCTGGTTAAGCTTTTCCCTCTGCGTCAGCAGCTCGTCGAGCTCAGACTGCCCCAGCACGTTTCTCAGCGTGGTCTGGGATATCTGCGAGGTGGCTCTGATGTGGTCTAACACCTTAACCACTGAAGCCTCCGGGTCAACCACCCGGAAATAGACCACGGCGTTTACCCGGACGGTGACGTTATCCCTGGTGATTACCTCCTGTGATGGCACATCCATGGTCACCACCCTGAGGTCTACCCTGACCATGGAGTCGATGAAGGGGATGATGAAAAACAGCCCCGGCCCCTTGGCTCCCACCAGGCGCCCCAGCCGGAAGATGACCCCCCGCTCATACTCCTTGACAATCTTGATTGACATGGGCAGAAGAATGAGCACCACGACAACGATTACGCCGATAAGAATTGGGTTCATCTAGTTACCTCCTTTTTCCTTTTTAGTGACATAAAGTTTCAAGCCGTCGACCCTGGTTATAATAACCTCCTCTCCCTTGGCCACCCGTCCTTTCTCCGATATCGCTGTCCACCGTTCACCCTCAACCAGAACCACTCCTTTGGGTTCCAGGGCAATATCAACCTCGGCCGTCCGGCCCACCAGCTCTTCCCGGCCGGCGGAGATCCGGCGGCGGTGTGCCAGGACTACCCGCTGAATGACGAAGACGATGAAAGCGGCAACGCAGATAGCAATGATAACAATCAACCAAGCGTCCATTTTAAAATATACAGTCTCCTCTATTAACCTTTAGGTTTCTTAGGTTTCTTGGTAACATACAGGGTTAAGCCGTCGACCTTGTTAATAATCACCTCCTCCCCGGGTTTAACCCGGCCCTTCTCTGATACCGCCGTCCAGAGCTCGCCCTTAAAAAAGACCTCCCCCTCGGGGGCTAAGGCTGCCCTGACCACAGCCGTCTTGCCTATCAGTTCCTCCCAGCCGGTGGTTGCCTGGCGGCGGTGGATTCGGACTATACGTTGAATGACGAAGGCGAAAAAGCCGGCAATCACGATTACCACCACGGCAATCAGCCAGGGGTCGACGCTGAACAGCGGACTCCCCCGGGGAAACAGAATCAGAGAGCCGATGACCAGGGCAATTATGCCCCCGGCGGTAAACAGACCGAAGCTGGTGGTGAGCACCTCGCCGATGAACAGGCCGAAGGCGAGCAGGATAAGCAGTATGCCTCCCCACCGGGCATCGAGGACACCCAGCGAATAGAAAGCAAGGAGCAGGCTGATAGCCCCGATGATTCCGGGGAAGAACATCCCCGGGTTGTAAATCTCGGCAATAATTCCCAGGCTGCCGACGCTGAGCAGGATATAGGCGATGTTGGGGTCGCTGATGGCGTGCAGGAAGCTCTCGATAAAGTTCATCTCGTCCCTGACCAGCTCGTAGCCGCTGGTGTTGATGGTCACTGTAGCCCCGCTGGACAGGGTGACCTCCCGCCCGTCAATCTCGGCGATGAGGCTCTCCAGGTTGTCCGCCCGCAGGTCGATGAGGTTGGCGTTCAGGGCATCGACATCGGTGAAGGACTTGCTCTCGGTGACGGCCAGCTGGGCTTCCTCCATGTTGCGCCCCCGCTCCTCGGCGATGGTCTTAATCCACTTGGCTGAGAACTCGGTTATCTTCTTCATCTGGTCTTCGGGTATCTCCTCGCCGCTCCCCGATACCGGGTGGGCGGCGCCGATGGTAGTCCCCGGCGTCATGGCGGCGATATTGGCCGATAGAGTAATAAATGTCCCCGCCGAGGCCGCCCAGGCGCTTTTGGGCGAAACATAGACTACCACGGGGACATCGGCGTTCATAATCTTCTGGACGATTCTCTCCGTTGTATCCAGCAGCCCTCCCGGCGTGTCCAGCTCGATAATGCAGGCGGTGGCGTTCTCGTCCTCGGCCTGGCTGATGCCCCTTTCAATGTAGTCGGCCACGATGGGCACGATGGTGCCGTCGACTTTCAGTACCTTGACCGTCGGTGCCTGCGCGCTGGCGGTGATAGCCAGCAGAGCGCTGCCTATCAGGGCGATAAAGAAGGCGATGCGGAGGCTTTTGAATAAAACTCTAATCATCCCGCCTAAAATCCAGTGAAGAAAGTGCAAATAAAATTATAGCTTGCTTATACCACCAATGCAAACAATGTGTTGAATAGCTATTAGAGTAGTGTTAAAATTTACCAGCTATGAAGACGCAGCGGTGCAAAGGAACGCGGGACCTATCCCCCGGGGAGATGGAGCTCTTTCGCCTCATTGAGGGTACCTTCCGGGACGCCTGCCTCAACTGGGGCTATCAGGAAGTCAGGACGCCCACCCTGGAGTACCTGCACCTGTTCACCTCGGTGGGCACGCTCACTCCGGGCATGCTGGGCCGGGTATATTCCTTCCTGGACTGGGACGGCTGGAGCGGAGAGAGGGTGGTGCTCAGGCCTGACGGCACCATCCCGGTGGCCCGCCTTTATATCGGCAGTCTGGAAAAGGAGAAGCTGGCCAAGCTCTTCTACGTGGCCAATACCTTCATCTTCGAGGCCACCGGCGAAAAGACCAGAGAGAGGTGGCAGTGCGGGGCGGAGCTGGTAGGGGTTAGCTCTCCCTCGGCTGATGTCGAGCTGGTGATGCTGGTGCTGGAGGTTTTAAAGCAACTGAAAATTGACGGCGTTAAGCTTAAGCTGTCCCACGCCGGCTTAATCAGGGTGCTGCTGGCGCGGCTGGGGTTGAGTTCAGAGGAGCAGGCCAGGGTCTTCGACCGCATTCTGGACGGCAATACCAGGGAACTGGCCGGGCTGGGGCTTGACCGGAACGAGCTGGAAACGCTGTCCTCTCTGCTTGGGCTTAAGGGTAAATCGTCTGCTTTTGTCAGGGGCTTAAAGGCTCTGTTAGCCCCCGATTTAGCCGGGCTCCAGCCCTTTATCGACGACTTGGTCAGCGTCGCCGGGCTTCTGGAGGCTCTGGGCGCCGATTACCAGATTGACCTGGCTTCGGTGAGGGACTTTGAGTACTACACCGGCACCATCTTCCAGCTTTTTAAAGGCAGGGATAAGGTAGGCGGCGGCGGCCGCTATGACGCCCTGATTCCGCTGATGGGAGGCAAAGATACTCCCGCCTCGGGCGTTGCCCTCTACCTTGACCGCCTGATGGACATGGTCAGGCCGGAATCTCTGGTTAAATCCGGAGCGCCGCGGATTCTGGTCAGGGCAGAGCCGGAAGCGGCCAAGGAGGGCTTTAGCCTGGTTACCCGCTTACACGAGGCCGGCTACAGGGCGGAGTTTAATCTGGGTGCTCAGGCCGTGTCCGGCTTTGACTGGACGCTTGATGTGAAAGGCAGGGCGCCGAAGTTTATCTTAACCAATAAGGCTAAGAAAAAGTTTGAAGCTCAAAATATAGAAGAGGTTTTAAAGCTGTTAAAGCGGTGAGGCCCCTCCCCATATTATATCTATTCCCGCCCACCGCCCTTATAAGGTATTAAAGTGAATAAAACCATAAAAATAGCCCTGCCTAAGGGTCGCCTTCTGGCCGAGACCGCCGCCCGTCTTAAAGAAGCGGGCTGGGGGCTTGACGGCTATATCGCCTCGGCGCGCCTTTACCGGATTAAGTCCCGGAATTTCCCCGGGCTCTCGGTCAAGATGTTCCACGAGCGGGACATACCCATCCAGGTAGCCATCGGCAACTACGATTTGGGCATATGCGGCTCGGACTGGATTGAGGAGCTCATGGTCAAATACCCCGGCAGTGCCTTAATGAAGGTGGGAAGTCTGGGATACGGGAAAAGCGCCCTGTATGCGGCTGTCAGCCCCTCTGAGGGGATGTCTACAGTGGAGGCGGTGCGGGAAAGATCGGGCGTCGTCCGTATCGCCAGCGAGTACCCCAACCTGGCGGAGCACTTTGCCGTTAACCTCCGCTTAAGGCGGTTCGGCATCTTCCCCCTGTGGGGAGCGGCCGAGGCCTATCCCCCGGAAAGCGCCGATTTAGCCCTGCTCTGCGGCACTGAAGAGGAGTTGGCTGACTGCGGGCTGGCGCCGGTAGCTAAGGTACTCGGTGTCAGCGCCTGCCTGATCGCCAACCGTAATAGCTGGGAAGCTAAGGATATGAAAGAGATAGTAGCTTCTATTTATGATAAAACAACGGCCCGGGAAGAGTCCGAACTGGGAGTCATTGAGCAATACTCCGGCCAGCGCCCTCGTGGGTTAGAAGTATTTCCACCCGGCGGCGATGGCGATATAGTCCGCCTGGCCCTGCCCGACGGGCACCAGCAGTCGCCTACTTTTGACCTGCTGGCTAAGTCCGGTATTGGCCTTGATGACTATCCTTCCCCGACGGGGAACCGCCGCCCCACCACCGACCTCGCCGGCATGGTCATCAAGGTCATAAGGCCTCAGGACATGCCCCTTCAGGTGGCCAGTGGTAACTTTGACCTGGCCATTACCGGCCGGGACTGGTTATGTGAGCACCTGTACCAGTTTCCCACCAGCCCGGTGAAGGAACTGGTTGACCTCGGGTCGGGCAGGGTTAAAATCGTGGCGGTGGTGAGTAATGACCTGCCGGTAGCCGATGCTTCTGACCTTAGGAAGTTCAGCACCGGGCGGACGGTGCCGCTCAGGGTGGCTTCGGAGTACGTCAACATCGCCGATAAGTATGCCCGGGACAACCACCTGGGCCTGTACCGGGTGGTGCCCACCTGGGGAGCCACCGAGGCCTTTCTCCCCGAGGACGCCGACCTGCTCATTGAGAATACCGAAACCGGGCGGACCATAGCCCGCCATAACCTTAAGATCATTGACATGCTCTTTGAGTCGACCGCCTGTCTCATCGGCAGTAGCCGGCGGGTGGCCAGTGCAACCAAGCGGGACAGGATAAACTCTATTATCCAGGCCCTGCAGACGGGGGTAAAGCTAAATTGAAGATTCTAAACGGGTTCAAGCTGGCAGAAGAGGTCTTGTCACGGCGCGCCTCGACCGAGTTCTACGATAATTCTCTGGAGCCGGAGGTCAAGCAGATAATCGACGAGGTACGCGGCGGGGGAGACGCCGCCCTTTTCGGCTTTACCCTGAAGTTCGACCGGGTAAAGCTCAGCTCGCTGGAGGTGAGTAAAAAGCAGATAAAAGACGCTTACCAGCAGGTGGACGAAGAACTGATATCAGCCCTCAAGCTGGCAGCGGATAGAATAGGCTCTTTCCACCGGAAGCAGAAAGACATTCTGACTAAACCGGTTGCGGGTCAGCTGGTACGCCCGCTGGAGCGCGTCGGCGCCTATGCCCCCGGCGGCACCGCCTCTTATCCCTCTACGGTGCTGATGACGGCTATACCGGCCAGGGTAGCCGGTGTTGAGGAGGTCATTCTGACAACCCCGCCCGGCCCCGATGGAGCGGTTAATCCGGCAACCCTGGTTGCCGCTGATATCGCCGGCGCTAGCCGCATCTTCTCGGTGGGCGGCGCTCAGGCTATCGCCGCCCTGGCCTTCGGCACCGATTCCGTGCCGGCAGTGGATAAGATTTGCGGCCCCGGCAATATCTTCGTCGTCCTGGCCAAGAAGCTGGTCTACGGCGTGGTCGATATTGACGGCCTGCCCGGCCCCAGCGAGGTAATCATTATCGCTGATGACACCGCCGACCCCGCTTACTGTGCCGCCGACCTTCTGGCCCAGGCGGAACACGACCCCCTGGCCTCGGCCATCTTAATCACCGCCTCAAAGCGCCTGGCTGATGAGGTCAATCAGGAGGTGGAGAAGCAGTTAAAGGGCCTGGAGCGTCAGGCTATCGCCGCCGAGTCCCTGCTCAAGCAGGGGGCAATAGCGGTGGTGGCTGATATCAATGAAGCCGTGGAGCTGGCTGACCTCTATGCCCCGGAGCACCTCTGCCTGATGGTAAAGGGGGCTGACGCCCTGGTTAAACGGCTGGTCAACGCTGGCTGTATCGTTACCGGGGAGAGTGCCACCGTGGTGCTGGGCGATTATGTCTTCGGCCCCAGCCACGTGCTGCCCACCGGGGCTACCGCCCGCTTCGGCTCGCCGCTGGGCGTGCTCGATTTCGTTAAGTTTACCAGCCTGCTCAGTGTTGATAAGGCTACTTTAAAAAAGCTGGGCAAAGCCGCCGCCACTATTGCCAGGGTGGAGGGTTTCGAAGCTCACGCCCGGGCTGTGGAAAAGAGACTAAAGGCAGATTGAAGTAGACTATTGACAATTTATTTTCCTTATGTTAAAGTAAGCCAGATAGGTGTGAGGGAGATGTTAGCTTATACTACCGCCCACTACTATTATTATTACTATTATTACGCGTTTACCGGGCGCACCGGGACGCTTGGGGGGTAGTATAGCGCAGATTTAATAAGCAGCAGCTAAACAGGTAAAACAAAGAAAACCCTCCCAGGCGGAGGGAATTTTGTTTATATAGGATAGAAAGGGAGAGATAAAAAAAGGATGTCAAAAGATGGGATAGTCAATCTAATACGGCCGGAGCTGGCTAACTTTACCGGCTATGTCGCCAGCAAGTCTCCTGAGGAGGTAGCCGCAACGGCCAGGTTTCCGGTGAACGGCGTCATTAAGCTGGATGCCAACGAGAACCCTTATGGCTGCTCGCCGAAGGTAATGGAGGCGCTGAGCAAATATGATTCCTTTAATATTTACCCCGATGCCGGCCAGAGGGAGCTCAGGAAATTGCTTCAGGGCTATGTCGGCGTCGGGCCTGAGCATATTGTCGCCAGCAGCGGCAGCGACCAGATGATAGGTCTTATTATGCAGCTGTTTGTTGACCCCGGTGACGAGGTGATAAACTTTCCGCCTACCTTTGATATATTCCGTTTCGCCGTCACCCTGTGCAACGGCAGGATAGTCGATGTGCCGCGGGACGGAAACTATAATGTCGATATAGCGGCGACTAAGAAGGCGATAACCAAAAAGACCAAGCTGATAGTGCTGGCTAACCCCAATAACCCCACCGGCAACCCCACCCCCCGGCCGGATATACTGGAGCTGCTGGATACCGGTGTGCCCCTGCTGGCCGATGAGGCTTACGTTGAGTTCAGCGGCGAGACAGTAACCCAGCTGGTAAAAGAGTATAAGAACCTGATGGTGCTGAGGACATTCAGCAAGTGGGCGGGTTTGGCCAGCTTCCGGATTGGCTATGGCATCTTCCCCCCCGAGATTGCCGATTATCTGATGAACATAAAGATGCCCTACAGCGTCAGCGCCGCTTCCACGATTGCGGTGAGGGAGTCGCTGAAGGACCGCGACTTTCTGATGGACAGGGTAAAGAAGATAATCGCCGAGAGGGAACGGCTCTACGGGGAGCTTAAGAAGATAGAGTGGCTCAAGCCCTTCCCTTCAAAAGCCAACTTTATATTCTGCCGTGTGCTTAACGGCACGGCCCAGCAGATATATGAAGGGCTGATGGACAGGAGTATAATAATCCGCTACGCCGGCAATCACCTGCTGAAGGACTGCATTCGCATCGGCGTGGGCAAGCCGGAGCATACCGATATCGTAATTAAGGCAATCAGGGATATAGAGGCAGCGAGAGCTTAACTATCCCGTCTTTAGTAGAGTTTTAAAGGGGGGCGTTATAAGCCCCTCTTTTTTATCCCTACCCCTTCGTTTTCTTCCCATACCCGCCCGCCCAAAAAGGTTTCACCTCTTTTCATCTCTATAACCCCACCCCACAGGGAAGAGAGAAATCTCCATAGGGAAGAGAGAAATCTCCACAGGGAAGAGAGATTAGCCCCCGTTGGGGTGGGGGTAAGAAAGTTTTAGAAGCGCAGCTTATGAGGGTGGGAGGGTGGGAAGTAGAACCTCGGTTAAACACCCCCTTGGATTAGCCTCTTTTTTATCCCCTTCTCTTGTGTTAAACTACAGGCGGAGAAATATCGATGAAATCAAGAACAGCCAAAATCAAAAGAGAGACCAAAGAGACCAGGGTCAGCCTGGAGCTGGGCGTCGACGGCACCGGCCAGGCCAAGATTGGCACCGGCATAAAGATGTTTGACCACCTGCTCTCCCAGCTGGCCCAGCACGGCCGCTTCAATCTCAGGGTTTCGGCCAGCGGTGACGATGAGCACCACGTAATCGAGGATGTCGCCATCTGCCTGGGCAAGGCTCTGGGTGAGGCGCTGGGGGACAAGCGGGGGATTATCCGCATGGCGGATGCCGCCGTGCCCATGGACGACGCCCTGGCTACGGTGGTGGTGGATATCAGCGGCCGGGGGTACACCGTACTGGAACTGCCCTTTGCCGATAATGACATGGCCGGGTTCCCCACTGACCTCATCCGCCACTTCCTCGAATCCCTGGCCATTGAAGCCAGGCTCAACCTGCACGCCAGCATTCTCTACGGCACCAACGACCATCACAAGGCGGAAGCCCTGTTCAAGGCGCTGGGACGGGCGCTGGATATGGCCACCGCTCTGGATAAGCGTATTTCCGGCGAACTCCCCAGCACCAAGGGTCGGTTGGAGGAATAGCCCTGGATATAACCAGCATAGTTATCATCCTTCTGCTCGTCATCGTGTTGCTGCTGGGATTGTTCGTAATTCCCCGCTGGCTGACGAAGCGCGCCGCCCGCCAGGTAGTTAAGATTTTCCGCAAACATAACGCCGTTGATAGCAAAACCGCCCGCACCATTGATGAGCTGGGGCTGAGGCCTCCCGGTCTGCTGGAGAGGATGATGCGTCGGCGCGACTATAAGCCGTATGCCCTGGACGCCCTGATGAAGGTGGGGGTAATACAGGTGACCGGAGACGGCAAACTCTATCTCTCGGAGGCAAAGCTGGCCGATTTAGGCCTGGAGAGTGGTGTTTCCCCTTACCGCTAGGGCGGTTATCTATAGCTTCTTTCCCGTCAGCCTCTCGTAGGCCCGCTGGTATCTCTGGCTGGTAGCCTCGATGACCTCTACGGGAAGCATGGGGGCGGGGGGCTCTTTATTCCACCCCGAATCGCTGAGCCAGTCTCTAACCGGCTGTTTATCGTAGCTGGGCTGGGACTGCCCCACCCTGTATAAATCGGTCTCCCATATCCGTGACGAGTCCGGCGTCAGCATCTCGTCAATGATGATAAGCTTATCACCGTCCAGCCCGAACTCGAACTTGGTATCGGCAATAATAATTCCCCGTGCCATGGCGTAGCCCCGGGCGTACTCATAGATAGCCAGGGTTTTCTGCTTCATCTCCTCGGCGATGGCTTTACTCACCAGCCTGCCCACCTCCTTCATGGATATCGGCAGGTCGTGCCCGCTCTCGGCCTTGGTGGTGGGGGTAAACAGCGTGCGGGGCAGCTCCTGGCTCTGTTTTAAGCCCTTTTCTGCCGGCAGCCCGGATATGGTGCCGGACTGCTGATATTCTTCCCAGGCCGAACCGGATAGATAACCGCGCGCCACGCACTCCACGGGCAGGCGCTCGACCTTCTTGACCACCATGGACCGCCCCGCCAGATAGCCGGGGTAGTCAAAGCGCCTATCCGGTGGCAGGTAGTTGTCTAAGCTTTTAACATCGTCCAGCACCTCCACCAGGTGGTTGGGCAGCAGCTCCTTGGTCTGCTCAAACCAGAAGGCGGAAAGCTTGTTCAGCACCCGCCCCTTGTTGGGGATGCCGCAGGGCAGGATGACGTCGAAGGCGGATATTCTGTCGGTGGCCACGATTAGCAGCCGGTCGCCCAGGTCGTAGGTGTCCCTGACCTTCCCCTTAACGAAGGTTGGCAAGGGCAGGTCGGTTTTTAGCAGGACGTCAACACTCATTATATTGACCTCGGTGCCAGGTCGCCGGGCCCGCCCACGCTTTTCTCCCGCCACTGGACTTTGGTCAGCCCCAGGCGCTTGAAGATGTCGTCTATATAGCGCAGGTAGTATTTTTCGTCGAACAGCGGCTCAAGCTCGGCCTCAGGCAGTTTAGCGGTAACATCGGCGTCAGCTTTGAGCAGGGTGAGAAAGTTTTTATTCCCTTTCCAGGCTTTCATGGCGTTGCGTTGCACCAGCTCGTAGGCCTGCTGCCGGCTCAAGCCCTTATTTATCAGGGCAATCATCACCCGCTGGGAGAAAATCAGGCCTTTGGTTATATTAAGGTTCTTCTTCATTCTCTGCGGGTAGACCTGCAGCCCCCGCATCACCGAGGTGAATATGCTTAAGGAGTAGTCCAGCACCAGGCAGGCGTCGGGAAATATAATGCGCTCGGTGGAGGAATGGCTGATGTCCCGCTCGTGCCAGAGGGCGATGTTCTCCATAGAGGTCAGGGCGTAGCCTCTCATCAGGCGGGCCAGGCCGCTGATTCTTTCGCAGAGCTCGGGGTTGCGCTTGTGGGGCATGGCCGACGAGCCGGTCTGGCCGGCGGCAAAGGGTTCTTCCACCTCCCGCGTCTCGGTTTTCTGCAGCCCCCTGATTTCGGTGGCGAATTTCTCCAGTGAGCTGGCGATTATGGCCAGGGTGGTCACGAACTGGGCATGGCGGTCGCGCTGCAGGACCTGGTTGGAGACCGGGGACGGCTCCAGTCCCAGCTTGGCGCAGGCCTTCTCCTCTACCTCGGGGGTAAGGGTGGCGTAGGTGCCTACAGCACCGGAAATCTTGCCCACAGCGATGATTTTTTCGGCCTCACTCAGTCTCTCCAGGTTGCGCCTCATCTCCTCGGTCCAGAGCGCCAGTTTCAGCCCGAAGGAGATTGGCTCGGCGTGGATGCCGTGGCTGCGCCCGGTCATGACGGTATATTTATATTTCATGGCGGTCTGCGCCAGCACCGAGATAAGCTCTTTGATATCCTGGCTGAGCAGTTCGGCGGCTTCGATTAGCTGCAGGCTCAAGCCGGTGTCGATGACATCGGATGAGGTAAGTCCGAGGTGGATAAAGCGCGATTCCTCGCCCAGGCTCTCGGACACCGAGCCCAGGAAGGCGGTGACATCGTGGTGGGTTTCTTTCAGGATTTCTTCCATGCGTTTGAGGTTGACCCGGGCCAGCTTTATCTTGGGTATTGCCTTGCGGGGGATAACGCCCAGGTCGGCCCAGGCTTCACAGACGGCAATCTCTACCTGGAGCCACTTGTGAAACTTGTTCTCGTCGGTCCAGACTCTTTTCATTCGGGGTCGGGAGTAGCGCTCAATCATTGTTTTTCTCCTTGAAGCTCTTGGCGGTACTTCTCGTAAGCCTGCCGGATTTGGTCGTGCTTTATTCCCAGAATCTCGGCGGCCAGGTAGGCGGCGTTCTTGGCGCCGGCAGATCCAATGGCCACAGTGGCAACGGGAATTCCGGGCGGCATTTGAACGATGGAGTAAAGTGCGTCAACACCCTTTAACTCTCCGCTGGCAATGGGGATGCCTATAACCGGCAGGGTAGTCCAGCTTGCCAGAACCCCCGGCAGGTGCGCTGCCATACCGGCGGCGGCTATGATAACCTCGATCCCCCGCCCCCGCGCCGCCAGGGCATACTCCCGCGCCTTTTCCGGGGTGCGGTGGGCTGATATGACATTAACCTCGTGCTCGATGCCGAGCTTGGTGAGTATCTCCAGCGTCGGCTTGAGAGCCTCGGTGTCTGACCTGGAACCCATAACTACGGCAACTAGTGGCAATCTACCTCACCCCCTGTGTCCCCCTCTCCTATCAAGGAGAGGGGGAAGGAATTTATGGAGAGGGACTTCGTCCCTCTAAAACTCCCTATTTTGATCTGTTAAACTTTTAGTTCCTTTTGTATAGTGTCCGCTATGTTCTTAAAGTCTAGCTTGGGGAGACTTTTCAGTTGGCTGGATATGATATTAACAAAATTTCCGAGAGAGGTTTCCTTTCCTGCCTTTTTTAGAAGTGGCTTTACGGCTTTTTCAATATTCACCCTTGAAGTGTATGTATTTAATTCCTCTTTTCTCTTTTGTACGTAAAGGCCCACAGCCCACGATAGATAAGACCAAACGCCAAACTGCACTGCAGATTCGGCCTTCCCTTCTCTCTGAAGAAATAACCTCATCTTACCCCAAATTATAGATTGCTCCATAGGTGTTACTTCTGCGGAATACCTGGGCTTTGAATTAACCCACAGAATCAGCCTGTTAAATTCCCCCCATGCTTCATCATTTTTCCCTGCTTCTTGGAGATATAGTGGTAAACGCAAATAGGTCTCGATTGAGTAGAACATGGAACTTTTATCTAATTCATCATAAGCAACCCTCAGTAATTTGATAGCGCCATCTAAATCACCGCTATTCTTTTTAATGGTAGCCTGTTTCAGTAATTCATCAGGATTTTCCATTTGAATATCCTATAAAGATAATTCATTTATACGCCTAACCTTTTATATCAGCTATATCCTTGCGGTAGTGGCAGCCCTCGAAGTCTATCCGGCTGATATTGTTATAGACCTTCTCTCTGGCCTCAGCGATGGTCTTACCCCTGCCCACCACGGCCAGCACCCGGCCCCCGCTGGTTACTATTTTCCCGCCTTCCAGTCTGGTGCCGGCGTGAAAGACCACGATGTCCTTGTCCAGGTCGTCCAGCCCGCTGATGGGGAAGCCGGTCTTATAGCTTGCGGGGTAGCCGCCCGAGGCCATTACCACCCCCACGCAGGCATCCTGGCTCCATTCCACCTTGAGGTTACCCAGCTTATTATCGTTCACCGCCAGCATAATATCAACCAGGTCGGTCTGGAGCAGGGGGAGGGTGACCTGGGCCTCCGGGTCGCCGAAGCGGGCGTTGAATTCGAGCACCTTGGGATTACTATTTGAAATCATCAGCCCCCCGTAGAGGACGCCCCGGTAGACCCGGCCCTCGTCGTGCATCGCCCCTACCGCCGGCTCCATAATTTTCTCTCTGACTGTTTTGGCCAGGGCGGGGGTCAGGAAGGGTGGCGGGCTGTAGCTGCCCATGCCGCCGGTGTTGGGCCCCCGGTTGCCGTCGTAGGCCGGCTTGTAGTCGCAGGCGGCGGTCATCGGGATTACGGTGTTGCCGTCGGTAAAGGCGAAGGTGCTCATCTCCCGGCCGGTCAGGTACTCCTCGATGATTACCCGGTCGCCGGCGGCGCCGAAGGCTTTTTCTTCCATTATCAGGGCGAGGGCGTCCAGCGCCTCGGCGGTGGATTCGGCTATAATCACCCCCTTGCCCGCCGCCAGCCCGTCGGCCTTGACCACGATAGGGGGCGGCTGCTGCTTGACATAATCTAAGGCTTTATTATAGTCGGAGAAGCTGGCGCTCTTGGCGCAGGGGATTTTATATTTCTGCATCAGCTCCTTGGCGAAGACCTTGCTCGACTCTATCTCGGTGGCCTGCCGGGTGGGGCCGAAAATCTGCAGTCCCCGGATGAGGAACTGGTTGGCGATGCCGCTGGCTAAAGGCGCTTCCGGTCCGACCACGGTCAGGTCGATATTCTTTTCTGAGGCGGTTTTGGCCAGCGCCTCTATATCGTCGGGCTTGATGTCGAGGTTATGGGCGATTTTAGCCGTGCCGGCGTTGCCCGGAGCGGCGTAGATTTCTTTTACCCTGGGGCTCTGGGCGAGCTTCCAGACCAGGGTATGCTCTCTGCCCCCGCCCCCGATAACCAGTATCTTTATTTTAGCCACCCCTCTTTGTCTTTCCCTGTTGTTTTTCTTCCCATACCCACCCGCCCAAAAAGGTTTCG
>Ga0315548_1000682_pt1 | contig 31246 bp, 35 predicted proteins | sample SalMarSW160110MG_2_FD_202540 | JGI IMG/M metagenome (GOLD analysis project Ga0315548, IMG submission 202540) | Salt marsh sediment microbial communities from the Plum Island Ecosystem LTER, Massachusetts, United States - Salt Marsh Sediment SW1601-110 ... | reverse complement strand
CCGGAGCCAAGCGTCTGATACGTGAAGTGAAGCCTATACGGTGTTGGGTTAAAGTTCATGACGATGCCGAGCCCTTCGTGTCGAAGGGAAGAAGCGCCTTTGCCAAACATGTGATAGACGCTGACGATGAGATAAGACCCAACGAGGAGGTCATAGTCATTAACAGAAAGGATGAGGTTTTGGCTGTTGGGCGGGCTCTTCTTTCTGGAACAGAAATGAAAGAGTTCAGCAGGGGAATGGCTGTGCGGGTTCGCCGAGGCGTGGCGGAAAAAAGTTAAGAAGACGATTGATAGAGTATAAGAAGGGAACGGAAATGCGGAGAAAAATGAGTCCAAGAAACGCGAAGAGAATGATGCAGCGCATGGGCATGAACATGGGAGAGATGCCCGACGTAGAGGAAGTCATCTTCAGAACAGCCGACAAAGAAATCGTGGTTGAAAACGCTCAGGTTGCCGTCCTTGAGATGCAGGGACAAAAAATCTTTCAGGTCACCGGAGAAGTAAGCGAACGGGCTCTAGAAACGCAGGAGGCTAAGGTAACTATTCCTGAAGAGGATGTGCAGCTTGTTGCGGATCAGACAGGAAAAAGCATGGAAGACGCTAAACGAGCCCTGGAATCGAGCGACGGAGATCTCGCTAAGGCGATACTTCTTCTTCAAACAGGCGGCTAAGCTAGTACTGGATGCCCTCTGTGGTCACCGTTTCTTCTGTGTGTTTCAGGTCTTTCACTTCGATGACGAAATCAGACCTGTCCACGAGTTCTTTCGGCGCGTATCTCCCGGTTAAAACAACATCAATCTCCTCTGGGATACTGTCCAGAAACTCGAGAACTTCCTCTATTTCTAGCATGTGGCAGTGGAGAGCCAAATTTATCTCGTCCAAAACCAGCAGATGAGGCTTCTTCTCTTCAACGACCTTTTTGGCGAATTCCAGCCCCTCCTTGGTGAGCCTACGGTCTTCTTCGCCCAAGTTGTCCAATCCAATCCACCCTTCTCTGCCGAAAAGGTAAATTTCGTAGTATGGCTGAAGCTTCTCCCGTATCTTGTATTCTCCCGTGTTCTTCCACCACTTCAAAAACTGTATTATAACAACTTTGCGTTTGTGACCCACAGACCTGAGGGCTAAACCCAACGCGTTTACAGTTTTTCCTCCCCCAGTTCCAGTGTATAGATAAATGTAACCCAACTTTCTAACTCTCCACAAACCGATTTCCTATTCTAAAAGTTCTCCAAAATAACAAATGGGATGCCTCCAATTTAATTATTTCACCGGTTGCCTCAACAATATACAATGTTCCTACTCAAGAAAGCTTTTACAATAGTTCAGTTTGTATATCAGTCATAAACTCTTCTGGCGAAAAGGAATGAACATCAAAATAGAAGCATTCGCTGACGAGTGGGGTCCAGAAAAGATACTGCAGGTCTACGACCCAAAAACGGGAATGAGGGGCGTTCTGGTCATAGACAACACGACTTTAGGTCCGGGAAAGGGCGGAATCAGAATGCTGTCCACAGTAACAACCGAGGAAGTTTTCCGTTTAGCCAGAACAATGACCTGGAAGTGTGCCCTAGCAAAAATTCCGTTTGGAGGGGCCAAATCCGGCATAATCGCTGATCCGAAGCAGATGTCTGAAGAGAAGAAAATGGAGATAATACGTGCCTTCTCCAGAGCCTTGAAGAGGGTGTGCCCAAGCCTGTACGTGGCTGCGCCGGACATCAACACCGGAGAGAAGGAGATGGCTGCCTTTGCCAAAGAGAACGGTTCAATGAAGTCTGCCACAGGAAAGCCAGCTCACCTGTGCGTTAAGCCAGGCGTAAAGTGCGGCATCCCCCACGAGTATGGCTCCACTGCCTTGGGGGTGGTTCAGGCTGCGTTCACGGCGGCAAATTATGTGGAAGACTTGGACATCGACAATGCAACGGCTGCGGTGGAGGGCTTCGGAAACGTCGGCTCTTTCGTTGTTGAGTATCTGACCCAGATTGACGTGAAGGTTGTGGCGGTTTCTGATTCTAAAGGCTGCATCTACAACCCTGAGGGAATAGAATATGAGAAACTGTTGGATGTTAAGACAGAAACAGGCTCGGTTATCAATTATCGTCCAGGCAAAATATTAGAGAACAGGGAGCTTTTCGAGTTGCCTGTGGACATTCTTGTTCCCGCCGCCCTTCCCGACGTTATCACAAAAGACAATGTGGAGCGCGTTAAAGCGAAACTGGTGGTTGAGGCAGCTAACCTTCCTGTACGCCCTAGAATAGAGAAGGTTTTGGCTGATAGGGGCGTTTTTGTTGTTCCTGACATTCTGGCAAACGCGGGGGGAGTGATTTCTTCTTACGCTGAGTATCGCGGCTATAACCCTAAACGGATGCTGGAGCTGGTTCAACGGAAAATCAGGCAAAACACGGTAAAGGTTATAGAAACTGCCCTAAACAAAAACATTGAACTCAGAGACGCAGCAATGAACATCGCAAAAGAAAGAATACAAAAAGCAAACAAACACTAAAAACCTGTTTTTTAGTTTAGGCATCTTGTTTATGTATAACAGTTAATCTTTTAGGGTCTAAACTCTGCGGGGGGGTTAAATTAAGCAAAATTGTCGTGCAAAAAAGCGTGTAAAAGAATTTTTTTTATTCTGAGATTACCTCATAGAAAATCAATTCACGCCTGTTACATATTAAAATCAAAAACTTGAATAAAAGATGGAACACCACTAAAAATAGTGGCATGTGCAATACATTATGGTGTAAGACGTTGCAGTATTGTGTACACATGGTTTATAAATGACCGTTTTGCTACAATATCAAAAGGTTGGTATCATTGGTAGTAGACGAAAATGGGGCTAAATTGTCCATCGAGTTTGTTCTAAATGTGCTCAGGCAACATGAAAACGATCTTGATCGTTTAATAGCTCAACTTGACGTTGTAGTAGAAAAGGTTGGGCAATTGACCGATAAGATACAGCGAATTGCAGATAACTTAACAACATTCAGATGACTTTTCAAAGATGCAGAAAACATCACGAGCATCAGAAACAAAAGCTTAAACAACATAACAAGCTACTTCCGTATACAGCCAAAACCGCCCAAATTAACACGTTTATGTTTAACAGCGCCGCAAAACTCTTTGAATGCGGCATTTCGATCAATATCATCAGATAATAATAAACCTTTTTTTGTTATGTAGGGCCACGCAGTCTTATATTCCCTCGACATGTTCTCGTAAGTGTGCAAGCTGTCATGGATAAAAATGTTTATTTCTCCAAGCGCCTCAAGTAGAACAGGTAGTTTTTCGCTTGAATCGCCTATTATCAAACGCCATCTTTTACGCAATCTTTCAGGAACGATCCAGCCTGTAGGTTTAGTGCCATCAAAAATATGCGGGCTGATTTCAATCGAGTATAATTTACCCTTTCCATTGTCTTCCAAAGCTTGCAGAATATATGTTGAGGAAACACCGCTTGCCACACCAGTTTCCACAACCACGTCAGGCTTGATTATCCTGCTCACAACATACAAAATTTCAGCCTCAGTCACATAATAAGGGTTATATGCACTCATTGCCCACGAATCGAAAGGGTTACTAAAATAGTTGAGGCTATTAAGAACATGCTCATGCAATCCAGTTTTGGATTCGAATTCATTATGAAATTGAAGAACGGTTTCACACTTTGCCTTCGTCAATGCTCGAATAGAACAAAAGTTAAGAATCCATCCGCGCACTCTCAAAACATACGCCCACTCGGGATTCTTCACAATCCACACTACTCCTGCGTAAATACCCCCCCAAAAATCTTTGAAAACCAATGAGATATGATCAAGTCCGATCATGTATATTTCCCCCTCCCATTGTAAATTGTGGTGAAGTCGTATTTATTATTTATTCCAAAGTCAAAAATTCATTAAAATATAATAGGTTATAAAAAACACCAGCTATCTTTAAATTATGTGCTCTAATATCGTTTTTTTACCTTTTCTTTTAATCGCTGATTCTGAAAAGAAGCTGGATAATTAAATTAATGATATATTAAGTAGATAACTATGGAGTAAAATTAAGACCCGCAAAAAACAAATAAGCTGCAATTACACATTACTGGTTTTTCCTCCTCATTTCGCTGATAGAACGCTCAGTTTTTGCTACTTCTGGAAAAAGGGCTTATATTGTCAGTTTTAGAGTTTGTTAATGGTTTACAACTGAGAGGTTAGGTTATTTGATGTCTTCATCGAATAAGATTTACTTGGAGCCTGTAGGGTTTGTCAAAACTGAAGTAGTAGGTAAGGAAGTCAGGGACAAAAATGTGGTTTCAAGGATAGTTTTTCGTGAGGAGTATACTGAGGCGTTGGAGGGTGTCGAAGAGTTTTCGCATCTGTTTGTTCTTTTTTGGCTGCATGGAATGTCGAATGAAGATAAGAGAATTATGAAGGTTCGTCCGCGGGGAAGAAGCGACATGCCGCTGTTGGGAATCTTTGCCACTCGGACGCCTCACCGTCCAAACCCAATCGGACTCACTCGGGTTAAACTCCTGAAGGTAGAAGGCAACGTAATCACTGTTCAGGGCTTAGACGCCTTCGACGGCACACCCGTACTGGACATAAAACCGTTCGACAGCTGGGACACAACCGAAGACTTCAAGGTTCCCAAATGGTGGAAGAAACTGGAAAAAGAAAGAAAAAAAGAGTGAAAAAAGGTTTTACTCTGCTGCCTTTATTTTCTTAGCAAACTCACGTCCATACTCGTAGCATTTCTGCAGTTCATCCTTGTTTGGAACCCACTTAACCGTCATTGCAGACGCCACCAATTCCATACCCGCGCCCTTCAGCGCCTTTTCGATCGTTGCAGTTGCTCCGCCTCCCCAGCCATAGGAGCCAAATGCTGCAGCAAGCTTGTTTCTGGGTCTCAAACCCTCCATCTCCCTGAGAAACGGAGCCACAGTCGGCAAAACGCCATTGTTGATTGTCGCAGAGCCAACAAGCAGCCCCTTCGTTTCAAGCAGTTCTCCGATGATGTCGCCTTCGTCACTAAACGGAAGCCTATACAGCACAGCCTCAACGCCTTCGCTGCTGATGCCCTCAAGCATAGTCTTAGCCATCTTCTCTGTGCTCTCCCACATCGTGTCATAGACAATCAGAACCTTCTTTTTCGCTTCTCCACTAGCCCATCTGAGATAAGCCTTAACTATCTTCATGGGGTCCTTGCGCCAAATTATGCCGTGGCTGGGCGCAATCATGTCAATCTTCAAGCCGAGCTTCTGCACCTCTTCAATCTTTCGTGTCACCAACGTACTGAAAGGCCACAAAATGTTAGCATAATACTTCGCCGCTTCCCACATCAGTATGTTCTGGTCCACCTCATCATCGAACCGTTTCGACGTTGCCAAATGCTGACCAAAAGCATCGTTAGGCAATAGAAGCGCGTCTTTCTCTATGTATGTGAACATGCTGTCTGGCCAGTGCAGCATGGGCGCTTCAAGGAAACTGAGAGTTCTATCGCCTAAACTTAATGTGTCGCCTGTTTTTACTACCTGAAACTTCCAGTTGCCGAAGTAGTGTTTCTCCAGTCCTTTCTGGCAGTTGGCTGTGCCTACCACGGTTGCGTTGGGTGCGTGTTTCAGGATTTCTGCGATTGCTCCGGAGTGGTCTGATTCAACGTGGTTAGCTATGATGTAGTCGATTTTTGATGGGTCGATTATTTCTCTGATTCTCTCCATCATTTCTTCCGCAAAGGAATGCTGCACAGTGTCTACTAGGGCGATTTTCTTGTCTATGATTAGGTATGCGTTGTATGTGGTTCCGCGGTGAGTTGAGTATGTGAAGCCGTGAAAGTGCCTGATGTTCCAGTCGACTGCTCCAACCCAGTAAATGTTCTCTAAAACTTTAACCGGAGGCAAAACAATCCTCACCTACAAAATAGTTGAGCAGCAAAACCTATTAACCTTACCAATTCTCACAGCACGAGCGGGTCATGCACAAAAAATGCTTCAGTAGATTATGTGCACAATTTTATTAAAATGAAAGATGACAATTACTTGGGCATGCCGATCTAAGGTGTTCATGTTGCCGAAGAAAATGTTTTGGATAGAACAGTTGTTCAGCTACTTTCCAATCAACAAAGAGGCAAAATGGCAACAGATGTTAACCAGAATAGCCGTTCTCTCCGGAATCTGGATTTCAGGGCTCCTAATACATGCCCTAGATGGGTTGACGACAAATTACCTCGAGAGGTTGACCTTTCATTTGCCCTATTTTTTCACTTTTTTCCTGATATTCCTTGGTTCATACTTTGTACAAACCAAGTTAAGCCAGATAATCCAAGATTTTCGTCCCATGCTCAAACTGGGCGAGAAGGAATTCCAGAAGTTTTCTGAAGGACTGAAACGTCTTATTTACAGTTTCTTTCCATGCTTCCTGATAGCTGTGGTTCTCGCAGTCTTTGCAGGTGTACCCAGCCAATTTCAGCAGGCTTTAATCGAAGGCTTGAGTCTGCACATAATCTGGAATCTTTTCTTCAACGCTTTTGCTCTGTTGCTCACAGCTACTGCAGTTTGGATGTTTGCTTCAATTTGGTTGGCAATCTTCGCTATATCACGGCAACCGTTGGGCGTAAAGTTGTCTTCGGAGACTCTTGCTGGATTTCGTGAGTTGAGTTTGCTGGCTCTTTGGTTTTCTTTATTCTATTTCATTGGAATCTCGATAGGGAACATCAGCTATTTTGTTGGTGCCCAAAGCTTTTCTATTATTGAAATCTTTGTGTCCCCGTATCTTTTCTTCATCGTTCTGGGTGTAGCCGGAATTTTGCTGCCGTTCTACAATATTCACATGGTTCTTTTTAAGATGAAACAGAGAGAATTGGCAAGAATTTTTGAGGAAACAGAAACTTTGGTGCAGCAATTAGATGAAGCCTTGAAAAACCAGAAAACAAGCCAGCAGATTGACAAAAGAATCGAAATTCTTCATTATCGTCTTTTTAATTTGCAGATAAAAGAGAAGCATGCAAAGGCGGCGAAGGAGTGGCCTATTGACATCAGTTTTGTTTCGAAACTGCTGGTTCTTGTTCTCATTCCCATAGTCAGCAGAATTCTGGTAATGCTGCTTATCTCTTAAGACAGAACTGATCGTGATGAAGAACCATCCGGCTGTAATTTTTAAATCGTTAAATGTGAGTGTTGGCTCTGTTTTAGGCTAGAATCAAGTTAATTTTAGGAAATATCTTTTATACTCAACATGCCGAATAGGTTTCTGGGGTATGACAGCCTTCCTGTTGGCAGGCTCACAAACAAACTGGTGAACAAAAATGGTTTACTGCACAAAATGCGGCACTAAAAACGAGGATGACGCGGTGGTCTGTGTTAACTGCAAAGAACCCTTGGCCAGCCACCCACCTACTAGACGTGAACGGCGACGAAAAGAGAACGATTGTTTTGGGTTACCCCACGGCGGATCAATCGGGGGCTTAGTTCTTGGGCTCATAATCATCCTGTGGGGCATCACCGCTGTTCTCGATATAGACTTTGGAAATTACCTGTGGGCGTTCGTAGTAATCATCTTCGGAACATTAATGGTTGCGGGAGCACTATACACCATCAGTCGCAAACGTTAACCCCCTCCCTTTTTCTCTTCTCGGATTCCACAGCCTTCAATCTCACAATCAGAACAGATTCTCTCATGGTCCCACTGGGAAAGCGATATTCTGGTGAAGAGCCAAAAAACAATCAAACTGACCACGAACAGATCAAAAAATAAACTGTGAACCAACTCGTCGATTCCCATCAAGACTAAAAGAGCTCCAACAACAAAAATGGTATTCACGGATAAGCGGACAAGACTCCTAAATTTGAACTGGAACAACCCCAAACTTACTCCCACAATTCCCAGCAAAACCATTAATGAACTGTGCTCAGCAACCCGCCAATCAGCAAAGAAGTAGACTGATGCCCCAGCCAAAGCTAACAGCCCCCCAAGGAGCAGACCAACACATGCTGCACAGAATATCTTGTCTTTTATCCGAAAAATGTGGGCATCATATTTTCCGCAGGTGGGATGATGTCCCTGCAGAGCATTCGATGTTCCGTGAGACGCAAGCTTGGATGAATTTGAACCAACTGTTCTGTTTTTCTTGCCGATGTCTAAGATTCTCAGGCATTTGTTGGGCGAGAAGACTGCCAGAATTCCTAGGACACAGATTGAGCTGAAGATTGTGCCGATCACTGGTTTTCGCCAAGAGAGGTTTCCGGTGACTGTTGGGGGAAACGTTGTTAGCGCTGCGATAAGAAGTAAACCTAGGAAGGATACTAGAAGTTGATACTTTATGTCCGATCTGATGTGATGCTGCTGAGACATAACTCCTCTACTCAGAATAATGTTTTAAACTGATTTACGACACCCTGGGAAGCCATGTACCAGTAAACTCTCCTTTTCAGTGCCTTCCTTGCGAAGAGTCCGGTGAATCTTCTGCGCCAAGAGCCAAAGAAACTTCTGTAGCACCTGTAGAGCTCCTCCTGCACTTCCTCTATGGACAGGGTCTCGGTGGGCATGACTGCGTGAACCATGTCATAGTTCGCCCAGTTCCAATCCTCTATCCACCCGTTCCGTTTAGCCTCTTCATAGACGGCAGTTCCCGGAAACGGAGTAAGGATAGCAAAGATCGCCAAGTCAGGGTCCAGTTCATTCACGAACTCCCTCAAAGCCGCTATAGATTCAGCTGTGTCCTTCCGCTGCCCGATAATGAACATGCACTGAGAAAATATGTCGTTCTCCTTCAGAAGCTTCACCGCCTTTCGAGCATCTTCTGGAGTCGTCTCCTTCCTGAAAGAGTCTAACGTAGATGAACTGTGGCTCTCCACCCCCAAGAGAACCCAGCGCAGCCCAGCCTTCCGCATCTTAGGCAGAACATCCGCGTGCTTCACAACGTCGTCGCATCTGACCTGCATGAACCACATAATATCATCCGCGAAGCCTCGGCTTATGAGTTCGTCGCCCAACTCGGTTGCACGTTTGCCCAGCCCATAATTGTCGTCGGTGAGCCACAGGAATCTGCTTCCAAAGTTTTGGTAGCAAAATTCGAACTCGTCTGCAATCCGTTTCGGAGACTTTATTCTCCATTTGCTTCCCCAGTGCCTCCATTGGGTGCAGAAGGTGCATCTGTGAGGGCAACCTCTGGAGCCTTCGATCATAGCGTATCTTGTTTTGTTGCCAGCCATGGCGGTGAAGTGGTATTTCTGGACCAGATTCTCCACAAACTTGTATCCGGGAAAAGGCAGACTGTCAAGGTTCTCGATTAGAGGCTGCGGAGGATTATGTGTTATCTGTCCATTGTTTCTGAAGGAGATACCTTTCACAGACGAAAACGGCTGCCCATTCGCAACTGTTTGCGCCAGCTCAACAAGGGTTTCTTCTCCCTCTCCCCGCGCAATCACATCGATTTCAGGGTATGTCTTCAGGCTCTCCTCAGCCATAACCGTGAAATGTTGCCCCCCAGCAACCGTTACAACGTTAGGGTTCACTTCTTTCGCAATCTCCAAGGTTCTGACGGCAACATAAGTATTACAGGTGGCAAGCGCACTCGAAGCCACCATGTCCGGGTTGAAGGATTCTATCCGTTTTTCTAGTCCCTTCCAATCCAAGCCCTCGGCATTACAGTCCAAAACTTGAATCTCTACCTCACTGTTTTTGTGTTCGAGGTAGGCTGCGAGTTGAAGAATTCCGTAGGGCGGCGGCAGATACTCTCCCATTACGAACCAGTAATCTTTCGGAGGCTCCACAAAGAGAATCTTCACTTGATAGGTCACCTAGGCAACATAGTTTCGGTTTCTGTGTTGATTACATTTTCGTTCGTAATCACGTATCCTAGAATGCATTCTTATATTTTAGAAAACATAAATTGTCTCCGTGACACTTTATCAAAAGGTGAAAATCGGTTGAAGATTGCAGTTTTCATCAGTAGTGCTGATGTCTCCCGCATATTCCCCTTTTTATAAAACCAAAAGTTAAAATTTAACCCCAAAATTACTAGACGAAAAACTACTCTATAATATTTATCTGTGTAGAATTCAAGCCAGATTAGAAAAAGGACAATTTATTGTTGTTGAGCTTTTAGTTTTTCTACTTGTTTGAGAAGATCTTGTGTTTGTTTTTTTAACCCGGTCAATTCAGCCTCTTTTTTTCCTTCTGGTGCTGTTGCTTTGATCGTTATCTTTACCTTTCTGGAGTAATTGTAGATAGAACCGAAGAGAATTGTTAGTGCAAGAAGCCAGCTGATCCGAACTATCTCGTCAGTGTAACTCATTGCTATCCAACTATATTCAACCGCAAACTCATGAAAAATTCTTACAACTGACCCAAAGACAAAAAGGACACCAGATAGAAATACAGGAATCCAAAAAGTTTTCCCTATACCTAGATGCTTAATTGATTTGAAAGTTCCTTGACCTAAAATTCCTAAAACGGCTGCAACCAATGCAAACATAATGTCCAAGGCAATTATTAACCAGTTCATGTTAACCAAATCAAACTTTAGTTAATACCTTAATGGAGCCCCAATCAACATATTATATCTTAATAGATAATAAACATTTCCGTAGTTATGGACAACACAAATACATATTTGCGTACATGGGACAAGTGAACATATATCCCATCAATATCCCGCAAACTCCTCTTTTTATAAAATCAAAAGTTAAATTTTAACCGCTAAAACCCAAAATTCCTGTTAACGGGTCGCAAAATTTTCAAAAACAAAAAATTGTTGAGGTTCTGCGTGTGTGTATGTGTTTTTGTTTTGACATATATCGGTTTTTAGAATATGTTGGCTCTAGAAATAATGTGTATATTAAGTATTGAGATATGATATGTATCGGAGTAAAACAGAAGAACAATTGAACATAAAAACAAGAGGTGAAAAAATGGCGGTTTTTACCACAAATTGGTACCTATACAAAACATACTTCAAAACAACTTCCGGAAACTCACAAACCCGAAACCCTAAAACAGCAAACGAAGAAAACGAACCAAAAAAGCTAAAGTCACTTCAAATATTGAGTTGCATAGACAATGAGTTTTGAAGAAGTTTTGCTTGAAGCGATAGATGAAAGCTTCTCTTGGCTAGGAGAATCAGAGAAACAGGTAATCTATTTCTTTCTAGAGAAAAGATGCAATATCAGCAAACAAGAAATCCCCTATAGAATCGAAGAATTCACAGAGGTCATAGAGGACATTTTTGGATTGGGAGCGAAATTACTTGAAATCAGAATAATGAAGAATTTGTTCAGTAAGATGGGGTACAGTTTTCCGTACCTCCATACTCAGGAAGGCTTAGAATTCACAAAGTATATAGAAGCAGCAAGAATTAGGGGCATACCCCCTTGTACGCTGGTTACATGTAAGCAAAAATAGAAAAAAATAGAAACTACACTGCTTTACATCCAACTTTCAGAAGTTATATTCAAAGACATAGACGAAAAGTTTACGGTTAGGGTAGCAAAAAACAACTGAAGAAATTACTAAAATATTAGAATTTGGCTTTGAGTTTGTCTGCGAAAAAGACGGGCTAATCTATTTTAGAAAACGTAAATAAGCATCAACGACTTTACCAAAACGGTGAAAATCGAGTGAAGATTGCAGTTTCTGGTAAGGGTGGAGTGGGAAAAACCCTTGTTTCAGGGGTTCTTGCCGGCTATTTTGCAAAAAAAGGATTCAAGGTGATGGCTATTGACGCTGACCCATCCCCTAACCTAGCCTTGACGCTGGGCATACCCGTTGAGGAGGCAAACAAGATAGTTCCAATCTCCGAGAACGCCGAACTGCTGGACTCAAAGACCCGCACCGACTATCCGGGAGTATACAAGCTCCACTTCACGGTGGATGACATAGTTGAAAATAACGGAATGAAATCACCATATGGCGTAAACCTGCTTGTAATGGGAACAATCAAAACCGCTGGAGGAGGATGCGCCTGCGGAGCCAACGCGGTGATCCGAGAGCTTCTTCGCCACCTGATTGTTGAACGGGACGAAATTGTGGTGGTGGACATGGAAGCTGGCGTGGAACACATGGGAAGGGGAACAGCCAGCCAAGTTGACATCATGCTGGTAGTTGTTGATTCCAGCCGAAAATCCTTGGAGATTGCCAAGAAAATTTCTGGTTTAGCCCATGAAGCGGGAATAAAAAACGTTTTCATCGTTGGAAACAGAGTTAGAGATTCGGAGGAAAAAGAATTGATCACCGATTTCACCGAAAAGAATGCGCTTCCGTTACTGGATTTGATTCCATACGATGACACAGTGATAAAAGCGGATAGGGTGGGAGAGGCGCCTCTCAAGTATGCAGAAACTTCAGAGAGCATAAAGGCTATTCAGGCTATCGGCGAAAAACTTCTCCAAAACAAGACATAGGTTCTGGAAGGTTTGAGCCAAGAGGAAATCAACTCAATTCTAGAAAGCTACAGAACTGTAGCGGTTGTGGGATTGTCTAGAGACCCCGCCAAAGCCAGTTACCGCGTAGCACAATATTTGCAGTCTGTGGGCTACCATATTATTCCGGTTAATCCTTTTGTTGACGAAGTTTTGGGCGAAAAAAGCTACAAGAGCCTCCTTGATGTGCCTGAAACCATAGAAGTTGTGGACATCTTCAGACCCGCCGAGGCTGTGCCAGCCATCGTAGAGGAAGCCATCCAACTTAAGAATAGAGTTGGGCATCCCAAGGTGGTCTGGATGCAATTAGGAATCGTTAACGAAGAGGCGGCTAGGCGGGCGAAAGAAGCGGGCTTCACGGTTGTGATGGACAGGTGCATGATGATGGAGCATAAGCGCCTCAGAATGGAAAGGGACTCTGGCAGTTGAATGGAAACATCTTAAATAATGGTCACAGCGTTATACACTAGAATCAAAGGGAAGGAAACAGCTCATGGACCTGCCTGAACAAAGAATCATCGGTTCTCTCATCTTGCTCGCCGGCATATCATTCCTAGCCGTCGGACTTGCCACAGACCAGCTAACAACTGTAATCGAAATTATCGGTCAAGTACTCACAACAGCAATCGCAGGGTAACCCTCACATACGCTCTCAGTTTTTACGTGATTTCCAGAGGCTAACCAACTGGGAAGCTTCCTTGAGAGGATTCTGCAACATCATTGACACTCCGGCAGTGCATTCAAGCCAGCATCCCCTACAAGCGAAGACTTTTTGCCATCCCTCACTGTCCCGCTTCCCCTTCAATATAGCATCAACAGAGCCGCTTAAAGTATCCCCCAGCACAAGGTCTGACCGAGCTGGACAAGCCAAAAGTTTACCCGACGGGTCGATGGCAACATACAGTTCTCCAGCGTGACAGATTTTCGGCGCCTTACCCTTGAAAAACAACTCGAAACCCTTCACAAAATCTGTTGGCACCGCCAAGAAACTGGGGTCAGAGCGCTTTAGCCTCAGCAGATAGTCAATAAGTTGCGAAACTTGTTTGTCGGATGGTGTGTTTTCTGGTGTTGGCGGATAGGGATGCATGGGCTGAACCTGAGCGAAGTCAACCTGGCTGCGCAGTTCCTCAATGAATCTGGGCAGAGCCTCGATGTTCGTTGGGGTAGCGACGCTGTTCACTCCCACCTTCACTCCGTGAGCCTTCAGCAAACGTATGGCTTCAACTGCCTTATCATAGGTTCCTGGCACCCCCCTTATCTTGTCATGAACCTCTTCGGGACCGTCAAGGGACACAACAACAACGTCAAAGACATCCGCCACCTCACCGACCCTACTCTCATTCAGCAGTGTTCCGTTGGTGTTCATACTCACCAAGCACCCATGTGATGCCGCTCGTTTGGCGAGGACATTCAGGTCCTTTCTCAGGAGAGGTTCGCCTCCGCTGAGGTCAAAAAAGGAGACGCCTAAACTGCAAACCGCGTCGATGGCTGCCAAAGCCTTCTTTGTTGGCAGTTCCGGGATGTCCGTTTTCCACCATTCGCAGAAGACACATCTCATGTTGCATCTGCCGGTTACGTTGTAGGATGCAAACAGGGGAGTAGGTTTTTTTGCCTTGAACTTGAGGAATCCGGTGAGTATCTTGGCGGTTAACTGGTTAGGCTTCATGATTATCCTCCCCATTTTCTAATTCAAAGAAATAAATAACTTCTGAGATCAGCGGATTTCATTTATGCTCAATCTGGTCAAATTAGCTCTTCTGTTTCATTTTCTCATACATCTTTTCTAGTGTCCAACGGATGGACGATTTCAGTTCCCGGGACCTGTCGCGTCTGAGGTTTCTGATGGTTATCTCCCTGAGTGTGTTTCCGTCTTGTTTGATGTCGTAGGATAATATTTTTTCTGGGTCTATCTTGCCTTTGCCGGCGTCTTCTCTGTCTTTCTCTTGCATCTTCGTCAAAACCCGTTCCACAAAAAAGGATTTGAAGGGTGGAGTGCTGATGTCAAAGTTTTTGTCTTCTGCCAATGTAATCTGTAGCAAATCTTTTTCGATGTAAAAATGGGCTAAGATGTCTCCAGTCACCGTCTTTAGGGGAACACCCTTCTTCTGTTGCGTAACCGGGGGCGGCGGGGTCGCCTGTTTCGGAGCGGCCTGAACTGGCTTAGAGATTTCTGCTCTCTTGAAGCCCTCCTTAATCAGGGTCTCGTCTATTAAACTAAGAAGCGTTTTCAGTCCATCCAGTTCTGCTTCCATTGTTTCTACACGGTTTTCCAGTACAGCACGGAGCTTAGCTATCTTCTTGATTGTCTCTTTTTCTTCATCTTCACTCATCGTTCATCCCCTTCAAGCAAACCAGTTATACGCCTCCATCCAAGCTTACATGAACAGATTATTTACCTATAAGAAGTATGAAAGAAGCCCTTTTAAGCTTGGTTTATCCCCGAAAATAGACTGCCTGACAAATTTCGAAGACTCTTTGAGATGGTACCGAATCATGCACACCAGAGAGTGGTTTACGTCGTGAGGGCGGGCAGTTCATCTACAGGCTTGAATTCTAGGTCCCATTCTTCTTCCAAAAATTGCTCAAATTCCTTGAAGACACTGCTTTCCGTTTTGTTAATCTTTCGGCAGACCTTCTCTCCGGTGTAGACGCAGCTGAGATCAAATATGGCAGTTTTCTTTTTTAGCTCAGGATTTTTCTTCACTTGCGATAGCAGCAATTCGGGCGGTCTTTCCGGAAACAGCCAACAGGTGTATGCGACGTCCACCACCTCGTAGGAAACACCGCGGCGGATGCCGCATTTGTGGTTTGACACGATTCTCTCAAACGTGGATGGGTGGATGGTTTGCGTCCAAAGAAAATTGTGGTATTTTCCATCGTCTGTTCTAACCCAGTCTTCGGTTTCGCAGGTTTCCCAGCCACTCAATCGGCACCGCTCCTTAAAACAATCGATGAGACTCCAAATGGCGGGAAAAGGTAAATTCATGGCCATTTCCTAGTAGATATCTATAGAAGATTATTCTATTCTCGCAGATTTAAGGTTAATTGACAGGAACCCCGAAAAAATGTTGCTTAAATCCGTGAAAATTGAACAAATGTAGGAGCAGTTACGTCTTAGGTTACATTTTTCTATAAATGAGGGGTGAATCCGTAAACTTGAAGCTTGAAAAATTTACGAAAAAAACTTGATAAATCTACATTTTTCCGACAGCAAACAATAAATTAACAAACTTGAAACTTAATCACAATCTTCAAGGTTTGGACGATGAAGCTGAAAAACCAAGCGATTTCTCTCGATTCTTTGGACTGGAAAATATTGAAAGCCCTCGAAGAAAATTCGAAACAAACCTACTCAGAGGTTGGTCGCCAATTAGGCGTAGCCCACTCCACGGTCTATGATCGAATAAGAAAGATGGAGAAAAACGGAGTCATCAAAAAATGGACCATTGACATCGACCATAAAAAAATCGGCATGAATTATGTTACGGCTCGCATGACCGTTTACACTGATCCCAAGGAAAGCGAGAACGTGGCAAAGGCGCTGTCGGAGGCTAAGGAGGTTTTGGAGGTTTCGATGTCGCTTTCTGAGGAGTTGCTTATAATCGTTAAGGTGATTGCCAGAGATCAGGATGAACTGCACTCTTTTATAGCAAAAAAGGTTGCGCCTCTTCAGGGAGTGCTGAGAATCCGAACTTCAATCGTCACAAAAAAAATCAAAGAAGAAAGAATCCTGATCGAGAAAAAATGAAAACTATAAAAGATTTGGCATCTATAATTAAAACAGAATAGAGACTGTTTCTCAGCATAGAGGAGAGCTTCACTTTGACGCCTTCATCTTCAGCCCGAATTCTCAGAACATTGTCGAGGGAGAACGCTTTCTACTTCTTCACCTCTGTCGGCAACTACACGGGTCAAAGAGCCATGTCCTTGGAAGAGTTTGCAACCAAAATCAGAGAAGTTCCAACTGCGTCTCTGGAGTTCCACTTCTATCGAGGAGACTTCGAAAAATGGACAGCTGAAGTTCTCGAGGACAGCGAACTGACAAAGAGAATAAGAGCGGTGAAACTTCTGGAGCCCGCCGGCAACAATCTGCGGGATCAACTGGATTTCACAGTTTCAAAACGTCTTGAGGAACTGAAAAGCACCGAATAGTCTGATGGTTAACCGTCTATCTTTTTGAGTTGACTTCTGTACATTTCAACTAACTCTTCTGTTGTTGTTGCGTCTTCGGCAGATTTGTCGACTCTATATTTTCCTGTGAAACGCGGAAACCTTATGGCCAGCCCGCTTTTTTCTCTTATGACATTCATGGCGCATGTGTGAACGGGACTGAGAGTTAACTCCGCACCTCTGATTTCTAACACCACCGACGGCTCAAACCACACATCCATGTCAAGATTTGAGTCTACTCGAGGATGTTTATGGCTAATTTTATGTTTGTTCAGCAGTTTGGGAAGCTTATCAAGGTCTGCGTCGGTGAAACCGGTTCCAACTTTTGTTATTGTCTCGAAGATATCTTTGTCTGGGTTGTAGGCTGCCAGAAGATATGTGCCGTATGTTCCTGCGCGTTTTCCTCTTCCATGGAGTGCGCCTACCACCACCAAGTCAACGGTGTCGGTCATTTCGCTCCTGTAATCGCGTTTGTATTTTATCCAAAGCCAACCTCTTGCCCCTGCCTGATAAACAGAATCCTGATTCACGGATTTGCACATTATCCCCTCGCTCCCGCTTTCCACAGTCTTCTCGAAGAACTGTTCCAGCTGCTCTGGGTCCTCAGCGATTATACTCTCTGCCACTTGTACATTGTCGGTCTGTTCAATAACTTTCTCAAGATGTCTATGGCGAACAGGGTAAGGTTGCAGAGTCAGGTCTTTTCCGTCAACATATAGAATGTCAAACATGAATAGCGTGATAGGATGCTCCGCCATAGCCTCTTTTATTCCATATTTTCGTCTGCGGTGCATCAGCTCCTGAAACGGTTTCATTTCGCCTGTTTCTGGGTCAACCGCAACGGCTTCCGCTTCCACAATAGCTTCTTCAGCCTTAACATGTTTTCTGACATATTCAACTCCGTCTGGATACTGGTTAGTTATGTTTTCGAGCCGACGAGAAAAAAGAATAACCTCATCCCTCTTCTTATGTGCCTGTATCCGCTCGCCGTCATACTTGTATTCTGCTCTGCATTTTCCTCCAAGCTTCTCCAGAATCTCCTCTGAGGAACTCAGCCGCTCAGCAAGCATTTGACGAATCGGCTCCCTCGGCAACACCTTAAACTTTTTGATTCCATCCATCCCTTCTTCGGCAACGACTTTCGCAACTCTGCCCAAATCAGACGAGATGTTATAGGCGCGCTCCAGATGTTCGCGGGTCTCTTTTCCGCCCCCAAAAGCCACAGCCAACGCATCCAAAACCGTCATGTCGGCAATTCCCAATCTTAGGCTACCCGTCACTGTTCGAACAATATACTTCGCCTCGCTTGGAGAAGAATCAGATAATAGACCCGCCAACAGACCCAACTTTAGATCCACGGACCCTGAGCCTGTGGAGTTTGCCATCTTGTCCAACGTTTCGTAGACTCTCTCAACCGTCAAGGGTGTTGAAAAGAATGTTGCCTGGGTTTTCTTTTCCATGAATTTTTGGGTTGTTTCTCCGAGGTCCCCGGTTTTCTGCATGTCCTTTTCTATTTCTTTTTCTCTGTGACCCGCTGCCCGTGCAACTGCGCGTACAGCCAGTTTCTCTGCGATGCCTATTTCTATTCCAACAAAGTCTGGATACAGTTTTCCCTGAGTCAAATACACAACTTTGTCGATGAGGCTCGTTGGCGTCTCTTTCAATATTTCGACCAGATAGTCGGTCATCTCCAGCCTTTTCGTTGTTGCCTCAATCTTTTCGTAGGCTTCTGCGATACTGGAGTAATTCAACGGTAAACTTCCTCACACCTAGAAAGAGGCTTGCGGAGATATTAAAGGTTAAATCCCATTTGCTTCTCTGTGACTGCCAGAATCACTTTTTTGCTAAGAGTAGTAGTCCGCAGAGGATGTTTAGGGCTCCTACAAGACCTAAGACGCCCATGAAGAGCGGATTCAGGAACATGTTGACGGCTGTCAGGATGCTGTAAGCGGATAGGACAACAACAAAGATGCCCACAGCAAACATGCCAAAAGACAGAACTCTGCCCACAGTCTCAGCCACCTTGAAAACATCCAAAGCCTCAGTTCCAGTGGTGTCCTTGAAAATCGGCGCTCTTTTCGGAATGTAATCTGGGGCGTTAACCGAAATCTCCCTTTCTTTCTTCCGTTTTCTCGGCAACTCAACCCACATCCATACTCTACAACATAGTCAGCTAATCAATTTTACGCGCAGACGCCAGAATGTTCATGATGCCCGCAATGATGGAGACCAATCCAACAATAATCATGATGAGGAACAGGGAAGAGGGCACAATAACCGGAGCTAACACGATAAGGGTTACGCCCGCGCCGAAGCAGATTCCTCCCACGGCAACGCGTAAACGGTTAAAGTCAATTTCACGCTTTACCATCCTAAGATAGTAAGTGACCAACACTACAGCCACCATGCCCAAACTGGATAACAATGCACTTTCAGCGTTAACGTCCCTCAAAATAACAGGAAACGCGAGCAGCAGAACAGACATGACGATTCCGGCAAGAGGAGTAAGCGGATAGAACGGAGCCTTGAATGGTCTATCTAACCGAGGCATCTTTCTTCTGAGCTGTATAAGCGACAGATTAACTAAAGCAAAAACCAAGAGAGAGCCGAAGCTCGCCGCGTAACCAAGAAACGCCACGGCTCCGCTGATACCAAAAAATATCACAAAAAGAGAACTTGCAATAACTGCTATGTAGCGGGTTCCAAACCGCTTATGAACCCTCTGTATCGCGGCGGGGAGATATCCGTCTCTGCTCATGCCCCCCAATATGCTGGATTGAACAGTCATGGCTGTGCCCACCGACGAGACACTGGCAATTATTCCTGCTAACGCAAAAAGGATGGCGCCAACCGGACCCATAATCGTCGAGGCTGCAAGGTTAAGAAGAGGAAGCTCATCGCCTGTTATTTCGCCACCAATAGGAACTGCCCCAACAGCCACATAAGCAACCGCAAAGTAGACCACAGTCAACACAATCGTTGTTATCATCAAAGCTCTGGGAACATTTTTTCCCGGATTCTTAATCTGTGGAGCCCCAGCCACGAGGGCTCTCATTCCAACAAACATGGGAAAAAGGTAGGCGGCAGTCGCAAAAAAGTACATTACACTGCTGGCTGATGCTTCGGGCACTATGTTTTGGGGTGTCAAAGTGTATCCTACGCTCATGGCAAGAAAGATGATGAATATCGTCAAGAACGCAGCTACTATGAGAGTAGAAGCTTCTTCTACTCCTCGAATGGCTAAGATTATGAGGATAACGACTAGCCCTAGAATCAAAACAGAAGCGTTAGCTAAAATAAGGTCTTGAATTGATGACGGAGCAAACACTGAAAAGAGCACTCTTAACTGGTCAACGAAAACCACGGCGGCAAGGGCTCCACCGAAGACGCTGGCGAGCCATCTGAGGCATCCAGCCATGAATGATATGATGCCGCCGAAGGCAACTTTGGTGTAGGTGTATTCGCCTCCAACCTCGGGTATGGCTGCGCTGAGTTCGCTGTAACTCAACATGGTTATCAAGTTTATTATTCCACAAAAGGCTAGGGCGGAGATCATGCTGGGTCCCGCCAAATCAAAGTAAGCATAATTCAGCAACGCAAAAATCTCGAACCCTATGGCACCGCCTAACCCCATGATTATGGCGCTAATCAGACCATGTTTCTTTTCGTTAGCCAACCAACATCTTCCTCCTTTCGGTTATCCCCGCCATTCACGAATCAGAAATAACCCGCTTAACACCGAGAAAACGCTGAATAGCCCCAGAAACAGCAGATAGAGCGGCAGAAGTTCAGGGGGCACATTAAATACTGTTTGAACTTCGAGAATGTCAAAAAAGAGCAGAACAGCCAAAACTGCGGATAAAACTCCTATGGCGCTCTCGGCTATACCGGTTACAGCGTTCAGAATTCTTCTGATTTTCATATCCAATCACCTTCGCCACAGTATAATTCCAGCAACTAAATCAGCCAACCCGATTGCCAACAACAGCAACAAGGGAAGATTTTGAAGATTTTCGGTTTCAAGGATGCTGAGGTCTACCATGCCGAAGAAACTGATGAGGAAGACCCCCATCATTATGATTCCCACGAATATGAGGAAACCGCCTAAGGCAACTGCAAACCTGCTGAACCACTTTTTAACTCCCAACATCATTTCATCCCCATCATGCTTCCCTCAGAACGTATCGTAGTGAACAATCTCATTAAAAGACCTCCTCCGCGGAGCCACCGGTCTTTCAGCAGGATGCCCCACAGCAACCATAGCTACCGGTCTCAGGTTCCTTGGCGCCTTCACAGCCTTCGCAACTTCGTCCTCCCGAAACGCTCCCACCCAACAGGTTGCCAATCCCAGCTCCTGAGCAGCCAAAAGAATGTTTTCGGTGGCAGCCGCCGTGTCTTGTATGCTGTAAAGCTTTTCTCCTCGGCTGCCGTAAACCCTGCTTGATCGAGTTGCATCTGCGCAGACGACAATAGCAACCGGGGCTTCTTGGATGAGAGTTTGGTTTAGGGTAGCGGATGACAACTTCCGTTTCGTCTCCGCATCTTTTACCACAACGAAAGCCCACGGCTGAATGTTACCTGCAGACGGAGCCCACCTAGCAGCCTCTATTAGCCGCTCAACATCCTCTTCTGAAACCTCTTCGTCAGTATAGGCTCTGATGCTTCGTCTTTCTTTAATAGCCTCAAGGACATCCAAAATTGTCAACCCCCACTAGATTTTTTAACCCGCTTCTTTCCTCCCTAACTGAGGCAATTTTAGTTTTGTATCTGTCTTTGCATTTAAATTTTCACAAAAACATCTTCCGGCAACCCCAACCATTCTACAGAAGAAGCAGTTTTTCCTTTTCGACCCCCAGTTATCAACGATTGCTGCAACAAAACTTAAGAATCACAGTCCACGTTGAACATGCTGGAGCGAAATATATGCCCTGCACAGTACTAGTTTGCGGATTCTTCGGTGACACCGGAAAAGGAAAAATGATCTCCTACTTGGCAGTGAAAGACAAAACTGCAGTAACAGCAAGGGCTGGGGTGGGTCCCAACGCCGGTCACACCGTAGTTTTTGAGGGGAAAACCTACAAGCTGAGGATGCTGCCCAGCGCCTTCACTTATCCGGATTGCCGCCTTCTGATAGGACCCGGAGTTCTGGTTAATCCAGAAATTTTTCTTCAAGAGATACAGGACACTGGAACTCAAGGCAGAGTGGGCGTAGACCCGCAATGCGCCATCATCGAACCTAAACATATGGAAGCGGACAAAAAGGGGTACTTGGCGAAAAAAATCAAGTCCACCGGCTCAGGGTCAGGTCCCTGCAACGCTGACCGAGTGATGCGAGTAGCCAAATTAGCCCGCGACTTTCCGAGCCTCAAAGACTTTTTGGTTGATGTTCCTTTAGAAGTGAACACTGCCATCTGTGAAGGAAAGAATGTTCTTATCGAAGGCACTCAAGGAACATACCTTTCTCTTTTCCATGGAACATATCCATACTGCACCTCTAAGGACGTGTGCGCCGCAGCTGCATGTTCAGACGTTGGCGTTGGTCCAACAAACGTTGACGACGTCATTGTTGTGTTTAAGGCTTACAATACGCGGGTTGGAGGCGGACCACTTCCGGGCGAGCTTTCGTGGGAGGAGGCTGAACGCAGGGGTTGGGCTGAAATCGCCACTGTGACGGGAAGAAGGAGAAGAGCAGCGCCCTTCGATTTTGATTTGGCGAAGAGGGCGGTTATGTTGAATGGGGCAACGCAGGTTACGGTTACGAAGATTGATGTGCTGTTTCCTGAATGCAAAGGCGTACAGTCTTATAGTGAGCTGTCTAGGGACGCAAAAGCTTTCGTCGAGAACATCGAAAAGCAGCTTAAAGTGCCTGTTACGTTGCTTGGCACTGGTCCGGGCACAATGGAAGTAGTGGACAGACGAGAAGAACTGAAGAAGTGATTTTTCGTTCTGGTTAGATTTGCGGTTCAAGCTGTAGACGATTTCAGCTAAGGCTTTTCCAGCTTTTCTTTGATTGCGCATTTGTTTGTTGGTGACGGTTGAGTTTGCCTCAACACTTATTAATTGAGTGAAAAAAGTTACACTCAGTTGATGTACACGGTGCCAATAATCAAATCTGGATTTCTGGAGTTACACCGTTCGGGGATGATCCTGTGACTAGCTTGGATGATTTGGGGTTCCTCAAGGGATCAATCGGAGAAACAATAGTTTCTACTTACGATGCGGATGGGCAACCGAACGCTGCGCCCATGGGTGTTGTGATAGAGAGTAATGAGCGGTTACTGATTAGACCGTATATTTCGTCTCTGACTTACAAAAATCTTCAAGCAAAGAGATGCGCAGTTGTGAATTTAACTTCTAACCCAGAGTTGTTTTATCTGACAGCCTTCAAAGAGGCAAACCCTGACGGAAACCTGTCCCCTGAACTGTTCGAAAAAGCAGAAACCGTTGATGCTCCAAGATTACGGGCGGCAGATGCAACTGTTGAAGTGTCGGTTGCTGAAATATGTTCATTTGGCGCTGAAAGAGCCGAGTTTTTGTGTAATGTGCAGCTTGTTAAAGCATCAAAGGCGTTACCTAAGGTGTATTGTCGGGCTCAGTTTGCAACTATTGAAGCCATCATACATGCAACCTGCATTAAACCGTTCTTGAGAGGAAATAAGCGAGAGCAAGAACGCGCCTTTAGGCTGATGGAGCTGATTGAAATCTGCCAAGATATCGTGAACCGTACAGCCCCTAACTCGCGCTACTCTGAAATCATGGCGGATTTAACTCAGAGAATCAATTCATGGAGGAACGAGAGTGAAAGTTTACATTAAAACTCCGGCACGGCTCCATTTTGGGCTAATAGACCTGAACGGCGACATGGAACGATTTTTCGGAGGCTTAGGCGTAGCCATAGACCGCCCAAACGTTATTCTTGAGGCTCAAACTTCCGAAGGTTTCTCTGTCACAGGCAAAAAAACCGAGCAGGTAACGTCGCTTGCTAAACGATTCCTTGAAACTTACCACATAAACGCTGACGTCAACATCCATGTTGAACAGTCGATTTCTGAACATTCAGGGTTAGGCTCTGGGACACAGTTAGCTTTGGCTGTGGCTGCAGCTCTGGCAAAACTGTTTCATGTGAAGGCTTCAATTCAGGAGCTCTCCCTCGCCATGGGAAGAATGAAAAGAACGGGTGTTGGCACAGCAGTTTTTGATCAGGGCGGATTTGTTGTCGATGGAGGAAAAAGGATGAAAGGCGGCGTTATCGTCCCCGAAAGTTTTCCGCCATTGATTTTCCATCAACCATTCCCTGAAGACTGGAAGTTCGTTGTTGCGGTTCCAGAAGTCAAAAAGGGTTTAGCGAAGACCGAAGAAAAGGATGCGTTCAGTCGGTTGCCTCCGATGCCATCTGAGGTTGTTGGCAGACTGTGCCGGTTAACAATGATGAAACTGTTGCCTGCACTAATAGACCGCGACATCGGAAGCTTTGGAGATGCCTTAACTCAGATTCAGGTAGTCATCGGCGGATACTTTGCGGGTGTTCAGGGAGGAACATTCTCCAGTTCAGCAGCCACAGAGGCGATAGATTTCATGAAAGCTTGTGGAGCCTATGGTGTAGGGCAGAGCTCTTGGGGACCCGCAGTTTACGGGTTAGTTCAGGGTGAAGGAGAAGCAAAAAATCTTCGAGCTGAGGTTGAAGCATTACTTCAGGATAGGGATGGGGGACAAGTTTTCGTTGCTAACGCAAATAACAGAGGAGCCACCATAAAGTAGGTTTGAATTTGGAATCGTTGCGGAGGAAATGGTGAATATGGCTGTGCAGATCGCTTGGGTGATAACCGGTGCAGGTCACTTCTTGGAAGAAACCTTTGATGTTATGGGTCAGCTGGTTAAAGACAACAAGGTTACAGTTACAACCTACCTGTCTTCAGCGGGGGAACAGGTGGTGAAGATTTACGGACTTTGGAGCAAACTTGAGCAGATATCTCCCGGAAATTATCTTCAGGAGATTTTAACCGAAAACAAAGAAGATCCAGGTTTTTCTCATGCAGGACGATTCGCATTGGACTTGTATCAGGCGCTCATTGTTTCGCCTGCGAGCGGAAACACGGTTGCCAAGATTGTGTGTGGTATAGCTGACACTTTGGCTACGAATGCTGTGGCTCAGGCGCAGAAGGGTGAGGTTCCAGTTTATGTTGTGCCCACAGACCAGAAGGAAGGTTTCGTTGAAACTACGTTGCCTTACCGTGTTGACCGAAGGGAATGTAGGTTATGTGATCCGTGTCCTGTTGTTGAGGTGTGCTCTTATTCTGCCTTTCGAATTGTGGATGGTGTTCCAAAGATCGATTCGGTGCTGTGTCAAGGCTGCGGATTGTGCGTAACCGCTTGTCCGTTTGGCGCTGTTAAGTACGGGGAGAAAAAGAAGCTGCTGATTAGAAGCGTTGACGTCCAGAATGTTAAGAAGCTCCGGTTGATGAATAACGTGACCGTTTTGGAGCATCCGCAACAAATAGAAACCATAATCAAGAAGCTATAAACCAAAGGGCGGGTGTCAAAGTTGAAGGCACTATTAGTAACAGGGTTGCTCGCAGAAAACATCGTGAAACGTTATGCCCAACAAAGCAGCGTCGAAACCGAGGTTCTTGCTTTGCCTATTCAGGTTGCCGCGTTACTGAAAATGCCAAACATCGCAAAAGAGCTCCAAAAGCTGGACATTCACCGCGTTGACGTTATTTTGGTTCCGGGACTAATCAGAGGAGACACCTCAGTTATTGCAGATGCTACTGGGATTTCAACATTTAAGGGTCCAAGATACGCTGCTGACCTGCCCACAGTTTTGGATGCCCTACCCAAAGTTAAGCTTTCAACGGTGACACCTGCTTGCGACCTGCTCAGAGAGGAGCTTCAGCGAAAGGCGCTGCAAGAGTTGGAGCTGGTGGAGAAAAACTGGGAAACTTTGTTACAGAATCCCGGCAACATGGCTATCAAAGAGCTGGCTTTTGGCAAAGATTTTCCGATGCGGGTTATGGCTGAAATCGTTGACGCTCCGCTGATGCCATCTGATGAAATTCGGCGTTTGGCTAAGCGTTACGTGAAGCTGGGAGCCGCAATTATCGATGTTGGCATGATTGCAGGCGAATCTAGACCCGACGACGCGAGACGCGCTGTTGAAGCCGTTAAAAGTGCCGTGAACGTGCCTGTCAGCATCGATACGCTTGATCCAGTTGAAGCTAGAGAAGCCGTTTCCGCTGGCGCTGATCTGATACTGAGTGTAGATGCCGGAAATGTTGAAGAGGTGGCATCTTTTGCTTCTGATGTGGCTGTGGTGGTTATTCCAACGAATCAGCGAGAAGGACACTTCCCCAAAGAGGTTAAAGAACGAGTGGCGTTTCTGGAGGAGATTATCGGAAAAGCCAGAAAGTTGGGAATAACCAGAATTTTGGCTGATTTGATTGTTGAACCCGCAAATGTTTTGAGGTCTTTTATTGCGTTTCGTGAGTTTGCGGAAAGGAATCCTGATGTTCCGCTTTTTTTGGGTGCCAGCAACTTCACGGAGTTGATAGACGCTGATTCTGTGGGAGTAAACGCTGTGCTTGCCTGTTTATCGTCTGAGGTGGGCGCGAGTATCCTGTTGGCAACAGAAAAGAGCCCCAAGGCAAAAGGAACCGTCCGAGAGTTAGTCACTGCAGCTAAGATGATGTTTTTGGCGAAAAAGAGGGGCTCTGTTCCTAAAGACCTTGGTTTAGACCTTCTTGTGCTGAAAGACAAGAGGCTGCGAGGAGAACCCTACAACAGCGAGATAGAAGCAGAGGTACCTATTATTTCAGCAACCGGAAGTCTTGAACCCGAAGTTATGGATGAAAAGGGACTCTTCAAAATCGCCGTAGACCACAATAACGGCACCATCGTTGCCATTCACATTTCCGGCAGTCAACAGGATAAACCAAATGTGATAATTAAAGGCAAAACTGCCGAGAACATATTTTCCAAAATTGAGGAAATGAACTTGATAACAAGATTTGACCACGCCGCCTATCTGGGGCGTGAACTGGCGAAGGCTGAGATTGCGTTAGTTACAGGGAAAGAGTACATTCAGGACAGCCAACTGTTTAAAGGCTGAAAAGATTTTTTGAAGTTACGTTGCTGGGTTTTCGTTAGGTAACAGAGTGTTTTTGAGGATTCTTAGTAGTGGTGTGCCAATTATTGTCCCCAAGACAACTAAAGCTGCCCGCTCTATTGGGTATACGAAGAATATGCTTGCCCATAGGTCGGGGTATCCTTCAACTGGTGTTCCGCTGACAGGTAGAAGTATTGTTTCGTAAAGCAGGTTTCCCATCAGATGCTGCATCATAGTTCCGATGAAAAACAGGATTGCTAATCCAGTTGCAGCTTTGGTTCCTGTAGGCGTACTAATCCATTTGACTGCCTTACGCCCCAGAGGTGAAATAAGCGCTAGAAGTGCTACTATGTGCAGCCAAGCGAATGGAAGCGGAATTGTTATGTCGCTTAGGGGGACGTTAACAAAGACGCTTGTGTTGGGGTGTAGAAGAAAGGCTACAAGCAGAACAATGTTTAGTGCGATTACAGGGATCCATTTCCGTTTAATAAGCAGCCCTAAAGAAACAGCGGCTACTGTTGCTGGAAGGAAGTCCAGACCCAAGAAGAAGGGCGGTTTTCCGAAAAAGGCTATCAATGAGCCGATTATGACGCTTAAGCCGCCGATATATGGTCCCAAGATTAATCCATAAAGGGGGGCGACGATGTCCGATAACGAGAATGAGGCTCCTGAGGCGCCTATCATCGGCACTGTGGGTATTATTCTGAGTACGGCGTATAGCGCTGTGAATATTGACATTATTGCTATGATTTTGGTTTTTGGAGTGTTCTTTGTTATGTTAAATATGTTTGGTCACCTTTGGGTCATTTTTGTGTCGCGGTGTAGTTTTTTACACAGCGTATAATTAAGCTTTTTCCCGTTAACCATGTCTAAAACTGATGGGTGCGTCATATACTCATTTGACGAACATAGTGATGCGCTGAAACACTATGGATTCTATGCTGCCTTCAGAGGAGCTGAAGGAAAAACTTGGAATAAGTTGAATCTGGACGGAGAGAGGTTAGTTGAGTGAAAGGGGGTTGTATTAATGTGACTGGTTATCATTTTACGTGTATATACAGCAAAATCTTTTTTAATGTGCATATGCCCATATTCCAGATTCTACATAAAAGACGTTTATGGGACGAATAAAAAATGAAACATGAAATTATCCGTAAAGAAGACCTTAATCCAAAGGACTATCTAATGGAAGTAAAAGCACCCATGGTAGCCAAAAAAATTCAACCTGGACAATTTGTAGTTCTTATGACCCATCCGAAAGGAGAGAGAATACCGATGTCTGTGCAAAAGGCTGAGAATGGCAACGTCACCATGTTCATAAGGAAACTGGGAAAAACCAGCGTTGAACTTTACACCTGCAAAGTGGGAGACCACTTCGAGAATGTGATTGGTCCTATGGGAAACGCGGTTGAGATCAAAAAGTATGGCAACGTTGCGGTCTGCTCTGACCTAGTTTGTGGTCACGCAGAAAATTATGCCCTATGCAAGGCGCTAAGCCAGGTAGATGGAAATCATGTTATCTCGATGCAGACCTTCCCCTCAAAAGAGATGATGTACCTAGAAGAGGAACTGAGAGGAGTAAGCGACGAATACTACATAACGCTTGAGGATGGCTCCTACGGGATAAAAGGTCATTACCGCGACGTTCTGGAAAAGCTGATGAAACAAGGCAAGATTGACATGGTTTTTGCCGGTGGGCGAACCGATGAGTATCCGCTGTTGGCAGAACTCACTGAAACCTATAATGTGCCCGCAATGGTTACGTTACGTCCCATAATGGTCGACGCGACTGGAATGTGCGGGTCGTGCCGCGTGTTTATTGATGGAGAAATGAAGTTGGCCTGTATTGACGGTCCCATGTTTGACGCCCATAAGGTAAACTTCAAGGAGCTTCTGAACAGGGTGAAATTGTTTAAAAAACAGGAAGCAACCGCCCTAGAAAACTACAATAAAACGAGGTGAAGAAGTTGACAAAACTAATAAAAAATCGGGTTCCCATGCCAGAGCTTTCCGTCGAAGAGAGAACAAAAACATTCAACGAGGTTCCATTAGGCTACAGCGAAGAACAGGCAATCAATGAAGCAAAACGCTGCCTCCAATGCAAAGATTCTCCATGCACAAAAAATTGCCCAGTTAATGTAGACGTAAACGCATTCATAAAAGAGCTGGCTGAAGGAAACTTCAAGGAAGCCTTCTTGAAGATCAAACAGGATAATCCTATTCCCGCCATCGCTGGTCGCGTTTGCCCGCAAGAGAACCAGTGTGAGGGAGCATGCACCATGGGAAAAGCAGGAGATCCCATAAACATAGGCAAATTAGAAGCGTTTCTCGGGGACTGGGCTAGGAAAAAAGGAGTCAGAGAAGAGTTTGCAATCAAAGAGAAAGATCAAAAGGTTGCTGTGATTGGTTCAGGGCCAACCGGTATTAGCTGCGCAGTTGACTTAAGAAAATATGGCTATAAGGTAACCGTGTTCGAGGCTCTTCACAAGGCTGGTGGAGTGCTCCAGTATGGAATCCCCGAGTTTCGTTTGCCCAAAAAAGTTGTGGATGAGGAGCTTTCCTATCTGAAAGAAATCGGGGTGGACATAAGGCTTAACCACATTGTAGGCCAGAACGTTTCATTCGACGAATTACGGGATGAATATGACGCAATTTACATTGGCACAGGAGCAGGAGCGCCTTTCTTTGTGGGCATAGAGGGTGAAGAACTCAACGGAGTCTATTCAGCTAACGAATTCCTGATTAGAACAAATTTGATGAAGGCATACAATCCAGAATATGATACTCCTCTGTTCGTTGGGAAAAGGGTGGGAGTAATCGGTGCCGGCAATGTTGCAATGGATTCCGCCAGAAGCGCGCTAAGAAACGGGGCTGAAGTGTACATTCTTTATAGGCGAACTAAAGAACATTCGCCAGCAAGAGAGGAGGAGTTGCGTCACGCTCTGGAAGAGGGCATTCATTTCATGGAATTGGTTTCCCCGACAAGAATACTGGAAGAAAACGGCTGGGTCACGGGAATTGAGCTGGTGAAAATGAAGCTTGGAGAACCAGATAAAAGCGGGAGACCAAGGCCAGAGAAGATAGAGGGAAGCGAGTTCACCATGGAATTAGACACTGTTGTGGAGGCTATCGGTACAAGACCTAACAGGCTGTTTCTAAGAACTGTACCAGAATTAAAGACCACATCACGGGGAATAATTGAGGTTGACGAGAACTTGGAGAATATTGGAGGCGTCTATGCTGGCGGTGACGCCATAAGTGGCGGAGCAACAGTTATTCAGGCATTAGGAGAAGGAAGGAAAGCAGCCAAATCAATACACGGCTACTTATCTGCACACTAAATTTCGAAAACAACCCAAAGGCACGCACACAACAGTATTCGTTGCCACCATTACAATTTATCAGAATTGGCTGTTTGCAATTATTGGGTGTTCGGGAATAGCCAACATCCACTTAATCTCAAGAGAAGAAGACCAACCCAATATTGAAGAGTTTGGCTATAGCTACAAAAAGTACATGAAAAGGTGCCAAGAATGAATCGACTACGGAGAATCATGAGGCAACTGCGGCGTAAATTTCCGACAACCGATTTTATGAAACACAAACATGAGGAATGCGCTAACTTCGAGAATGGACATTGCAAATTCTATCATATTACGGTGAACCCTAAAGGAAACGCTTGCCCACATTTCAAAGCTAAGAAGAAAAAACCGGAACCAAAAACCACCGATAATATAGAGAAGGGTAAGTAGAAGATGAAAATATGTCACCTATACCCGATTTCGAGTTAGGCTTATGCGCGCGCGTTGGTTGAGTTAAAGTTTAACCCCAAACCCAAACCGAACTCCTTCGTTCTATCGCTCTCCTACTAACCCTCTTTCGAAAAAACGCACACAGAGTCTAACATTCCGCCAGTGCTACTTTGTACGAGCTGCCTTTTTTATTTGATTTTTTATTTTAAAGAATAGAATAATAAGAGCTTGGAAAAAGCCAAAAAAATTGGCAACTATGATGGGTAAATTATTCAACAAAATTCCATAGACGAGCCACAAAAATATGCTGCCAGCCAATAGCAAAATCATTTCACGAGAAATGTCTTTGGTAGATTTGGTTTTTAAAACCTTGAGTAATTGAGGGAAAAGTGAAATCCCACCCATTGCAGCTGCCGTCAATCCAATTATGGTTATGTAATCCATTTCCTACTTCACTCTCTACCAGATTTGTTCCATTATTCAATAATCGGGTGGAGTTATAAAATAGCCTCCACAAACTGAACACTCAAAATTTTCTTTAAGAAGACAGACCAGACAGACTATTGAAATGCTCACGCTATCCAAAAAAATATCAAATAATTTTTTGTGTTAGTGAAAGAGCGGGCGGGCGTAAACACACACTTACACGTACGTACACGTGTTAACGTCCACACGCGCGAACACGAACACGCATATGTTTGGGTTTGGGGTTAAAATTTAACCAAAAAAAAAAAATCACGTTAATGGCTGGAATTCAGTTTTTCTCAACATGCCTAATCGCAGAATGACTTTGACGGTAGCCATACTGCAAAAAAAGCAGGTCTGA